>Ga0102594_1000406_pt1 | contig 42894 bp, 37 predicted proteins | sample AraplaCol_mLB_r2_2_FD_76863 | JGI IMG/M metagenome (GOLD analysis project Ga0102594, IMG submission 76863) | Arabidopsis root microbial communities from North Carolina, USA - plate scrape MF_Col_mLB_r2 (SPADES assembly) (version 2) | ecosystem: Host-associated > Plants > Roots > Endosphere...
ATAGTCGTTGTTCTTTCGGGCCAGGACTCGATCAGAGGGCTTCGCGGCCCGTTTCGCCGGTGCGGATGCGAACGACCTGTTCGAGGTTGTAGACGAAGATCTTGCCGTCGCCGATCTTGCCGGTGCGCGCAGCGCCTTCCACCGCCTCGATCACGCGATCGACGAGGTCGTCGGAGACGGCCGCTTCGATCTTGACCTTGGGCAGGAAGTCGACCACGTATTCGGCGCCGCGGTAGAGCTCCGTGTGGCCCTTCTGGCGGCCGAAGCCCTTCACCTCGGTGACGGTGATCCCCTGCACGCCGATGGCCGACAGCGCCTCGCGCACTTCGTCGAGCTTGAACGGTTTGATGATGGCTGTGACCAGCTTCATGAGTTTTCTCCTTCGGATGGAAATGAAATGGCGCGGCAGCTTGGGCCGCACCTCGTTGTTGTATGGATTACAGCGTCTTCGTCAGCGTGAGGATGAAGCGCGCCTTATTCGGCGAGTAGTAGGTCGTGCCGAAGGTGCCGAAGCCGTAGTCGACGCCCGGGTTGCTCACCGCGAGGTACGAGTTCTTCTTGTTGGCGCCCTGCACCGAGCCCGTCAGCGACAGGCCGTTGCCGAAGTCGTAGCTCGCGCCGATGTTGTAGTCGACGTAGCTCTTGTAGCCCAGGCTGCGGATGTCGCTGGACATGTTGGTGAAGCCCACCGCGGCCTTCAGCGTGACCTTGGGCACGATCTCCTTGCTGTACGACAGGTTCAGGTAGCCCGTGTTCGTGCCCTTCAGGCCCGAGCCGGCCTTGTTGCCGGCGTAGCCGAAGTAATCCTTCGACACGGTGTGCGAGTACTTGGCGGTGAAGGAGCCGAAGCTGTCGTTCGCGTAGGTGGCGCCGACGTACAGCTCGGTGGTGTTGCCCGAGGAGTTGCCCGGGTAGATGTAGGTGAGCGCACCGACGTCCATGTCCAGCGGGCCGGCCTTGAACTTGTAGCCGCCGTACACGTCCATCTCGATGCTGTTGCCCTTGAGCCAGTTGACGCTCGAGTTCCAGTTGCCCACGTAGAAGCCGCTGTCGCCGAAGGCGTAGTCGAGGCCGCCCTGGATCGCGGGCTTGAAGCCCTTGGTCTTGGCGTAGTCGTTCTTGCCGATCATGTCCTGGTCCTGGCCACGGAACTTGTAGTTCGTGGTGATGGACACGTTGCCGGTCAGATTCGGGGCGGGAGCTGCCGCAGGCGCTGCTGCGGCGTCGGTCGTTGCAGTCTGCGCCAGGGCCGCGCCGGACGCGGTCAATGCGGTGGCCAGAACGATCAGCGCCTGGGCGGCGGTACGGTGCGTCATCAGGGAACTCCTCGCAAGTGTGTGGTTGGACCGGAAGGCTCAAAGCAGGGAGCGTGCCAAAGTGCACGAATGCCGCCCCTTGCAGCGGTGTCCGCGGCGCTGTTGAGAGCCAAATCGTTACAACAGCTGTTGCGAGTGGTTGCAGATGCACGGTGCGCCGCACCACCGCGGGAATGCTCAAAAAACGCGCACCATCTTGGGGAGAGGGAGAGAAATGGGACTGTCTTTGGTGCAAAGCCGCGCCTTGCTGGGTCTTGAAGCGGCCAGTGTCACGGTTGAGGTGCATCTGGCGAACGGCCTGCCCAGCTTCACGCTGGTCGGCCTGGTCGAAACCGAGGTCAAGGAGGCGCGAGAGCGCGTGCGCTCGGCGCTGCAGAACGCGGGGCTGGAGTTCCCCAACAACAAGCGCATCACGGTCAACCTCGCGCCGGCCGACCTGCCGAAGGACTCCGGACGCTTCGATCTGCCCATCGCGCTGGGCATCCTCGCGGCCAGCGGCCAGATAGACAACGCGAAGCTCGCCGGCCACGAGTTCGCCGGCGAGCTCTCGCTTTCGGGCGAGCTGCGGCCCGTGCGCGGCGCGCTGGCCATGGCGCTCGCGCTGCACACGCGCGGCGTCGCTACGCGGCTGGTGCTGCCCCTGGAAAGTGCGCAGGAGGCGGCGCTGGTACCAGGCGGCGAGGTGTACGGCGCCAGGCATCTGCTGGACGTGGTGCGCCAGTTCGTGGCCACCGACGACGAGGCTTCACAGTTGCCCGACACCACGGACGACGGCTGGGCGCGCATCCGGGCCGCGCCCGACACGAACCCGCCCCGCTACGCCGATCTTGCGGAAGTGAAGGGACACACGGGCGTCAAGCGCGTGCTCGAAATCGCCGCGGCGGGCGGCCACAGCCTGCTGATGGTGGGCGAGCCGGGCTCGGGCAAGTCGATGCTCGCCCAGCGCTTCGCGGGGCTGCTGCCGTCGATGCACATCGAGGAGGCACTGGAGAGCGCGGCCGTGGCCAGCCTGGGTGGGCGCTTCGCGACCGAGCGATGGCGGGTGCGGCCGACATGCTCGCCGCACCATACGGCGAGCGCGGTGGCACTGGTCGGCGGGGGCTGTGAATTCCACCTATAGGTGCAACTGAACAGAAATTGATGCGACTCGCGGGTACATCGAAGTCGCCGTTGGGGGCAAGTTCCGGCTCTTGTACTGTCGGCCCCACACGGCGACAGCTTGAGAGGCGACTCGCGATGAAGCCCACACGAGCGGGAGCTGAGGTCAACGGTTGCCGAAAGGCTTGAAAACGCGCGGAGGGGTCTGTGTCTTGAACCGAGATGACACTACAGATCCTGCGACTTCTGCTGCGAACACTAATTTCATTCGCTGCTCGTCGAGCAGTGCCCGAAAGGGCTCACAAACCGGAGAAGCATATGGAAGAACAGTGGCAGGATCTTCGACAGGACATCTTGGACCTTTCTGAAGGCAACCGCATGCAGTGGGTGCGAGTCAAGACCCTGATGTTTCGCGCTTACGATCGTGGGCAGACGTCAAACGCGGAGATCGGCGCTACCCTAGAATGGGCTAGCCAAGAAGGTTTCTTGGAAGTCCGTGAGGGCCCACCCGAGTTCGGTGCAGTCAGACTCACCGGAGCCGACTGAGGAGGCTCGACTTGAGCGCTTGTGGCGCAGGGTCTGGGAAATTGCGAGAGTGGATACAAATGCCATCTTGTCCCTAGCAACTATGGCTACGGAACGTGGAATTGGCAGCGGAGCGAAAGCGACGTGAAAGATTAGCTCAGCGAGGTGGCCTGTCAAAGGCTGCTGATCTCCGCGAAAGCGGCCCCTCGCGACCATTCATCAAAAAGGCTCCATCCGGAGCCTTTTTGTTTTTTAGCAAGGCGCCACCCAGAGGGAGGCAGGCCGGACAGATTCAGAACAGGAACCGAGAGCCATCTTAGTGACGCTCAGCGACGTTCATCAGATGTTCCACCAGGGCTGTCACTCTGCGATCACACGAGGGTTCCACCAGTAACCACCGGCTTGTCCGAGGTGGTGGGCGAACCTTCGGGGTATTCCCATTCGCTCTGGATGTATGTGATCTCCTGGCCGCAGCCGCAGTCGACCTCACCAGTCGTGTCGTACTGCACTTCCGCGCCCATCTGGCGCTCAGTACGGTCGACCTCTTCGGTCTCAAGCGTCAGCGTGTGAATGGTGTCGCATTGCGTGCACTTAACACGGGCTTCGTTGGGATTGTTCATCGTGGGGTTTCCTTCAAACTTGATTGCGATTGTCATCCCGCCCACCTGCATCCCGTGGGGGCGGTCAACTCAATTGGGCATAACAAACGCTTTCCCAATCAGGAGGAACCCTTGTCTTTCAGGCTGGGTCGACGCGCCGCGATCCCCCGAAATCGCCAGTTCGATCCGACTGAGTGAACCGCGCGCAGGCACGGCAAAGGCGGCTGTGGCCGCGGCCACCGACGCTCGTTTCAGCCGAAGGTTGCGCGAATTTTGTCTCCCGTGTTCGCGTCAGTAGCCGCGCCTGGGTACTTGTCGCCGATGCTCGCGCAGCACTCTAGGAGCATGAGCGCGAACGCTTGACGCCCGTAAGGAAACGACCAAGGCGAATCCGGAATTCCCGCCGCGAGAGCGAGGCCCTGCAAATCTGCCGGTCCGTAGGCCGCCGGCGCGGCCTGCCCATCTAGTTCGCTGAGTTCGAGGTCGGCGTGGGGCCGATAGTCATGCCGCAATGCGCCGCAGGTACAGCCCAACAGCAAGGGCGGATGGCGCCTCTCTATAAGTCGGTCTGGACCGCGAATTAACAATATCGCTCAAGCCAGTCGACTAGGAGCCGCCCATCCTTGGCCAATTCCCCAGCGCAGCTCAAGGTTATTTGGCGCCCGACTAATTGACCATGCTTTTCAAAGAAAAGCGTTCCTCCGAGGGAATCTCGCATTTTTTCTCGGAGTCAATGGGGATGCCCGACCACCCCTATTTCCGGCACCCTACCAACAGCCAGTAGCAGTCCGGAAAGAGTCGTTTCATAATCCGCCCGGGCCTTAAAAAAAGAAAGACCGACCCCCTAGTGGTCAGACTAGGGAAATCGGTCTTTCAGCCCTTTGGTCGCGACCGAAGGGGGTGACGGTTCGTGGAACCGACGTGGTAACGCGCGTCAATCTTCGCATCTTCACTCTCCGAAGTCACGTTGTTGGTCTTTTTCGGAGAAATCATCATGTTGATTGAAGTTGTATGGGCAGTGAAGTACGCCGGTCCTTACCGGCCAGGAGTCGCCGAAATCGGCGTCGTAGATAGCTTTGGAGCCCTATCGCGGTGTTCAGAGTGCGAAGCGATCCAGCGAATCCGCGCTGGAGTCCGTCATGTTATTGGGGTCAATGGCCAGCTCGTCGAACTGGCGGTGGCACCTCCCACCGCCTACTTTGGTGAGCATCTGTGCACCGTCGCTGACGGTGCATCGTGCCAACTTCTGTGGCAGCTGCCGGACACGCCAGACGCGCTTCACTGAAATACTTCACCGCAGTTGGCCCCGTTTCGTTCGCGCGAAACGGGGCCTTTTTCATGGTGCCCATTTGCTCACCTAATTCCGCATTCGCGTTTCGTTAATTACGTTGAATTTGTATTTCGTAAATTCGTCACTCAAAATCAGCACCAGAAAATCAGCGTGTCGAAACCGACGACGAACTTCGCGCCGCTCAGCTTGATCGCATCGATTTTGAATCTCATGGATTTGGCATTCGATTGGCGAAACGTAATTAACGTTTTGCCGGCAGCGCTTCTTCGATTGGTGTCGTCACAGCGACTGCGTTAATAACACCGGATCCCGGTGTCATCGAAATCGGCGCTGCCGGCGTGGGGCACGTTCTAGCGAACACCGCGGCTCGGTGTCAAAGCAGCCACGCCGGCGGCCGAGCGGATGGCGCGCTGCTGGCCGGGATGCCACAGAATCGCGCGACTTCACCCCAGTTGTTTCTTATGGCCTTGAGAACGAACTACGTCCTGATCGATTTCGAGAATGTCCAGCCGGAGGCGATGTCGATGCTCGATCACGAGCACTTCAAGGTCATCGTGTTCGTGGGAGCGACACAGCACAAGATTCCGTTCGAGATCGCTGACGCGCTGCAGCGCATGGGCACGAAGGCGCGGTACGTGAAGATCTCGGGCAACGGGCCGAACGCCCTGGACTTTCACATCGCGCTCTACATCGGCGAGCTCGCCGCGGCCGAGCCGACGGCGTTCTTCCACATCATCTCGAAAGACACGGGCTTCGATCCGCTGATCCATCACCTCAAGGACAAGAAGGTGCTTGCAGCGCGCTCGAAGGATGTTGCAGACATCCCGTTGTTCAAGGCCTCGAACTCTCGAACGCTTGAAGAGAAACTGGCGGTCGTCCTGGCCAAGCTGCAGCAGCTCGGCGCATCGAAACCGCGAACGGTGAAGACCTTCTCGAGCACGATCTCATCGCTGTTCCAGAAGCAGCTGCCCGAAGAGGAAATCGCGGCCATCGTGGAGGCGTTCCAGGCGAAGGGATGGGCTTCCATCAACAACACGAAGGTGGTGTTTTCGCTGCCGTCGCCCTGAGAGTGTGCCTGGCCGCCTGGGCGCGCCCCTTTTTTTGCAATCAACATCAAAATTGTCCGGTGGGAGCCGCTTCTTCGTGGTCGACCGGTGAGAGCACCTCAAAGCGACTTGGCGGCGGAAGGCGGTGGAGGCAGCGGGTCAACGACTCGCATGGCCGGGGTCGTGACGACGATGCCCTCTGGCGTCGTTTGACGCGATACCAGATCTTCATCGTTCACCACGGCGTGACCCTCGCCCAACCCGATGATGGAGTAGCGGTGGCTGTTGTCGCCCTTGCTGTGCCGGAAATCGCGGTCCGGTGAAACCCTGACCAGCTGCAACGCAGCGAGCGTGCTCAAGGCGGTGGCGATTTCTTCGCGACGGATCCCAGTCCAACGCTCGATCGCGGTGAAGCTTGCGGCGGCCGTGTTCAGCTTGTTGTCACGCAAGTGCATCAGCGCCACGTAGGCCTTCAAGGCGTTCAAGGTGACGCGGTTGCGAGGAATTTTCGCGAAGGTCTTGAGCGTTCCATCGCTCTTGAGCAACCAGCCATGCGGCAGCATGCACCATCCGCCAGCGACATCCAGCCCCAGCAGCTTGTAGCTGTTCGATCGGCCCTGGTGAACCACCTCGAGGGCTTGAAACGATTCGAGCAGCATCAACGCCTTTGAGATCGACCCCTTGGCCAAGCCGGTCATCTTGCGCAGATCTTCGAAAGTGACTGCGATGGTGTTGGTGCGCTCTATCGTCCCGCCAGCCACTCTGTCCTTGTAGGACTGATTCAGGCGAATCGCCAAGGCCATCAGGACCAGGATCGCCGCGATGCCCGTCCCCGCATGGCGCGCCCACATCAACTCGGTCAACGGGGAACGCGCCTTCGCGCCATCGGCGGAAGCCTGGGGAGGCTTCAGCCACATGGTGGGGAATTTCGCCCACTGCAGCCTAGCCATCACTTTTTCCAGATTGCGAAGGCCGCCAGCGCGAGAGCAGCCAGGCCGAACACAGCTACTACTACCAGCGGGCTGTTTTGCAGCGCTACTACCAGCGCGGGTACTTCTTTCAGAACGTCCACAACATCTTTCATCTCGTTCTCCGTGAACTAACTTAGATGCTCGTACTTTCACAGAACCACCCATACTGTTCTAGAAGCAGTGCCAGCCCACACACCCTAATATTTCAGAAAAAACCTTTGTACGACAGTGATTTAGTAGGCACGGAAACGGTTTTCCTACGTCCTAGACCAGTTCACTTCCCTGTGACGGCGCCCCCTCGTCGAGGCGTGAAACTGGGAGAAACCCAGCTGATTGGTTCACTTATTTTAGTGATTTTCGGAAAAAACGGGGTGCGCGGCGGCCTGCTGGGCGCTCTTGCGGTCAGTTGGTCGACCAGCTCGCGGGGTCGCCAACGCTCCGCGGCGCCGGCGGCGAGGCCTGCGCAAGCCACCAGGCAAGGCTGCGGCCGCGATGTCGCTGCAGCTGCTTTCGATCCCTGATAGAGTGGCTTTACGGCGCCCGCCAGAGCTTCAAGCGACTCAAAAAAGGCATCTCCCGTCCCCTCCCTGTCCGTTCGTGTAGCTCGCTGATTGCAGCTCGCACCGGGTCGGAAACGCTTGAGACCCCGTGCGCAGGTACATGCAACTCATTAACTCAGTCGAGGCACACACAATGGAACATCTTTCCGCCATCTCATTCGCCGTTCGCAAGGGACTTTTGGCCCAAGGCGAATCCATCTCTCTCGGTCACGTCCAGCAGCTCGTAGCGGCTGCGCTTGGGCACAACAACCTGGCGTCCTACCAGGCCTCTGACGATGACGCGGCCTTACCGGTCGCCAAAGCGGTCGCATTCGACCATCTGCTCCTTGCCACGCGCGCCGCCGAACTCGGCGGCAATGACCACACCGTGGCCAGAGTGCTGGAATTGGTGCTGCAGGCGTGTTTTCCGGAGCTCGATGTTTACAAGAGCGCCGCCTCCCTTGTGGAAGAGTGGCACCTGCACTGTGAAAACGCGATAGCCAACGACGACCGAGTGAATGGCCAGACCTCCATGACGAACGGGACTTTCCCGCAGGCTCAGGACGTTGATTTGCCTTGGTGGGAGGACTTCGGCGACTACGACAGCGATCTGACCCATCAGCACGAGGGTGTGGTGACGGTCGATCAGGACCCTGATCGCGTCTACTGGGGAGACGAAGTCGACGTGAGTGCGCAAATCACCGTCGAACGCTTTGGAAGAAGGTTGTTTGGGGATTGCGAGGTCCACGTGGAATCGGCGAAGCTGAGATGGCTTGGCCACTCGGACGAATCGCCCGAACCGGTCGAGTGACGTTGGCATAGGGCAGCAACGCGCAATGCGCACTCGATCAGCTGGCCGGTCCAGCTGGTCGTGTAGGCTGGTGTCTTCTCCTCCTGCCGCGTCGACCCGTCCCTTTCCAGCAAATGAAAAAACTAACCCTCTCTCTCGCCATTGCCACATGCTGTGTTCCGGCCTTCGCGGATGGGCCCGCCTTCAAGTCCTTCACGACAGAGCTCAACAAAAGTCTCGGCTGCAAATACTCGAAGATGACGCCTGCAGACGCAGGCGACGGCGCGCTCTACGGCTGTATTGGGGGCAATGCTGAAACGGCCAAGGTCTTCGTCAACGAAGACAAGAAGTCGAGGAAGGTGCTGAATGTGAAGGTCATGTGGAACGACTGGCACAAGGATCTCGGTTACGGTGTCCACCCCGACAAGGCCGAAGCCACGCACTTCCTCAAGGCGATCAGCCAACAGTTGAGCCCTGAGCTGTCGGCGCAGCTGCTCGAGTCGTTGGAGCAAAGCTCGCCGCGCTCTTTCTCAAGCACTCGCTGGAAAGTCGCGTACACCTACAACAGGGGCCCAGGCATAGATGAACGTCTGTTTGTCTTTACACCCAGATAGCCCAGCAGTTGGGTCAGGCTCGCGGATCGGCAGATCATTGGCCCAGCTGGTCGTATATGAGGCAGTCTTGTGCTCCTGGCGCATCGGCCATCGCCACCGGCCAACCGCACCGCGCAACGGCTGTCGCATCATTGATGCATGTCGACAGCGCGCATCAGCTCGCGGCGATTGGCGCCCGAACCATCTAGATCCAGTTCGCCTTGTTCGACCGAAGAATTCCGCAGCTTGATCAGCAGCACGCCAGCTTTTGTATAGCGGTAGCTCACGCTCAGCCCGCCAGCACCATTGTCATGACCACTGCCGAAATCTGCCTTTACCGGTCTTAGGTTCGAGCGATGACGGGTAAAGCCGCGAGACATACAAATCCCCGGCCGGCCGCTAACAACTAATTCCGCGACCAGACCGTAGAACTCGGCTAGATTCTCGACGACGAAACAGTCGGCGTCAGAATGCAGCTTTTCGAAGATCTCCCTCTCCCTCCGGGCCTGTGGCTTATCAAATGGATTGATCGCTTCCAGCTCGGCCATGACTCCGAGGCGCCAAAGGTCAACGTCGCCTTGCAGAAGCTCACGGCGCAAAGTACAGATGAACTCGCCCAGCTCTCAAACACCACCATCGCCGAACTCCTGGGCAGCAGACCGCGGACATCGGATGGAGGCGAAGTCGAGCAACCGGTCACCACGAATCGCGTCATCCAGGCCGGGTATCTGCCGATCCTGTCCGTGGGGGAAGTGATCGAGGGAGGCAGCCAGGTCTCTCGACTGCCGCCCCAGACACGCGAGGTTCGATTGACCCACAACACGGCGTTGGCCGACCTGCGGGTCGACGCGCCGCTGCCGCCTCCGGCCGACTGGAGCGCATCGGCGCCGTTTCGAGTGCTCAACCGCTTCGAATATCAGCTCGGTGGAATACCGGGCATCCAGGAGTCGAGATGCCTAGTGTTCCGCTTCAACGGCACCGAGTACATCTTGCCGAAGATGGTCATCTTCCGCGCGTTTTACGGCTTCAGCTCGAAGGTGATCAATGCCCTGTGTTCCGGCCCATGGCCGGAGAAGGTCAGGGAGGTCATATCCTTTGCGCACTATCAATCCGGATTGTTCACCGGCGTCGACGAGGCTTCTGGGGCCTGGAACATCGTGCTTCAAACAGGTGTCCCGCCGTCGCACGCGGCCGCGCTGGCTCTCTTATGGTTCGATCCCTACGGGCGCAAACAGGCGGAGTCGCTTTACACGGACTCTCTCCGGCAAAACGACGGCAGGCGTGGGGCAGATGGCAGGAGCTGGCATGCAGGCGCCAACATTCCGCATCGACTTGACCTAGGGCCCTTCAAGATGAGGGTTCAAGGCTTTGGCTTGCGTGCGTTTCGGCCATCACAACGCGGCTCATTGATCGAAAGATTTCTGATCACAGCGATCACTGCGTCAACCTGGACGCTGCCTGACCAGGAAGTCTGCTTCGCAACGCACAACAGCAACGCACAAGGCGAGCAGCAGCACCCGGCGCCTGAAGGCAGAACCTACTGGCGCGGCAAGCGTCCCGTCGAGGGTGACCCGAATGCAGTGGGTACCTCAACCTCCGATCCGAGTGCGCAAGACTCGGTGAACATTTTCTCCGCGACGACCTTTGAGTACCTCAACGAACCACAGGTCACGGCACAGCGCAAGAAAACAAATCAGACGTTCCCTCCGTCCCCTCCAACTCCCACCGATGCACCGTCGCTGCTGGTGTCGGCAGGCGAGCCGACCTATGCGAAGGCACCAGCTTCCCCCACGGATGTTCAGGAAAGGATCCGCGCACGCTCGAAGCAGTTCGAGTTTCTCATCGAGGCGCTCGACGAGCTCGCCAAGGACGGTCGAATCGATTCATTCGAGGCATGTGCGCCAACAGATCGTGCTCTCTTGATCACGCGAAATGGACTGCCGTGCTGGAGCCTCTTGTCCCCGAAAAACCTGCGCACGGGCAACGTGCCTTTTACTGGCTGGGAAGTCATCCATCGTGACGAGACTCCAGAGCCTGACCGGCAGGAGGAAGCACGAACACAAACCCGATACGCCAGATGCGCACTTATTCTAGAGATCCATCGGGCGAGCCAATCCATCGTTTTGATCGAGATCGAGCCTCGGCCAACGGAGAATGCCTATTGCATGGTGGCGTTCGAGAAAAGTCAGCCCCTGTTGCCCTGGCTCGTCTCCTTGGTTCTGGACGCTATCCGCGAGCACGAGGGCCGACTGCGCAGCCTTGATCTCAATTCACTGTTCGCGCCGATCACTTCGAACTCCGTCGCTGTGTTGAAGCATCCCTACAAGCACGAAAAGGCAATAACCAAAAAGTGGGGGCCCATCATCGGCTTGCGCGCGGATCTGCTCGGCAACGCCCTTCTGCGCCTTCTGCGATAGCCACGGCTGCTTCGACACCCAGCTGGAGCCTCAATGTCAAGCCGTCATGGGGCATGATGCCCTTGACCCTCACCACGGTAGTTTGCCCAGATGAAGTGCTTTTTTGTCGACACGAATCTGTTTCTTCAATGCCGACCGCTGAACGAACTTCAGTGGGGCGAGGTTTCGGGCGGAGAGGATGTGCTGCTCATCGTGCCACGCACGGCTCAGATCGAAATCGACAACTTCAAGAGCGACGGCAAGGGGCGACGATCTCAACGAGCTCGTTCGGTCAGCGCGACCTTCCGAGACATCATTCGCAGCCCGGACCTGGAGCTGGTTGTTCGCGCGGCAAATCCGCGCGTCACGATGACTCTCGCGGCGCCGCAGAGATCTGAGAAAAGCCCGGAAGACATCGACCTGGATTCCGCTCGACCGGACAACGCCATCCTGCTTCAATTGCTTTCCTATCTGGCCACCAAACCAGACCACGAGCATGTCGCAGTCCTGACGCAGGACGTCAATCTGCTGTTGAGCGCCAGAACAGCAGGCGTCCCCTTTGTCGAGATACCCGACGCATGGCTCATGCCCCCGGAACCAGACGAACGAGACAAGAAAATCAAGGCGCTCGAGGAGGAATTGAAACTTCGTTCTCTGGCCGCACCAGTGATTGAGATCGAGGGAGGCAATGCAGGAGCGAGCCCGCTGACGATTTCTCTGAAAAGGTATAAGCCGCTCACGGATGAAGAGCTGTCGGAACTCCTCGCCCTTGCCGAGTCGGCGTTTCCGATGGAAAACAAGCCCGTCTCGTTCGGACCTGGTCGTGTCGCATTCCCGACCCTGAAAAGCCTGCAGATCGGTTTTTTACCGCCCTTGCCTGAGGACGTCTCGCGCTATCAGGATGTGGACTACCCCGAATGGCTTGATCGGATGAAGGAAAGCCTGAAGGAGCTTGCGCAACGCCTCAACGAGGAAGCCGTCAGCCTCACGCATGAGTTCACGATTTCGAACACGGGGAGTGTTCCCGCGGAGCATGTGGTCGTTCGCATCGCAGCGCCCGACGGCTTCTTGATCGCAGATGTGCCCAAGAGCACGGACGAAGACCCGATACGTAGGGCGCGCAATCTTCTGCCGGATCCTCCGGCGCGGCCTGCTGGCCGCTCGTTCGGTCCCTATGCAAGGGTGCGGGGCAGCATCGACGCAACTCGCAACCTGCTGGCACCGATCGCCGACTCCATTGCACTTTCTTCACGCAGAGACCGGCATCAGTTCTACAGGAAGACATCGAGATCGGCAGTTGGCGTCATGGCCAAGGAGTTCGAATGCGATGAGTTTCGCCATCAGGTCGCAGCCGAGTCATTCGGCTTCGCCCTCACCGTCGCGGAGCTGGACGTACCGCCGCCTGGCGGTGTCGTGACCTTGGAAGTCAGTGCGAAGAACCTCATCCGCCCGGCAAAGGCACATGCGATGGTGCGGGTCGAGACGGTCGATGCAAGTGTGGCCGACGAGGCTCAACGGCTGATCTACCTCTTGTGCAGGTACGCCGGGCAACACGCGTTGCCTTGAACAGAAGGTCTGGCGTTCGCGCTCAGGATGGAGCCAAAGAGCACGAAGACCTCCTGCTGACGGTCGGAGATGAGAAGAACCCTCACAGCTGTCTTTCGTCGCGGCCATGCGCCCCCAAGCCGCAGGTGCCGAGTTGGCTGACGGTTCTAGAAAGCACCTACTCGGGGCAAGCTCCACGAGTTTCGTGAGGGAATAAACTTTAGAGAACTGACGAGAGTGTGACTTAGCCTCGCCGTACTTCGAGCCATGCCGCGTTGCAGGGAGGGCACTTGAAAGCAATCCAGATCCACGATGAACCACCGGACTCCCATCCCGAACTGCTTGTCGAGCGTGGCCCCCACGGCCGCGGCGTCGGTCCATGGGTTCCCAATGAGAAGCACTTCTATCTCACACAGTATCTGAACGCCACGCGCGAGGCACAGAAAAAGTTCAAACAACGCGTGCTGATAGACCCATTCTGTGGGCCTGGGCGCATTCAGGTCGAGGGAGAGAGCTTCACCCGCGATGGCGGTTCGGTGGCCGCCTACCGTCAATCTGCGGTGTCAGGTGCACCTTTCACCCGCATGCTGGTGGGCGATATCGAAGACGAACGTGCATTCGCAAATGAACAGCGTCTGGCAGCCGCAGGCGCCTCCGTCGAACGCTTCGTCGGCCCAGCAGATCAGACAGTGGATGACATGATCAGGGCCGTGCCGTTCGGCGCACTTGCTTTGGCTTACATCGACCCGTACAACCTCGAATACCTGTCCTTCTCGATCATTGAGCGCTTGGCCAAGCTGCAATACGTGGACTTTGCCGTTCACTTCAGCCTGATGGATTTGACGCGCAACATCGACATGGAGCTGGATCCCAAGCGAGACAGGTTCGATCACGCCCTGCCAGGCTGGCGCTCTGCCGTGCCTACCGATGCGCTATCCAAGTCGAGCTTGCCCGGATGGTTTTTCGATGCGTGGTGCAGGGCCGTGCAGCGCCTAGGCTTCAAGGTCAGTGGACAGATGCCACTCATTACAGATGGCAAAGGCCGTTCCATCTATCGGTTGGTGTTCTTTTCCCGGCATCCTCTGCCCGATCGGATCTGGACTGACATCGCTCGAAGCCGCAACCTCGACTTGTTCTAGACATCGCCCCCTCAAGAACGGCACGATTCGCCCATAATTTACGCTGGGCCAACTTGCCTCAGCTACGGAACAAGCAGATGCCGGCTCTCTCGATATTTGCAGGACTCGATAGCACAGGGACCATTCGCTTCGTAGGCGATGTTCCTCGAGGTACTGCTTGCGACTGCAGGTGTAGTGCCTGTGGTGCGCCGCTCGTTGCCAAGCGGGGAGAGATGAAGAGATGGCATTTCGCGCACGAGGCCAGCCAGGAGCGCCCCGAATGCTTCGCTGGAGCTGTCAATCTGCTCAGGCGCCTGGCCATCGAAGTGCTGCAGGAGCAGCCGCACCTGGAACTCCCGGTATTTCGGAAAAGCGTGTCGACCAAGGCTCCCCTTCCGAGCCTGATGGAGATTGTCGAATGCAGACCAGCGCAACGCGGCGTGCTGCGCTGGGAAGAAAGAGCTGGCCGCGACAAACCCGTGGCCATGCTGGAATTGGCTGGAGGCGCCCAGGTTCGCTTATTCGTGGAAGCCGGCTCCAGCAGAGGAATCCGGTTGGCCGAATTTGGCGAGGGAAGTCTGCTTTTCACCGTTCCGCTGCCGCCTGACGCAGTGCAACTGAACGATCTCGCATCCGCCAAGGGCTACATCGCTGAGGTCGGAGTCTTTGAATGGCATCGTCTTCCTGATGCGGATCCGTTGATCGCAGAGACGCTGCAGCGGCTGGAGCAAAGGGCCAAGGCTCTCGTCAGAGTCCGAGAAGAAACGGAAGCCTTGCACCGCATCCGCAGCAGTTGGGCACCGCCCCAGTCTGTAGACGAAACGACATTGATGCCGAGCCAGCAGCCGAGGCCACAGGATGCTTCGCCCTGGACGGCCTGGCGCAAGCCGCGCAGCTCGTACATCTTCTACGGATTGACAGACGGAAGTGCATGGCTTCTCGTGCAGCACGTCGACGGCAGATCCCTCTTGATGCCTTGGCCCAAGACGGACGAAGGATGGGACGAACAACTGCCTGCACGGCTGGGCGTTCCGGACCCGACTTTGGGCGGCATGGTGCTGTCCAGCGAGGTCAACACCATGATTTATCTGAGAGCTAGGGCCAAGACAGTCCAGACGTCCAGCGACTGGGCGGACATTGTTCATGCGGCCACACCTTTTCGATAGATCGCCCGAGCCCGAAAATTGAATCGAGGGAGCAACAGAACAGCCTCACCCCGGGAGCTGCCCCCTGAACACGGCCGAGGTGCATTCTCGGTGACGACATTGCATCACGCGGGCATCACATGGACAAGCAACTTGCACAACTGATTTCAGACTACCAGGCAGCCGTTGGCGCAGCCATCTTGCTGATGTTGAAGTCGGGCATTGAGACTCCATCAAGCAGCAGTGGCTGGGCTGAGCTGAGAATTCCCACTCATGGAGAACTGAACGGCGGCATCAAATACTACAAGCACGGCTACGGCTGCAGGGTATGCCTGCCCGAAGGTGAGGTGGACTTCGACTTTGGCCAGCAAGGCCAAACCGATGGATTTGATGAATGGCGTTTGTGGAGGTTCTGCCTGCAGAAGCCAAACACTTACGCATTCGACACCTATGAAGCGCTCCATGACTGTGTCCAGCATGCCGTAAAGGAAGGAGAACTCGTCGCCCCCTTGCACGACCTCTACTACGTCGTCGACTCAGTGAAGTTGTTGGATGAAGAGACAACCCGCATCTTGACGGCAGGATGCGCTCTTCCCCATCGAAGTCGGGACAGCGTGCAAACGCTCTCTGCGCAGTGCTTCGAATCTGCTGACCTGATGTACGAGCACTACCAGGCGATGCTGCACCATTGGAAGAAGCAGCAAAGGTTCAGTCGCGGCAATGGACTGAAGTTCCGGGTGTATCTCCTTTCTTGGCTCGGATATCTGCACGAGACTGCTGATGGATTCAAGAAGTTGAGAATGCGGCTCCTTCTACAGAACAAGCGTCCTGCAAGCTTTCTGGAACTGATAGACCAATGCGATCAGATTGGCAAGCTGGACAAGCTGCATGCAGACGCTCTACGGGTGCTGCGCAACAACACTTTCCACCTTCGTGTCGACGAAAACGCTATCAATCGGTTCTTTTCCGACGATGGCGAGCGGCTGGAATGGGCAAAGCAGTTGCATGCCGCCTTCGATTCTTTTTTTTCCAGCTATCGCATACTCACAGAAGTGCATTACGTACTTAGCGGGCGCCTGGCAGAGAGCCAATTCCGGAAGGAGGGTGTCGAGCGCCGCAAGAGACGGGCTGAGGCCAAGGCGAAACAGAGTGCCGCGCCGCCCCATGAGGGTCCTTCGCCTAGCCAAACTGATTCGCGCTCCTTGCTAGAGCTGATGGACAGTTTGCCGCGTACAGACGGGATCGCATACGACATCAAGTAGATGTGCGAATACCAGCGTCGCTCCTCCGACCTCTTCATTATTCGAGTCGCGGGTGTTGATCCATCACGGCCATCAGGATGCTGCAGGCATGCCGAAAATTTTCCCGCTGCCCAACGATGCCGTACTGCATCTTGACTCCGTGGAACACGGTTGTTGCGCAGCCTGTGGCATATCAAAAGCAGCGCCTGGAGAACTCGGATGGGCGCCTGCTCAGCACCACTGACGACTGCAAAAACCAATTGCGCATTCCTACGGCTTCCCGCATCCAGGCGCAGACGATGGAAGCTGGACGTTACCTGACCATCCTGGAAATAGCGATTCCTAAAATACGCGAGCGCAGCCTCGTAGGGCTGCATTTCCAGGCGGTCGTGCTCTTGAAGCGTCTCCGGGACCTGCAGAAGCGCAGCTGGCTTCGCATCGGTGTTGCACACAACGCCCTCGAAGACAGTCCATAGCAGCGAGAACTCGTTGATGGCCAGCTTCTCGTCGTCGTCCAGCCGCCCATAACGCGGGATTCGCTGAGCAATGAACTCGGTGGGGGTCATTGCCAATTCTTGCCTGCCCGGGCGTCGATGTGAAGCCGGGATCATCCGAGGACCTTGGCTGCCGCCGCAGCTACTCGCGCAACCCGCCCTACCCAGGACGCGACCTGCTTCGCACTCATTTCTTTCTTGATAAGCGGGCGGTTGTTCACCAATATGGCCGACATGGCCCTACCCTCATTTGCAGAAACGAGTAAAGAGCAGCCCAGCGCACCCGGAGCGACGGAATACGATCTCGAGTGGCTGCATCACGCGTTCACCCTTGGGAAACGCGCAAAGAGCGAAGCGCTCAGCAGCGTTCATGCCGGTGGTCCCCCCCGCGACGCCGCGATTGTGAGCACCGGCGGCGACAAGCAAGTCTTCGTCGATTTCCGCAGGTTCTTTGAGGCTGCGCCCATGGAGCAGGTCTGCCTCGTGAAAAGAGGGGTGAACGCGCGTCTGATCGACGTCCTCGCCATCTCGATGCAGGTCCCGAAAACAAAGCTGATCGGTACTCTAGGCTTGACCAGAGCAACGATCCAGCGCAAGTGCCGCCTGCAGGCCGCGCTGTCGAGCGATGAATCGTCGCGGGTCGTGGGCATGAGCAAGCTCATTGGTCAGGCACAGGCCATGGTGGACGAGGCAGGGGCAATAGAGGGTTTCGCCCCAGCTGCTTGGCTTGCCCAATGGCTGGATCAACCGCTGCCTGCTCTGGGTGGCCATCGGCCAGGGGACTTGATGGATACAGCAGAAGGCCAAGCCGTGGTTTCCCAACTGATCGGGCGACTTCGAAGCGGCGCATACGCATAGCGGTCAGCGCCTGACGGATCGCCTTCGATACACCCGGCCGGACATCGGACACGATGCGGTCGCCGCGCGTTCTCGGCGGCCCTCTCGCTTCAGTGGTTCTCCTCACAAGGATTGGCCGCCCCTCAATCTGGTCCGACCAACGGTTTCCCCTCCATCGTGAACCTACTCCAGGGCGCGGACTATGCCGTGCGACTTTTTCCTTGATAAGTGGACGTTTGTTCACTAATATGGCCGACATGGCCCGCCCCAACAATGACCGCGCGCACCTGCACCGGCTGCGCGACACCTACGCCCGCCTGGGCTGCTTGCCTTCGTACAGCCAGATGGCCCATGCCTTGGGCTTCAAGGCGAAGAACGCGGCATTCAAACTCACGCAGCGGTTGATCGCGACTGGTCACCTAGTGAAGTCTGCTGGTGGACGCCTGGCGCCCGGGCCCTACTTTTTCATCGTGGATATGAGCGAGGACGAGGTGCGGGCAGGATTCGGCTCGGACAGTGATGCCACCGGGCTGGTGCAGGCTCAGGCGCTCGACCAGTTCCTAGTGTCCAAGCCGTCCAGGACCAAGTTTCTGAAGGTGCGAGGCGAATCGATGGTCAATGCCGGCATTCTGAGCGGCGACATCGCGGTGGTGGAAACCGGCTCGCGGGCAGTGCATGGTGACATCGTGGTCGCCGAGATCGATGGCAGTTGCACCATCAAGGAATTCAGGTCGGACCGAGGCCGCGCACGATTGGCGTCACATGGAGTGGATCCGCGGACAGTGGCGCCCAAGGAAACGCTGAACGTCATCGGCGTTGTCAGGGGCATCGTTCGAAGTTACAGGCTGCAGACCATCGGCATGGCTAAGCTGGCAACACAGGGAGGACTGCAATGACCACCATCAGCAGGATCGAATGGACCGAGCAAACCTGGAACCCGACTGTGGGGTGCACGAAGATCTCGCCGGGTTGCAAGCACTGCTATGCGGAGGCCATGGCTAAGCGATTGAAGGCCATGGGCACGCCGGGCTACGAGAATGGCTTTGCGCTCACGCTGCTGCCGCAGCGACTCGAGGACCCGATCAAGCGCAAGAAGCCAACGGTCTATTTCGTGAACTCCATGTCCGACCTGTTTCATGAGCGGGTGCCTGACGAGTATGTCGAGAAGGTGTTCGCCGTCATCGAGCAAACGCCCCATCACACCTACCAGATCCTGACCAAGCGGGCTACGCGAATGGCACGCTATTTCCGCACGCGCACCGTGCCCACCAACGCCTGGCTGGGCGTCTCTGTTGAAGACCGGAAATACGGTGTGCCGCGCATCGATTACCTGCGCAAGGTGCCGGCGAAGATCCGATTCTTATCGGTCGAGCCGCTTCTTGCCGATGTAGGCGAATTGGATCTGACGGATATCCACTGGGTGATCGTTGGTGGCGAATCGGGGCCAAAGGCGCGGCCAATGAAGACCGAGTGGGCCGAGGCCGTGCGCGAGCAGTGCCAGGAACAAGGGGTCGCATTTTTCTTCAAGCAATGGGGTGGTTGGGGCGCCGATGGAAAGAAGAGAGCAAAGGCGGCCAATGGGCGTGAACTGAATGGCAGGACCTGGGACGAAATGCCGGAGAGCGTTGTCCAGCGCGTCGCCGTCGTCTGAGTGGATCCATAGCACGCTTGATTCCGCGCGCATTGGCTGGCACATTCCGGCGGAGGGAACACAAGAGCGCGTCGAGCGCGACGTACCACGATGCCGCACTACAAATGGGTCTGGGGAAACCCGCCTCCTCTGCTGAAGCGCCACAGCGAGGTCAAGCACGCGCTCTTGCGCAACTACCTTGTCGAGTATTTCTTGACGCTGGTATCGCTTCCCCAGCAAGACAAGATCCAGTTGACGATAGTCGATGGCTTCTGCGGCGGCGGACTCTACCTCAACGAAGCCAACCAAGAAGTCCCGGGATCGCCACTCGTGATCCTGGAGGCCATTCGCGAAGCAGAAGTGCGGGTGAATGTTCGGCAGGAGCGCCGAAAGCCGATCCACATCGATGTGGAGCTCATCTGCATCGACGAGAGTCGATCTGCACTGGAGCACCTGGGGCGTGTTCTGGAAGAGCGGGGCTACGGGGAGGCATTGAAGAAGAACAGGATTCGCCTGATCAAGGGCGAGTTCGCAGACCACTGCGAGGCGGCTATCAAGCGCGCACATGATCGCAGCCCGAGAATTGGACGCGCGGTATTCGTACTGGATCAGTACGGCTATGCGAAGGTCCCAATGCAGAGCCTGCGCGACATCTTTGCCAAGCTCAAGCGCGCCGAGGTCATCCTCACCTTCTACATCGATGCCTTGCTGCAGTACCTCAGCCAGGAGAACCTTGTGAAATTCGAGCAGACCTTTGGCATGACGACATCCGTCAGCGCAGAGGAGATCGACGAGCTCAAGCAATCACCACGCTGGCGCGTCTACTTGCAGTCCTCGCTGTACCAGAGTCTGACCAGCCAATGCGCGGCCAGTTTCTACACGCCTTTCTTCGTCCGCCCCGAACGTGGGTACGGTGACTTTTGGCTGCTGCACCTGTCGCAGCACTGGAAGGCCCGAGATGTCATGGCGACCACCCACTGGTCCCACAACAATCACTTCGCGCACTATGGTGCGGCAGGTTTTCACATGTTCAGCGCGGGCTACGTCAACAAGCTCGACGATTCGCACAAGCTGCAGATGGGCTTCGACTTCAGCGAAGTCGCAGCTACGGTCAGCAAGGAAACGATGATGGAACAGATTCCCTCGATGCTGTTCGACGGCGCCGAGGGCATGACATTCGAGCAGTTCTTCCTGAAACTCATCAACACCACGCCAGCAACCCGCAACATGGTGGAGGCCACGGTGCTGGAGCTGCATCAGAGTGGCGACATCCGTGTCGAGGATGAGCGTGGCGATGCATCCAAGGCTCGCGTCAGCTTGAAGTCCGAGCATGTTTTGCGCTTGCCCTCTCAGCGCTCGTTCGGTTTCTCGCACCGAGAAAATCCGCCACAACTGCTGTAGCGAGCGTCATACTCAAGCGATTCGCCATCACTCCTGTGGTGAGACTGGGCTGCAGCAATGCGACCTCGACGTTGCAGTGGTCAAAGCATCGACCGGGAAGGAATTTCTACGAGATGATCGGCTGGTGGATTGTTGTGGCGGCACAGAGCCCTGAGGAGCGCGATCGCGCGGACAACCGAAGGGAAGCTGTGCTGGCCAACTGGGAAGTCGGCCCTGGCGGGCTGGAGTGGTTGTATGAGCTCGTCAGGGCGGGCAAAGCCACGCAGATGACCTTCAACGGCTATCCGATGCGTTTCACAGCACTCGCAAGCGAGATCTTGCCGCTACTCGCCGAGGGTCCGCCGGCGCATCGAGGTCCCGCCATCATTGGGGACAACTACGTCATGCCCGCGAACTGGAAGGGTCAGGTGATCTTTCACCAGGAAAAGATCGCCGCTTGTGCTCTTGGACAAGTACTGACCATCGACGCTTGGGATCAGTCCTAAGATCTTTTTCATCATCGGGTCAACTTCAAGCAGGTCTTCGCGCGCAAGGTTTTCGATGACCCTGGTGTCATGAAGCGGACTCGAGGCGAGCAGTCAATCACTCCTCGCCGCCAGAAGATTAAGTCAGCATTGAAATTGTCTTCTCAAACGCCGTTCCATCTTGTCTCGAGGAAGGAGCCTCCCCATGGTGATGAGTCTGCAACCCAATGGACAAGGCGGACTCCTTGTTTTTCAGAAGCTGAGAAATCCCGTGGTCTACCTGGATCATTGGGCGATCCGAATGTTTTGCGAAGACCATCCCCTACAAGACCGCTTCATCGCAGCCTTGCACCAAGCGGGCGGAACCTGGCTTTTCTCACAGGTCAATCTGTTCGAATTCGTGGCGATGACCGACATGGAACAGGCAAAAAGCGCCGAAGCTCTTCTTCTGCGTGCGATGCCGAACCTGCATGTTGCGGATATCACGATGGACAAGGGCTATTTTTTTCCTGACGGAGCACCGCAGCATCCCGATGCTCCGCAGCAGCATTGGATGCTCCATGACATAGGCGAGCGCGCTTACATCGCAGGCGGTCATTGGAACATGCAAAACTTCGTGGCGGACTGCATCCATCACGCTGCGCAGTTGCTGCCCCTGTTCGAGGAGATGAAAGCCACCATGAGTGCAGCAATCAAGACGCGCAGCCAGCAGGCCGATCTCCAGGCTAATGCCAAGCGATTCGTCCCGACCAAGGGCATGACTTTACGAGACGCATTGGCGCATGAACTCCTGCGAGAGGCATTCGTCAATCCAGGCTACGAATTCAACGAAAACGATGCCGTGGATTTCATCCACGCGTTCGGCCCATCCACAGTTTGCGATTACATCCTGCTGGATGCTCGGTGGTGCCACTGGTTCGAGCGTTCAGCAAAACGACTTCACAAAGGTGGTGTGAAGGGAAGACTTCCAACGCCCTATTCGAAGAAAACAGCTGCCGCCTTTCTTGCGGATCTCGAGGCCCTGGCGGTTGCGCCACCAGCGTGAACGTCTCGCACAACGTGCCCGGCAGGCTCTACTCACCCATAGAGTTTTAGCCTCTGCATGCACCTACGACTCAACGTCGTGTACCGGTCGACCAAGCGCCACGGACATGCGCGTACAGAGGTCTTCGATCCACAGTCTCCATTGCTCTGGCGCCATCTGAGCTTCGAACACGATGCCTCCCGGCTCGACCGAGGCCCATACGTAGTTGACATCGTCCTCTGCCCCATACCATCGAGGCAGATCCATCGTCCCGAGCCACCCCGGCATCGACTTGTAGACACGCATGACAGCAGCCCAGGCAGCCTCAGGTTGGTCATCCCGGATGTTCAGCGTAATGCGGTGATTCATCGGGTCATTTTTGCCCATTCAGAACACCTCCGTGCATGCTTCCAGGAAGATTCGGGCCGCCGGTCTGACCTCACGCAGCGAGGTCCAGCCACCGACGCGCATATGGGTAGAGCGCGTCAGCCGTTGCGATCACAGCCTGCGGAGCCAGCTCCACCGATCCGTCCCCATGCAGCACAACGCGTCCCGCCTCGCGCTCGCGCAGGAGCTGCGTTGCGGGCAGGCCCACAGCAAGCGACAGGAGGCGTGCCACCTCCCTGGTAGTTAGGATTGCCGTGTCCATGCCGCCGACGCGCTGCAACGCCTTGCGCAATCGCTTGATCTGGTCCGCATCCCTCTTTGCTGGAGTGCCCACCCATAGAGACCTTGGTGGAAGGCATACATCCCAACCTCGGCACTCCCGGCAGTACCTGAAAAAACGACTCAGGCTCGCAGCATGGCCTGGCATCTTTGCGAGATAACGAAGTGCATCTTGCTCGCGCCATGCCTGCGATGCATCTACGCCGGCATCGGCACAGAATGACTCTGCAGCGCGCAGGTACAAGCGTGCCGTTCTATCCGCGACGCCAGCAGCGCGAAGCCATTCGACATAGTGTTCGAGCACCTCGCCGTACTTCGCTTTCCCACATCGGGAAATGATCTGCGCAATCCGGCGGCGCTCCGTCGCAATCTCGCGATTGCCCTCGGTCTCATTCAACTCAAGGGTCGCAACCAGAAACCGACTCGCCAGGAGATGCTTACGGAGCAGGCGACTGTCCATCCGCTCAGCCAGTGACTGCGCATCGATTTCTTCAGCGGACGCGAAGGACTTTTCCAGCGCAGCAAAGAAGCTGGACGCGCGATCCAAGGTCTGCCTCAACTTCGGACTGCTCGCGGCCTCCTCGAGCTGAAGAGCGACAAATCCCTTCCAGAGCTCTCGCACCCACTGCGCCTCGAAAGACGCAGACACGACCAGCGCGAGTCGTTGCACAGATTCACGGTTCGCACAGCCGCGGCAACGCGCCAGACCGCCGCCTGGAACACGCGTGCCGCACTGGGGACAGTCATGCGAGACCTCCTGTCCAGGGAGACAGTCCTTACACAGAGGTTTGCCACCCTCGTTGCGCCCAGCCACGCGCCGATGTTTTCGGCAAACAGCGCACGTGGCATCGGTCAGCCCCCGACGGCAGGAGTCACACAGTTCATCCTGCAGCCCGGTGAACAGGGGCCGCGAGAGGCGACTACTCAAACGGCCGCAGCCAGTGCAGGGTCTTCGTTCACGAAAATGAGGGGAGCAGGCGCCGCACACCGCGCTCGAGCCGACGAGTTTTCCGGCCAGCGGCGTGAACTTCCCGCACCGAAGGCATGTGCGTTTGGAACGGATGCATGCCTTGCAGACCGGCTCGCCCTCGGCATGTCGATGCTGGCGCATTGGCTGCTTGCACTCCACGCAGTCAACCCGGACGAAGTTCATCTGATAGCACGAACGACAGTAGTCCTTGCCAAGATGGATCCGGACCGCGTTTTGGATGCCGCGGCCGCAGGCGTCGCAATATCGACCGAACTTCGGATCGATGCTCACGGTCTACATCCTGCCGCGCGCATCATCAAGGCGGCGTGCAACCCGCGCCAGTTGCTCGGCTGCCGCTCTCGCAGAGCCTCGAGACGCTGAGCCACCCGCGATCCTGGACGAGGCTGCGTCCGCATCCTGCGGGAAGGCAGGCGGTCTACCTCGCTGGCCAGCCAGCCGGCCAGAGGAAACGGTACGCTGAAATCCTCACGCCGCAGACTCAGCTGATCCGCCAGCGATCGAAAGGCCGATGGCCACTCCTGCAGCACCCGGGCGCACACCTGAAGATTCCGAAGACGAACGGGCAACCTGGCGAATTCAAGGCGACGACCGCGATGGCCATGACGGGGCATCTCTTCATCACCGACCGACAGGACTGCCATCGTCCGCTCGATGCGATGCGCCGCCAGGAGACTCGATGCCAGGAGACGAACACCATGGAGGTCAGCGCGCGCGCCGTCGTCTTCGCAAGCCGTTGCGGCCTCCAGCCTGGCGCACAGTGCTTGCTGGAGCTCAAGCACGATCTCCTGCAGCTCATTGCCGTGCCTTGCGTGAGACAGGCTTGCGCTGCAGGCATGGCATCGAAGGCCGGACGCGTGACTTCTATGGGGAATGATCGGCGCATCGCAGCGTGGGCACGAATCGAACAGCATGCGCCGATGTCGATCGCAGGCGACGACGAAGGAAAGCCGCCAGTGTCGGGAAAAGCTTCCTCGCTCGACCAAGCACTCAGGGCAGTACTGGAGCGCATGCAGCCGTCTTGTGCGATGAAAAATTCCGGCTGCATTGATCCAGGGAACGACTGCGGCCATCGCCCCCGATCGATAGCCGGTCGGCGTCAGCGCGGCAGCCCATGTGGACAGCGTCATCTGTCGCACGGCCTCCAGATCAACCTGCGCCAACTCGCAGAAGTTGCTTTCGTGCCAGCGGGCGACGCCGCGGTCGACGTCTCGAGCCCAGAAGGCGGCATCCTCAAGATGCGTTCTGCAGAAGGAATAGGGCGAGGCTCCGTGCGCTGCAGCTGCCCGGCAGAGGTAGCTGCTGAGCAATTCGCCTGGCTGAGGAACGATCCGGAATGCCCAGGCCATGGAGGTTCAGGCGCGACGGGCTGCTTCATCCCAGTCGCCCGAGCGAACGTAGTTCATAGAGGCGAGCACACCCACATCGATTCGCTCGTGACCAGTTCGCAGGGCGTGAGATGCCGCGCTCTTGAGCAACTTGACGGTGCCGCCTATGGTGTCACCCGCCATGCCATAGATCGTCGGTGCGATCTCCCTGCCTGGAAGGTTGGATGGTTGCGCCAGCGGAAGGAAGGCTTCGTAGCTGGCCAGGAATCGCAGGTATTCGCGATCGAGCTTCCAGCGGTCGAGAACCGCAGGCTCGAAGCGCGATTTCATCTGCGGATCAGAATTGAGCGCATTGATCGCGGCCTGGGTGCCAGAGGCGATGATCGGAATGCGCAAGGCCGTGCTGATGTTCTTGATCGCGGCGAGCAGCTTCGCCGCGTCCTTGCCGGCATTCGTCAGGTGATTGAATTCATCGATCGCCAGTACGCGCACACTGGCGTACTCCATGGCATCGAATGCTTGCCGACGCTTTTTTTCCGGTGGATCGCGCTCACCATGCCGGATGTTAAGCGACCACAGGACCTCCGACCAAAAACTGCTCTCGCTTGGGGTGGCAGGCATGGAAACCCACGCGACGCAAGGCCCGGGAGAACCGTCTTCGCGCATGATCATCGGGTGACGATGAACGAAGTGCTGAACAATGGAACTCTTTCCATTGTCAGATCTGCCCACGAGCAGGATGTTGGGCATGCGCAGGCTCTTCGGGTAGGCAAATATGTCGTCGAGCTGCTTGAGGATTTGCTGGGCACGCGTGTAGCCCACCCAGCGATCCATCTGGCAAAACTCGATTCGCTCGGGCAGCGGCAGCTCAAGCGCCGCGGCGACCTCCGGGATCAGATGCGCGTGGGTTGTCATCGCTTCAATGCCAGTTCCTCAAAGGGGCGGATAGCCTCCGCGAAGGGATCGTCCTCGACTGGCGCATCTACCGGCGCTGCGTAGGGCATCTTCGGGACAGCCGATACCGATCGGCGTTCCACGGTCAGGGCAGGCTGCCCCTGCTCGCGCGGGCTGCGCAGGCGGTGCCGGCGCGCAGCCTTGGACTTGTGCTGCGCCTCATCGATACGTGCTCGCATCCGGTCAAGAGCATCAAAGATCAGTTCTTCATCCACATCACGCCTTCCTTCCTCCTCAAGCTTTCGGCGTACTTCCCGGAGCTCATACAGGCTCATGGGCGGATGTGCGAGATTTCGATAGGGAATGACGCAGTAGCGGCGGGCAACAGGGTCGAAGAAGTAGACCTTGCTGATGTCCCCGGGATGACGCCGGACGATGAACGATCGCTTGCTCTTCGGGTCGTTGACGTTGTCGGGATCGATCGCGTTGATGTAGGGGTCCAGAACAGGATCGTAGTAGTTGATCTTGTCGATCTGGAGACCATAAGGCTGTACGGTCCGCTCAACGTACGGCATGAAGTCCAGAACGATCCGATCTGGATCCTGTGGCAACGGCATGAGGCCCAGCCCGGGGGTCGTGGCATCACCGGCTAATCCCAGCTCCCACTTGCGAATGGGCGACATCCCGAGCTCGCTGTGAACGCGCTGGTGATAGACATTGACAAAGAACTCGGCCAGATGGCGTTCCAGCTCCTTGATGGTGAGCGAGGCTTCGGCTTGCGAGTCGTACCCTTTGCGATCTCGCGTGTTGGAAAACGTCGTACCAGGCAGTTTGTGAAGTTCTCTGGCCACCGTCCCCATCATCCGCTCGATGTGACCGCCATACCGCGGCACCTTGACGGGACGCCAGCTCAGGTCGATGCCGTGCTCATCACAAGCGCGCTCGAGAACCACGCCACGGAATTCCTTCGCGTTGTCGCAGTGAACGGTTCCAATGCGCCCCCACACAGGCCAAGATCCAGCGACGCCGAGCTCGGCCAAATACTCGCGCTTCGGGCACATGGCCTGCGCCAAGCAGAGTCCGACCGAGGCAGCACTGGGCGGGTCGTAGCTGAGATAGAAGCCAGCCACCATTCGACTGTGAACATCGATAGCAAGCGTGAGGAACGGTCTCGCCACCGGTTTGCGATGCACCTCGTCGACGCAGACGATGTCGGCGGGCGTGTGATCGATCTGGACGACCGCGAACGGATGATCCGCCCCAGGAAACGAACCGCGTACGGGCGTGTATCGATTGGTCGCATCCTCCTTGCGGCCGCGTCGACGCAACGCCGTCTTGTCCGGGATGCGATTGATCCTATTGCGCACCGTATTCGGGTGCGGCGGTGCCACCTTGGCCATTCGGCATCGACGCTGAACCTCCTCGATCGCCTCTTGCGGCGAGCGCCGCTGCTTGTGCAGGTAGACATCCTCGATCACAGCTTGCACGATCGCCTCCTGTGCCGCGTCGAGCAAGGTTGCGCCAGCCTTACGTCCACGCTTGCTCGGCACCAAGGCTGATACGTGCCCGGCATCAATGTAAGCCGCGAGCCATCGATAGAGCGTCCCAATATGCACGCCAGTGCCAACGGCCAAACGCTGCGCCTCTGCGCGCGTACGTAGCGGGTTGTCCAACAATGGCTTGATGGCCTGGAACCTGCGCTGCCCCTCCTTCCATTCTTCATCCGAGTACCCAAGAAGGTCCCGGTCCTCGACGGGTTCCCCACCGGCAGAACGTTCGTCCTGCGTCACGATCCTCAAGGTATCGACCGGCAATCGATGAGACTCGCCGGTAGCGAGGTCGATGCCAAGGACGGAATCGGTCGACAGCAGGTGTGAGATTCGATAGACGCGCATGCCATCGCTGACTTGAGATCCGATCTCAAGCTTGAAGAACTGTTTGGCGACGTTATTGACCATGGCACTAGGGCAGCCAGATGGGCGTTGCCATGGTCAACGGGTCATGCAGTGCAGCCGCGATTTCGCGCATGGCAACGAGACGCCAAAGCTCCGGCAACGCAGTCAACCGCCGTTCGTTGTCGGCCCATGTTGCCGCAAGAAGCGCTTGAGGAGTCGTCTCGCCGAGAGCCCTCAGCGTGTACAGGAGCGCTGTGCGGTGCATCAGTTGCTCCTTGAGATCTCGGTAGCGACGAAGGAATTTGATGTTGCTGACATAGGGCGTCCGAATGTCCCGCTCAGTCACGATACGAAAGCGCCAGCCACGAGCCCTGCAGTCGGACACAGCGGCCTTGTACCTGGGGCGTTGCTCAAGCCAGTTCTCGCGCAAGTCTTCGTGTGCCTTGACTTCGTACACGACCGTAAGCTGCACACCCCCCTCCTCAAAGACAGCCAGTACGTCGGGTGTGTATCGCCGGCGCTTGCCGTCGAACAGGTAAGTCAGCGTGTAGGGCTGCTCCTGGATGCGTTGAACCCGCCAGTCGAAGTCCAAGGCCATCAGCCAATCCCGTTCCAGCGACGACTCATACCCCGCGGTTCCTCCATTGCCCAAGGCAACACGTCCGGTCAGCGATCGCCGGGCAGGTTTGAGCGGCCTCACGGGGCCTTCAACAACGAGTCGCGTCATTAACGTGAAAACTCCATCCAGTCGCAGTTATTCGTGTATTTCAGTCTCGCTTTCAGATGTAGAGAATCTGAAATTTTCACTTTGAAGTCAACCCTGATAAGTCGCATTTTTATCTAGAAATCACAGGGGCTCACCGCCACGGCCCGGTGAAATCTCCCGCGCGCACCATGGAGTCCTTTTTCTCGACGAATTTCCCGAGTTCGCCAGATCCGCCCTCGAAGCGCTGCGCGAGCCGCTGGAGACCGGCACCATCACCATCGCCCGCGCCGCGCGGCGCGCCGAATTCCCGGCGCGCTTCCAGCTCGTCGCCGCGATGAACCCGTGTCCCTGCGGCTATCTCGGCTCGTCATCCAGGCCCTGCCGCTGCACGCACGAGCAAGTCTCGCGCTACCAAGGCAAGCTCAGCGGCCCGCTGCTCGACCGGATCGACCTGCACATCGAAGTGCCTCCGGTGTCCGCGCAGCTGCTGCTCGAGGCGCCCGCAGGCGAATCGACCGACAGCATCCGCGAACGCGTGGTCGCCGCGCGCGAGCGCGCGATGCAGCGCCAGGGCCATGCCAACCAGTCGCTGCAAGGCGCGGCCATCGACCGTCATGCGGCACTCGACGACGCGGCGCGCGCGTTCATGTTCAACGCGGCCGCCAAGCTCGGCTGGTCGGCGCGCAGCACGCACCGGGCGCTGAAGGTGGCGCGCACGATCGCGGACCTGGCCGGGTCGCAGGCCGTGCAGGTCGGGCACCTGGCGGAGGCGGTGCAGTATCGAAGGGCGTTGCGCGGGGCCGCCTAAAGCGAGATATGCAAGAGCGCGCTCCCGCATTGCGCACCTAACCCGAGGCGGGTTGCGGCCCGGAGCCGGCAGGGCCGCAGGATCCGGCTACTTGAACTCGTGGCTCACCACGGGCGCCGACTTGCTGTCCTGCACCGTCACGCGCTGCCGGTACACCTCGAGGTCGCCGTTGCGCACTTCGATGTTGTAGATGCCGGGGCGCAGCGACAGCGACTTCAGCGGCGGACTGACGCCACGATCGGCGCCGTCGACGAACACCTGGCCCCAAGGCCGCACGTTGAACAGCACGCGGCCCATGCCGGGCGCCGCCGCGGGCGGAGTGGCGGTGGCGCCAGGCGTGCCGGGCGTGGCGCCGGCGACCGTGGTTCCGGGCGGCTGTGTGCCGGGGGCAACGGGCACCGAAGGCGGCGAGACGCGGTTGATCTCGGCAATGGCGTTGCGCGCCTCCCGGGCGTGCAGGCCGCGGCGGTAGCGGCGCAGGTAGGCCTCGTAGCCTTCGCGCGTGTTCTCGCTCTGCGCGAGGTTCCAGTCCTCGGCTTCGGCGGTGGCCAATGCGGATTCGGGCGGCGTGGCCGGTGTTGCGGGCGTCGCCGGCGCAGTCCCGGGCGTGGTGACCGGAACGTTCTCGAGCGGCGCCAGGGGCCCGGTGGATGCTGCGGGCGCGCTGGCCGCCGCGGCCGGGGGCTGCGCCGCGGCACCGCCGGCCACGGCCGGCGGCACGCCGTCGGTGGCGGGCGGCGTGGCGGTACCGGTCGTGGCCGCAGGCGGCATCGCTGCCGGCGGCGCTGCGCTGGTCGACATCGGATCGCTGGGCGGCGGCACCGGCACCATCGCGGTCTTGGGCTCCTGCGGCTGCATGCCCGAAGTGAGGCGCAGGCCGATCCACGCGCCCACGGCGACGAGCGCGATCAGCAGCACGCCGACCATGCCCCAGGGCGGGCGCTTGAGCTTCTGTTTCTGCGCGGGCGCGGCAGCCACGGCCTTGCGGGCCTTGGCGCGGCTGTCGCGCTCGTCCTGCGCCGCGCGCGGTACGGGCGCCGGCGCGGGAGCGCGCACCGGTTCGGGGGCGGCCACCGGCATGGGCATCGACATCGGTTCCAGCGGCGCCGGCGCCGACACCGGCGAGAACTGCTGCGGCGTGAGCTGCGGAGGCGGCGGCGTGGCCGAAACGGGCGCGGCGGGAATGATCACCGCCGGCACGCCCATGCCGCTCACGTAGATGTCGCCCAGCTTCACCAGCCCGAGCTCGGCGGCGAAGGCGGCCACGGTCTGCGTGCGGTCCTTGCTGTGCACGGCCAGCGTGTGGTCGATGGCGGCGCAGAAGGCCGGGCTCAGGTCGTCGCGGCCCATGGACGACAGCGGCACGTAGGCATCCTGCACGCTGCGCACCACGGCCGAAGGCGGCGGATGGCCGGTGACCGCGCGGTACAGCACAGCGCCCAGCGCGTACAGGTCGGTCCATGCGCCCTGCAGCAGGGTGTTGTCGTCGGCGTACTGCTCGATGGGCGAGTAGCCCGACTTCACCATCACCGCCACCTCGTCGACGAGATCGGCGATGGACTTGCGCGCCGCGCCGAAGTCGAGCAGCACCGGCAGGTCGTCCTGCTGGATGAAGATGTTGTCGGGCGCGATGTCGCGGTGGAAGCACTGGCTGCGGTGCAGCGTCTCCAGCGCACCCAGCAGCGGCCCCAGCATGCCCAGCAGCCAGGGCTCGGTGACCTTGCCGGGCTCGTCTTCCGCCAGGCGGCGCAGCGTGCGGCCCTTGTAGAGCTGGATCGCCATGTAGGCGGTGGAGTTCGCCTCCCAGAAGCGGTGTACCCGCACCAGCGCCGGGTGGCTGAACTGCGCGAGCGTGCGCGCCTCGTTGATGAAGCTGCGCAGGCCCGCCTGGAAGGTGGCCGTGAGCCGCTCGGAGCGCACGTGCACGCTGTTGTCACCCACGCGGCGCGCGAGCATCGCGGGCATGTATTCCTTGATGGCGACCTCGCGCTGCAGGGAGTGGTCGTAGGCGCGGTAGACGATGCCGAAGCCGCCCTCGCCGATCACCTCGAGCAGCTCGAACTCGTCGAGGCGGTGGTTGGCGCCCAGGGGATGCGGGCGCTCGTCCTGCGCGTCGGCCGCCGGGCTTCCGATGCCGTGCATGGTCGTCATGCTTCTTTTCCTCCTGCGGGACGGCCGCCCACATGATCCTCACGGCCCCCATGACCCTCTTGGCCCCTCCGGGCCTGCCGGCCGATATGGCTCTTCTTGTTCATGCCCATGGCACATGTCCCTGCGAAAACAACTTGGAAAACAGCGGCGTGTTGAGCCCGCCGCCATGGGCCGCGGTGCGCAACGGAGACCCGTCGGCCTGGTTGGTCCACCAGTAGCTGGTGCTGCCGAAAGGGTCGAAGCACAGTGGAAGCTCTGGCCAGCCCAGGCGCTGCTGGGCGCTGGCGCCACCGGCCGTAGGCCCGAGGATCGAAAGGATGTCGTCCGAACCGCCGCTGGCCGTCTGGAAGCCCGCGCGGCCGGCCGCCAGCACCTGGCTGTCGAACTGGTCGGGTGCCACGCCGTGGCGGATGGCCTGCAGCATCGCGCTGCCGCACTGCCAGTACCACTCGGCCGAACCTTCGAGCACCGAGGGGCGGTAGTTGCGCGCGGCCACCTGCAGGGTGATGCACACGGGGTAGTAGCGGCCCACCCGGTCGCAGCTGGGTGCGATGCAGCCGAACTGCACCGCGTCGACGCCCTGCGTGGCGGGAATCGCGAAGTTCCACACCGGCGCCACCGCGTAGTGGCGCGTCATCGCGTCGGGCCAGCGCTTGAAGCTGCCCAGGCCGTTCTGCATCCAGCGGTCCCACCAGGCCTGCAACTCGCGCGGCATGCGGCGATAGAGGAAGTCGCCGGCGGAGGGCAGCTTGCCGTACCAGCCGATCTGCTCGTCGACCGGCACCCAGGCCTGTGGAGGAATGCTGCTGTTCATTGCATATGCCTCGAAACAACATCGCGGCATATGCCAGGAACACCGCGGAACCGGCTTTGCCGGGCCGCAGGTGTTGCCCCCTGCAAGGGGGTTGGAGAAGCGACACGAAGTGCGCGAAGCCTGGGGGTGTTCATGATTTCCCGGGGCACGAGAAGCTGTTCATCTGCGGCAGGCGCAGCGGGTTGTAGACGCTGTTGGCGGTGACCGCGAGCACCACCTTCTTGCCTTGCAGGTCGAAGCTGGCGTTGAAGGATTCGGGCGAGCTGCCCGCCGAGATGGAAGCCTTGTCGAAGAGCCGGTGCAGCGCCCACGGCCCTTCGGTCACGATGCCGCCGGCCGGCGTGCCGTTGGCGGTGGTCACCTGCAGGCGCACTTGGTTGCTGTTGCGCGGGCCCGGCCACTTGACGGTGCTGGGCGCCTGCGGGCCGTGGGCGTAGCGAACCGTCTGGCCGTCGACGTCGAGCGTGAACTGCGTGAGCGCCGCGTCCATGTCCTCGGGCCGGATGTCGATGGTGAACGAGGGCGTGCGCCCGCCCGCCATGCCCGAGAAGAACACGTCGCGGATCGCCTGCGCCTTCTGGAACGAATCGAGGTACGCCGAGCGCCCGGTGGCACTGCCGTCCACGCCGCGCTTGAAAGTCCAGGGGTTGACCGAGGTGTCGACCTGCGTGATGAGGTTCTTCTGGAAGAAGTCGTCCATCATCCCGCCCGGCGCGAACAGCTGCGCGAAGTCGCCCGAAGCCACGTCGCGGCTGGAGCCGCGCGTGAACGGATAGCGCCCCGCGATCGCCTGATTGCAGAACGAGCCGATGCTGGCCGCCGCGCTCTGCCCGATGTTCTGCCGCGTGACCGCAGCCGCCTTCGAAGAGGCGGTGGCCGAGAGGTCGTTCAGCATGCCCTGGAAGGGCACCGGCAGGCGCCCCGCCTCTGCCTGCACCTTGGTGACCGCGTCGCTGGTCGGCGGGATGTTGCCGCTGCGCAGCGCCGTGTCGGTGGCGGTGAGGAAGTTGTAGAGCTCGTTGATGAGTGCGGCCGTCGCGTCGATGGGCGCCTGCCCGCCCTGCTTGGGCGCGGTGACCATGCGGCGCAGCGGCTCGAAGTGGTTGTCCACCAGCGACTCGGGGCGGTCCACGCGCGTGTTGCGGCGCTGGCTGCCGTCGGGCTGGCCGATGAGCTGCTCGATGCGCTCGCGCGTGCTCTGCACGCGGTTCTGCGCCTGGTCGAGCAGGCTGCGCGCGGCCTCGTCGTGGTTGCGCAGGAGGTCGGTCTCGCGCGCGGCGCCGCGGATGATGCGCGACATCGGCGACTCGGCGGTCGAGAGCACGCGCGTCATCTGGATGCTCTGCAGCAGCGAGCGGCTGTCGGCCAGGCGGATGTCGACGAGGTAGTCGTCCCACACCTTGATGTAGTCGGTGAGGTAGAGCCGGCGCACCTCGCGCAGCAGCAGCTCGCGCGAGGTGATGTCGGCGATGCCGGGCGCGCGGATCTGCAGCACCCAGCGGTCTTCCTGCTCGAGCGACAGCGCGGTCTCGGCCATGCGCTTGTCGAAGATGTCCCAGTAGCCGCGGTAGGTGAAGAGCGTCGGGATGCCGTCGGTCAGCGGCTTGCCGCTCGCGCGGCGGATGACCAGCGCCGACTCGGCGCCGCCCGCCTCGGCGATGGTGAAGGCATTGGGCTGGCTGGTCTGCAGCAGGATGCGGCGCAGCCGCGCATACGAGCGCTGCGCCAGCGGCACGCCGGCCAGGCGCTCGCGCGTCTGCGTGATGAGCCTGTCGTCCTTCGCGAAGGGCGAGGTCACCACGCGGCCCGAGAACAGCGCCTTCAGGTGCGACTCCAGGTTGGCGCGCTGCTCGCGCGTGAGCGAGGCGCCGATCTTGCGGTCCACGTCGGTGAGCAGCCAGGCCTGCAGGAAGTCGGCGTCGTAGCGCTCGGCGTCGTACAGCATGAGGTAGGCCTTGAGCGCCTCGTAGCTGTATTCGGCGTCGTTCTTCGCGGCCTCGCGCAGCGACTGCTCCACGCGCTGCGCGGCCTGCGGCAGCAGCACGGTCTCGAGCGCGCGCTGGTAGACGCCGTCGGTCGCCGCCTGCAGCTTCTCGCCCTGGTACAGGCCGAAGCGGTAGGAGGTCGGCGGATCGCCGATGTCGAAGTGGCTGGACTTCGGCAGGTCGCGCAGCCTGTCGAGGATGAGCAGCGAGCTGGCGATGTCGCCGCTGGTGTCGACCACCGTGGGCAGCTCGCCGCGCGCGGCGGCCTTGTTGAAGGCCTTGGCGTTGGTGTCGACCTCGGCCACGTACTCCTTGTTGTTGCGCCAGCTGTTCACGCAGGCTCCCAGCAGCAGCACCAGCAGCACGCCGATCACGCTGTAGCCCGCGATGTCGATGGCCCGCTTGCGCCGGTACCAGCGCAGGTTGGTGCCCGCCACGCCCGCGTCGCGGAAGATCACCTGCTGCAGCAGCTCCTTCAGGAAGTAGCTCTTGCCCGGGCCCGGCGGCGGCGCCGGCGGCGCGTTGACCTGCAGGTAGCGCTTGATGGCGCCCATCACGCGGTCGAAGGCCGTGCCCTCCTGCGTGCCGCTGGTGAAGTACACGCCGCGCAGCATCGACGCGGCCTCGAACTTCGACGGGTTGAACACGTCGGCCAGGAAGGTGCCGAGGATGTCCTCGAAGCTCGCGAACTGCTGCGGCAGCAGGTAGGCCTGCGCACGGCGCATCGGGTCGGACTCGGCCGCCAGCAGCTCGGGCAGTCGCTCGTCCAGGCGCTGGTGCAGCAGCTTGTATTCCTGGTGGAAGCGCTCGCGCAGGTCGCCGCCCACGGGCGCCGCGCCCTTGTTGCCCTTGCCGGCCTTCGCCGGGTTGCCCTGGATCGGGAAGGTGAAGCCCCACACCTGCTGGCGCTCCGCGCGGCCCAGCGAGCCGAAGTACTCGTTGAAGCCGGCCAGCAGGTCGGTCTTGGTGACCAGCACGTACACCGGGAAATCGATGCCAAGGTCGTTGCGCAGCTCCAGCAACCGCTTGCGCAGCGCCATCGCGTGGCGCGCGCGCTGTGCGTCGTCGGCCAGCGGCAGGTCGGCGATGCTGATGGTGAGGATCGCACCGTTGATCGGCTGGCGCGGCCTGAACTTCTTCAGCAGCTCGATGAAGCCCTTCCACTCGCCCTCGTCGGTCTCGCGGTTGCTCTCGTGCGTGGTGTAGCGCCCGGCCGTGTCGATCAGCACCGCCTCGTTGGTGAACCACCAGTCGCAGTTGCGCGTGCCGCCGATGCCACGCACCGCCGCCTTGCCGAGCTGGTCGGCCAGGGGGAAGTCGAGGTCGGAGTTGACCAGCGCGGTGGTCTTGCCCGAGCCCGGCGCGCCGATGAAGATGTACCAGGGCAACTGGTACAGGTACTGCCGGTCGAACAGCGAGAAGCGGCTCGCGGGCTTGCCGTCGGCATCCGCGCCGAAGCGCATGTTCTTCAGGATGTTGGTGGCGTCGGTGAAGCCGCTTTGCAGCTCCTTGATCTCGGGCGCGTCCTCGGGCTTGGCCTCCTTCTCGCTCTTGGAGGGCGTGCGCAGCTGGTTGAGCAGCTGCGCGTTGAGCCGGCGCTCGCGCCACTTGCGGTAGATGACGCGCACGAGCCAGATCGTGAACATCAGCACGATGACCACGATGCGCACGATCTCGTCCTCGAGCGGACGGTAGCGGCCGACCGCGATGGCCGGGCCGATGACCCAGATCAGGAAGGCGAGCGCGACCAGGCCCAGGAAGACCCACAGGTCGCGGCTGATGAGAAAACGGAAGATGGCGCGCAGCATCAGCGGGTGCCTCCGGAGCGCGGTGCGGGGGCAGGTACGGGCGCGGGGGCAACGAGCGGCACAGGAGCCACCGGCGCCACCAGCAGCGTCACCTCGACGCGGCGGTTGCGGGCGCGGTTGGCGGGCGAGTCGTTGGGCACCAGCGGGTCGGCGTCACCGCGGCCTTCGGCGCGCAGGCGCTCGGGCCGCGCAATGCGCGCTGCAATCATCTTCTTCACCGCGTCGGCGCGGGCCTGCGAGAGTTGCCAGTTGGAGGGGAAGCGCACGCTGCGGATCGGCTGGTCGTCGCTGAAGCCGCTGACCAGCACATTGCCTTCCACGGAATTGAGCGCGTCGGCCACGCGCGCGAGCACCGGCGCGTAGCGGTCGAGCACGCGGTCGGAACCCGAGGCGAAGAGGCCGTCGCCGCGCAGCACCACGACACTGCGATCCGCCTCGTCGCGCACGGTGAGCAGTCCTTCGCGAATTTCAGGCTCGAGGAAGCGCTGCAGGCGCGGCACCGGCGCCGGCATGACGACGGCACGCTCGGCCTGCGGCAGGCGCACCGCATTGACGGCCGCGAACGCACCGTCGGAGTGGCCCGCGAGATTGAAGGTGAGGAAGGCGAACACGCCCATCAGCAGCACCGCTGCGACCGCGCCCACGGCCCACACGGGCAGCCAGTTGCGCGAACGGCGCACCGGGGCGCTGCCGTCCTGCCAGTGCGGCGACAGCGGCACCGGGATCTCGCCGCGCGTCTGCCGGATGATCTGCAGCAGCCGCTGCTTGAGCGTCTCGAGCTGCGAGCGGCCGTTGTCGATGACGCGAAAGCGCCCCTCGAAGCCCATGGCCAAGCAGAAGTAGATGAGCTCGATCAGGTGCAGGTGCTGCTGCGGGTTCTGCACCAGGCGCGACAGAAGCTGGAAGAACTTCTCGCCGCCCCAGGTCTCGTTGTGGAACATCACCAGCAGGCTCTGCGACGACCAGATGCTGCCGCCCCACGGCGTGAGCGCCGCGGCCTCGTCGACCGCGGTGCACAGGCAATAACGCGCGCCGATGATCACCTCGGGCGAGATGCCCGCCTGCTGCGCGCGCGTCTCGAAGCGGCGCACCTCGTCGACGAGGTGCTCGCGCAGCTGCGAGGGCGCGGGATGGTGGCCGGTGGCGCGGATCTGCGGGATCAGGTCGAGCAGCGGGTTGGCCGCAGCCACCAGCGGGTTGTTGCCCGCGAGCGCCGTGTCGCCCGCATGCGGGCGCCGCGCGTCATGCCATGCGGTGAAGGAGTCGGGTTGCGCACCGAGTCCGCGCTGCGCGGCGGGCATGCCGCCCGCATCGGCGTTGCCGCCACCCGGGTTCGGGGGCACGAAGCCCCCCGGGCCGACGGCCATGTCGTTGACACCGTTCATAGAGTCCCTCACGGACGGATGGCCCAGAACTCCATGGCCAGACCGGGAAAGTCACCGGCCAGGTGCATCGCGACGCCGCCCGATTTCTCGAGCTGGCGCCACATGTCGCCGCTCTTGTCGAGTTCGAAATAGTGGTAGCCCGCGTTGTACGGAATCTGCCGCGGTGCCACCGGCAGCGGACGCACCACCACGCCCGGCAGCTGCAGCTGCACGAGGTCGCGGATGCGCTCGACCGAGCCGATCTTCACCTGCGTGGGGAAGCGCTGCTGGATCGCGTCGGCCGGCAGGTCGGCATGCACCGCGAGCACGAAGCCGGCGTTGCGCACCAGCACCGGGTCGGGCATGCGGCCCACGCGCACGCCGTGGCTGCGCTCCTCGAGTTCGATGGCGATCGCGCTCTGCTCGAGCACGGCGGAGAGCGAACGCCGGAGCTCTTCGAGCAGCGGGCGTATGCATTCGTTGAGGTTGTCGTGGTCGTAGATCGGCCACAGCACCGGACGGCGCGTGGGCGACGTGTGCGTGGCCAGGTGGCAGGCCAGCTTGAGCCAGTCGACGAAAAGTTCTTCGGGGTGCACCTGCACGGCCTGCTGCGCATGCCAGGTGAGCGCGAGATAGCGATTGACCAGCTCGAGCAGAAGGAAATCGGAGACTTCGCTCACGCCGCCGCGGCCGGGTTGCGAGAGGCGCGAGGCCAGTGCCTCCGAGCGCTGCGTGAGCAGGCCGTGCAGCTCCGCGATCATGCTGCGCAGCATGGCGTGCGCGGAGGCGTCGAGCACCGGCGGGATGTAGTTGGCGTCGACCACCAGCTTGTGGTCGGTGCGGCGCTCGATCACGCGGACCGCGCCGATGGCCTGCCATTCGGCGGTGAGGGAAGACGCACGCGCAAGGCGTAGGCGTGGTGACGCGAGCTGCAGCACGGCCGGGCCCAAGGCGACGGCATTGCCGTCGTTCACCTCGCGTTCGATCACGCCGAAGCGCGCGGCGGAGCCTTCGTCTTCCGAAAAGATGACTTCCTCGCTGCCGGGCCTGCGCAAGGGCAGCGCGAGAACGATGAGTTCGTCGGTGAGATCGCTGGGCACTTCATAAGGAAGCGGCGCGTCTTCGGCGCCGAACGAGAAGGGCGTGCCGTCGGGCATCACGCCCGCGCCGCCGAGCAGCGACACGCGGCCCAGCGCGTAGGCGTCGCGATCGATGTCCAGGTGCAGCCAGCCCCAGTAGGCGCCTTGCAGGCCCGCGGTGCGCCGGGTCACGTACTGCTCGACATAGCGTTCCATTTGCTGGAAGTGCTGCGGGCGCAGGTACATGCCCTCGGACCACACAACGCGATTCGCCAATGCCTGCGGATGAGCGCCGTTCTTTGCGGCGCCCCGATTGCGAACTGTCACCAAAAAGTCCTCCTGGGGAGTGCTCACGCCGGAGCGGGAGATGCGCTGGAGAGCGGCCTCCCGGTCCACTTGTTTTGCTCTCGATGCTACACGTCGAGTCTTACGTTTTGCACCGCATTTCGCTTATGAATTTCTCGCACTTTGGTACTAGCGAATCAATACCTTCGGTCCAAAGTTAACGACTTGGTAGCAGCTCTATGCCTGTCTTGCGCACAGCGACATGCACGGCCTGCTCGCTCGGCGAGAACTGCCACACCTTGTACAGGTTGGTTTGCTTGGGCTCCTTCAGCGGCAGCACGATGCGCCAGCGAGCGGCCTCCAGCTTGCGATAACCGGCGATGATGCCTATGGCGCGCGAGTCCAGACCGGCCTCGCGCTTGAACACCCGCTCCTCGCCGCTGCGCATGATCGCCTGGTCGGCGTTGACCAGTTCCGTGCTCAGCGTTTCCCTGTCACGGTCTTGTAATGCGAAGTAGTCTGCTGTCTCGAAGTTACCGGAAGATTTCAATTCGAAGACTTTCACCAGGATGGGAGCGGCCTGTCCTCGTCCGTCCGGATTGACGCCGTCGTCGATCCTGATGGTGACGGCGTAGGGCGTGGGCATTGACTTGGCCGTCGATGCGCATCCGCTGATGAGGCCCGCAAACAACGGTGTGGTTGCGAGTGCGCCTTGTAGCAAGCTTCGTCGATGCATTGAAATCTCCCGAGGGTTCGCGGCTTATATTATCGAAGTCATGCGCCCTTACGATGGCGCATGGCGTGCATGTCGCGACTGAGCGGCACACTATCTCAAGCATTGCCTTTTCATTGCCCTTTGCAAGGTAGGAGAGAAGATTGAAGTCATGTCTGCCTGCTCTGGCGTTAGCTCTTCTTGCGGTCGCCGGTTGCACGACCACACCGCCGCCGGAGCCCGCGCCCCAACCCGAACGACTGAGCCAGCAAGTGGCGCGCACCACGCTCGAGAAGGCGCAACAGGCGTATGACGAAGGGGACTATGCCAAGGCACTCAGCACGCTCAAGAGCGGCGGCGTCTCGGTGTTCGAAGCCGCGGAGCCGGCCACGCGCCTCGATGCGATGAAGCTGGAGGCCTTCAGCTACTGCGTGGCCAACCAGATCCCCGAATGCCGGCTGCAGTTCCGCAAGATCCTCGATGCGTTCCCGACCTTCGAGCTCAACGTGGCGGAGCGCAAGCATCCGGTGTGGGGCCCCGCGTTCGAGGCCGCCAAGCGAATGAAGCGTTGATGAAGAACATCGCGGCCGCACCGGCACTGCGGCGCGAGAAGACCAACACGGAGAAGCCATGCGTTGGACAGTGATCGAACACGCAGGCAGGCCGGTGGCCACGGGCCCCTCGGCATTGCTCGCCGCGCCCGGAGGAACGATCGGACGCAGCCCCGACAACAATCTTGTGCTGCCTGACGAGCAGCGCCAGATCTCGCGCCTGCAGGCCACCGTGCGCTTCGACGACGATGGCGCCGCGGTGCTGCGCAACATGAGCGCGGTGCTGCCCATCAGCGTGAACGGACGCCCGCTCGCGCACGAGCAGGAATCGCGCGTGGCCGATGGCGACCGGGTGACGATCGGCAGCTATGTGCTGGAGGCCTCGAGCGCTCAGCATGCCGCACGCCCTGTTGCACCACCACCCCCGCCCTTTCCCCCGCCACCGGCAGCGGCGCCGGCTCAGTACATGCCACCGCCGCCGATGGCCGCGCCACCGATATCGGCAGCAGGCCCCATCGACGCGCTGCTTCCGTCTTCCGGCGCATCCGACGTCTTCTCCGACCTGTTCGGCGAAGGGGCCCTGCCCATCGGAGACACGCAGCCCACGGTGGCAATGCCATCGCCGCCGCGCCAGGCGGTGCCGGCGCCGCCGCCACCTGCTGCTTTCGCACCGTCGCCACCCAGCCCGGCTTTTGTTCCACCGCTGCAGCAGCAATACCAGCAGCCGCCTGCGCCCGCACCCGCGCCTCAGCCCGATCCCTGGGCGACGCTTTCGCCATCGACTCCGCCCACGCAGAGCCCGGGCACGAACGCCAGTTCGTCGCAGATGCCCTCCGCGGCCGACTGGGACGCCATCCTCGCCAACGCACCGCGCCGTGTCGACACAACGCCCGCGCCGATGCCCGACCCGATGGCGCACGAGCCCTTCGAGCTGCCGTCGCAGGCACGCCGCAATCCGGTCGACCCGCTCGCCGAGCTGAATCCCGACGCGACCAGGGACATGTCTGACGTTGCGCTCAAGCGCGGCGTCGATCCACTGTCCTTCTTCGCGTCCGACGAGAGCGCGCATTCGCCGCTCTCCGACCCGCGCCCCACGGCACTGCCCCATACCGATCCGCTGCTGCCGGGCGACACGCACCCGGCGGTCGACCTGCTGCACAACAACAGGCCGGCCACACCGGGCTACAGCCATTCGAACCATGCGCGCGAAGTGGCGGCGCAGTTCCGTCCGCCGAATCCGGTGGCGATGCCGGCACCTGCGCCGGCATCTGTCGTCGAGCCGCCGCGAGTGGAAGCAACGCCCCCGCCTCCCTCGCCTCCACCCCCGCCTCCGCCCGCGCCGGTTCCGCCCCCACCACCTCCGCCGCCCTCTCCTCCCGCGCCACCGCCTGCGCCCGTGATGCAGGAGACAAGACCCGAGCCGCCCCTCTTTACGGAGCCGCCGCCGGTGGCAGAACCTGTCCCGGCACCCGAAGCGGCGACGTCAGCACCCTCGCCAGCAAGCACGCCGCAGCCCGGGACAGCAGCGCTTCCATCGTCGTCATCGGAAGCCCTCTTCAGGGCTTTCCTCGAGGGCGCCGGCGTTCCGGAAGTCGCCGGCCAGCAGCCGCTCGACATCGAAGCCATGCAGCGGCTCGGCCGCATCATGCGTGCCTTCACCGACGGCACCATCGAACTGCTGTCTTCGCGCGCCATGCTCAAGCGCGAAGTGCGCGCCGAGATCACGATGATCGTGGACGAGGAGAACAACCCCTTCAAGATCCTGCCCAATGGCCGCGCCGTGCTGATGCAGATGTTCGGTGCGCGCATGCCCGGCTTCCTGCCGCCCGAGGCCGCCGTGCACGACGCGCTCGGCGACCTGCAGTCGCACCAGCTCGGCATGGTCGCGGGCATGCGCGCCGCGCTGCTCACGCTGCTCAAGCGCTTCGACCCCGCCGCTCTCAGCCGCGACACCCCTCACGACGGCAGCCTCGGCGAGAAGCTGCTGCCTGGCGGCCGCGAAGCGCGCCTGTGGCGCGAGCTGCAGCAGCTGCACACCGAGACCACGGCGGCCGTCGAGGACGACTTCCAGGCCGTGTTCGGCCGGGCCTTCCAGCAGGCCTACGACAAGGAGATGGAACGGCTGAAGGAGATGCGCCGTGCTTGAAGCCACACGCTCTTCCTCGTCCTCCTCCTCGTTCGCCGTGCCGATCTCGACCTCGCAGTTCTCCTGCGTCGGCGAGCGCAGCGGCAACCAGGACGCCATCGGCTACCACCTCGACGAACGCAACGGCTGCTTCGTGGTGAGCGACGGTGTCGGCGGCAACGCGGGCGGCGAGCTGGCCTCGCGCATCGCGGTCGACACCGCACTAGACACCTTCGTCGCTGCGCCCTCGCTGGCGGCCGACAACATCCAGCGCTGCGTGAAGGCGGCGAACGACGCCATCCTTGCCAAGCAGCGCGAGCTGACCGAGCAGAGCCGCATGAGCGCGACCTTCGTGTCGCTGTTCGTCGACCGCATCACCAACCAGGCCTGCTGGGCGCACGTGGGCGACAGCCGCCTCTACTGGTTCCGTCGCGGCGCGCTGATGCAGCGCACGGAGGACCACAGCCTGTCGGAGCGCTCGGGCGATGCGGCCGCGAGCCATCAGAACGGCGGCGAGCGGCTGGTGAAAACCAATCTGCTGTACCGCGCGCTCGGTGCGCGAGCAACGGCCGAGGCGACCATCACCGCGCCGCAGCGGCTGGCCGATGGTGATGCATTCCTGCTTTGCACCGACGGGCTTTGGCAGCTGATCTCGCAGCAGGTGATGGAGCG
>Ga0102594_1000409_pt1 | contig 42415 bp, 25 predicted proteins | sample AraplaCol_mLB_r2_2_FD_76863 | JGI IMG/M metagenome (GOLD analysis project Ga0102594, IMG submission 76863) | Arabidopsis root microbial communities from North Carolina, USA - plate scrape MF_Col_mLB_r2 (SPADES assembly) (version 2) | ecosystem: Host-associated > Plants > Roots > Endosphere...
TTGCGTACAAGGGCTTACATACTGCAGGCATGTCGCAAGTGCACTATCTGGGCCGCAGCAAGAAGACCAAGATCACCTCGCTGGACATCGCCCATCGCGCGGGCGTGTCGCAGGCGACTGTTTCGCGTGTGCTGCGTGGCAGCCCGCTGGTCAACGCCGAGACGCGCCGCCGTGTCGAGGACGCGGTGCGCGAGCTCAACTACAAGGTCGACCGCCACGCCTCCAGCCTGCGCACGCAGCGCTCGGGCACGCTGGCGCTGCTGCTGTTCGAAGATCCGACGCCCGACGAGTCGCATATCAACCCGTTCTTCCTGTCGATGGTCGGCTCGATCACCCGTGCCTGCGCGCGCGAGGGACAGGACCTGCTGATCTCGTTCCAGCAGCTGTCCGACGACTGGCACGCCGATTACGAGGACAGCATGAAGGCCGACGGCCTGATCCTGCTGGGCTACGGCGACTACCTGGCCTACCAGGGCAAGCTGGAAAAGCTCGTCGCGCAGGGCACGCGCTTCGTGCGCTGGGGCGCGGTGCTGCCGGACCAGCCGGGCCTGTCGATCGGCTGCGACAACTTCAACGGCGGGCGCATCGCCGGCGAGCACCTGGTCGGCCTGGGCCGTCGCCGCATCGCCTTCCTCGGCGGCGCGTCGAGCCATTGCCCGGAATTCTTCGACCGCTTCCGCGGCTGCGACGCCGCGCTGCGCGAAGTCGGCGGCGCGATGGAGGCCATCCTCCAGGTCGATGCCGAAAGCTCCGAGGAAGACGGCTACGCCGCGGCAGGCGAATTGCTGGCGCGTGGCGGCGCCTTCGATGCCGTGTTCGCCGCGAGCGACCTGATCGCCGTCGGCGCCATACGCGCGCTGGCCGACGCCGGCCTGCGCGTGCCAGAAGACATCGCCGTGGTCGGCTTCGACGACCTCCCGATGGCGCGCTTCACCAGCCCGCCGCTGACGACCGTCTTCCAGGACACCAAGCGCGCGGGCGAGCTGCTGGTGGAAACCCTGCTGAGGCAGATCGCCGGCGAGCAGACGCAAAGCATCACGCTGTCGGCGTCGCTGGTGGTGAGAAAGTCCAGCGGCGCCTGAGGCGCCGCGACGGCTATCCTCGCCCGCGGGGGCTCGCACTTCGCGGGCCGGGGGCAGGACGCATGAATACAGGGAAGAACCGCCGCGCTGGCTCGTCGCGGGTTTTCGTTTCGATGGCAGGTCTGCTGCTGGCCGCCGCTTCGTTGCCCGCCTTCGCGCAGGTGGATCTGTCGCCGTACCTGAAGAAGGACACCTACGAAGACATCAAGATCTCGCCCACCGGCGAGTACTACGCGGCGACCGTCCCGCTCGAGGACCGCACGATCCTGCTGGTCATCCGGCGCGCCGACAGGACATTCACCGCGCGCGTGGCCGGCGTGAAGGATTCGGCCGTCGCCGATTTCCACTGGGTGAGCGACACACGCGTGCTGGTCAGCATGGCCGAACGTTTCAGCTCGCTCGAAGCGCCGCGTCTCACCGGCGAGCTGCATGCCATCAACGCCGATGGCACCGGTGGGCGCTCGCTGATGACGCATTTCGATAACAGTCCGAACGGCAAGACGATGAAGTTCGACAACTTCGTCGCCGGTTTCCTCGCCGACGACCTGCCGAACGACGAACGCAACGTGCTGATCTCGGTCCGGGCATTCGGTTACGACCCGAACACGCGCATCGAGCGCATGGATGTTTACACCGGCCGGCGTTCCCCCGTCGCGAGCGCGCCGGTGCATCGCGCCAGTTTCACCACCGACAACGCCGGCGAGGTGCGCTTCGCACGCGGCGCGGGCAACGACAACGTCAGCAAGCTCTATTACCGCGATGCCCGCGGGTCGGACTGGCGACTGATCAACGACGAGGCGCAGAGCGGCCGGGTCGAAGCGGCGCTGGGCTTCTCCGCCGACAACAAGGTGGCCTACCTCCAGGTCGAGCAGGCCAGCGGCCCCGATGCCATCGTCGCGATGGACATCGCCAGCGGCGAGCGCACGCAGGTGTTGCGCGACGACGTGGTCGATCCGTACGAGATCATCTACGACGCCACCGGCCACGTGCCGGTCGGTGCATCCTTCATGAAGGACCGTCTGGTCAATCGGTTCTTCGACGAGACCTCATCGTACGCGCGGCTCCATCGCCAGCTGGAGAACGCGATCCCGGGCACGTCGGTGCGCTTTCTTTCCGGGACGCGCGACGGCCTGCACCTGGTGGTCGCCTCCAGCGACCGGAACCCGGGCGACTTCTTCCTGTTCGACGAGAAGCGCAAGACAGCCGAACGGATCTTCGGCCGCGCCGAGTGGTTCGATCCGGCGAAGACGGCATCGGTGCGTGCGGTCGAGCTCAAGGCGCGCGACGGCCTGCCGCTGCACGGCTACCTCACGCTGCCGCGAGATTCCGACGGGAAGAAGCTGCCGACCGTGGTGCTTCCGCACGGCGGTCCGTTCGGCAGCTTCGACCAGTGGAGCTTCGACCGCGAAACACAGATGCTGGCCGATGCCGGCTATGCGGTGCTGCAGGTGAACTTCCGCGGATCGGGCAACTACGGACGCGCGTTCCTGCGCGCCGGCGCACTGCAATGGGGCGCGACCATGCAGGACGATGTCACCGATGCGACGCATTGGGCGGTCGAACAGGGCATCGCCGATCCCTCGCGCATCTGCATCTTCGGCGGCAGCTACGGTGGCTATGCCGCGTTGATGGGCGCGGTGCGCGAGCCGGACCTGTATCGCTGCGCGGTCGGATACGTCGGCGTCTACGACCTGCCCGACGTCTACGAGGAAGCGGCCGACGACGCGCGGTGGCTCCGCAACTGGTCGGGCGACTGGATCGGCGACCCCAAGACGCTGGGCGCCGTGTCCCCGAACCGCATGGCCGGTCGCATCAAGGCGCCGGTATTCCTCGCGGCGGGCGGCAAGGACGACATCGCGCCGATCCGCCACACCCAGAAGATGGAAAAGGCGCTCAAGGCCGCCGGCACGCCGGTGGAGACGCTGTACTTCCCTACCGAGGGCCACGGCTTCTACACCGAGGCGCATCGCCGCGAGTTCTACACGCGCCTGCTGGATTTCCTTTCCCGGAACATCGGCGGCGAGAAAGCCGGCGCCGAGGCGGCATCGGGCGCCGTCGGGCGCTAATTCGGTTCCGTCGCGGCCGGAGACCTACTCCGGCCGCTTCACCGACATCAGCCTGTCCAGCTCCGCGCGCAGCTGCGGCTGCGTCACCGGCGCGTCGAGCAGGAACACTTCGACGCCGTGGGCGGGAATGCTCGCCTTCAGCGAGCCGCGCACCTTCGTCTCGCCACCGGCAATCGCCGCGCGCCACGTGCCCGGCTGCATCCACTGCTTCACGTCGAACTTCGCCGGCGCATCGCCCTTGTTCAACAGCACCAGCGCGATCTGCGACACGCCTTCGTGCTGGGTCACGCGATAGAACGCCGCGCGGTCGCCCTTCAGCTCGACGTTCAACTGCAAGCCCTGCTGCAACGCGGGCGAAGCGGCGCGCACGTGCGCGATGCGCGAGAGGTTGCGGTAGATCGCATGCGACGGCGCCGAGGCAATGCGTTCGGCACCGAAGTAATTGCGGTTGCCATCGTGCTCCGGCTTGCCGCGCATGAAGCCGATTTCCGAGCCGTAGTACACGACCGGGATGCCGCGCGCGGTGAACAGCCAGTTATGCGCGTCGATGAAACCTTCATCGCTTGCGTCCAGCCGCGCCATGTCGTGGTTGTCGTAGAACGTCGCCAGCTCGTACGGATTCGCATACGGCCCGCCGTCGAGGAAAAGCCGGTCAGTGAGCACCTCGAAGCCCGCGCGCTCGTGACCGAAGGCCTTCTCCAGGCCCTGCTTCAACGGGAAATCCAGCACGCTGACGTTCGCGTTCTTCGCCCAGGTGTGCTCGGCGATCTTGTTCGCGTCGTACTCGAACGCTTCGCCGAACATGAACATGCCCGGCTTCTCGCGACGCATGCGCGCGACGAACTCATGCCAGAACGGATGCGGCAGCCAGCCGATGGTGTCGATGCGGAACGCGTCGGCGCCCTGCCCGATCCACTGCGCGTAGGCGCCGGCCAGGTAATCCATCACGTCCGGATTGTTCTCGTTGAAATCCGACAGCTCCGCCAGCCCGCCCGACGTGTTGTAGAAGCGGTGCAGCGGGTTGTTCTTGGGATCGAGCTTTTCCGGCGGCAGGTTCTGGTGATCGGCGACGAGCTTGCCGTCGCGATCGAACACCTGACCGAACTTCGGTTGCGGCTTCGGCATCGAGTACGCGGGCGAGCCGTGGTTGCCGACGATGTCGAGCACCAGTTTCATGTCCTGCCCGTGCACCGCATCGGCCAGGCCCTTGAAATCCAGGCCCTTGCTCGGCAGGTGTTCGTCGAGCCGGTAGAAGTTCACGCCCCAGTAGCCGTGGTAGCCCGTCTTGCCGCCGTCGGTGAGGAACCCGCCCTTCTGCGCGGGCTTTCCGCCGGTGAAGGCTTCATCCGGGTTGTCGACGATGGGCGTGATCCACAGCGCGCTGAAGCCCATGCCGCGGATGTAGTCGAGGTGATCGACGATGCCCTTGAAGTCGCCGCCGAGGTAACCGATGTTGTCGCCCGCATCGCTGCCGGGCGTGGGTCGGTCGAAGGTGCGCGTGGCCGGATTCGGGCCGCCCTGTTCGCGTTGATCGTTGGACGGATCGCCGTTGACGAAGCGGTCGGTCACCACGAAGTACACCGCTTCCTTCGCGAACGGCTCCAACGTTCCGTAATAGTCGGGCGCGTCGGCCGCATGCGCGGCGGGAATCGACGCGACCAGCGCAAGCGTCAGTGCGTGCAGGCGGAAGGATCCATTCAAGCGCATTCGAAACTCCTCAATGACCGGGCGCGGCAACCGCGGCGACGCCGGGTTCGCGCACGCGAAGCACGCACAATCCCGCGACGATCAGGCTGATGCCGCCGATGGTGAGCGCCTGGATCGGCGCGCCGCCGAAGAAATGCTTGAGCAGGAAGCCCAGCAGGCTCGCCGCCACCAGCTGCGGGATGACGATGAAGAAATTGAAGATGCCCATGAACACGCCCATCTTGGCGGCCGGCACGCTGTCGGAGAGCAGCGCGTACGGCAGCGAGAGGATCGACGCCCACGCGAAGCCGACGCCGACCATCGAAAGCAGCAGCCAGTGCGGATCGCGGATCAGCAGGAACGAGAGCAGGCCGAGGCCACCCAGCGTGACGTTGATCAGATGGCTCACGCGCAGGCCGAGGCGCCGCACCATTACCGGGATCAGGATCGCCGCCAGCGCGGCGAAACCGTTGTACGCGGCGAACAGCACGCCGACCCAGTTCGCTCCATCGTTGTATGCGGTCGAGGAGGTATCGGTGCTGCCGAAATGCACCTGCGTCACCGCGCCGGTCGTGTAGATCCACATCGCGAACAGCGCAACCCAGGAGAAGAACTGCACTACCGCGAGCTTGCGCATTTCGCCGGGCATGTCGTGCAGGTCGCCGACGATCTGCGCCAGTGCGCGATCGCGGCGCATGAAGCTGGCGGCGATCAGCGCCACGCCATACCCCGCGAGCAGGCCGCCGAGGATGTACAGCTGCTTGTCGAGCGCGAAACGCCACACCGCGAGCGCGCCGACCACGCCTGCCAGCAGCCATGCTCCACCATTGAGTTTCGCGCGGGCGGCGTCGAGTTCGCTCGTCGGCGCGCGCGTCGCCGTGTCGTGCGCGCGCAGCACGTCCGGCGGATATTCGCGCGTGCGAAACACCGTCCAGCCCACCGCGAACAACAGCACCGCGCCGCCGAAGTAGAAGGCGTAGCGAACGGTGTCCGGTACTTCGCCCGGGCCTGCGGTGTTGCCGACGCCGGCCTTGGCGAGCATCCACGGCAGCAGGCTCGCGATCACCGAGCCCACGCCGATGAAGAAGCTCTGCATCGCGTAACCGCTCGCGCGCTGCGAGGTCGGCAGCTGGTCGCCGACGAACGCGCGGAACGGTTCCATCGAGATGTTGATCGACGCATCCAGCACCCAGAGCAGGCCGGCGGCGATCCACAGCGTCGGCGAGTTCGGCATGAAGAACAGCGCCAGCGTCGCCAGCACCGCGCCGACGAGGAAGTACGGCCGACGGCGTCCCAGGCGCGTCCAGGTGCGATCGGACATGTAGCCGACGATGGGCTGCACGATCAGGCCCGTCAGCGGCGCGGCGATCCACAGCACGGGGATGTCGTCCATGCTCGCGCCCAGCGTCTGGAAGATGCGGCTGACGTTGGCGTTCTGCAGGGCGAATCCGAACTGGATGCCGAGGAAGCCGAAGCACATGTTCCAGATCTGCCAGAACGACAGCTGCGGTTTCGTGCTCATCGCGTGGAATCCTTCAAGGGAACGGCATGCAGGGCGCCGATGTCGGCGGAGTTGAGCGGCCCATCGACACCGCCGACGCCGCCCGTGTAACGGGCGTTGTGGCTCAGATACGACATGTTGACGCCGTCGCGCAGCGTGAAGCGGCAGGTCGCGCCTGTAGTGACTTCGATCACGACCGGACTGGACCGTTGCATCGCCGCACCGTGCGGCATCACCAGCGTGCCGGTTTGCTCTTCGGCACCGTCGCATTGCGCGACCAGCGTCTTCACTGCGGCGGTGATGCCGGTGTTGATCGGACCGTGCGTGTTGGTGAAGTCGACGCTGAATGCGTAGCGGCCGGCCTTCGATGCGCGCCAGGTGCGCGGCCATTCGCCCGCGATGCTGGTGTCGTCGCCGACGCAGCGCGTGGGCGAGTGCAGCGATTCGATGCCGGTTTCCACTCGCGTCAGGCTCATGCATTGCTGCGCGGCCTGCTTCGGCAGCTTGACCGTGCGCACCTGCGGTGAGGCGTCGCCGCGCAGCGCGCCATCGACGTAGAGGCGTTGTTGGGCGGGCACCTCAACGCGCCAGCCGTTGCCGTCCTGCACAGGCGTGGGCGCATCCGGCGAACGCGGTGCGAAGGCGGCGGCATCGAGCGATGAAGGCTTCGGGTGCGTGCCACCGCGCTGCGGCACCAGATGCACCGTCTCGCGGGAGCCGGCGCGTTCGATCCTGCCCGCCACCAGCAGCTGGCCTTCCATCGCGGCCGGGCGGACCAGCACGACTTCGCGCTCCGGCAATCGCAGCGCGATGCGGTCGCGATCGCCGAACAGCGTCGATACGATCGAAACCGGAATCTTCGGCGAAACCGTGCCGTCCGGCGCGATGCCGAACACCCCTTCCAGCACCATCTGCAGATACCCCGCGACCGACCATAGTTGCCGCGGCGAGTTGACGACCGGCCCGCTCAGCGCGCCGTCGTCGACGTGCACGGCCTGCGTGGTCAGTTCGTAGTTCTCCATGTTCGAACCGGCCAGCGCCGCACCGCGCATCAGCGAACGGATCTCGGCCGCGATGCGATCCGCATCGTCCAGCTTGCGTGCCGCACGCAGCGAATACGCCGAGACGAACGGCCAGATCGCGCGGTTGTGGTAGATCGCGATGTCCGGCTGTTGCGGCCAGATCACCGGACTACCGGATTCGAGCCTGGGATAGTTCGACAGCGCACGGCGTGCGCGCGCTTCGGGTGCGATGCCGCTATCGATCAACAGAGAGAGGCCGAGCAGATCGTAGGCTTCGAACGGCACCGGATGCGCGGCAGTGCCGATATAGCTCATGTACAGCCCGCGATCCTCGCGCCAGAAGCGGCGTTCGATCTGCGTCGCGAGGGATTTCGACTGCCGGGCGTATTCATCCGCGCGCGCGTCGCCGCGTCCGCGCGCCATGCGCTCGGCCAGGCGCAGCGCTTCGTAATGCAGCACGTTCGTCGAAAGCGCGAAGGATTGCGCGAGGAACGCCACGTCGTCCGACGTCCAGCGCGGATAGGTCTGCTCGCGCCAGTCGAGGAAGGAGGTCTCGCCGCGATACAGCCCCATCGCATCGTCGAACACGAACCGCCGATCCTGCGCGAGCGTGTCGGTCAGCGCGTGCCAGACCTCCTCGTCGAATCGCTTCGCATCGGCATCACCGGGCTTCGCATCCACCAGGCCGCGCGCGGCGAGGAACCACACCACGCGATCGCTGCTGATCGGCCAGCTGCCGCCCGAGCCGGTGTCCTGCACCACGTATTCGCCCTGCGGTTCGCCGGCGCGCAGGTCGGACAGCTTGAAGCGCAGCGCGTTGCGCGTGCGTTCCGGACGCAGCTTCGCCAGCGACAGGTCGGCGGCGAAGGAGAGGTCGCGCGTCCACACGTAACGCCACTTCTCGCCCGTTTCGAAACAGGAACAGGGAATCGGCCGGCCGTTGTCATAGGCGTTGTCGGAAATCGATTCGACCTGCGCCTTGGCGAGTTCGGCCTGCGCGAGCGCGAACAGGCCGTCGAACATCGGGCTCGCGGTTGCGCTGCGCATCGGCTGCGCGGGAACGCGCACTTCGGCGCCGGTGCCGGGCTGCAATCGCCAGCCTTCGCCGTCGGCCTGAATGCGTGCCGTCGCGCCTTGCCACTGGATCGAATCGACCCACGCCGCGTCGCCCGCCATGGCGCAACCGGCCGACAAGCCCAGCGCGATGGCGAGCGCAATGCGTGGCGAGCGGCGCATCGGCGGCGCCGGGCAGGCTTGTTTCATGCAGCATCCCCAACTCGATGGCCCATGGTAGTCGGCGGGGCCGGCGGGGGCTGCGCTTGCATACGTATTCATGGCCGTTGGCCAGTCCAGGCGATGCCCGACGGGGACGCACCGTGGAATAGTGCACGCCATCGCGCGCCCGGGGCGCGCGTCCGGTTCGGCATGGACGACACGGCAGACACACGCAGGGCAGCGTCGGGGACTCAAGGCAGATGGCGGCAGTGGGCAACGCGAAAGATACGAACTGGTGGCGCGGCGCGGTGATCTACCAGATCTACCCGCGCAGCTTCCTGGACACCAACGGCGACGGCGTGGGCGACCTGCCGGGCATCGAGGCGCGGCTGGACTACGTCGCCAGCCTCGGCGTGGACGCCATCTGGATCTCGCCGTTCTTCAAATCGCCCATGGCCGACTTCGGCTACGACATCGCCGATTACCGCGACGTCGATCCGCTCTTCGGCACGCTGGACGATTTCGACCGCCTGCTCGCGAAGGCGCATTCGCTCGGCATCCGCGTGATGATCGACCAGGTGCTCAGCCACACCTCGATCGAGCACGCCTGGTTCAAGGAAAGCCGCGAGAGCCGCGACAACGCGAAGGCCGACTGGTACGTGTGGGCCGATGCGAAGCCCGACGGCACGCCGCCCAACAACTGGATGTCGCTGTTCGGCGGCGTCGCCTGGCAGTGGGAACCGCGCCGCCAGCAGTATTTCCTGCACAACTTCCTGGCCTCGCAGCCGGACCTGAACTTCCACAACCCGGCCGTGCAGGCCGCGACGCTCGACAACGTGAAGTTCTGGCTCGATCGCGGCGTCGACGGGCTGCGCCTGGATGCGATCAACTTCTGCTTCCACGACACGCAACTGCGCGACAACCCGGCAAAACCGCTGGAATTGCGCACCGGTCGCGGCTTCAGCCCGGACAATCCGTACGCGTTCCAGTACCACTGGTACAACAACACGCAGCCGGAGAACATCGCGTTCCTCGAGGAACTGCGGGCGTTGCTGGATCGCTATCCCGGTGCGACGACGCTCGGCGAGATCTCCTCGGAAGACTCGCTCGCCACGATGGCCGAGTACGTCAACGAACGCCGTCTGCACATGGGTTACAGCTTCGAGCTGCTGACCGACGACTCCAGCGCGGCGTACATCCGCGGCACTGTCGAGAACCTCGAAGCGAAGATGCACGAGGGCTGGCCGTGCTGGGCGATTTCCAACCACGACGTGCAGCGCGCGGTGACGCGCTGGAACGCGGGCGGTGCGTACGACGCCGACCTCGCGCGCCAGCTTGTGGCGCTTGTGTGCTCGCTGCGCGGTTCGGTGTGCCTGTACCAGGGCGAGGAACTGGGGCTGACGGAAGCCGAGGTTCCGTTCGAATCGCTGCAGGACCCTTACGGCATCACCTTCTGGCCGACCTTCAAGGGTCGCGACGGATGCCGCACGCCGATGCCGTGGAACGATGAGGACAACGGCGGTTTCAGCGCCGCGCGCCCGTGGCTTCCGATGCCGGCCGAGCATGGCGAACTGAGCGTCGCGGCGCAGGATTCGCGCACCGATTCGGTGCTCAATGGCGTGCGTCATCTGATGCAGTGGCGCAAGTCGCACCCGGCGCTGGTGACCGGCGACATCGCCTTCCTCGACGCGGACGAACCGGTGCTCGCGTTCACGCGCCGCTGCGCGGACGAGTCGATGCTGGTGGTGTTCAATCTCTCGGCGAAGCCGCAGACGTGGGCGGCGCCGGCTGCGCTGGGCGTGCTGAGTCCGCTTGCCGACCACGGCCTGCGCACGGGCGAACTGCGCGACGGCACGCTGGCACTGCCGCCGCGCGGCGTGTTCTACGCGCGACTGGATTGACCGACGCCATGCGCATCCGTCGCTGCATCGGCCTGCTTTCCGCCGCGTGCGCGTTGTTGATCGCGCAGGCGGCCACGGCCATCGAGCCGCTGACGCCCGCACCCGTTCAGGGCGATGTCGTCGTCGAGCCGTTCGCGCTCGAGGCCACGTCCTTCGCGCCCGCGGGCATGAAGACCACCGTCTATCTGCCGCCGGATTACGCCAGCGGCACGCGGCGTTATCCGGTGCTCTACGTCAACGACGGGCAGGATCGCGAGGCCGTGAAGCTTCGCGAAACGCTCCAGCAGCTCATCGCTTCCGGTCAGATCCGCGCGCCGATCGTCGTCGCCATCGACATGCCGCCCGATCGCATGGGCGCGTATGGATTGTCCGATCGCAAGGCGGGCGCGAATCTCGTCGCGAAAACACGCTATGGCGGCATCGGCGCGAACGCGCATGCGTATTCGGAATGGCTCGCGCACACGCTGGTTCCGGCGATCGACGCACGCTACCGCACGCGCACCACGCCCGATGCGCGTGCGATCGTGGGCTGGTCGCTCGGCGGGCTCAACGCGTTCAACCTCGGCTGGCAGTATCCGGAACTGTTCGGGCGCGTAGGCGCGTTTTCGCCTTCGTTCTGGCCCGCATCGGATACCACCGACGATGCCAGCATGCAGCGCACGCGCATGGCGCAGCGGATCGTCGACGCGAGCGAACCGCGCAACGGCGCACGATGGTTCTTCGCGGTCGGCACGGCGGAAGAGACGGCGGATCGCGACGGCGTCAACGACGCGGTGGACGACACGCGCGACATGGTCGAAGGCTGGAACGCCGACGCAGGGGGCATGAAGGGCCTGCGCCAGCTTGGCTACAGCACCAACGACGATTACGCGGCGAAGGCGACGCGTGCCGACGCGTCCCTGTACCTCCTGCCCGGTGGCAAGCACGAACAGGCGGCCTGGGCGCGGATGCTGCCGGTGTTCCTGCTCTGGGCGTACGCGGTGAATGCGCCCGCGTTGCAGGCGACAGGAAGCGTCGACAGTTACCAGGACGTTCCTTCGGCCTACGTTCCCGCACGCAATATCGATGTATGGCTGCCCCCGTCGTACGCGACGGATCCGAAGCGCCGCTATCCCGTGCTGTACATGCACGACGGCCAGAACCTGTTCGATCCGTCGATGTCGTTCACCGGCATCGACTGGGACGTCGACGGGACGATGACGAGGCTGATCGATGCGCATCGCGTGCGCGAGGCGATCGTGGTCGCGATCTCGAACACGCCGTTGCGTGGAAACGAGTACATGCCCGCCAAGGCGGCATCGCCTGAACAGCGCAAGTATGTGCTGTCCGACGGCTACCTGCGTTTCATCGTCGACGAACTCAAGCCCGCGATCGACGCGACCTACCGCACCAGGCCCGCGCGCGAGGACACGATGGTGATGGGCGCGAGCATGGGCGGCCTGATTTCGGCCTACGCCATGAGCGAGTACCCGGACGTGTTCGGCGCGGCCGGCGGAATGTCCACGCACTGGCCCGCGAACGACGGCGCCGTCATCGACTACCTGGCCGCGCACCTGCCCGCGCGCCGCACGCACCGCTTCTATTTCGACCACGGCACCGCGACGCTCGACGCCGGTTACGCGCCTTACCAGCAGCGCATGGACGGGGTCCTGCGCGAGGCCGGATGGCGCGAGGGGCGCGCATTCATGAGCCGCGAATTCCCGGGCGCCGAGCACAACGAACGCGCCTGGCGCGACCGGCTCGACGTGCCGCTGCAGTTCCTGCTCGGACGCTGAAGGACCAGCGCCGGCAACACGCTCCCGCGCATGCGCGCGGGCACGGGCCCATGCGTCCGGGAAAACGCTTGCATGCGGATTCCCGCGCTGATCGTGGCGATGAATACGTATGCAAAGGACTTTGTGCGGGGATGGGCCGAACTACCATCGCCGCTACGTACTGAGGGGTTTTTCTTTGCCGACTCGGGCGCGGGCTCCCGGCGAGCGCGACAGCTGTCGCGACGTACGCGGGCCGACACAAAACGACTAGAACCGATTCTTAGAAACCCGATTCTTGAAAATCGATCCGTGGGAGGGGAGATGCAACTCAAGCGCAATCTGCTGAGCGTGGCGCTCGCATCGGCAACGATGCTGATCGCTTTCGGCGCACAGGCTCAGGTCGCCACGCAGGCGCCGGAAGGCGAACCGTCGCGTACCGACGAAACCAAGACGCTCGATTCGGTCGTCGTCACCGGCATCCGCGCCGGCATCGAGACCTCGATCGACACCAAGAAGGAATCGACCTCGATCGTCGAAGCCATCTCGGCCGAAGACATCGGCAAGCTGCCGGACGTGAGTATCGCCGAATCCATCGCCCGCCTGCCCGGCTTGTCCGCGCAGCGCGTGGGCGGTCGCGCGCAGGTGATCAGCGTGCGCGGCCTGTCTCCGGACTTCGCCACCACGCTGCTCAACGGCCGCGAGATGGTGTCCACGGGCGACAACCGCAGCGTCGAGTTCGACCAGTACCCCGCCGAACTCATGAGCGGCGTGACCGTGTACAAGACGCCCGATGCCGGCCTCGTCGGCCAGGGCCTGTCGGGCACGATCGACATGAAGACCGTGCGTCCGCTGGACTACGACGACACGGTCATCGCCGTGAGCGGCCGCTACCAGCGCAACTCGCTGGGCGACGCCGGCAACGCCGACGGCGACGGCAACCGCATCAACGCCGCCTACATCGGTCAGTTCATGGATCGCACGGTCGGCTTCTCGATCGGCTATTCGCACACCGAACTGCCGATCCAGGAAAACCAGGTCGGCCTGTACGAGCCGTGGAGCCAGACCACCGATTCCACCGGCGATCACTTCCGCAACGGCGTGCCGGCCGGCGTGTACTTCTCCGACGGCATCAAGGCGCTGCGCCGCACGGGTGAGGTCGAACGCGACGCCGTGATGGCGACGCTGCAGTACCGCCCGTCCAACGACTGGACCAGCACGCTCGACCTGTTCCACACCAAGGCCGACCAGGAAGACACCGCCAACCAGTTCGAAGTGAACCTGGGCGGCTACAACGGCGGCTTCGATCCGGTGCCGGTGATGGTCAACCCGCAGGTCAACAGCGACGGCACGTTCACCGGCGGCACGATCCTCAACGTCTATCCGCTGGTGCGCGGCATGTACCGCAAGCGCGAGGACAAGATCGACGCGTTCGGCTGGGCGAACGACTTCAACGTCGGCCAGGTGCGCATGAAGGCCGACATCGGCTGGTCGCGTGCCGAACGCGAGGAACTGCTGCTGGAGAACAACACGCAGCAGATCCCGCGCCCGCAGCTGGACAACCTCGGCCTCGCGTACAACAGCGACGGCTTCTCGTGGCTGGTGCCGGGTCGCGATTATTCGAACCCGGAAACGCTGTTCCTCACCAACACGATCTACGGCTCCGGCTACGGCAAGGTGCCGCGCGTCGAGGACGAGCTGAAGACCTACACGCTGGCCGCGTCGCTGCCGACGCCGCAGTTCGCGAGCGGTTTCCTGTCCGACATCGACGTCGGCCTGAACTACGCCGACCGCGAGAAGCAGAAGACGCAGCCGGAAGGCAACATCAACCTCGGCGCGCAGGGCGACACCGCCATCGCGCAGGACCTGCAGTACGGCCTGGTGAACCTGGGCTTCGCGGGCATGGGCTACATCCCGGCGTGGAACGTGCCGGCGGCGGTTTCCCGTTACATGAGCTTCGAGCCGGTGGACAACCTGTCCTACCTGATCCCGAAGGCGTGGACGGTCGACGAGAAGCTCACCACCGGTTACGTGAAGGGCAACATCGACACCGAATGGGGTTCGGTCGGCGTTCGCGGCAACATCGGCGTGCAGATCCAGCACGCGGACCAGTCCTCGCGCGCGAACTTCTTCGATTCGACGCAGCCCGCGGGCCAGGAAGTGCAGCCCTACGAGAACGGCAAGACGTACACCGACTACCTGCCGAGCATGAACCTGGCGTTCCTGTTCGCGCATGACCAGACGTTGCGCGTCGCGCTGGCACGCCAGGTCGCGCGTCCGCGCGTGGACCAGCTGCGTGCTTCGCTGGAGTTCGGCGTCGATACCGCAACGGGCAAGCCCGGCGCGAGCGGCGGCAACCCGGAACTGGATCCGTGGCGTGCCAACGCGTTCGACATCTCCTACGAGAAGTACTTCGGCACCAAGGCCTACGTGGCCGCGGCGTACTTCTACAAGGACCTGCGCAGCTACATCTACACGCAGACGAACGACAACTTCGACTTCTCGGCCTTCGTCGCCGACTACGTGCCGCCGGCCGGCTCGCCGCCCGCGCAGACGACCGGCAACTTCACCGCCCCGTACAACGGCAAGGGCGGCATGCTGCAGGGCATCGAGCTGAGCGCGTCGCTTCCGCTGGACATGCTGTGGGCGCCGCTGGAAGGCTTCGGCATCGTCGCCAGCGCGAGCTTCAACGACAGCGACATCAAGATCCTGGATCCGGAAAGCGCCAGCAGCGTGGGTAGCGATCCGATCAGCCTGCCGGGCCTGTCGGACGAGGTGTACAACCTGACGGCGTACTACGAGCGCTCCGGTTTCGAAGCGCGCCTGAGCCAGCGCAAGCGTTCGGACTTCATCGGCGAGATCGGCAACTTCGACGGCAACCGCACGCTGCGTTACGTGGTGGGCGAGGACCAGGTCGACGCGCAGATCAGCTACAGCTTCGGCGAAGCCAGCTCGCTGGCCGGCCTGACGCTGCTGTTCGAGGCCAGCAACCTCACCAACTCGCCGTACCAGACCTATGCGGGCACGAAGGATCGTCCGCTGGAGTACATCGAGTGGGGCCGCACCTACCTGGTCGGCTTGAACTACAAGTTCTGACCGCCCTCCCGCGGTGCTCCGCGAAACCCCCGCCGGCGACGGCGGGGGTTTTTGCTTTTGGGGGGGCGGAAGCGGTGCAACGCAGGATGGGCTTCGCGACGCGAAACCCATCGCCCATGCGCCTGGATGATGGGTTTCGCGTTGCGAAACCCATCCTACGAACCTTCGCTCTACCCCGGTGCGCTTCGCTTACCCGGGCTACGAATGCACGCGTTCGCGGTGCGTGTGCGTTGGTCGCAACCGGGCGTTACAGCCCCAGCCAACCCGCCACGACAGCCCGCGCCTCATCCACGCCCTGCTTCGACTCGCCTGAGAACGTCTGCACGCTCACCGTATCGCCGAAGGCGCTGAAAAGTTCGCGCTTCACCATGTGCAATGCCTGCGACTGCTGCCCGCGTCCCAGCTTGTCGGCCTTCGTCAGCAGCGCATGCGCCGGCAGCCCGCGTTCGACCGCGTACCCGAGCATCTGCCGGTCGTAATCCTTCAGCGGATGGCGGATGTCCATCACCACCACCAGGCCCTTGAGCGCCTCGCGCGTGCGGAAGTACTGATCGATGAAGGCCTGCCAGTGCGCCTGCAGGTCCTGCGGCACCTTCGCGTAGCCGTAGCCGGGGAGGTCCACGAGGAACCGCTGCGGCGAGACTTCCGGCGGCGTCATGTCGAAGAACACCAGCTGCTGCGTGCGGCCGGGCGTCTTGGACACGCGGGCGAGCGCGTTCTGCTGGCACAGCGCGTTGAGCGCGCTGGACTTGCCCGCGTTGGAGCGGCCGGCGAAGGCGACCTCGAAGGCGCCATCGGGCGGAAGCTGCTTGTGGTTGTGCGCCGACAGCAGGTAGCGGGCGCGGACGAAGGGATTGGCCATCGCATAAGGATCGCACGGGCGCGCGGAAAACCCGGCGCGGCGTCGCGCATCGACGCGAAAATGCCCCGCGATCGCGCCAGACCGTGGACTGCGACCGCTTCCGGCACGTCGCGCGCGTTGACCGCTTCCGGACCGCCGACGATAATTCCGCGGTTCCGGCGTCCGTCCCGGCGGTACGCCTCATCTGTGTTTCGGAGCCCAGCTACATGAGCCAAGCCCGCATCCTCGGCATTGTCGGCGTCGTCGCTTTCGCGGCCGCCGCCGTTGCCTATGCCCAGACCACCGTTACCCCGGTCCCGAACAACGCGCCCGTCCAGCAGGCGCCGCTCAATACCGCGCCGGAAAAGACCGTGTGGGGCGATGCGAAGGCCGGTGCGACCAAGGCGGGCACCTGCGCCGCGTGCCACGGACTGGACGGCAATCCGACCGATCCGCAGTACCCGCGCCTGGCCGGCCAGAGCGAGCGCTTCATCGCGCACCAGATCGCGCTGTTCAAGAGCGGCGAGCGCAATACCGGCATGGCCGCGGTGATGAAGCCCTTCGCCGACGCGCTCACCGCGCAGGACGCGCGCGACATCGGCGCCTACTTCGCCACGCAGAAGGCGGGCGCGGGCGTCGCCGACGACACCGCCATCGCCACCGGCCCGAACGCCGGCAAGAAGTACTTCGAGATCGGCCAGCAGCTGTTCCGCAACGGCGACAAGGCGCGCGGCATCCCGGCGTGCATGGCGTGCCACGGCCCGGACGGCGCCGGCAACCCCGGCCCGGCCTACCCGCACGTTGCCGGCCAGCAGGCCGCCTACGTCCAGCGCCGCCTGGAGGAGTACCGCGCCGGCACGACCGTGCAGCGCGATCCGCACCTGTTCAACATCATGGCCACCGTGGCCAAGCAGCTGACCGACGAGGAAATCGGTTCGCTGTCGAGCTACCTGCAGGGCCTGCACCCGAGCCGCGACGACGTGGCCGTGGCCACCGCTCCGGCGGCTGCCGCTCCCGCCGCAGCCCCGGCAGCCGCGCCCGCCGCGGCTCCGGCCGCTCCGGCGGAGAAGCCGGCCGAGCCGGCCACCGGCTCCTGAGCCGGTGAACTTCCGCCGGTGACCGGGGTCGTAGGCGGAGTTCATGGAGTTGCCTGTTGCGCCGGCCGTGTCTCCACGGCCGGCGCTTTAGTTTCCGGCCCACCCTTTCGAGAACGTCGATGACCCGCCGCCCGCTGCTCCGTTCGCTCGTCCTGCTCGCCCTGCTTCCCCTCGCCGCGCTCGCGGCCACGCCCCAGCCAGCCCTCACGGAAGGGACGGACTACGAGGTGATCGAAGGCGGGAAGCCGTTCGCGCCGGTGAAGGGGAAGGTCGAGGTGGTCGAGGTCTTCGGCTACACCTGCCCGCACTGCGCGCACTTCCAGCCCAAGGTATCGGCCTGGGCGCGCAAGAACGCGAAGCAGGTGGACTTCATCCCGATGGCGGCGCCGTTCGGCGGTTCCTGGCAGCCCTACGCGCAGGCCTACTACGCCGCGCAGGTGCTGGGCGTGGCGAACCAGAGCCACGACGCGATGTTCCAGGCGCTGCACGTCGACGGCACGCTGCCGCTGCGCAATGCCTCGCCGGGCGAGATCGCACCCTTCTACCAGCGTTACGGCGTGGATCCGGCGAAGTTCCAGGCCGCCTACGACGGTCCGGAAGTCGCAAAGCGCATCGAGAGCGCCAGCCAGTTCATCCGCCGCAGCGGCGTGGAAGGCACGCCGACGCTGGTGATCAACGGCAAGTACCGCGTGATCGGGCACGACCTCGACGACGTGCTGCGCATCGCCGATCAGCTCGTCGCGCGTGAACGCGACGGCAAAACGCGCTGAGTCGAGTGCCACCGGCCCCGCGTGGCCGGTATTCTTGCCTGTGCCCCGCCGGTCGGCCCGACGCCGCCCGGCCCCCGCTTTCCCGACCTTTGCGGAGATTGTCTGCATGAATTCGCGTCTGCCCCATCTGGCTGTGGTCCTGACCGGACTGCTGGCCCTGTCCGCCTGTTCGAAGCAGGCCCCGGCCCCGGCCGAGAACGCCGCTCCGGCCGCGCCGACGGCGCCTGCCGCCCCGGCTGAAACCGCTCCGGCTCCCGCCGCCCCGGCAGCCCCGGCCGAGACCGCCGCCGCTCCGGCCCCGGCTCCCGCTGCTGCGGCCACGCCGCCGGAAGGCCCGGCGCCCGTCGCAGGCACCGATTTCGTCGAGGTCGCCGGCGGCCAGCCGTACGAACCCACCGGCGGCAAGATCGAGGTGGTCGAAGTGTTCGGCTACACCTGCCCGCACTGCGCGCACTTCGAGCCGCTGGTCGAAGCCTGGAAGGCCAAGCAGCCGGCCGACGTGAAGTTCGTCGCGCTCGCCGCGCCGTTCGGCGGTTACTGGGAACCCTATGCGCGCGCGTTCTACACCGCGCAGACGATGGGCGTGCTCGACAAGACGCACCAGGCGGTCTTCAACGCGATCCACGTCGACAAGACGCTGCCGGTGCAGCCGCTGCCGACCAACGAGCAGATCGGCACGTTCTACGCCAAGTACGGCGTCGACGGAAAGCAGTTCGCCAGCACGATGTCGAGCTTCGCCATCGAAGGCAAGATGAAGCGCGCCGGCCAGTTCATCGCGCGCAGCGGCGTGGATTCGACGCCGACGATGGTGATCAACGGCAAGTACAAGGTCACCGGCAAGGGCTTCGAGGACACGCTGCGGATCGCCGATCATCTGATCGCGCAGGAGCGTGCCGCCAAGGCCGGCGGCGCCAGCCAGTAAGCGAACGCACGATCGAATGGACACCCGCCGGCTCCGCCTGCTCAGCGCGAACATCCAGGCGGGGTCCAGCACGCGCGGCTATCACGACTACGTCGCGCGCAGCTGGTCCCATGTGCTGCCGGCGGGCAACAAGCGCAACAGCCTGGACGCGATCGCGCAGCTGGCCGGCGAGCACGACATCGTCGGCCTCAACGAAAGCGATCCGGGCAGCCTGCGGTCGGGTTTCACCAACCAGACGCATTACCTAGCCCAGCGCGCCGGCTTCGATTACTGGAGCCACCAGCCGAACCGGCGCGTCGGCGGCGTCGCCTCCAGTGCGAACGGCCTGCTGAGCCGGCTGGAGCCGCGCGAAGTCATCGACCACGCCCTGCCCGGCCGCATCGGCGGGCGCGGCGTGCTGCTCGCGCGCTATGGCGAAGGCGACAAGGGGTTGCTGATCGCGGTGGCGCATCTTTCGCTCGGTGCGAATTCGCGCGCCGCGCAGCTGGGCTTCATCGCCGAACTGCTGCACGATCATCCCAATGCCGTGCTGATGGGCGATTTCAACTGCTCCATCGACCGTCCTGAAATGCGCGCGTTGTTCCGCAACACGCGCCTGCAACCGCCCGACGGCGAAGTGCACACCTTCCCGAGCTGGCGCCCGCAGCGCGCGATCGACCACATCCTGGTGGGCGATGGGCTCAAGACGTCGAATGCGCGTGCGCGACCTGCGGCGGCGTCGGATCATCTGGCGCTGTCGATCGACCTGCATGTGCCGGATGGCGCGTTGCGCTGAGCCGTTCCGCGTAGATGGAACCGCAGAGGCGTTCCAGCGACAGCGGGCGGCATCGGTAAAAGAGAAAAGCCCGCCGTTACCGGCGGGCTTTTTGCATTTGCGATGACGCCGGTGGGGCGACTGGACGACGCGTTTACTGCGCCTTCGCGCCGGCACGGCACACGCTGTCGACCTGCGTCATTTCGCCGGTCTTCGACTTCGCGGTGGAGGGGCTCCAGTCGATCGCGCAGTTCGCGCCTTCGGTACCCCAGTGCGCGGACAACATGCCGCCGGCCTCGTCGGAAATGCGCACGACGGCCTGGCCGCTCTGGCCGACGTAACCCACCACGCCGCCCGCCGCGTTGACCACTTCGGCGCCGAAGGGCACCGGCCCGCCGTCGGTGCCCTGCGTCAGGCGGAGCAGGTAGGCCTGGCCGCTGGTCGTCTCGAACTTCAGCGGCACGACCGCGCCCGAACGCGGCGCGACCAGCAGGCGGGTGTTGTCGAGTTCGACGTTCAGCGAGGCGTCCTTCGGGTCCAGCATCACCTCGTTCATGCGGTACGGGTTGAGGTTGGGCGCCACCGCGTAGCCGCGGCCGTCCACACGCGCGTTGCCGCTGCTGATGCGGGCGCCCTTGGCACCCTTGGCTTCGACCAGGCCGATCGTGTCGCCCAACTGGTTGGACAGCGTGATACCGCCGGAGTGCACGACCAGCCCGCCGGAGGCCGAGACCGACCCCTGGCGGCTGTGCGTGCCCTGCGTGAAGGACGCACCGATGTTGGCGTACGGCGCGCGCCACTGGCCGTTCGCGCCGATGCTGTCGTTGTTCTGGTCGCCGAAGTTGCCGTTGACGCCGTAGGCGAACTGGCCCTGCTGGCCCGCCGCACCAGAGACGCTGGCGGTAAGGCCATTGCCCGTCGAGTCGTGCGATCCCTGCATGCTGAGCGTCGGCGGCGACGCACTGCGCGAGGTGTTGCTGCCCAGCGGCACGGAGAAGCTGGCATACAGCGTATCGTCGTAGCGGCCGTCGGCCACGCGCGCGCGGTTGACGGACACGTTGTAGGACAGATTGCGGAAGCTGTTGCTCCAGCCCGCGTTGTAGCTGGTCTGGACCTCGCGGCCGTCCCAGAAGTCGCCGCGCGAACCGCTGACGAACAGCTGGCCGGCGCGCGCGCCCAGACGCTGGCTCAGGGTCATCTGGAAGCGGCTGCGCGTGCCGCCGGCGCCTTCCACCACGCCGCCACCGAGGTGGCCGCCGCGCACGGCGTCGTCCAGTTGCACGGCGTGCTCCAGGTCGAAGTAGCCCGGGCTTGAATAGCGGTAGGCGGCCAACGCGAAATCCGTGTTGGTGGACGGGATGCTCTTGCTGTAGGTCAGGCGCGCGCTGTAGCCGTTGTAGTCGCCGCCGTTGTTGCTGAAGCGGGTCTTCGCACCGGTGACGTCGAACGCGAACGCGCCGATCGAGGTGTTGAGGGCCGTACCGACCAGGGCGCTGCGGTACAGCCCGGAACCGGCCGCCTGCACGCCGGCGTAGCCGGTCAGCAGGTTGCTGATGCCGCGCTGGTAGGTCGCTTCGGCGAAGTACGGCGCATCCAGGGTCAGGAAGTCGTTACGGATCTGGCCGGCGGTGGCCGAATAGCGCCACGAACCCGGGCGCAGCAGGTTCGGCACGGCGGCGAACGGCACCGTGAAGGTACGACGACTACCGTCGGCTTCCTCGACGGTGACCTCCAGGTCGCCGCCGTAACCGGTAGCGCCCAGATCGTCGATCTCGAATCCACCCGGCGCGACCATGGTGTCGTAGATCACGTAGCCGGCCTGGCGGACGACCACATGCGCGTTGGTTTCGGCAACGCCGCGCACGATCGGCGCGAAGCCGTTCATGGAGTCCGGGCGCATGCGGTCGTCGGTGGCCAGGCTCACGCCGCGGAACCCGACCGAATCGAACAGTCGGCCGTCGGTGAACGTGTCGCCCACCGTGAACTGCGATTGCAGGCGGTCGACATCGTGCTGTGCGTAGGTGCGGACGTTCTGGAACTGCAGGCCGAGCTCCTTGCCCCAGTTCAGATTGGACTGGTTGCGGATGCGCCAGCCGCCCAGGTTCAGACCGGCCTCCAGGCCGAGATACGCCTGGCGACTGGTGGCGCCGAACTCGCTCTCGAACTGCGAGGCATTGAACGAGTAGCCCAGGGTGAAGGCGTTGACGCCGTTCTGCCACAGCTTCGGATCGACATACCCGCGCGCGTTGCGCAGCAGGCTGACCTGGGGGATGGACAGGTTCAGGCGCAGGTCGCCCGCGTCCGTTTGCACGGTCGCGTCGGGGATCAGCGTCTCCAGATCCAGGCACGCGCCGTCGAGGTTGGCGCCGGAAGCTTCCAGCTTCGCGGTGTCCACGCCGAGCACGGCCAGCAGGTTGCGGGTGAAGCACGGCTTCACCTGGCCGCCGACGTCGCGGAACGTGATCGACTCGCGCGTGATCAGCATCTCGTTGACGAACACGTCGACGGAATAGTCGCCGGGCATCAGGCTGTCGCCGCGCTCGAAGCGCGACAGGTCGTAACTGCTGCTGGCGCCGACGAACGCCGCGCTGAACTCGAGCTGCTGCGGCTCCGGCGACGGGTCCGGCGAAGGTGCGGCCAACGCCGCCACCGGCAGGCCGAGGGCCGCCAGCACGCCGACGCCGAGACGCGAGGGACGCAGCAGGCGTCGGCTCTCCGTCCGCTGGATCTGGGAAGAGTTGCGCGGGAACTTCATGGCGGGGACCTGACAGGAGCGTGGGAGGCATGTCGAAGCGGCAGCAGCCGGAATCGGGCACGCAACTCCCCGGGCCCTCCCGGAGGAGGGCAAAAAAGGGGGTTTCAGGAGCCGGCTTCAGCCGCCGGCGGGCAGTCGCTTATCGCGTGTAGGCGGCTTCGCCTTCGATGAACGCGCCGTAGTCGTTGATCGCTTTGTACGTCATGCGGCCGGAGTCGCTGCCGCTTTCCGCCGGGAAGGTCGCGCTGCCCTTGGCCGGACACATGCCACCGCCGGTGACGTTCGTGGTCGACTCAGGAGCACCCTTCAGACGCACATCGGCGAAGGACACGTTGTAGGCGGTGGTGTTGGTGCATTCGAGGGCCTTGTGGCCGCCCTGGTTCACCAGTCGCCAGCTCACCTGGCTGATCGAGGCCATCGGATCGCCCTGCAACGTCTTGGGGCGGTAGAAAATCTTGAGGCGCGAACGCACGGCGAACTGGAGGTAGTTCTTGTCGGAGGTGCCTTCCGGCTTGGGCGGAATCTCGACGACATTGAGCCAGTAGACCGATTCGCGATCCTGCGGGAGGCTGTCGCCGCCGGTGAACATCATGCGCAGCGACTGTCCCTGGCCGGCTTCGACGCGGGAAATCGGCGGCGTCACCATGAAGGGCGCCTTGCTGGTCTCGGCCGTTTCCTTGTCGTTGCCAGAGTCGGTCCAGGCCTGCAGCAGGCGCGCCGACTTGCCGGTATTGAGCACGCGCACGGTGACTTCGCGCTCGCCGGCCGGATAGATCACGCGGGTGCCGATGATCTGGACGGCGGCATGGGCGGCGGACAGGCCGCTTGCCGTCAACAACACTGCGAGCACGGCGCGGGAGAGAACGTTCATGATCGATTGCCTCCGACTACAAGATTTCTGACTACGAACTGCGGGCCCGTGGCCCGGACGCGAGGCCGGCATCGCCGGCCTCGCGGGTGACGCGCATCGGATCAGTTGTACTGGGCCGAGTACATGACGTACGTGTCGACCGCACCGGAGGTCACGCCGGTGGTCGGGGCGTAGTACTGCGCCCAGTAGTTCAGCGTCGCCGTGTTGCCGGCGATGGCCGCGGCGCTCGTGCCGGCGCTGGTGTACAGGTTGATGTCCTGCTTGGCGTCATTCAGCAGGCCCACCTGCACGACAGCGGCGCTGCCGGCGGCGATCGAGTTGATCAGGCGGCCGGTGGCGGCGTCGATCGGGCTCTGCGCGGGTTCGAAGCGCAGCGATGCCATCTTGCCGTTGGTGCAGCCGGTCTGGCCGGTGCCGCCGATGATGACGGAGAACGGCGTATCGCCCGCGCGGTCGCCCGCGACGTCCAAGGCGGTCTTCGGGATGGTCGGCAGGGTGACCGTGAAGTTCTGGACACCGCCGTCGGTGCCGGCGCCGCCGGTCACGGTGCAGGTGACGTCCGAGATCGTGCCCTTGAAGGTGATCTTGCCGTCAGCGGCGAAGGCCGACGGGACGACCGCGGCGCCGACGACGGCAACCAGGGCGGCGGAGAGGAGGGTCTTCTTCATTGCAGGTGTCCTAATACTTTTGCTTGTTGGGGTTAGGTGGCCGCAAAGGTTTTGCCCTGGCGACGGCGTGCATAATCCGCAGCCCGCCCCACCAAGCCCATGAGACATTTCTGGAAATTGACGCATCGGGCTCAAACAGTTGACAACAAGGGTTCCACGGCTCGAAGCCGTTCAGCCTGAAAGTGTCCTGCAGACGCTGAGAGGCCATGCACCGTCTGTCGCCACGCCCTTGTGCGCCCGTTTTGCGTGCGACGGACGGTATTGGCGCCACGCGCGCGTGGCGATCCGCGCTTCGGGGGGCTGGAATCCCCAAAGAAAAACGGCCGATGGAATCCCATCGGCCGTTTCCTTTTTTTGGCAACGCTGAACGCTATCGGCGGATCAGAAGCGGTAATCCGCGCTGACGTACCAGAACGCGCCCGGCAGATCGTACGTGCCCGCGTCGTAGCCATTGAGCGAGCAGGTCAGGCAGACCGGCGGCTCCTTGCCGAAGACGTTGTTCACGCCGACCGTGAGCTTGAGGTTTTCCACGCCCGCGTTGGTCCAGTTGAACTGGACATCGTGGTAGGTGGTGGAACCCAGCGTGTTGGTTTCCACGTCGCCCATGCAGCCCGGCGCGTTGGACACCGGGACGTTCGAGCACAGCTCGTCGACCGACGAGATGTAGCGGATCGTCCAGCCCACGTTGAAGTCGTGCAGGGTCCAGTTGGTCTGGATGTTGGTCTGCCATTCCGGGATCGCGCTGTCGTTGACCTCGACGCCCACCTCGCGCTGCGAGCGGTTTCCGTCGACGTCCACCGCCTCGTAGTCGTTGACGAAGGTCGACTGCAGCGACGCGCTCAGGCGGCCCCAGCTCCAGTCCGGACCGGCCCAGTTGACCTTGAAGTCGGCGCCGTCGGTCTTGATGCGGCCCAGGTTGTCGAGGAAGTTCTCCGGCGGATTGAGGTTGCCGCCGGCGCCGCGCGTGAACGGCGTGCAGTTGACCGAACCCACGCCGCCTTCGCGCAGGCAGGTTTCCAGCAACGCCTGGATGTCGCGCGCCTGGATCGCGTCGTCGATCTTGTGGTGGTAGTAGCTCACCTCGAAATCGAGACGTTCCGCCCACGACTGGCCCGTCGCCCAGCTCGGCGCGTACACCACGCCGAAGGTGTAGCTGTCGGACTCTTCCGGCTGCAGATCCGGGTTACCGCCGGTGAAGGTGGTGATCTGCGTGTTGGCCTGTTCGAAGTTCGGCGGTGCGCCCTGCGCCGCGCAGCCCGCCGCGAACGACGGATCGGCCGGGCCCGGGCTGCCGGTGGAGCCGCAGGGGTCGACCAGCGTCGCGCCGAACTGCGTCAGGCCGTACAGCTCGCCCAGGTTCGGTGCGCGGAAGCCCTGCGAGTACGTACCGCGGACCACGACGTCCTCGATCGGCTGCCAGCGGAAGCCGGCCTTGCCGGTCGTCGTGCTGCCGAAGGTGGAGTAGTCGGAGTAGCGGATCGCCGCGAGCAGGTCCAGGGTCGACAGGACCGGGAACTGGAACTCGGCGTACAGCTCGTCCACGTCGTAGGAGGCGGACACCGGCGCGGCGAAGGAGTCCTGCGACTCGCCGCTCTGGCGCAGCGGATCGGGGTTGAAGTCGCCGCGGTAGCGACGATGCTCGATACCCGTCGCGAAGCCGGCGGTGCGATCGCCGATGTTGAACATGTCGCCGGTGACGTTCGCCGACCACAGGTCGAGCTTCTGCTGCGAGGAGTCGATCTGGCGCGTGCGGATGTAGTCGATCATCTCCTGCGTCATCGGACGGCCCTGGCCGCCGAAGATGTCCAGCGGGACGCAACCGGCGACCTGCGCGCACACCGCCGGATCGCCCAGCGCGAGCTTGAGCTTGGCGACGTTGTAGCCGTTGAGGAACTCCTGCGTCGCCTTGTTATCGGCGTAGGCGTAGTTCACGTCCCAACCGAAGCTGTGCGTGCCCAGCGTGAACGTGCCGTCCAGGCCGGTGTTGAAGTACAGCGTGTCCACGTCCTGGTTGAAGATGCGCGGACCGACTTCGACCGGACGACGCGTCGCCACGAGGAAGTTGGAATTCGCATCCAGCGTGTAACCGAACGGGTTGTACGGATTGGCCGCGTCGATGCTGATGGTGTCGGCGATGCCGCCGGTGCCCGCGCCCGGGCCGACGAAGATCGGTTCCGGTGCCGCCTGGTTGGTCGAGGTACGGTTGTTGTACAGGCCCTTGACGTGCAGCCGGGTGCTGTCGTTGATGTCGTAGTAGACGCTGGCGAAGATCGACTTGCGCTTCTGCGGCGTCAGCAGCAGGTTGTAGGGCGCGAAGTTGAAGCGGTCGCTGCCGTCGAACGAGTTGTACGTGCCGCCGTTCGGATTGTTCGGGTCGAACACCGGCGTGGTGGTGCCGTTGTTGAGCGTGATGTCGTACCAGTTCTCGGTGTCGCCGTCGCAACCGCCGACGCCGGTGGTGGGACGGGTCGGATCGCAGAAGAAGAAGCGGCCCTGCGGAATGCCCGAGCTGCCGCCGCGCACGCCGGTGCCCGGCGTCGGATAACGCGACTGCTCCCACGAACCGGAGCTGATTTCCTGCTGCTCGAAGTAGCTGGCGGTGAACACGGCCGACCAGCGCTCGCCATTGCCGCCAACCGTCAGGCTGGCTTCGGTGGTGTCGCCGCCGTCCTCGTACTCGCCGTAGTAGGCGTGCACTTCGGCGCCGTCGAACTGGCGGCGGGTGATGATGTTGATCACGCCGGCGATGGCGTCGGAGCCGTAGATCGCCGAGGCGCCGTCTTCCAGCACTTCGACGCGTTCGACGATGGCCAGCGGGATCGTGTTGAGGTCCGCGCTGCCGCTCACGCCCGAGGCGGAGGACTCGTTGACCCAACGCACGCCGTCCACCAGCACGAGCGTGCGCTGCGAACCGAGGTTGCGCAGGTCGACCTGCGCCGAACCCGCGCCGATGCCGCCGCCATCCGGCGGATATCCGAAGTTGCCGGAGGAATTGAACTTGGCGTTGAGCGCCTTGCCGCTGGAGGTCATCTGCTGGAGCAGATCGCCCACGGTCTGGAGGCCGGTCTGGTCGATCTTGGCTTTATCCAGCACGAACACGGGCTGGGCCGTGACCGCGTTGGTCTGCTTGATGCGCGAACCCGTCACCGTGATGGTGTCGAGCGTGGTCGCCGAACCCTGCGGGGCCGGCGTGTCCTGCGCGGCCGCAAGGCCCGGCAGGGACAACAACAAGGACAACTGGATCGCTCGCGTGAGCGATTGGCGACGCATGGCTTTCATTACTCTCTCCCTCGAATGAATGAACAGCAGCAACGGCCGCCTCCCCTGCCCGGGCGGCACCCCCAAAGTTGTAAACAATTCGTGAATCCGCCACAAGCGGCAAAGAGTCGGCCAACTTTCGGCACATTGGCGGACATGTATCCACTAGGCGGCGGCCGGTTTGCCCCCCTTTGTCCTGGCCTGGTCGTGGATCAGGCGGCCCGCGCAAGCCTCCTCAGCGGCGCGACGGGCGTGGAACGGAGCAGCGAGCCCGCCACTCCTGACGCGATCACTCGTAGAACATCGAGAAGGTCGCCACGGTGCTCAACGCACCGCCCGTCACCGGCATGGAGGTCGCGTAGTACGCGCCGGTAAGCGGAATGCTCACGCTCTGCGCGTCACTGGTCGTGGTGGTGTACGACAGCTTCGAACCCAGGGGCACGGCGGTGGTGGGGTTGCGCAGGACCTGCACGCCGACCCCGGCCGCCTGGCCGGCGCCGCCGGTGATGGCGAGCACGCCACTGGCAGGCGCGATTCCCGACGCCGCGGTGCCGTCGATCCGGTACGACACCGCGACGTTCGCATCGCACGTCAGGTCGATGCTGAAGTCCTTCGACGCCGGTTTCGAACCGATGGCCGTGAAGTCCGGTGCCGCCACCGGCGGCAGGTTCACCGCGATGTCGTCGTTCACCACCCTGCAGCCGGTGCTGACGATATTCACGTTGGTGCGGTTGAACGACACCTGGTTGGCGACGACCCCGCCGTAGGCAACGGTCGCCGTCGGGCTCGGCGTGCTCATCGACCCGGAAGCGAGCGGGCCGACCACGATGTACTTGACGCGGAACAACCCCGGGGGAGTGAACTGGGCCGACCCGCTCAGGGAACTGGAGCTACGGGGCCAACGCATGACCATGCCGTCCTCGCCCGCCGGCGACGAGTTCTGGTACCAGATCAGGATGCCGAGTCCGGGAACGCCCGTCTGGTACACACCGTCCATGCCCGCGACAGCCGTCATCGCCGAGGCATAGCCCATCTGCCAGGTGTAGGAGCCGCTGCAGTTCACGCTGGCCCGCGTGCCGTCGCTGATCCAACCGGAGTCGTAAATGACCGTCCCCGTCGGCGTGTTGCGCTTGGCGCTCAGACTCGAGGGCAAGCTCAGGTTGCTGTTGGTGGTGGCCGTGCCGGAGCAGGCCGCCATGGCCATGTTCGACAGGGCCAACCATAGGGCAGCGGCGCAAAGCGACCTCGGGAAATGTCTGATCGTCATGGCGTTGGGCTCACGGTGTTGGAGGATGCTCAGTGCAAGGCGTTGGCGGCAGGCTTCCCTTCGGTAACCGCGGCGTGCTGCGCAAGCGCACCGTCGGAGGCCACGCAGACGGCATCGAGCACGGTCACGTCCGCAAGCGAAGCGCGCGACGTACCCGACGCGGTATCGATCAGACAGACCTGCGCATTGGCGCCCCACTTCACGCGTATCGGTCCGTTCTGCGTATTCGCGCGCCGCACGAACACCTGGCCGCCCTGACCGACGATGCCCAGACTGGTGCCGTCGGCTTCGTCGACCTGCGCGCCGAACGGCACGAATTCGCCGTTCTCCAGCCGCGCGTGGATCAACGTGGCATGGCCGATGTTGGCGACGAACTTGAGCGGCACCACCGCGCCCGCGCGAGGAACGGCCTGTACCCGCGAGGACACCAGCTCGACGTCCGCCGAAAGCCCCTTCGGATCCAGCTCCACTTCATTGATACGGTACGGCGAAAGATTGCCGACGACCGCGTAGCCGCGTCCGTCGACCTTCGTCGTGCCGTCGCTCAGCACGTGCGCACCGGAAGCGCCGCGCGCATCGATGATGCCGATGGTGTCGCCGAGCACCGGCGCCAGCGTGATGCCGCCGCGATGCACGACGACGCCACCGTTCGCGGTCAACGACGCCTGACGGCTGTCGCTACCGTAGGTGTACGAGCCGCCCAGCGTCGCCAGCGCGGTGCGCCAGCCGGCGTTGATGCCGATGGAGTCGGTGTTGCGATCGTTGAAGTTTCCGTTGACGCCGTAGCTGAACTGCTCGTTCGCGCCGCCCTGGCCGTTGACGCCGGCCTGCACGGATGCGCCATCGCGGTCGTGTCCGGCGGTCACGTTCAACTGCGGCGGCCGACTGGTATAGCTGGAAGAACCCAGAGGCATCGCCACGCTGGCAAAGAACTGGTCGTCGTATCCCCCGCCGGCAAGGCGGGCGCGATTGGCATTCACGCCCACCGTCACATCGCGGAACTGGCGATTCCAGCCGATCTGGTAGCTCGAGTCCACCGGGCGCATGCCGTCCCAGTAGTCGTTGCGCGCACCACTCACGTAGAGGCTGCCGCCTCGATCGCCCAGGCGCTGGCTGACGGTGAGCTGGAACCGGCTGCGCTGGCTGCCGGCGCCTTCCATCACGCCGCCGTTCAACCGGCCCGAACGGACCGAGTCCTCCAGTTGCACGGCATCGCCCAGCGAGAAGAAGCCGCGACTGGAGTAGCGATAGGCCGCGAGCGCGAAATCCGTGTAGGTCTGCGGAATGCTCTTGCTGTAGGTCAACCGCGCGCTGTAGCCGTTCGATTCGTTGTCCGGGACGGAGAACTTCGTTCTCGATCCGGTGACGTCCAGCGACACCGCACCGGCCGGCGTGTTGAACGCGGCGCCGACCAGCAGGCTGCGATAGAGCGAGCCGTCGGTGGACTGCACACCGGCATATCCGGTAAGCAGATTGGACAGGCCACGCTGGTACGTGGCTTCGAGGAAATACGGTGCGTCCTCGATCAGCGCGTCGTTGCGCACCAGGCCCGCCACCGCCGAGTAGCGCGATGTACCCGGCCGGAGCAACTGCGGCACCGCTGCGTAGGGCACGGTGAACGTGCGTTCGCGGCCATCGGCTTCGGTGACGGTGACTTCAAGATCGCCGCCGTAGCCGGTTGCGTAGAGGTCGTCGATCGAGAACGGACCCGGCGCGACGCTGGTTTCGTAGATGACGTAACCGGCCTGGCGGATCACCACCTTCGCGTTCGTCTGCGCGACGCCGCGCACGGTGGGCGCGTAACCGCGCATCGAATCCGGCCACATGCGCTCATCGGTCGCCAGCTTGACGCCGCGGAACGCGGTGGAATCGTAAAGCTCGCCGGAGGTGAACGTGTCGCCGATGGTGAACTGCGACTGCAGCGACTGCACGTCGTGCTCGGCGTAGGTGCGCACGTTCTGGTAGTCGCCGCCGACGTCGCGCTGCCAGTTGTAGCTGGACTGGTTGCGAAGACGCCAGCCGCCGAGGTTCAGGCCGAGATTGATGCCCGCATAGGCGCCCGTCGTGCTGCCGCCATCGACGTAATCGAGCCGGTTCGCGTTGAGGTTATATGCCAGCGTGAACGCATCGTCGCCGCGATCCCACAGCGCGGGATCGACGTAACCGCGCGCCTTCAGGTCCATCGCCACCTGCGGGATCGAAAGATCCAGCCGCAGCTGATTGAAGTCGAAATCGGCCGATGCGTCGGGAATCGCGGCCGCCACGTCGATGCAGGACTGCGAAAGATCGACACCCTGGGCGGTCAGGCGCGCGGTATTCACACCCAGCGCCGCGAGCAGATCGCCCGACAGGCACGCGCGGGCGTTGCCGCCCTCGGGCGGCACCAGGAACTGCAACGTCTGCCGCTTGATGCGATAGCCGTTCACGTACATGTCGACGAGGTAATCGCCCGGCAGCACCACGTTGCCGCGTTCGAAACGCGACAGGTCCACGTCTTTCGCCGAAGGCGGAAGGAACGAGGAACTGAACTCCACCACGTCCGGCGCGGGTGCGGGATCCGGCGCGGGATCCGGTACGGGCAATGGCTCAGGCGCAGCCAGGGCGGAGAAGGACGCCTGCCCCAGGGCGGCGCAAACCAGCAAGGCGATGCGCCTTCGCTTCAATCCCGCCATTGCGGGCGAACCAATGCATGAAACGGATGAAAGCATGTCTCGATCTCGCGTTGCCGACGGCGTGCAGGGGCGGGGCGCGCGATCCGCGCGCGACCACCGACCTCGCTTTCGCGCGCCGCATAAGGGAAGCGACCGGTCCGTCGGAGAGCGACGACTCAGTTCGTGTACGTGGCCTTGCCTTCGACGAAGCCGCCGTAGTCGTTGATCGCGTTGAACAGCAACGTGCCCGATGCGCCAGGAGTACCTTCGAGCGGGAACGTGGCGCTGCCCATCGCAGGGCACATGCCGCCGCTGGGCATTTTTTCGCGCGCGCTGCCTTCGACCCGGACTTCGGCGAAGGACACGTTGTACGCCGTGCCGTTGGAGCACCTCAGCGCGGACTTTCCGCCTTCATGGACCAGGTGCCAGGTCAGGCGCGGAATCGAATCCAGCGGCGCGCCAGGCAAACCCTGCGGCCGATAGAAGATCTTGATGCGCGTGCGCACGGCGAACTGCATGAAGTTCTCCATGCCGGTTCCCGGCTTCGGACGCGGCGGCATTTCCAGGACATTGAGCCAGTACACCGACTCCCGATCCTGCGGTACGTCAGTGCCGGTGAACATCAGGCGCAGCGCCTGGCCCTTACCCACTTCCAGGCGGGAGAGGGGCGGGATCACCAGGAATGGCGCCGTGCCGGTGGCCGCGGTTTCGTTCGGGTCGCCGCCGTCGGTCCACACCTGCAGCAGGCGTGGCGATTTGCCGGTGTTCTGCACCTGCACGGTGACCTCGGGCTCGCCGGCCGGATAGATCACGCGGGTGCCATTGATCTGGACCTCGGCATGGGCCGGCGCGAAGGCGGACGCTGCCACCCACGCACACGCACACGCGCAAGCCAGTCGCGCAAGCAATTTCATTGCAGCTCCCTGTTCACTGCCATAACACGACGGGGCCCTTCGGGCCCCGTCGCGCGCGGTGCGCGACTCAGTTATAGGTAACCGAGTAGTTGACGTAGGTATTCACCGCACCCGAGGTCGAGGCGGCCGTTGCGTAGTACTGCGCGGTGTACTTCAGCGTGGCGGTGTCGCCCACGATCGTTTCCTCCGAGCCCTTGCCATTGGCGTTGTTCGACATGTCGATCGGAGCGCCCGCCTTGTTCAGCAGACCGACGAGCACATTGGTCGCACCCGAGGCCGCGGTGTTCTTCAGACGGCCGCCGTTGGCGGCGTCGACGGTCGGCGTGCTGCTTTCGAACCACAGTGCGGCGATCTTGCCGTCCTTGCATTTCGTCTGACCCGACCCGCCGATGATGACCGTGAACGGCGTGTCGCCCGCGCTCTGACCGGCGCTTGCGAGGGCGGTGGTGGAGACGGTCGGCAGGGCGACGGTGAAGTTGTTGACGCCGCCGTCGGTGTTCGTGCCGCCCTTGACGGTGCAGGTGACGTCGGAAATCGTGCCGGTGAAGGTGATCTTGCCGTCGGCGGCAGCGGCCGACAGCGAAGCCGTGGCGAGTGCCGCGAACAACGCGGCCGAAACGATGGTCTTGCTCATATTTCCCTATGTCCCGTTGAATGCTATGGAGAGTTCGCCGCTGGGGGGAACTCCCGACTTCCTTTTCCTCGGCGGCCCCCCCAGCGACGGGTGCATGCTCGACCCGGAACCGGTTGCTGCCCATCAGATATATCTTCGGGATCGCACTGGCCGCCCAACCCGCGCGTGGTCGGCTCCATTGGTGCGAGTAGCGTGTTTGCCCCGCCGAAATCCACCCTCCGCATCAAGCAGGCATCGGCGCTCTCTGCGAAACAATCTCAGCGCATTGAACGATCCACACCGGTGCTGCCGCCAAGCAGGATCGCCGCCAACGAAACCCGGGCGCGGGCCGCTGCTTCACGCACTCTTGACGAACGAAGCGCCCATAAACAGGGAGATTCAGACCCGTCTGATGGCTGCACTTTCGGGCGAGACCTAGTCTTCGGTGGAAGCAACACCTTTCACGACGAGACACCCACATGGGCTCGGGCAAACACGGGCATCGCCGCCAGCTCGCCTGGCGCTGCCTGCTCATCCTCACCCTGCTCCTTTCCTGCATCGCGGGAGCGGAAGCCGCGTCGGCACGCAGCGTGCTGCCGCATGCCGCCAGCAGTATTTCGCTGACGCCGTCCGAGGAAGCGTGGCGGCGCGAACACCCCATCGTGCAGGTCGGCGTTTTCGCCGGCGACTTCGTACCGTTCGAAGCCTGGCGTGGCGGCAAGCCGGAAGGCCTGGGCGTCGATTACGTCCGCATGGTCGCCGCGCGCGCGGGCATGCGGCTGGAGTTCCACCCGTATACCGACTGGGAATCGGTGGCGCTGGGCCGTTCACAGCAGTCGCAACCGTACGACCTGCTGCTCGCACAGCCGGTGATCGCGCAGCGCATGGAACGCTTCCACATGCTGCGCCCGTACGTTTACTCACAGCAGATGATCCTGGTGGCGCGCAGGGGCGATGTGCACATTCGCGATTCCGACGACCTCGAATCGGCGCGGCTGGTCATCGAGCGCAGGTTCCTGCTGCCGGCCAAGGCGCTGCACACACGCTATCCGCGCGCGACCCTGGTCTATGCCGACGATGGAAAGCAGGCGCTGGACATGCTCGCGCGCGGCGAAGCCGACGCTTACATCGGCACGACGCTGCCACGCACGACCGCGCTGGTACAGCGGCGGCAGACGGACGATATCGCCATCCTGGGGCCGTTCGGTTTGCCGACGTTCGAACTCGCGCTGGCGGTACGCCGCGACCGTAACGAACTGGCGAGCATCCTGCGAAAGGCCGAAGCGACCATCGGTGAGAACGACCTGGTGCAGCTGCGCATGCGCTGGGGCGCGGGCGATCGACCGTCCTCGCTGGCGACCACGCATGCGGTGGGTCTGAGCAGGAGCGAACGCGAGTGGATCGCGAGCCTGCCCGTGCTGCGCGTGGGTTATGAGGTGGATAGATACCCGTACAGTTTCAGCGCGCGCGATGGCGGCTTCGACGGCATCGCCGCGAACTACCTGGAGCTGTTGCAGCGCAAGCTGGGCCTGCGCGTGGAGCTGGTTCCCGCCAACGACTGGAACAGCCTGCAGCGGATGGCGCTGGCGCGTGAGATCGACCTCATCGCCACCGGCAGCGCGGGCGACATCAACGGCAACGAGGTGGTGTTCAGCCGCTCGTACGAGAGCTTCCCGCAGGTCATCGTCGCGCGCCTGCACGGCCCGGCCATCGCCAGTCCGTCCGATCTCATCGGCCGCACCGTCGCGGTGCGCGACGAGCCCGGCGTGCTCGCGTCGCTTCATGCGCTGTTGCCCCAGACGGTGCTGCATCCGGTCGGCGGAAACGAGGCGGGCCTGGCGCTGGTCGACAGTGGCGATGCCGACGCGTACATCGGCACGCTGCCGGCGATCGACACCTTGATCCGCAACCGTTATGCCGGCGAACTGCGTATCGTCGGCCCGGCCGGCTTCGACACCGAACTCGCCTTCGGCGTGCAGCGCCAGTACCAGCCGCTGATTCCGCTGATCGACCGCGTGCTCGACAACGTGCCGGAAGCCGAGCGCCAGTCGATCCGCGCGCGCTGGCTCACCACCGACTTCGTGTACGGCGTGCCGTGGCGCTGGGTCCTGCTGGCGCTGGCGGCCGTGTTGCTTGTGCTGAGCGCGATCGGCCTCGCCTACGCGCGTCTGCGCCGCGCATCCAACGCGCAGGCACGCGCCGAGTCCGCGCTCGCCGCGCAGTTGCAGTTCCAGCAGGCGCTGCTGGAGAACATCCCGTACGCAGTGTTCGTCAAGGACCGCGAAGGCCGCTACATCGCGGTGAACCGCGCATACGAAGCGATGTTCGGCGTCGCACGCGAACAACTGATCGGGCACACCGCGGTGCAGAGCGCGCACGTGCAGGATATCGGCAGCGAGATCCTCGCCCACGAGGACGAGCAGGTGCTTGCGACCGGAACCAGTACGCGTCGCGAACTTGCCCTTCCCGCGCGTGCCGGGCGCGATGGCGTGCAGCACGTCATCGTTTGGCGGCATCCGCTCGCGGCGTCCGACGGCGGTCCGCCGCGCCTGATCGGCACGATTGTCGATGTGACCGACATTCGCGAAGCCGAGGCCCGTGCACGCGCCTCGGAGCAGCGCCTGCAGGACATCACCCAGGCCATGCCCGGCACCGTGTTCCAGTTCCGCGTGTCGGCCGATGGCAAGCGGGGCTTCACCTACCTCGCCGGCGACACGCTGGGCCTGCTCGGCCTGTCGGTGGACGAACTGATGTACGACGCATATGCACTGTTCAAGCACTTGCCGCTGGAGGAGCAGCAGAAGGTGTCCAGCGCGGTGAAGACCGCCGTGGAAACGCTAAAACCGGTTCCGGCCTTCGACGTAAGCACGCTCATCGACGGCAGGGTGCGCTGGCTCCGCACCGAAGGCGGCCAGCCGCGCCGCCTGCCCGACGGGTCGGTCGAATGGAGCGGTTACTGGGTCGACACCACCGCGTTGCACGAACAGGCCAGGGCGCTGGGCGAAGCCAAGGCGCAGGCCGAGGCGGCCGGCGCCGCGAAAGGCATTTTCCTCGCCGCGATGAGCCACGAGATCCGCACGCCGATGACCGGCGTGCTGGGCCTGATGGAGCTGATCACGCAGACGCAACTGGACGCCGAGCAGTCGAACATGGCGATGATGGCGCGCGATTCGGCGCGGGCGCTGCTGAAGATCCTCGACGACATCCTGGATTACTCGCGCATCGAATCCGGGCGCCTGGAGATCAGCGACGCGGATTTCGATCTGCGCGAACTGGTGGACAGCGTGGCCGGGCTGTTCGGCGTGCGCGCGAAGGAAGGCGGCGTGAGCCTGTATTCCATCGTCGACTGGCGCCTGGCCACGCGTTTCCGCGGCGATGCCTCGCGCATCCGCCAGATCGTCGCCAACCTGCTCAGCAACGCGTTGAAGTTCACCACGCAGGGGCACGTCGCGCTGCAGGTCAGGCTGCTCAATGAGACCGACCTTGGCCAGCAGCTACGCATCGAAGTCATCGACACCGGCATCGGCATCGCGCCGGACAACCTCGCGCGCCTGTTCCAGCCCTTCACGCAGGCCGAGGAATCCACCACGCGCCGTTACGGCGGCACCGGGCTTGGCTTGTCGATCAGCCGGCGGCTTGCCGAGATGATGGGCGGCAGCCTGCACCTGGAAAGCGAGGCCGGTGCCGGCACGCACGCCGTGCTCGACCTTTCGCTCGTCGTCGTGCAGCCCCTGCAGGGACGGCCGGAATTCGAGGCGCGCACGGCGGTGGTATGCGTCTCCGATGAACTTCGTTCGCAGGAGATCTGCAACGGGCTGAGTTCGTTCGGCTTCAGCCTGGTCGAAGTGGAGGCGGCCGATCTGGCCGACTTCGAGGCGGGCGACATGGATCTGCTCTTCGCCGACAGCAACGTCGTCGTTCCGTCTGCGCTCACCCAGCGCCCGCTGGTTCGCGTTGCGAACGACGATGACATCGCCTCGCGCGATGGCGAGATCCGGCTGTCGGGCGATCCGCAGACCACGCGCGCACTGTGCCGCGCGTGCCACGAAGCGCTCGGCCTTTCCGACAGCCAGGCGAGTGCGCTGGATTCCGCGTCATCGCGCGTGCCGCACGAGGCGCGCATCCTCGTCGCGGAGGATCACCCGATCAATCGCGCCGTGATCGGCCGGCAGCTGGAGAGCCTGGGCTATGCGTTCGCGATGGCCGCCAACGGCGAGGAAGCGCTGGCCGAACTCGGGCACGCGCACTACGACCTGCTGCTGACCGATTGCCACATGCCGGTGGTCGACGGCTATGCACTGACGCGTGCGGTGCGTGCGTCGGAAACCGGCGGTGCGCACCTGCCGATCATCGGCCTGTCGGCGAGCGTGCTGCCGGAGCAGATCCAGCGCTGCCGCGATGCCGGCATGGACGACTTCCTCGGCAAACCCATCCAGATGGACGCACTGGCGGCGAAGCTGGCGTCGCTGCTGCTTTCGCCTGCGACGACCGTTGCGCCCCTCGTCGGCGGCGAGCCGGAAGGGCTGGATCGCCTGCGCGCGATGTACGACAGCGAAAGCGACTACCGGCGCATCCTCGGCGACCTGCTCGACCTCAGCCGCGTCGAACTGGCCGAGCTCGACGAGGCCATCGACGAGGGCGACCCGGCACGGCAGCGCGAACTCCTGCACCGCATCGAAGGCGCGCTGGTGCTGGTCGGTGCGCACACCGCGCCGCCGGACGAGGAGCGGCGCGACGTGGCGCTTCGCCGTGCGGCCATCGTCGCGACGTTGAGCAGCATCGAATCGGCGCTGGGCAAGGAAGCGGATCCTTCCGGCAACGATCCTTCCCGCAGCGTCGACGACGCGATCGGTTGATGCGGCCCTCAGCCGCCGAGCAACAGGCTGGTGCCCACCAGCACGAGGAATCCAGCGAACACGCGCTTGAGCGTGTCGCCGCGAAGGTAGTGCGCCAGCCGCGTGCCATAGGGCGCGGCGAACACCGACGCCGCTGCCACGCCTATCGCCGCCGGCAGATACACGTAACCCACGGCGTAGTGCGGCAGCGCGCCCGCCGGCGCGTGCAGCGCGTAACCGACCGCGCTGGCCAGACCGATCGCGACGCCGCACGCGGACGAGGTACCGACCGCGCGCACCGGCACAACGCCCCGCCACACCAGCAGCGGCACCGTCATGCTGCCGCCGCCGATGCCGACCACCGCCGACATCGCACCGATGCCCACGCCGGCCGCCGTCATCGGCACGCCGCGCGGCGCGGGCACCTGCGTGTCGCCGGCCGCGCGCGTGCCGCCGAAGATCAGCTGCGCCGCCGCGAGGAAGCAGTAGCCGGCGACGATCCAGCGCAGCGCGCCGTCGTCGATGTGCACGGCCAGCGCGCTGCCGAACCAGCCGCCGACCAGCAGCCCCGGCACCATCCACGCCACCGTCGGCCACAGCACGCTGCCGCGCTTGGCATGCGCGCGCGCCGATGCGGCGGCCGTCAGCACGATGCTCGCCAGCGAACTGGCCAGCGCCGCATGCATCGCGGCGTCCTTCGGTATGCCCATGCCGGGCAACAGCCATGCCAGCGCGGCCACGAGGACCAGGCCGCCGCCCACCCCCAGCAGTCCGGCGAGAACGCCGGCGATCGTGCCAAGCCCCAGGAACACGAACAGTGCAAGCAACATGGAAACTCCGGGTTGAAACCGCATGCGATGGAAACCATCGCGAACGAACCATGCGCGATCGTCATCGCGAACACGCTGCGCCACGCAGACGACAACAGGACCGACCACACGACCGGCAATTCGAACCGTGCCTGACCACGGCACGCATCATGGAGACGGTCGCTTCACGATGCTGGGCTATAGTCCGGGCAATGGTCCCCCGCCCATTCATCATCGTACTCGCTGCGTGCAGCGTTGCCCTTGCGGCGTCTGCCTGCGCGCAGACGCCCGCGTCGACGCCTGCCGTTTCGATCCCACCCCTGCCGCGACCGCTGGCCGACCCGAAACTCGACCGCGTGCGCACCGCGCTGCTGGCCGCCGAGTCGGGCACGTTCAACGCCGCGCAGTTCAGCGATCTCGCACAGCATCCGCTCTACGGCTGGATCGAATACGCCTCGCTTCGTCGCGACATCGACAACCTCTCGCCGGACGTCGCGCAAAGCTTCCTGACCCGCAACCGTGGCCAGGCCGTCGCCGATGCGTTCCGCGAATCGTGGATCTCGGCCGCCGCACGCCGCCAGGACTGGTCGTCGGTGCTGGCCGCGTGGAGCCCGTCGATCAAGGGCACCGCCTTGCGTTGCAATGAGCTGGAAGCACGCCAGGCGATGGGCCGCAGCGACGCGCAGTGGACGCGCGATGCGCAGGCGATCTGGCGCACCGGCAAATCGCTGCCCGACGCGTGCGACTCGCCGATGGCGACGCTCGCCGTGCAGGGCGGACTCACGCCGGAACTGCGTTGGGAACGCATCGAGCTGGCCGCGGCCGAATGGCAGCCCGGCGTGATGCGCGCCGCCGCGCGTGGCCTGCCCGCGGACCAGGCAGCGCTGGCCAACGACTACGCTGCCTTCCTCGACACGCCGCACGAGCGCGCGCTCAACTGGCCGAAGACCGAACGCAGCCGCGAGATCGCCTCGCAAGGCCTGGCGAAGTACGGAAAGTCCTCGCCGGCCGGCGCGGAAGCCATCCTGCCGCGCTACGCCGACGCGCTCGGCCTGAGCGAAGCGCAGCGCGGCCGCGTGCTGTACCAGATCGCCCTGTGGACGGTGGCGTCGTACGAACCCGAATCCGCGCGTCGCCTCAACGCCGTCCCCGCCTCCGCGTTCGACGACCGTCTGCACGAATGGCGCGTGCGCGAGGCGATGTCGCGTTCGGACTGGTCCTCTGCCTTGGCGGCGATCCAGAAGATGGACGCCAAGCAGCGCAGCGACTCGCGCTGGACGTACTTCGAAGCGCGCTTGAACGAGATGGCCGGCCGCAAGTCCGACGCCGAGCGCCTGTTCCGTCAGGCTGCCGCCAAGCCCGACTTCCATGGCTTCCTCTCCGCCGACCGCCTCGGCCAGCCGTATGCGCTGTGCCCGTGGCTGCCGGAAACCCCGGCCGCCGCGCAGCAGGCCATCGCGCGCGATCCGGCGATGGTGCGCGCGATGGGCCTGTTCCAGCTCGACCGCATCGGCTGGGCCGTGCGCGAGTGGGACGATGCGCTGTCGCGTTTCAACGACGAGCAGCGACGCGTCGCCGTCGAGGTCGCGCAGGGCAACGGCTGGTTCGACCGCGCCGTGTTCTCGCTCAACAAGAACCCGGACGAATCGCGTCTGTACGGGCTGCGTTTTCCGCTGCACCACGAGGCGACGATCCGCCGCGAAGCTTTGAAGAACAACCTCGATCCGGCCTGGGTCGCGGCGGAAATCCGCGCCGAAAGCATCTTCTATCCGCGTGCGCGTTCGTCGGCGAATGCGATGGGCCTGATGCAGGTGCTGCCCGGCACCGGTTCCGGCGTCGCCAGCAGCATCGGCGTGCCGTGGGGCGGCGCCGACAGCCTGTACGACCCTGACACCAACATCATCCTGGGCACGGCCTACCTGCGGCAGCTCATGGACAAGTACGGCGGCCAGCCGTACCAGGTCATCGCCGGCTACAACGCGGGTCCGGCGCCGCTGGGGCGCTGGCAGGCGCAGCGGCCGGGCATGGATCCCGACTTCTGGATCGAAACCATCAGTTACAAGGAAACGCGCGAGTACGTCGCCCGCGTGCTGGCCTTCAGCGTGCTGTACGACTGGCGCCTCAACGGCGATGCGCTGCGCGTGAGCGATCGCCTGCGCGGCCGCATCGACGGCACGCGGACGCGCTTCGTCTGCCCCACGCCGGCCGCCGCACCGGCTGCGCCCGCCGCAACACCGGCGGCACCGGCGACACAATCCCGTCCGCGATCACAGCGTTGAAGCCCGCCGTCGCCTAGACTTTCCGCATGACACAACGTCACGTGGTGATCCTGGGCGGCACCGGCTTCGTGGGCCGGCATCTGGTTGCGCGCCTGTTGCAGGGCGGTGATCGCGTGACCGTGCTCAGTCGCGGCGTCGATGCCGGCAAGCGCCGCCTCAAGCCGCAGGGCGCGAGCCTGATCGAAGGCGACGTCGCCAACGCCGATTTCCTCTCCGCCGTGCTCGACGACGCCGACGCGGTGGTGAACCTCACCGGCATCCTCAACGAGAAGGGCGATCGCGGCGACGGCTTCGAACGCGTGTTCGTCGGCATCACCGACGCCCTGATCGACGCGATGCAGCGCATGGGCGTGCGCAGGCTGCTGCAGATGAGCGCGCTCAACGCCGGCCGTGGCGAGAGCCACTACCTCCAGGCGCGGGGCCGCGCCGAGCAGCACGTGCGTGCATCGAACCTGGACTGGACGCTGCTGCGCCCGTCGGTCATCGCCGGCCCCGGCGACGGCCTGTTCTGTCGTTTCGATGGCCTGCTGAAGTTCGCACCCGTGCTGCCGATCGGCCGCGCCGACGCCCGCTTCCAGCCGGTGTGGGTCGGCGACGTGGTGGAGGCGTACGCGAAGGCGCTCGACGAGCCGCGCAGCATCGGCCAGTCCTACGACCTCGTCGGCCCGGACGTGCTGACGCTGAAGCAGATCGTGAAGCTCGCCGCGCGTGGCCACGGGCGGCATCGCATGGTGGTCGGCCTTCCGGCGTCGCTCGGCAAACTGCAGGCCGAGGTCGGCGAATGGCTGCCCGGCAAGCCGATCAGCCGCGACAACTGGCGTTCGCTGCAACTGGATTCGGTGAGCCTGGAAGACGGCCTGCGCCGACTGAACCTGACGCCGACGCCGGTGGAGCCCAAGCTCGGGCAGATCCTCGCCGGCTGCTGAGGCGCGCGCTTTTCGACGAAGCGTCTCCCACGGTTGCGCTAGCATCGTCGGCCTGCACCGTTGGGAGAACGCACATGGGCCTGATCGACACCCTGCTCGGCCACGCGGGCGAGAAGCCCGTGGACAAGCTTGCCGAGGAATTCGCGCCGCTGCTCGCGCCGGGCGAAACGCTGCAGCGCGCGTTCGGCCTGATCCGCGACCTGATCGTCTTCACCGACCGCCGCATGATCCTGGTCGACAAACAGGGCGTCACCGGCAGCAAGGTGCAGTACCTGAGCATCCCCTATCGCAGCATCGTGATGTTCTCGGTCGAGACGGCCGGGCATTTCGACATGGATTCGGAACTGCGCATCTGGCTGTCCGGCCAGGCGGCGCCGATCGCGCGCACGCTCGGCCGCGACAGCGGCGTGCGCGAGATCCTCGCGCTGCTCGCGCAGCACGCGCCGCGTTGAGTTCGATGAAGCCGGCTGTCATGAGACGCTTCCTCGTCGGCGGCGCGGTCCGCGACCGCCTGCTGGGCCTGCCGCACGGCGACAACGATTGGGTCGTGGTCGGCGAAACGCAGGCATCGATGGAAGCGGCCGGCTTCCGCGCGGTGGGCCGCGATTTCCCCGTCTTCCTCGATCCGCACACCGGCGAGGAGCACGCGCTCGCGCGCACCGAACGCAAGAGCGGCCGCGGTTATCGCGGTTTCGTCGTCGATGCCGATCCCGACGTCACGCTCGAAGACGACCTGCAGCGCCGCGACTTCACCATCAATGCCATCGCGCAGGACGAAGAAGGCATGCTGGTCGATCCCTATGGCGGCGCGCGCGATGTCGAAGCGCGCGTGCTGCGCCACGTCGGCCCGGCATTCGCCGAGGAT
>Ga0102594_1000414_pt1 | contig 42229 bp, 44 predicted proteins | sample AraplaCol_mLB_r2_2_FD_76863 | JGI IMG/M metagenome (GOLD analysis project Ga0102594, IMG submission 76863) | Arabidopsis root microbial communities from North Carolina, USA - plate scrape MF_Col_mLB_r2 (SPADES assembly) (version 2) | ecosystem: Host-associated > Plants > Roots > Endosphere...
CCTTCGCCGTGCCGCTGGGCGCGAGCATCAAGATGGACGGCTGCGGCGCGATCTACCCCGCGCTGACCTCGATGTTCGTCGCGCAGTACTTCGGCCTGCACCTGGAACCTGGGCAGTACGCGACGATCCTGATCGCCTCGGTGCTCGGCAGTTTCGGCACGGCGGGCGTGCCGGGCACGGCGATCGTGATGGTGACGCTGGTGCTGTCCGCCGCGGGCCTGCCGCTGGAAGGCATCGGGTATCTGGTCGCCATCGACCGCGTGCTCGACATGATGCGCACGATGACCAACGTGACCGGACAGATGGCGGTGCCGGTGATCGTGGCGAAGGAATCGGGCCTGCTCGATCGCGAGGTGTACGAAGCCGCATCGAGCAACCTCGGCATCGCCGCTGGCGAGAAGGCCGAAGTCCGGGTCACGCGGGAAGCCGGCTGATGACTGCCGCGCAGGTGGAACTGGTCGAACGGTTCCCCGGCGCGGACGATTACTGTCGCCTGCGCGCCGAAGCCGGCATGGCGACGCGCACGATCGAAGCAGCGCGGCGTGGACTGCCGAACACGCTTTACGGCGTGAGCCTGCTGCACGAAGGGCAGGTCGTCGGCATGGGTCGCGTGATCGGCGACGGCGGTTGCTTCTTCATCGTTGTCGACATCGCGGTGACGCCCGCACTGCAGGGGCAGGGACTGGGCAAGCGCATCATGGGCGCGCTGGACGAATGGCTCCGCGCGAATGCGCCGGCTTCGGCGGTGGTATCGCTCGCCGCCGATGGCGACGCGAAGCATCTCTATGCGCGGTATGGGTTCGTCGATACGACCGATGGCGCGAACGGTGCGCCGTCGGTCAACATGGAGTACCAGGTCCGATAGCGACCGTCACGTCAGGGAAGAACGGATGCGCAACGGCTGGATGGTGCTCGCGGTGATGTTCGCTGGCTGTGCGACGCAGGCACCGGTCGCGAACGATGACGCGGCGACGCGTGCCGGACACGTCGGCATGCGCGAAATCAGCGGAACGCTCGCCGAAGCATCGCGCGTGACGCTCGCTGACAACGAATCCTTCCTCGTGCCGGTGGAAGACGACGCAAACGCGATGCCGGCGTATCCCGACGAGCTGCTTTCGAAGGCATTGCCACCGCAGGCGGTATGCATGCGAGTGGCGATCGGACGCGATGGCACGGTGATGTCGTCGGCGCCCGCCGTCGCCCCGCCGGAATGTCCGGGCGGCGACGAGGTCGATGCGGCGTTCTTCGCATCCTTGCAGCGCGCCGTTGCCGGCTGGCGTTACGACCCGGCGCTGCGCTGCGTGTTTCCCGATGCGAAGACGAAGGACGATACCGTCGGCAGTTGCGGCGGCTACACCGAAGTTCCCGAAGCGGTGACGCTGACCTATCGCTTCGTGTTCGAACAGCACGACGGGCGCGGCAGCGTGCGGATGGGGCGCTGAAACCTCAGACGCGCGAGTACGACCACGACTGCATGCGTCCGTCGCGATACGGCATCACGCCGTGGAACGCGCGCGGATCGTCGTCGAACACCAGCGGCAGGAAGTTGCGATCTCCTTCCCACATCGGTAGCTCGTCGAGCTTTTCGATGGGCACCCATTCCAGCGTGCCTTCCGGATTGCTCGCATGCGGCGTGCCGCGAAAGCGCGTGATGACGAAGACGAAGCCGAGCCAGTCCTCGCCGTGCTTGCCGAAGCCCGGCCAGCTGATCGTGCCGCGCAGCTGCATCGCATCGCATTGGATGCCGGCCTCTTCGAGGATTTCTCGGCGCATGCCGGCCACGACGTCCTCGTCGCGCTCGATCTTGCCGCCCAGCCCGTTGTATTTGCCGAGCTGGTGATCGTCCGGCCGCGCATTGCGATGGACCATCAGCACTTCGCGGCCATCGGGCGAAAGCACGTAACCGAGCGTGGCGACGATGGGCGTGTACGGCATCAGCGTGCGCCCTTCGCGGCGGACTGCTGCTGCTTCAGCGTCTTGTCGAACGCGGCTTCGACGCGGTCGGCGTAGGCGCGGCAGGTGAGCGTGGTCGGCGTGCTGGATTCGCCCAGCTTCCAGTCCGACGCATCCGGATGCGGCGTGAGCAACAGGTCGCACGGAAGCGTGCGCACTTCGGCGAACGCGCGGCGATATCCATCGACGATGCGAGGCTGGCGCGCGTTGCCGACGAGCTTGTAGCCCGGCGCGCTCAGGCTGTCGACGTAGGCGATGCGCAGCGGTTTACCGTTCTTCGAATCGGTCCAGGTCCAGCTCATGCTGCCGGGCGTGTGGCCGGGCGTGAAATGCGCGGTGAAGACCACGCCACCCACTTCCACCGCCTCGCCGTCCATCACGATGCGGTCGGTGTGCACCGGCGGGAACACCATGTCGTCGCCGAAGTTCAGGTCGTCGTAGCCGCCGCGTTCGAGCAGCACCGCCGATTCGGCATTCGTCGCCACCTGCGCGCCGGTGGTGCGCTTGATCGCGGCGATGGGACCTGCGTGGTCGATATGCGCGTGGCTGAGCAGGATCAGTTTCAGGTCCGACGGCGCGACGCCGAGCGTGCGCATGTGCGCGAGCAGCATGTCGGCCGCCTGCGGCAGGCCGCCGTCGATCAGCACGGCGCCGGCATCGGTCTTGACCAGCACGGCGCTCAGGCCTTCGGTGCCGATGTACCAGCTGCGATCGGCGAGCGCGAAGGGCGCGATGGGACGGCGCCATTCTTCGCGGGATTCATAGCCCTCCGCTTTCGGAAGCAGCGGTTCGGCAGCGTGCAGGGGCAGGGCGGAGAACGCGGTCAGCAGGACACAGAGCGCGGCGTGGAGGCGCATGGCGTGATCGAAGCGTGGGAAGCGCACAGTGTAAGCGCCCCGGCCACGCAGCATTCACGCGATGCGTCGCTCAGGACACGCGCGGCAACGTCGTCCTTCGATACACCAGCCGCACCGCCAGCAACGCGGCGGGAATCGGCAGCAGCACGCCTGCGACCGACAGCCACGTCGGATGCGGCACCTTCATGATCATGCCCACCACGCCCGAGAGCACCACCAGCGCGACGAGCAGCGCGGCGGCCGTCTGGTGGCGTGCGAGCTTCGCCGCGGCCAGCGCGCCGATGAAGGTGCCCAGCACCCACGCGACGAGGATCAGCAGCTTCGCGGCGAACGGCATGCCCGCGATGAAGGCGGCGAAGGCGGCTTCGTTGGCCGGATCGGTCGGGTCCAGCCCGACCGGCGGCGGCCACACGTTGTGGCCCAGCGCCTCGACGGCGGCGATCACCGCGATCGCGACCACCACGCCGACCAGCATGCCCAGGATCGTGCGTCCCATCTGCGTGTGCTCCGTCCATCGGAAGTGCCGCGAGCATCGCGCGACGACGTTGCCGCCGCAAGCGCACGCACCCGCGCATAATCGATGCCCTCCCGCGCCCCCAGACGGAGCCCGCAATGCCCGATTCGCCGCCCCGCCTGCTCGCCTTCGCCGGCAGCCTGCGCCAGGGCTCGTACAACCGGCGCCTGATCCACGTACTGGCCGAAGGCGCGCGCGCCGCCGGTGCGGAGGTCACGCTGATCGAACTGCGCGAGTACGCGCTGCCGATCTACGACGGCGACATCGAGGCCGACGGCATGCCGGAGAACGCGCGCCGCCTGCAGGCGCTGATGGGCGAACACGACGGCCTGCTCATCAGCACTCCCGAGTACAACGGTTCGATGCCGGCGCTGGTGAAGAACACGCTGGACTGGATCTCGCGGCCGATGGAATCCGGTCGCTCCGGCGTGGCGCTGTTCCAGGACAAGGTGGCGGGCATCGTGTCCGCCTCGCCCGGCCCGCTGGGCGGCCTGCGTTCGCTGCTGGTGCTGCGCGACGCGCTCGCCAAGCTCGGCCTGCTGGTCGTGCCACAGCAGGTCGCCGTGGGGCAGGCGGCCGACAAGCTGACCGACTACGGCGTGCTCAACGACGACCGCCTGCGCACCGGCGTGCACGGCGTGGGCGGTGCGGTGGTGCGGCATCTGGGCGTTTTGAGCAAGACGTGATGAACCTGACAGACGATCGGAAAGGAGCGACGGCATGAGCGGACGTCAACGCGAACTCAACCTGCGGTTCCTCGCCGAACCGACCGACGTGAACTACGGCGGCAAGGTCCACGGCGGCATGGTGATGAAGTGGATCGACCAGGCCGGCTACGCGGCGGCGGTCGGCTGGAGCGGCACCTACAGCGTGACGGTCGCGGTGGGCGGCATCCGCTTCGTCGCGCCGATCCGCATCTCGGACCTGGTGACGGTCCACACGAAGCTGGTCCACACCGGCACCACGAGCATGCACTTCGCCGTCGACGTGAAGGCGCGCGACCCGATGGAGGGCCCGGAGCAGGAGCGCCTGTGCACGCACTGCATCATCGTCTTCGTCGCCCTGGACGCCGTGGAAGGCAAGCCGACCCCGGTCCCGCCCTGGACGCCGGTGAACGACGACGACAAGCGCCTGGGCGAGTACGCGCTCAAGGTGATGGAGCTGAGCAAGGGCATCGAGCAGACCGTCGAGCGCCTGAGCGCCGTGAACGACACCGCCTGACCCCGGAGCGGTTGTAGCCCGGGTAAGCGAAGCGCACCCGGGAACACGGATCGCGGTACCCGCGACCCAGACAGAAAGGCCGCCCCAGGGGCGGCCTTTCTGCGAACGCGATGCGGAATCAGATCTCGCTGTTTCAGATCTCGCTGTTTCAGATCCCGTCGACGCGGCGCGCTTCGATGAACTTCTGGGACCAGTAGCCGCCGTCGAGGTCGGACACCTGCACGTCCTTGCCGCGGCTGGGCGCGTGGACGAAGCGGCCTTCGCCGACGTAGATGCCGACGTGGTCGACGCGGCCGCGGCGGCCGAAGAACACCAGGTCGCCGGCGTTGAGCTTGGCGCGGTCGTTGATGAGCTGACCGGTCTGGGCCATCTCGCGCGAGACGCGCGGCAGTTCGATGCCCAGGGCGTTACGGAACACGTAGCCGACCAGGCCCGAGCAGTCGAAGCCCTTGTTCGGGTCGGTGCCGCCCCAACGGTACGGCGTGCCCAGCAGCGCCATGGCGCGCTGCAGGACGGTCTTGATCTTGCCCTGCTCCTCGGCCGGCAGCGCCGTCATCGGCTCGCCAGCAGCAGCGGCGGGGACGAGATAACGGTTCATGTCCGTGGCCAGCAGCAGCGCGCGGTCGGACAGGCTCATCGCCTCCGGCAGCGTGTTGTGGGCGACGGGGGCCGGGGCATCGGCGGAATCGCCGGCGAGGGACGAAGAGGGCATCTGCTGGGCGAAGCACGGAACGGCCATCAGGGCCATCGCGGCGGCGATCGCGAACCGGGCTTTGATCCGGTGTCGGAAGGTCGGGGCGGCAAGGCTGCCTGGGGTCGAATGGGGCATCACGCAGGGTTCACAACAAAACAGTCGCCGGGGATGATGCCTGCGTGAAAGACGAATGTCGTTCGGATTTCGTTAAAGAATCGTTAAGTGAACTCGCGCCGTGTCACAAAACGTGCCAAACGCTTCACTTCAGCTTCACCGCAGAACCCGCTTCGCCCCGGTGTAGTGGTCCCGCCAGTAGCTGCCGTCCAGATGGTCCAGGCGGACGGTTCCGCCGGTGCTCGGGGCGTGGACGAAGCGGCCTTCGCCCACGTAAATGCCTACGTGGCTTACGTTTCCGCCCTGGCCGAAGAACACCAGGTCGCCCGCCGCGAGGCGGTCGGGGACGATCTTCGGGCCCTGGTAGGCCGCCAGGTCGCGGGAGGTTCGCGGCAGGCTCAGTGAGAGCATGTCGCGGTACACATAGTTAACCAGCCCACTGCAGTCGAATCCGCCCTCCGGCGTATTGCCGCCGTAGCGATAGGGCGTGCCAACCAGACTGATCGCCCGCATCAGCACCGCGTTCGCCGCGACCGGATCGGCCGGCTCGACCACCGGCCAGACGCGTTGCTGGGGCGGTGGCGGGCGTCGCACGGTCTCGCGACCGCCGCCGCAACCGGCGAGCGCAGCCACGAGGATGCCTAGAAGAAAGAGGCGGACGCCGCGCGCTGGCGCGGGAAAGAGCTTGCCGGGATAATGCCGAGCTTTCGTCACGGCCGGTACTTTGGCCGTTCATGTCGTCGACGGCAAGCCTGCCGCCGCACCCGGGCCGCCGCCGTCGCGGCCACCAGCCGAGTTCCAGTCCAATGAAGATCGAGAAAGACCGCGTCGTCCGTTTCCACTACACCGTGTCCGAAGCCGGCCAGGAGCCGCTGGAAACCTCCGAGGGCCGCGAGCCGCTGGCGATCCTGATCGGCCACGGCAACATCATCCCGGGTCTGGAAAAGGCGATGGAAGGCCGCGAGGCCGGCGAGAAGTTCGAAGTCGACGTGACCGCCGCCGAAGCCTACGGCGAGCGCCGCGAGGGCCTGACCCAGCGCGTGCCGAAGAAGCACTTCAAGGGCGCGCGCCTGGAGCCCGGCATGCAGGCCGTGCTGCCGACCAATTTCGGTCCGCGCGCCGTGACGATCCAGAAGGTCGGCATGAGCGTGGTCGACGTCGACCTCAACCACCCGATGGCCGGCAAGGACCTGCACTTCGCCATCGAGATCGTCGAAGTGCGTGAAGCCTCGGCGGAAGAAATCGAGCACGGCCACGTGCACGGCGACGGTGGTCACCACCACTGATCGTCCGGACCCGTCCGGGTTCCAGCGATACCGACGGCCCGCGCAAGCGGGCCGTTCTGTTTTTGGCGGTCAGGCAAAAGCCAGGCGCCGACGCGGCAGATTCCGATGCGACGACGCGCCCGTTTCCGAACACGCAGTTCCCGCATCGCGCAGGTTCGTTGATGCACCCCATGCTCTAATCGCTCTCCTGCAAACGGAGGTGGCGGATGCGGGAAGCGTCGGGATGTTGACCATGCCAGTGCCGGGCACGCAGGCGATGACGCCGGTCGCCGCGGGCGACCGCCTGGTTTCGCTCGATGTGCTGCGCGGCCTCGCGCTGCTCGGCATCGGCCTGATGAACGTGGAGTACTTCAGCCGTCCGCTGGCCGACATGGGCACGGGGCTGGATCCGGCGCAGGCGCCGCTGGACTACGCGCTGTCCTGGCTGGTGTACGTCTTCGTGCAGGGCAAGTTCTGGATCCTGTTCTCGCTGCTGTTCGGCATGGGCTTCGCCCTGCTGGACGAACGCGCGCGCGTCGCCGGCACCGACTTCCGCGCGATGTACCTGCGCCGTGCGGCAGGCCTCATGGCGATCGGGCTGGTGCATGCGCTGCTGATCTGGGCGGGCGACATCCTCGTGACCTACGCGCTCGGCGCGTTCGTGCTGCTGCTGTTCCGCGACTTCGAACCCGAACGGCAGGGCCGCTGGGGCGCCGTGCTGTACGGCGTGCCCGCGCTGGCGCTCCTGCTGATGGGCGCCCTGGGGTTGTCCGCCGGTCCCGAGGCCGCGGGCGCGCACGATGCGTCCGCATCGGACGCGGCCCGGCTGGCGCTCGAGAAGGTGCGTCGCGCCGAGGAAATCGCCGCGTACACGACCGGCTCGTGGTGGGATGCGGTGCAGGTGCGCGCGCGCTTTTTCGTCGACAACCTCGACGAGACGCTCGTGTTCGAGGTCTTCGCGATGGGCGTGTTCCTGATGGGCGCATGGCTGCTGCGCAGCGGGGCGATAGCGGATCCGGATGCGCACGCCGGCCTGCATCGCGTGCTCCGTTTCGTGGCCCTGCCGGTCGGCGTGGCCCTGGCGCTGGCGAGTGCGTCCGTCGCGGTCCGGTTCGACATGGAGGCCGACGCCGGCCGCGCGCTGCTGGCGATGTCGCTGATGCTGCTGGCCTCGCCACTCATGAGCCTGGGTTACCTGTCCTGGACGCTGCGCGCCCTTCAGACGGAAACGGGCTCGCGGGTGCTTGGCGCGCTCGCGCCGATGGGCCGGATGGCGCTCACGAATTACCTGTTGCAGTCGATCGTCGGCACGCTCGTGTTCTACGGCTACGGGCTCGGCCTGTGGGGGCAGGTGCCGCGCCGATGGCAACTGCTTGGCGTGCTGGCGCTGTTCGCGATGCAGGTCCTCGCAAGCCGCGCGTGGCTGGCGCACTTCCGTTTCGGCCCGGTGGAATGGCTCTGGCGGGCTTGCACGTATGGGTCTTTTCCGCCGATGCGGACCACGCCGGTCCGGAGCCCCTAAACTCATGCCCATGGAACAGCGCGAAGATGTAGTGATCGTTGGCGCCGGCGTGATCGGTCTGGCCAGCGCCCTGGCACTTCTGGAGAGCGGACGCAGCGTCCGCGTGATCGACGCCGGCCGCGTCGGCGGCGGCAGCTCGCACGGCAACTGCGGCACGATCACGCCCAGCCACGCACCGCCGCTGGCTGCCCCCGGCGTCGTCCTGCGCGCGCTGCGCTGGATGCTCACGCCCGACGCGCCGCTATACGTCGCGCCGCGCTTCGACCCGGCGCTGTGGTCCTGGCTGCTGCGCTTCGCGGTGCGCTGCAACGACCGCGACTGGCGCAGCAGTGCGCGCGCCAAGTCGGCGATCCTCAACGACTCGCGCGACCGCCTCGCCGACTGGGTGCGCGACTACGACCTGGCCTGCGAATTCGCCCATTCCGGCGAGGATTACGTCTTCCGCGATCCGCACGAATTCGAGCACTTCCAGGACGAAGTCGGCTTCCTGCGCGAACTGGGCGTGCGCGTGGACATCGTCGACGGACGCACCTACGAAATGATGGAGCCGGCGCTCAAGCCCGGCGTGGCCGGCGCGATCCGTTTCGACGGCGACGCGGTGCTGCGCCCGGATCGCTACGTCGGCGAACTCGCACGTGTGGTGCGTGCTCGCGGCGGCACGATCGTCGAGCATTGCGCCTTCACCGGCGTGCGCGAGGACGGCGGCGGCGTGCGCGTGTCGACGGCCCAGGGCGATATCCCCGCACGCGAGATGGTGATGGCGCTGGGCGCGTGGTCGCCGAAGCTCGCCGATGCCATCGGCGCACCCGCATTGAAGGGCGCGATCCAGCCGGGCAAGGGGTACTCGATCACGTACTCGACTCCCTCGCGCGTACCGCGCCGCCCGCTGGTGCTGCGCGAACGCCAGGTCTGCGTGACGGCCTGGGACAGCGGTTTCCGGCTGGGCAGCACGATGGAATTCAGCGGCTACGACGACACGCTCAACCCGCGCCGGCTGGCGGCACTGGAGCGCGGCGCCGCCGAGTACCTGCACGAGCCCTACGGCGCGCAGAAGCAGGAGCAATGGTTCGGCTGGCGACCGATGAGTTGCGACGACGTGCCGATCATCGGTCGCGTGCCGGGCAACGACCGCGTCATCGTCGCCACCGGCCACGGCATGATGGGCGTGAGCATGAGTGCGGCGACGGGGCAGCTCGTCGCCGATCTGGTGGCCGGTCGCAGGCCGGATCTGGATCCGGCGCCTTACGCCATCGAGCGTTTCTCGTGAGGACGACCGAATGAGCACGCGAGCATGAGCCTGGAAGCATCCGGCTTCGACCTGATCGTCATCGGCGGCGGCTCCGGCGGCCTCGCCGGTGCGTTCCGCGCGGCCGAACATGGCGCGCGCGTCGCGTTGCTCGAACCGCATCTGCTGGGCGGCACCTGCGTGAATGTCGGCTGCGTGCCGAAGAAGGCGATGTGGCTCGCGGCGGATGTCGCCGGTCGCCTGCGCCTGGCGCAGACGCTGGGCTTCGACGTGCCCCCGGCTACGCTGGACTGGCCGGAGTTCATCGTCCATCGCGAGCGTTACATCGCGAACATCCACGCCAGTTATCGCCGCCGGCTGGATGCGGCCGGCATCATGGTGGTGCCGAGTTTCGCGCGCTTCGTCGATGCGAAGACGGTCGAATGCGAGAACGGCACGTTGCTGCGCGCGCGACGCATCCTCATCGCGACCGGCGGGCGCCCGTATCGGCCGGAGATTCCGGGCGGGGAGTGGGGCAGCGTCTCGGACGATTTCTTCCAGTGGCGCGCGGCGCCGGAACGCGTCGCGATCGTCGGCGCCGGTTACATCGCAGTGGAACTGGCCGGCCTGCTGCAGGCGCTGGGCAGCCGCGTGGACCTGTTCGTGCGCGGTGATCGCCTGCTCAACGGGTTCGACCACGAACTGGCCGCGCAGCTGGCCGAGGATTACCGCCAGTCCGGCATCCGCCTGAACTTCGGTCATTCGGTTGCGGCACTCGAAGAGAACGGAAAACGCCTGCGCTGCGACGACGGCTCGCTCAGCGACCCGTTCGACGCGGTGTTGTTCGCCACCGGCCGCAAGCCCAACAGCGAACGCCTGCAACTCGAACGTGCGGGAGTGGCGACCGATGTCGGCGGCCACGTCGCAGTGGATGCGCGTCACGCGACCAACATCGACGGCATTTTTGCCGTCGGCGACATCACGCCGAACCCACCGCTCACGCCGGTCGCCATCGCGGCGGCGCGACGATTGATGGACCGTCTGTACGGCAACACGACCGCGCTGCTGGATGCGCGCGACATTCCCACCGTGGTGTTCTCGCACCCGCCGATCGGGCAGGTGGGCCTGACCGAACGCGAAGCGCGCGAGGTGCACGGCGACGCGGTGCACGTCTATCGCGCCGGGTTCCGGCCGATGCTCGCCGCGCTGGCCGACATCCCGCAACGAAGCCTGTTCAAGCTGGTGTGCGTGGGCGAGGAGCGGCGCGTGGTCGGCATCCACCTGCTGGGCGAAGCCGCCGACGAGATCCTGCAGGGCTTCGCCGTCGCGCTCAAACGCGGCATCACGCTCGACGACCTGCGCGACACCGTCGCCATCCATCCGACCAGCGCCGAAGAAGTGGTGCTGATGCGCTGAACGCGCGCGAGACTCACGATGAACGTCCGACACGACTCCGACATCTTCACCCTGCATCGCGGCACCGCGCCGCTGCTGGTGAGCCTGCCGCACGACGGCAGCCATATTCCCGAAGACCTGGCCGCGCGCATGGTGCCCGCCGCGCGCCGCGCGCCTGACACCGACTGGCACGTGTCCAGGCTCTACGACTTCGCGCGCGAACTGGGCGCGTCGATCATCGTGCCGCGTCATTCGCGCTACGTCGTCGATCTGAACCGCCCGCCGGACGACACCTCGCTCTATCCCGGCCAGAACACCACCGGGCTGTGCCCGGCGGTGCAGTTCACTGGCGAGCCGGTGTACCTGGAAGGCCAGGCGCCGGACGAAGCGGAAGTCGCGCAACGCGTGGAGCGCTATTGGCGTCCGTACCACGAGGCGCTGGTCGGCGAGATCGAACGCCTGCGCGCGCAGCACGGCCGCGTGGTGTTGTGGGAAGGCCATTCCATCCGTGGCAGCGAGCTGCCATTCCTGTTTGACGGACGCCTGCCGGATCTCAATCTCGGTACGTCCAGTGGTGCGAGCTGTTCGCCGGCGCTGCAGCAGCGACTCGAAGCGGTGCTGGACGCCCAGGGCGGTTACGACCACGTCGTCAACGGCCGCTTCAAGGGCGGCTACATCACGCGCCACTACGCCGACGTCGCACGCGGCGTGGAAGCGGTGCAACTGGAAGTCAGCCAGCGCAACTACATGGACGAAGCGAGCTTCGCATACGACGCCGACAAGGCCGCCGCGTTGCAGGCGGTGATCCACCGCCTGCTGGAGGCGACGCTGCGCTAGTGCGGCATCAAGGCAGCATTTCGCGGAACCCTCGCACGTAGTCGAGCGGCGCACCGAAGGGGCCGCTGACGATGTAGAACGTGCGATTGCCCGACATGACCACGTAGCCGCCGCCCGGATAGCGCCATACCTCCTGCCGGGTGGCGCGGTCCACGGCCCAGACGAACGAGCCGCCGGCGCCCTCCGTGCTGAAGAAGACCAGGTTGCGGGTCAGCAGGATGTTGCCGACCATCGCCGTCTGCGCTTCGACCGTCGGCGGTGTCCAGCTCCACAGCACCTGTCCGCTGTTCTCGTCGATCGCATCCAGCGTCGGCACCGGCGCATTGCGGCGGTTCGCATAGATCACGCCGTCCCCGACCGCAAACAGTGGGCGGTAGGACTGCGACGTCGACCACTCGTGGCGGCGATTCTCGATGTGGAAGCTCGACAGTCGGCTGGAGCCCTGCGTGGCGTTGTACGAATTGACGATGGCGTTGCCGTGCGTGCCCAGCACGACCGCAGTCGGCCCCGGATACGCGGCACCGTCGGAGGCGGGGTCCACCAGCGAGGCCACGGGGCTTCCGTCGCGCGCGTTCAACACCTCGATCGTGCCGCCGGCCTGATAGATCACGTGCGCGGCATCCAGCGCCGGCATGGCCACCTGGAGGCCCACGCGCGGCCGCGCCCACAAGGGCCGGCCTTCATGGGACGAGATGGAATGGATTTCCTCGCCATTGGGTCCCGCGAAGAACACGCTCTGGCCATAGGTGGTGGGAGAGAGGATCGCCGCGCTCGGGAGCGTGGACTGGGAATACCTGAAGCGGACCGCGCCGGTGGCGGACTCGAGCCCGGTGACCAGGGTAGGGTCGTTGAGCGTGGTGGCGTAGACGGTTCCCGTAGAGGTCGACGGCGCGACCGCGTGCGCCGTCGGCGCGATGGCGTGCGACCACCGGACCTTGCCGTTGTATGCGCCGACGCCGTACACCGCGGGGGACTGTTCGCTGCCGTCGAGCATGACGCTGCTGCCGACCACGAACAGGCTGTCGGGGTCCGTGGCCGGGCGGCTCAGCGCTGCGCCGACGGCGGCGGCGTCCCGTGGCGGTACCCAGGTCCACATGAGTTGCAGGCGCGAGGGGTCGAGGGAGGTGGGCACGTAACCGGCGTGGGCCGAGTCGCGCTGGTAGCCCTCCCATTCGCCCAGCAACGTGACATACAGCGAATAGTCGACGCGGACGGCCGGCCCCAGGACCTTGGTGCATTGCCCGTCGCCGCAGGGCGTGATCTCGAACTGGCCGGCGTAGTTGCCTGCCGTGTGGTTGGGCGACGGCGGGATCTCGACACGGAACGACTGGTCCACCGCGGCCGGTTGCGCGGCCGGAACCCGGTACGTGTTGGTGGTGTCGCGCAGCTTGAGGTAGACGACACTGCCGCTGGCGAGGTTCGTCGCCGTGACTCGGCCGGTGAGCGCGACGCTGACGGGGTCACCGGTGGGAAAGGTCTGCTGGATCGGCCCGCTGGGCGTGACCGTTACGACGATGGTGGGTGTCGGGCTCGGCGCGACCGGCGCGGGGGATGGCGTGTTGCCGCCGGAACCCCCACCGCCACCGCCGCCGCAGCCAACCAGCGCCAGGGCGACGAGAAACGCCGCCGTGTTCCGTGCATGACTCGTATTCACAAGCTCCCCCTTGTGTCCCTGAGCGATGTCCGCCCGGCCTCATGCCGGACGGTTGTTGCATGTCGCGCGGGGCTCCCTGACCCCGGATCCGCCGAACGGATCAGACTTCCAGCGTAGCCAGGTCGCCCTTCGTCTCCAGCCACTGCTTGCGATCGCCTGCGCGCTTCTTCGCCAGCAGCATGTCCATCAGCGAGTGCGTCTGCGTGTCGTCGTCCACCGTCAGCTGCACGAGGCGGCGCGTATCGGGATGGATCGTCGATTCGCGCAGCTGCGAGGGATTCATCTCACCCAGGCCCTTGAAGCGGGTCGTGTTGACCTGACCGCTGAAGCCCTTCTTGCGATCGCCCTTCTCGCGCTCGATCTTCTCCAGCAGGATGCGCTTTTCCTCTTCGTCCAGCGCGTAGAACACCTGCTTGCCCACGTCCACGCGGAACAGCGGCGGCATCGCGACGAACACGTGCCCGGCCGCGACCAGCGACGGGAAATGCTTGAGGAACAGCGCGCTGAGCAGCGTCGCGATGTGCAGGCCGTCGGAGTCCGCGTCGGCCAGGATGATGACCTTGCCGTAACGCAGGCCCGACAGATCGTCCTTGCCCGGATCGCAACCGATCGCCACCGCAAGGTCGTGCACTTCCTGCGAAGCGAGCACGCTGCCGGACGCGACTTCCCAGGTGTTCAGGATCTTGCCGCGCAGCGGCAGGATCGCCTGGAAATCCTTGTCGCGCGCCTGGCGCGCGCTGCCGCCCGCCGAGTCGCCTTCCACCAGGAACAGCTCCGTGCGCGACAGGTCCTGGCTGGAGCAGTCGGCCAGCTTGCCCGGCAGCGCGGGGCCCTGCGTGACCTTCTTGCGGACGACCTGCTTCTCGGTCTTCAGGCGCGCGGCGGCGCGCTCGATGGCGAGCTGCGCGATCTTCTCGCCCAGTTCGACGTGCTGGTTGAGCCACAGCGAGAACGCATCGTGCGCGGCGCCTTCGACGAAGCCGGCGGCCTGGCGCGAGGACAGGCGTTCCTTGGTCTGCCCGCTGAACTGCGGGTCGGTCATCTTGATGCTGAGCACGAAGGCGACGCGATCCCACACGTCTTCCGGCGCCAGCTTCACGCCGCGCGGCAGCAGGTTGCGGAAGTCGCAGAACTCGCGCAGCGCATCGGTGAAGCCCGTGCGCAGGCCGTTGACGTGCGTGCCGTGCTGCGCGGTGGGAATCAGGTTGACGTAGCTTTCCTGCACCAGTTCGCCTTCCACGACCCAGGCCACGGCCCAGTCGGCGGTTTCGGTGTCCTTGGTGAGCTTGCCGACGAACAGCTCCTGAGGCAGCAACTCGCGTCCCGCGAGTTCGTCACGAAGAAGTTCACTCTTCAAATACGCGCGCAGGCCGTCCTCGTAGTACCACTCGTTGCGCTCTTCGGTGGCCTCGTCGAACAGCTTCACCGTCAGGCCCGGGCACAGCACGGCCTTGGCGCGCAGCAGGTGGCGCAGGGCGCGCGCGTTGAACTTGGGCGTGTCGAAATACTTCGGGTCCGGCCAGAAGTGCACGCGCGTGCCGGTGTTCTTCTTGCCGACGGTGCCGACGACTTCCAGCGGCGTGGCGCGATCGCCATCCTTGAACGTCATGCGGTATTCGTTGCCGTCGCGCTTGATGCGCACGTCCACCAGCTTCGACAGCGCATTCACCACGCTCACGCCGACGCCGTGCAGGCCGCCGGAGAAGGTGTAGTTCTTGTTGCTGAACTTGCCGCCCGCGTGCAGGCGCGTGAGGATCAGCTCGACGCCGGGGATCTTCTCCTCCGGGTGGATGTCCACCGGCATGCCGCGGCCGTCGTCGGACACCGAGCAGCTGCCGTCGCCGTGCAGCGTCACCTCGATGGTGCGCGCGTGGCCGGCCAGCGCTTCGTCGACGGCGTTGTCGATGACTTCCTGCGCCAGGTGGTTCGGGCGCGAGGTGTCGGTGTACATGCCGGGGCGGCGCTTGACGGGGTCAAGGCCGGAAAGGACTTCGATGTCTGCGGCGTTGTAACGGGAACTCATTCTTCGACGACTTCTTCGAGGACGTACAAGGCGGAGCGGGGATGGTCGGTGGCCCGGGCCGGAAATTCAACACGGTGTTTGGTGTCGGCCCGCCCAGAAAGCATCTCCGGCGCCCGTCACGCAGATTGAGATTGGCCCGCGAGCCCCTTGCGCCGGGCCCGCAGGCGCCCCACATCGGGCTCGGCGCCCCGTTCAGTGCAGGCTCGGCGCCGCGAGGGTAGGGTGCCGCCAGCGTCGCGGGTCCGCCCGCGCCGCCGCTCTTCTTTACTGGAGGTCGTACCGATGAAGATCCGCAAGCTCGTCCTTCCCGCCATGATCGCCGCCGCCCTGGCGACGCCCGCCTTCGCCCAGCAGCAGGCACCGCAGCCCGATCCGGCGAAAAGCGCGCAGTCGCAGGAATCGCGCGACAAGGCCGGCCAGAAGGCCGATGCCCCGAAGTCCGACGCTGGCAAGGCCGGCAAGAAGGACAAGTCCAAGGCCGATCCGGCGCGCGAGCCGGAGGAAGAGGACGATCGCTGATCGTTCCTTGCCGATCGCATCACGACGCCCCGCCCAGTGCGGGGCGTTTTCGTTGAAGACGCGAATCGGGAGGCCCTGACACGCTCCGTCCCGATTACCGACCGCCGCGCGGCTCGCCCTGACCGGGCCGAGCCGGTAAACTACGGCTTTCCAGCGGCAGTAAAACCATGACTCCCCTGATTTTCGTCACCGGCGGCGTGGTGTCCTCACTTGGCAAGGGCATCGCGGCAGCCTCGCTGGCGGCCGTCCTCGAAGCGCGCGGACTGCGCGTGACGATGATGAAGCTCGACCCCTACATCAACGTCGACCCGGGCACGATGAGCCCGTTCCAGCACGGCGAGGTGTACGTCACCGACGACGGCGCCGAGACCGACCTGGACCTGGGCCACTACGAGCGCTACCTGCGCACGCGCCTGTCCCGCAAGAACTCCATCACCACCGGCCGGATCTACGACAACGTGATCCGCAAGGAACGCCGCGGCGATTACCTCGGCGGCACCGTGCAGGTGATCCCGCACATCACCGACGAGATCAAGCGCTGCATCATCGAGGCCACCGACGGCTTCGACGTGGGCCTGGTCGAGATCGGCGGCACGGTCGGCGACATCGAGTCGCTGCCGTTCCTGGAAGCCATCCGCCAGATCCGCTCCGAGCGCGGCCCGGAAGGCGCCATCTTCATGCACCTGACCCTGGTGCCGTGGATCGCCGCCGCCGGCGAGCTCAAGACCAAGCCGACGCAGCATTCGGTGAAGGAACTGCGCTCCATCGGCATCCAGCCCGACATCCTGCTGTGCCGCAGCGAGCAGCCGCTGCCCGACAGCGAGCGCCGCAAGATCGCGCTGTTCACCAACGTCCCCGAACGCGCCGTCATCTCCGCGGTCGACCTGGACAACATCTACAAGATGCCGCGCCGCTTCCACGAGGAAGGGCTGGACGCGATCGTGCTCGACCGCCTGCGCATCCAGGCCGGTCCGGCCGACCTGACGCAGTGGGACGAGGTCGTCGATGCCAGCGAGCATCCGGTCGATACCGTCAACATCGCCGTCGTCGGCAAGTACGTCGACCACCAGGACGCCTACAAGTCCGTCGCCGAAGCGCTCAAGCACGGCGGCCTGCGCCAGCGCACGCGCGTGAAGCTGAAGTGGCTGGAATCGTCCGACATCGAGCAGCAGGGCGTGGACGCGCTGAAGGACGTCGACGGCATCCTGGTGCCGGGCGGCTTCGGCGATCGCGGTTTCGAAGGCAAGGTGCTCACGGCGAAGTTCGCGCGCGAGACGGGCCTTCCGTACTTCGGCATCTGCTACGGCATGCAGGCGGCGGTGGTGGACTACGCGCGCCACGTCGCGGGCCTGTCCGGCGCCAACAGCACCGAGAACGACAAGGCCAGCCCGCATCCGGTGATCGGCCTGATCACCGAATGGCGCACCTCGTCGGGCGAGATCGAACGCCGCAGCGAGGAGAGCGACCTGGGCGGCACGATGCGCCTGGGCCTGCAGGAGCAGCGCCTGAAGCCGGGCACGCTGTCGCGCGAGATGTACGGCAAGGATGTCGTCGCCGAGCGCCATCGCCATCGCTACGAGTTCAACAACCGCTACCGCACGCAGCTGGAAGACGCCGGCCTGACCATCAGCGCCAAGTCGATGGACGACCTGCTGGTGGAGATGGTCGAACTGCCGCGCGATGCGCACCCGTGGTTCCTGGCCTGCCAGGCGCACCCGGAATTCCTGTCGACCCCGCGCGATGGCCATCCGCTGTTCGTCGGCTTCATCCGCGCCGCGCGCGAGCGCAAGGCGCAGGCCGGCGGGCGGTTGCTGAAGGAAGCTACTGCGTGACCTGTTCTTCCCTTCTCCCGCAGGCGGGAGGAGTGTCGTTGTCCTTCTCCCGCAAGCGGGAGAAGGTGGCGCGAAGCGCCGGATGAAGGCGCTTTCGCCTCGCTTCGTGTTCCCCTAACCCCGACCCTCTCCCGCCAACAGGAGAGGGGGAATGGAGATGCTGCCCATGAATCTGTGTGGTTTCGAAGTCGGCCTGGACAAACCCTTCTTCCTGATCGCCGGCCCGTGCGTGATCGAGTCGATGCAGCTGCAGCTCGACACCGCCGGCAAGCTCAAGGAAATCACTTCCGAGCTCGGCATCAACTTCATCTTCAAGTCGAGCTTCGACAAGGCCAACCGTACCTCGGGCACGAGCTTCCGCGGCCCGGGCCTGGAAGAAGGCCTGAAGGTGCTGGCCGAAGTGAAGAAGCAGATCGGCGTGCCGGTGTTGACCGACGTGCACGAATACACCCCGATGGATGAGGTCGCGTCCGTCGTCGACGTGCTGCAGACGCCGGCCTTCCTGTGCCGCCAGACGAACTTCATCCAGAACGTCGCCCGCGCCGGCAAGCCGGTGAACATCAAGAAGGGCCAGTTCCTCTCCCCGTGGGAGATGAAGCACGTCACCGACAAGGCCAAGGCCACCGGCAACACGCAGATCATGGCGTGCGAGCGCGGCGTGTCCTTCGGCTACAACAACCTGGTCAGCGACATGCGCTCGCTGAGCGTGATGCGCGATACCGGCTGCCCGGTGGTGTTCGATGCCACGCACTCGGTGCAGCTGCCCGGCGGCGCCGGCGGCAAGAGCGGCGGCCAGCGTGAATTCGTGCCGGTGCTCTCGCGCGCGGCGATGGCCGTGGGCATCGATGGCATCTTCATGGAAACCCATCCGGTGCCGGACGAAGCGCTGTCCGACGGCCCCAACGCCTGGCCGCTGCCGAAGATGCGCGCGCTGCTGGAGACGCTGCTGGAGATCGACCGCATCACCAAGAAGAACGGCTTCCTCGAATCCACCGTCTGAAGCGCCGGCCCGGACTAACCGGGCCCGTTCTGCTTTAATCCGTGTCCAATCCGCCTTTCGCCCCTACGACGAAACCCATGACGACCATCGCCAAAGTCCACGCCCGCGAAATCCTCGACAGTCGCGGCAATCCGACCCTCGAAGCCGAAGTCACCCTGACCGACGGCAGCTTCGGCCGCGCCGCCGTGCCCTCGGGCGCCTCGACCGGCACCAAGGAAGCCGTGGAACTGCGCGATGGCGACAAGACGCGCTACCTCGGCAAGGGCGTGCGCAAGGCGGTGGAGAACGTCAACACCACGATCGCCAAGGCGCTTGCAGGCTTCGATGCCGACGACCAGGCGGGCCTGGATCGCCGCATGATCGACCTGGATGGCACCGAGAATAAGGGCCGCCTCGGCGCGAACGCGCTGCTGGGCGTTTCGCTCGCCAACGCGCACGCCGTCGCCGCCTCGAAGAAGCTGCCGCTGTGGAAGTACCTGGCCGGCGGCCGCGAGGCCGTGCTGCCGGTGCCGATGATGAACATCATCAACGGCGGCGCGCATGCCGATAACAACGTCGACCTGCAGGAATTCATGATCCTGCCGGTGGGCGTGGACAACTTCGCCGAAGCGCTGCGCGCCGGCACCGAGGTGTTCCATGCGCTGAAGTCGGTGCTCAAGGGCCGCGGCCTGAGCACGGCGGTGGGCGACGAGGGCGGCTTCGCGCCGGACCTGCGTTCGAACGAGGAAGCGCTGGAAACCATCCTGGAAGCCATCGGCAAGGCCGGCTACAAGGCGGGCGAGGACATCCTGCTCGGCCTGGACGTCGCCTCCAGCGAGTTCTACGACAACGGCAAGTACAACCTCACCGGTGAAGGCAAGCGCCTGACCAGCGAGCAGTTCGTCGACTTCCTCGCCAACTGGGCCGCGCAGTATCCGATCGTCACCATCGAAGACGGCATGGCCGAGCACGACTGGGCCGGCTGGAAGCAGCTCACCGACAAGATCGGCAAGAAGGTGCAGCTGGTCGGCGACGACCTGTTCGTGACCAACCCGAAGATCTTCAAGGAAGGCATCGACCAGGGCGTGGCGAACGCCATCCTGATCAAGGTCAACCAGATCGGCACGCTGACCGAGACGCTGGAAGCCATCGCGATGGCCGATGCGAACCGCTATGCGGCGATCGTCTCGCACCGTTCGGGCGAGACCGAGGACACGACGATCTCCGACATCGCCGTCGCCACGACCGCCACGCAGATCAAGACCGGCTCGCTGTGCCGCAGCGATCGCGTCGCCAAGTACAACCAGCTGCTGCGCATCGAGGAAGCGCTCGGTTCGGCGGCGAAGTACGCCGGCCGCGACGCCTTCGTTTCCCTGAAGCGCTAAGGCCCGGGGCTCGCGCGCATGCGCTGGTTGCGACTGCTGCTGGTGCTGCTCGCCGGGCTGCTGGCGTTCCTGCAGTACCGGCTCTGGGTGGGCGAGGGCGGCAGCCGCTCGGTCGCCCGCCTGGACCGTCAGGTGCAGCAGCAGACGCGCGAGAACAGCGGCCTGCAGCAACGCAACGACGCGCTCGCGGCGGAGGTCGAAGACCTCAAGTCCGGCGAGGCCGCCGTCGAGGAACGCGCGCGCAGCGAGCTGGGCATGATCAAGCCTGGCGAGACGTTCTACCGCGTGGTCGAGCCGGAAGGTTCGCCCGCGCCCATCGACGCGACGCCGACGGACGCGTCGCCCACCGACACGCCGCCTGCCGACGACGCGCAGGCGCCGGCGCCGTGACGGCGCGCATCTGGGCGGTTCTTCCCGCTGCCGGTCGCGGCACGCGATTCGGCAGCGAAGTTCCGAAGCAGTACCTGGAAGCGGCCGGCAAGCCGCTGATCGCGCATGCGCTCGACGCGCTGCTCTCGCATCACAGGATCGAAGGCGCGATGGTCGCGCTGGCCGCCGACGACGCGCGCTGGCCGGGCTGGACGTCGCTGCATGGCAAGCCGGTCCTGCGTTGCGTGGGTGGCGGTGAACGCGCCGATTCGGTGCTCGCCGCATTGCACGCATTGCCGGACGAGATCGGCGACGACGCACTGATCCTCGTGCACGACGCCGCACGACCGAACCTGCGCGCCGTCGATCTCGATCGCCTGATCGAAACCGCCACCGCGCACGCCGACGGCGCCATCCTCGGCGCGCCGGTGCGCGACACGCTCAAGCGCGCCGACGCCGAGGCGCACATCGTCTCGACCGAGCCGCGTTCGGCGCTGTGGCGCGCATTCACGCCCCAGGCGTTCCGTCGCGGCGCGCTTACCGCCGCGCTCGAACGCGCAGGCGCCGACGGCGTCGTCGTCACCGACGAAGCCATGGCGATGGAGCGCATGGGCGCGCATCCGGCGCTGGTGGAAGGCCGCGAGGACAATCTGAAGGTCACCACGCCGGCCGATCTCGCGCTGGCGGAGTATCTTCTCGCGCGGGGCGGTGCGAGCGGACGCGACTAGCGTTTGCTTCGTCGCAGTCTTCACGCCGGCATCCATACGCGGGCATCCGCGCACATTCTTCGAAAGAGAGCCACATGAACATCCGCATCGGCCAGGGTTACGACGTCCACGCATTCGGCGATGGGGACCACGTCGTCCTCGGCGGCGTGCGCGTGGCGCACGATCGCGGCGTGCTCGCGCATTCGGATGGCGACGTGGTGATCCATGCGCTGTGCGATGCGATCCTCGGCGCGCTCGCGCTGGGCGACATCGGCCAGCATTTTCCGCCGAGCGATCCGCAGTGGAAGGGCGCCGACAGCCGCGCTTTCCTGCGTCATTGCGACGCGCTGGCGCGCGAGCGCGGCTGGCGGCTGGGCAACGCGGACGTCACCGTGATCTGCGAGCGCCCGAAGGTCGGCCCGCACGCGGCGGCGATGCGCGAAGTGCTTGCGCAGGACCTGGGCGTGGACGTGGATGCGATCAGCATCAAGGCGACCACGAGCGAGAAACTCGGTTTCACCGGACGCGGCGAAGGCATCGCGGCGATGGCGGTGTGCCTGCTGGTGAAGCCGTGAGCGTGAACGAATCGATGCCGCGGGCGCACGGCGACGCCGTGCTGTCGGCCGACATGCGCACGACGCCGGAGGATTTCGTCGTCGAGGAACTGCCGGGATTCGAGGCCTCCGGCGCGGGCGAGCACCTGCTGCTTACCGTCGAGAAGCGCGGCATGAACACCGGTTTCGCCGCCAGGCACATCGCGCAGTGGGCCGGCGTGGGCGAAGTCGCGATCGGCTATGCGGGCATGAAGGATCGCCACGCGGTCACGCGCCAGCGTTTCAGCGTGCACCTGCCCAAGAAGGTCGCGCCGGATCTTTCCACGCTGGATTTCGCCCAGGGCGAGGAACGCCTCACCGTGCTGGAACACACCTGGCACGCGAAGAAGCTTCCGCGCGGCGCACTGGCCGGCAATCGTTTCGTGCTCACGCTGCGTGGCGTGAACGGCGAACGTGCGGCGATCGACGCGCGCCTGCACGCGATCGCCCAACGCGGCGTCCCCAACTATTTCGGCGAGCAGCGCTTCGGCCGCGAAGGCGACAACGTCGCCAACGCGCGTGCGATGTTCGCCGGCCGTCGCGTGCGTCGTGAACAACGCACGATGCTGATCTCGGCCGCGCGCTCGGAACTGTTCAACCGCGTACTCGCGCAACGCGTGCAACGCGCGTGCTGGGATGCGCCGCTGGACGGCGATGTCTGGATGCTCGACGGCAGCCGCAGCGTGTTCGGTCCGGAGCCGTTCGACGATGCGCTCGCGCAACGGCTCGCCTCGTTCGACATCCATCCGACCGGCCCGTTGTGGGGTCGCGGCGAACTGCGCACCACGGGCGAAGCCGCGCTGCTGGAAACCGATGCGTTGTCCGGCGAGGAAGCGCTCGCGTTGCGCGCCGGGCTGGAAGCCGAAGGCCTGAAACAGGAGCGCCGCGCGCTGCGCCTGAAGCCCGTCGACCTGGCGTGGACATGGCGTGAGGACGACGTGCTGGAACTGACGTTCGCGTTGCCGCCGGGCACGTACGCCACGGTCGTGCTCGCCGAACTGGGCGAGGTACGCGCGGTCGGACGCGCTGGCTGAAGACGCTCGGCGCCGCACTGGCGACCGTTCGTCGGAAAGCACCCACCGGCACTGGCCCCGTCCGGACGCCGGCGTATACCGGAAGTTGCAGCGTCGCAACGCGCTGTCGCCGCGCCAGTGGGCCGGCGAAAACGTCCGGGAGATGTCGTCATGAGCGCATCGCTACGCATGGTCGTGTTGCTGTCCGCCATGGGCCTGTCGGCCTGTGCCGGCATGGAAGCCAAGTCCACCTACGTTCCGCCGGAACGCTCGCCTTCGATCATGGACGCCAACGAGGAATACGTGGCCTATGTCGAACGCGTCGCGCGTCGTCGCGGACTGGAAGTGGTCTGGGTGAACGTGCCGCGCAAGACGGCCGAAGAGGTCGCGCAGACCGCGGCAGCGCCGAAGTAACGCCTGCTCGGCCCCACCGGTTTTCGATGGGCGGGGCGTCCGGTTCCGGACGCCCGGATCCCTCTCATTGAGGACGGATTCGGCGGGGCGCGAGCAGTACCAATACCGCACCGGTGCCGCCCTGTGCCGGCGGCGCGGAGTGGAACGCCAGCACGTCGGCGCGATGCCGCAGCATGCGGTCCACCAGGTTCTTCAGCACGGGCTGGCCGCCCGACGCGATCGACGCGGCGCCGTGCAATCCCTTTCCATGAACGATCCGCACGCAGCCCACGCCGTGCTGGCGGGCATCGTGCAGGAAGGCGCGCACCAGTTGCTCGGCCTCGCGGGAATCGGCGCCGTGCAGGTCCAGTTCCTCCTGCACCGCGATCTCGCCGCGCTTGAGCTTCTGGAGCAGCCGCGGGGTCACTTCCTCGCGCCGGTAGCTCAGCGCATCGCCGGCTTCCAGCAGGCTGTCCTCCAGCGCGTGGCGGAACTGCTCGCGCGCCTGCGCCTCGTCGCGCTCGGCCATGCGCGCGCGCGGACGCGGTTTCGGCGCCGACGGAGGCGGCGCGGTCTCGCGCATCGGACGCACGGGGCCGATGGCCGAGCGGAACAGCTCGGCGTCGTCTTCGTCATCGTCGCGTCGTTGGGACATGCGACAAGCCTAGCGTCGCGAACAGATACCGCAAACCCGTGACGCGGCGTTGCCGGGACGTGCACACCGTCGCCGGGCGCGCGGGCGGGTTCGGCTATCATGGGCCTTCGCGCGGCGCGGGGCCGACCTGCGCCGCGCCGCGACCCGGCAAGCATTCCGGCAAGCGTTCCGAAGCAAGAGCAAGCAAGGGAGTCCATGCGAGTACTGGTGAGCAACGACGACGGCGTCGACGCGCCCGGCATCCGCGTCCTGGCCGAAGGCCTGCGCGCGGCCGGCCATGAGGTCCTGGTGGTGGCGCCCGATCGCGACCGCTCCGGCGCCAGCAATTCGCTCACCCTGGACGCGCCGGTGCGCGTGCAGCAGCTCGACGGTTCCACCTGGCGCGTGTACGGCACGCCGACCGACTGCGTGCACGTCGCCATCACGGGCATGCTCGAAGTCGAGCCCGACATCGTGGTGTCCGGCATCAACAACACCGCCAATCTCGGCGACGACGTCATCTATTCAGGCACCGTCGCCGCAGCGATGGAAGGCCGCTTCCTCGGCCTGCCGGCGGTCGCGATGTCGCTGCAGACCGTGGACCACACCGGCCGCCACTACGAAACCGCGGCGCGCGCGGCGGCGGAGATCATCGCGCGCCTGCGCGTGGATCCGCTGCCGGCCGACACCATCCTCAACGTGAACGTGCCGGACATCCCGTGGGATGAAGTGCGCGGCTTCGAGGTCACCCGCCTGGGCAACCGCCATCGCGCCGAAGCCTGCATCCCGCAGCAGGATCCGCGCGGCCGCCAGTGGTGGTGGATCGGCCCGGCCGGCGCGGAACAGGACGCCGGCCCCGGCACCGATTTCCATGCGGTGCGCACCGGACACATTTCGATCACGCCGATCCAGGTCGACCTGACGCGTTACCACGCGCTCGACCAGGTCGCCAGCTGGGTCGACGGATTGGCCACCTCGCTTGGCCATCCGGCGTCGCGCAAGCCGGAGCGCGCCGCATGACGCTGCGCATGCGGCTGCAGCCGGAAGCGATCGGCTCCGGCATGACCTCCCAGCGCGTGCGCGACCGCCTGGTCGATCGTCTTCGCGACAACGGCATCGGCGACGAACGCGTGCTCAACGCGATCCGCACCGTGCCGCGCCATCTGTTCGTCGACGAGGCGCTCGCCACGCGCGCCTACGAAGACACCGCGCTTCCGATCGGCCACGGCCAGACCATCTCGCAGCCGTGGGTGGTGGCGAAGATGACCGAAGCGCTGCTCGAGACCGAACCGAAGAAAGTGCTGGAGATCGGCACCGGTTCCGGCTACCAGGCCGCGGTGCTCGCCGCGCTGGGCCTGGAAGTGCACACCGTCGAACGCATCGGCGAACTGCTGCGCACCGCGCGCAAGCGTTTCCGCCAGCTCGGCATGAACGTGCGCAGCAAGCACGACGACGGCCGCATCGGCTGGCCGGAGAACGGCCCGTTCGACGCGATCATCGTCACCGCCGCCGCGCCCGCGCTGGTGGATGCGCTGACCGAACAGCTCGCGCCGGGCGGCACGCTGATCGCCCCCGTCGGCGGGGCCGGTTCGCAATCGTTGCTGAAGCTGAAAAAGGATGCCGACGGCAACGTCACCCAGCAGACGCTCGCACCTGTAGTCTTCGTGCCGCTGCTTTCGGGCATGGTCGACTGACCTGGTTCCGACACACCGCGCCACACACTGACGACACCATCGAAGGCCAGGGGTTGCCGTTGAAGATCTTCGGACCGTTGTACGAGCGAGCGCTGGTCTGGGCCCGCCACCGCCACGCGCCGGCCTATCTGGTCGGACTGAGCTTCGTCGAAGCGATCATCTTTCCGATCATGCCCGAGGTGATGCTGGCGCCGATGTGCGTCGCGCAGCCGCGGCGCGGGTTCTGGTTCGCCACGATCAGCCTGGCCGGTTCGATGGTCGGCGCGCTGGTCGGCTACGCGTTGGGGCATTTCGCGTTCGAAGCCGTCAAGCCACTTTTTGCCGCCATGGGCATGCTGGGCGGCATCGAATCCGGTATCGCCACGGTTCAGGCCAAGATGGCCGAATCGCCGTGGGCGGTGTTCTGGCTGCTGGTGCTGGGCGGTTTCGCGCCGATCCCGATGAAGGTCTTCACATGGGCCTCGGGTATTGTCGGCGTGCCGATGCCGCAGTACGTGCTGAGCATGCTGATCGGCCGCGGCAAGCGCGTGTACCTGATCGCGCTGGTGATCCGCATCGGCGGCGTGCGCGCCGAAGCGGCGCTGCGGCGTTACATCGAACCGATCGGCTGGATCGCGCTGGTGTTGTTGATCGCGCTGATCGGCTTTCTGGCGTGGAAGGCCCAGGCTGGATGATGAGAGGACGCATGACCGGAACCAAGCGAGCCGTCGCTGCTGCATCGACCATCGCGCTCGCCGCCCTGCTGGGCGGCTGCTGGAGCACGAAGGTCTATCGCGAGCCGGGCACCTCGTCGCTGCCGCCATCCAAGCCGCGTCCTGGCGTGACCACTACGGTCCGTCGCGGCGACACGCTGTTTTCCATCGCCTCCAGCAACGGCGTGCGTTTGCAGGATCTCGCGGCGTGGAACGGCATCGATGCGCCGTACACCATTTACCCCGGTCAGAAGCTGCGCATGTATCCGGCGGGGAAGGGCGGCAGCAGCACCGCCGCCACGCGTCCTTCGACCACCCCGACCAAGCCGGCGACCACGACGGCACCGGCGGCCACGCCCGCGCCAAAGCCGGCCGCGCCCGCTGCGCCGGTGGCAAGCGACATCAAGTGGAAGTGGCCGGCCGACGGCGAACTGATCGGTCGCTACGTCGCGGGCGAACCGACCAAGCAGGGCATCGACATCGCCGGCGCCAGCGGTGCGCCCGTGCGCGCGGCGGCCGATGGCGTCGTCGTGTATTCGGGTTCGGGCCTGGTCGGCTACGGCGAGCTGATCATCATCAAGCACAACGAGCAGTGGCTGTCCGCGTATGGCCACAACCGCAACCGGCTGGTGAACGAAGGCCAGCTGGTGCGTTCGGGCCAGCAGATCGCCGAGATGGGCCGCAGCGGCGCGCCGCGCGAGATGCTGCATTTCGAAGTGCGCTACAACGGCAAGCCGATCGATCCGTTGATTTACCTGCCGAAGCGATGAGCATGGCGTCCGCGCAATGCGGACGCACACGTCGTCGCGCGGACTCCATGCGACGCATCGTCGAGTTCGTGTTCATCGCGATGCTGGCGACGCTCGCCGGTTGCGCGTCGACGTCGCTGCACGAGGGGTCGCCCGCGCTCGAGATCGTCACGCTCAACCTCTGGCACGATCGCGAAGACTGGCCGCATCGCCAGGTCATCATCGAAGCCGAACTTCGCCGCCTTTCGCCCGACGCGATCGTGCTGCAGGAAGTGCTGCAGCACGACGGGCTTCCGAACCAGGCGCAGGCGCTCGCGCAACGGCTCGGGTATCACGCGTTCTTCGTGTCGGTCGATCCGGTGGATCGCGCGCGCCGCTACGGCAACGCCATCCTGACGCGCGAGGAGGCGTCACACCGCGGCTTTCGCCGGCTGCAACCGCGCGATGCATATCGCATCGCCGGCTGGGTTCGAATGACAGTGCGCGGACGCGCGGTGAACTTCTATGTCGTGCATCTGGATTTCGAGGATCGCAGCGGTGCGACGCGCGCGAAGCAGGTCGCGGATCTGCTGGACTTCATCGATGCCACGCGCGGCGATGCGCCGGTGGTGATCGGCGGCGATTTCAACATCACGGCCGATGCGCCCGAGCTGGCACCGCTGCGCGCTCGCTTCGTGGATGCGTTCGCCGCCGCGCATCCGGATGAAGCGGTCGACGATGCCGCGCACACGACGCTCAACCCGCGCTTCAATCCGCCCGCGCGCATCGATCGCATCTACTTCGAACGAAACGTGTTCGCGATGCCGCAAGCCCGGCGCATCCTCGATGCGCCCGACGCGGAAGGCCGCTGGGCGTCGGATCACTACGGAGTGTGGGCGCGGCTGCCGTTCGCGCCGCGCGAGGTTCGTTAGCCCGCCAGCACGAACGCGGCGACCACGCGTCGCCCTTCGCCCGCCAGCACGTTGAACGTGCGCGCGGCGGCGGCATTGGTCATGGTCTCAAGGCCCACGCCGCTGCGCAGGCAATGCGCGAGCACCGCGGCCGGCGGGAACGCCTGCGTGGCGCCACTGCCGAGCAGGATCACTTCGGGCTTGAGCGCGAGGATCGCGTCCACGTCCTGCGGCGTCATCGCCTTCACGTCGCGCACCGGCCACGATTCGACCAGCGTGTCGGGGGAAAGGATGAAGCTCGCGTCCAGCTGGCGTTCGTTCACCCGCGCGGATACGCCGTCGGCGGCGCGCAGGTAGAACGCCTGGTCGGGGTGTTCGAGGTTGAGCTGCATGGCGTGCGGGATCTCGGCGGAGCTTCGGTTGACCCCGGGCCCGATCCTCAGGCGCGAGGCAGGACGATCTGGCGGCGGTCCTTGCTCGGGCGGTACAGCACGGCCGTGTGGCCGATGCGCTGCACCAGGGCGGCGCCGGTGCGCTGGGCGATCTCGTCGATCATCGCGTCGCGGGCGTCGCGGTCCTCGGCGCCGACCTTCACCTTGATCAGCTCGTGATGTTCCAGCGCCAGGTCGATCTCGGCCACCAGCGGGTCGGTGATGCCCTTGCCGCCGACCTGCAGCATCGCCTTGAGATCGTGGGCCTGGCCGCGCAGGAAGCGGGTCTGGGCGGCGGTCAGGACGGTCTGCATCGGGATACGGAAAACCTCTGGGGGGCGCGCAGGGTATCATGACCGCCCCCACGCTCACCCCGACGACCCGCCGATGGCGAGCCGCAGCAAGTCCAGCCAGCGCTGGCTCAAGGAACATTTCTCCGACCCCTTCGTGAAGAAGGCCAAGGCCGAAGGCCTGCGCTCGCGCGCGGCCTACAAGCTGGAGGAGCTGGTCGAACGCGACCGGCTGCTCAAGCCGGGCATGGTCGTGGTCGACCTGGGCGCCGCCCCGGGCGGCTGGTCCCAGTGGGTCCGGCAGGAGCTCGACCGCCTCGACGCCGCCCGCCCGGGCCGCGTGATCGCCCTGGACATCCTCGAAATGCCGTCCCTGGCCGGGGTCGAATTCCTTCATGGCGATTTCAGGGAGGATGCGGTCCTATCCCAGCTGGTGGGCGCCCTGAACGGACAGGTCGTGGACCTTGTCCTGTCCGACATGGCCCCCAATAAGAGTGGCGTGGACGCGGTCGATATGCCCCGGGCGATGTACCTCTCGGAGCTGGCGATGGACTTCGCCGACCAGCACCTGCGTACCGGGGGCAACTTCCTGATCAAGTTGTTCCAGGGGGTTGGCTTCGACGAGTACGTGAAGGAACTGCGCCGGCGCTACGATCGGGTCGTGATCCGCAAGCCGGAGGCCTCGCGCAAGCGGTCCCCGGAGGTATACGCGCTGGCACAGGGCAAGCGCGCGGTAATGAAGTAAGGTTCGAAAAGGTTGTACGGCGACGCCCATTCATGTGGCGCGCCGCCCCCGCTGCAACGCGCCGCAGGCGCCAGGTAGGAACTGAATGAACGATTTGGCCAAGAATCTGCTGCTCTGGGTGATCGTCGCCGTCGTGTTGATGGTGGTCTTCCAGGCGTTCGGGCCGCGCGGCGCGGGCGGAAGCGAGCCGCTTCCCTACGACCAGTTCGTCCATCAGGTCCAGCAGGACAAGGTGAAGCAGGTGAAGATCGCCGACGATGGCGCGACCATCACCGGCATCAATTCCGACGGCTCCAAGTTCACCACCTACAAGCCGAAGGACGACAAGGATCTGGTCAACGACCTGATCAACCACAAGGTCGCCATCGAGCAGCAGCCGCCGCAGAGCGGCCCGTCGATCCTGTACATCATCATCAACGTGCTGCCCTGGCTGCTGTTCATCGGCATCTGGGTGTATTTCATGCGCCAGATGCAGCAGGGCGGCAGCAAGGGCGCGATGAGCTTCGGCCGTTCGCGCGCCAAGCTGCAGGGCGAGGACCAGGTCAAGGTCACGCTGGCCGACGTCGCCGGCTGCGACGAGGCGAAGGAGGAAGTCGGCGAGCTCGTCGAATTCCTGCGCGATCCCTCCAAGTTCCAGAAGCTGGGCGGCAAGATTCCGCGCGGCGTGCTGATGGTCGGCCCGCCGGGTACCGGCAAGACGCTGCTGGCCCGCGCGATCGCCGGCGAGGCGAAGGTGCCGTTCTTCAGCATCTCCGGTTCGGACTTCGTCGAGATGTTCGTCGGCGTCGGCGCCAGCCGCGTGCGCGACATGTTCGACCAGGCCAAGAAGCACGCGCCGTGCATCATCTTCATCGACGAAATCGACGCGGTCGGCCGCCATCGTGGCGCCGGCCTGGGCGGCGGCCATGACGAGCGCGAGCAGACGCTCAACCAGCTGCTGGTCGAGATGGACGGTTTCGAAGGCGGCGAAGGCGTGATCGTGATCGCCGCGACCAACCGCCCCGACGTGCTCGACCCGGCGCTGCTGCGTCCGGGCCGCTTCGACCGCCAGGTCGTGGTGGGCCTGCCGGACGTGAAGGGCCGCGAACAGATCCTGCGCGTGCACATGCGCAAGCTGCCGCTGCACGACGACGTCGATCCGATGACGATCGCGCGCGGCACGCCGGGCTTCTCCGGCGCGGACCTTGCGAACCTGTGCAACGAGGCGGCGCTGTTCGCCGCGCGCGAGAACGCCAAGGACGTGCGCATGGAGCACTTCGACCGTGCGCGCGACAAGATCCTGATGGGCGCCGAGCGTCGTTCGATGGCGATGAGCGAGGACGAGAAGCGCAACACCGCCTATCACGAGGCCGGTCACGCCATCGTCGGTCGCGTCGTTCCGGAGCACGACCCGGTCTACAAGGTCACCATCATCCCGCGCGGTCGCGCGCTGGGCGTGACGATGTACCTGCCGGAGGGCGACAAGTATTCGCTCAACCGCGTCGCCATCGAATCGCAGCTGTGCTCGCTGTACGGCGGCCGCGTTGCTGAAGAGCTGATCTTCGGCGCCGACAAGGTCACCACCGGTGCGTCCAACGACATCGAGCGCGCCACTAAGATGGCCCGCAACATGGTCACCAAGTGGGGCCTGTCGGAGCTGGGTCCGATCACCTTCGGCGAGGAAGAGGACGAGGTGTTCCTGGGCCGTTCGGTCACGCAGCACAAGAACGTGTCGAACGAGACCGCGCGCAAGATCGACGAGGTCGTGCGCGACATCCTCGACAAGGCCTACGGCCGCACCACGCAGATCCTGAAGGACAACCTCGACAAGCTGCACGTGATGGCCGATGCGCTGCTGCAGTACGAGACCATCGACGCCAAGCAGATCGACGACATCATGGCCGGCCGCAAGCCGGGCCCGCCGGCCGACTGGTCGAAGTCGGGCAAGACGCCGAAGGACGACGGCGAGCGTCCGGGCACGATCGGCGGGCCTGCGGCGCAGACCTGATCGACAATCGAAGCAGCGAAAAGGCCGGCCCAGCGCCGGCCTTTTTCTTTTGTGGCAACCGCATCGGCGCACCGTAAGATCGCACTTTCCCTCGCGATCGCGGCCGCCATGTTCGACACCACGCCCACCCTGGACTGCAACGGCCGCACGCTCACGCTCGATCGCCCGCGCGTGATGGGTATCGTCAACGTCACGCCGGATTCGTTCTCCGACGGCGGCGCGCACGACACGCTCGAAGCGGCCGTCGCGCACGGGCTGAAACTGGCGGAAGAGGGTGCCGACCTGCTCGACATCGGCGGCGAGTCCACGCGCCCCGGCGCGGCGGATGTATCGCTGGAAGAGGAACTGCGCCGTACGATCCCGGTGATCGAGCGACTGGCGAAGGAAACATCGCTGCCGATCAGCATCGACACGTCGAAGCCCGAAGTGATGCGCGCGGCCATCCAAGCCGGTGCGGGCATGATCAACGATGTCTACGCTTTGCGTCGCGAAGGGGCGCTCGATGCTGCTGCCGCACTCGGCGTGCCCGTCGTGCTGATGCACATGCAGGGCGAACCGCGTTCGATGCAGGACGCGCCGCAATACGACGACGTCGTCGCCACCGTGCATCGCTTCCTCGCCGAACGCATTTTCGCCGCGGAGATGGCCGGCATCGCGAAGAAGAAGATCATCGTCGATCCGGGTTTCGGCTTCGGCAAGAACACGCAGCACAACCTCGCCTTGCTCGCGCAACTGGAACGACTTGCCGAACTGGGCGTTCCGGTGCTGGCCGGACTGTCGCGCAAGCGCACCATCGGCGAGATCGTCGGCCGCAGCGATCCACGCGAACGCGCAGCCGGTTCCGTCGCCGCGCACCTCGTCGCCGCGCAGCGCGGGGCGAAGCTGCTGCGCGTGCACGATGTCGCCGCGACGGTGGATGCGTTGAAGGTGTGGAACGCGATCGCCTCGCAGGCGATGCCGCGCGCAAAGAGTGCACCGTCGATGCCGAAGTGGCCCGACGACGAATGAGCATCGCCTGGTGATTTTCTGACCAATCATCCGGCAGGCCTTGCCGCGCAAGGCTTGCGATGCGATACGCACATCGCTGTCCGCATGCTTGTCCACAGGATGTGTGGATACCGCGCATCGACATGCCGAAATCCACGCACGAGTCAAACGATTTCGCTGGTCAATTTCTGATCAAACCTGCTGCGATGCTTGTGTCGCAAGGGATGCGGCATCGTGTGCACACCGATGTCCGCAGGCTTGTCCACAAGCTGTGTGGATAGCTGCATTGCACGTGTGCGGATGCAGCATGGCGCGATGCCGAATTCGCCACGCAAGTCAAACGTTTTTCGTGGTCAATTTCTAGCCAAACCCATTGCAATGCTTGCGCCGCAAGGGATGCAGCTTCATCTCCACATCGATGTCCGCAGGGTTGTCCACAAGGGATGTGGATAGACGCATCCGATGCTCGCGAAGGCAGTTCGCTGCTCGGATTCGAGGACGCCGGAATGGACGCTTTCGTCAAGCGAAATCTGTGGCGATTTTTTGGCCAGACTTGCGACGAGCCCCGTCCCTGCGACGTATGCGGCCTCTACCCACATCGCTGTCCGCAGGCTTGTCCACAGGCTGTGTGGATAGCCGTCGCGGGCTGATCAAAATTTCGCCAAACACCCGGCGAGCCTTGCCGCGCCTGGGCTGCGATGGCTTATCAACAGCCTTGCCCCATTGGTTCTCCACACCTTGTGTGGAAAGCCGACGTTCTCCGGATCGCCGCGCTGTGCGAGGCTACGCCCCGACACGCCGCCTCCAGCAAGCCGCCTTCGACATGCCCGCCGACACGCGTCCCCTCGCGATTGCCCTGATGGGCCCGACCGCCTCGGGCAAGACGGCGCTCGCGCTCGACTGGGCCGAGCGCTTCGGCGGTGAGATCGTCAGCGTCGACTCGGCCCTGGTGTACCGGCGGCTGGACATCGGCTCAGCCAAGCCGACTCCGGCCGAACAGGCGCGCGTGCCGCACCACCTGATCGACCTGCGCGAACCGTGGCAGCCGTACTCCGCCGCGGAGTTCGAACGCGATGCGCGAAGCGCGGTGGACGACATCCTCTCGCGCGGGCGCCTGCCCATCCTGGCCGGTGGCACCGGGCTGTATTTCCACGCGCTGCTGCACGGGCTCTCGCCGATGCCCGAGGCCGATCCCCGCATGCGCCTGCGGCTGGAAGCCGAGGCGCAGGAGCGCGGCTGGGTGGCGCTGCATGCGGAGCTGGCGCAGGTCGATCCCGAGGCGGCCGCGCGCATCCACGCCACCGACGCGCAGCGGATCCAGCGTGCGCTGGAAGTCTTCCGCCTGTCCGGCCGCACCATCAGCCAGTGGCGGCGCGACGTCCGCCCGCCGCGGCTGCCGGTGCGCGTGCTCAAGCTGGTACTCGCGCCGGCCGACCGTGCCGAACTCCACGAACGCATCGCCCGCCGCTTCGACCTGATGCTGGAGGGCGGCTTCCTCGACGAGGTTCGTGCGCTGCGGGCGATCCCGGAACTGCGCGACCACCCGGCACCGCTCGACCTGCCGGCGTTGCGTGCGGTGGGATACCGGCAGGCCTGGGAGCACCTGGACGGGGAGACCACGGCCGCCGTATTCCGCGATCGCGGCGTCTACGCCACCCGTCAGCTGGCCAAGCGCCAGCTCACCTGGCTGCGTGGCGAACTGGACGCGCTGTGGTTCGATCCGCAGCGCCAGCGCGGGGACCTGGAGGCGGTGCGGGCGGCCTTCCTCGGGACGTGACGGGCCCGTCAAACGTTGAGTCCGGTGCGCGTGCACTGGCGCGGGTTTGCGCTACCATCGGGCCGTCGCCGCTTGTGGGGACGGGCCGGCGATCGCGGCCTTCCGCCGTGCGGCAGCAACACCACTGATAACTAGAACGAGTTGGGGAACAACATGTCCAAGGGACAGTCTTTGCAGGATCCTTTCCTGAACGCGCTTCGACGCGAACGAGTGCCGGTTTCGGTCTATCTGGTCAACGGCATCAAGCTCCAGGGCACGATCGAATCCTTCGACCAGTTCGTGGTCCTGCTGCGCAACACCGTCAGCCAGATGGTCTACAAGCACGCGATTTCCACCGTGGTGCCGGCGCGCAACGTGCGCGTGGGACCGGGTGGCGGCTACGTCCAGTCGTCGGAAAACGGCGGCGAGGACACCGAAGAGACCGAATAACCCCAATGAACCGCAGGCCGGCCGGGCGACGCCCGATCGGCCGCGATGACCTGCGGCCCTTGTGCGGCCGCGGGTCGGTGCCCATCTTGTCTTCCTGTCCCCGTACAGGTTGACCCGAGTTTGTTCGAACGATCCCGCAAAGGCGAACACGCCCTCCTGATCCAACCCCACGCCGGCGGCCCGCCGGACGAAGGCTTGCTGGAGGAGTTCGCCGATCTCGCCCGTTCCGCGGGCGCCACGGTCGCGGCGGTGCTCACCGCGCGCATCGACCGCCCGAACGCCGCCATGCTCATCGGCAGCGGCAAGCTGGAAGAAGTGAAGGCCGCCGCCGATGCGACCGGCGCGGACCTGATCCTGGTGAACCATCCGCTATCTCCCGGCCAGGAGCGCAACCTCGAGCGCGCCCTGCAGCGCCGCGTGGTCGATCGCACCGGCCTGATCCTCGACATCTTCGCCCAGCGCGCCCACAGCCACGACGGCAAGCTGCAGGTCGAACTGGCCCAGCTCAAGCACATGGCCACGCGGCTGGTGCGCGGCTGGACCCACCTCGAGCGCCAGCGCGGCGGTTCCATCGGCCTGCGCGGCCCCGGCGAAACGCAGCTGGAAACCGACCGCCGCCTGTTGCAGAAACGCCTGGAGCAATTGCAGCGGCGCCTGGAGAAGGTCGAAGTCCAGCGCACCCAGATGCGCCGCGCACGCGTGCGCAGCGAACTGCCGCGCGTGGCGCTGGTGGGCTACACCAACGCCGGCAAATCCACCCTGTTCAACGCGATGACCGGCGCCGACGCCTACGCGGCCGACCAGTTGTTCGCGACGCTGGACCCGACCGTGCGCCGCATCGAACTGTCTGGCGGCGGCGTGGTGCTGGCCGATACGGTCGGTTTCGTGCGCGACCTGCCGCACGAACTGGTCGCCGCATTCCGTTCGACCCTGTCCGAAGCGCGCGAGGCCGACCTGCTGGTGCATGTCGTCGATGCCGCCGATCCGCTGCGCGACGAACGCATCGCGCAGGTGGACGAGGTGCTGAAGGACATCGGCGCGGGCGAGCTGCCGCAGTTGCTGGTGTTCAACAAGATCGACCGCCTCGGTGTCGATGGCGAGACCGTCGCACCGCGCATCGACCGCCCGGCCGAAGGCCGCATGCGCGTCTGGCTGTCGGCGCGCGACGGCATCGGCCTGGACCTGCTGCGCCAGGCACTGGCCGAAGCGCTGGAGCTGCGCCATGTCGTCGGCGAAGTGCGCCTGCCGCCGCAGGCGGCGAAACTGCGCGCGCGCCTGCACGACCTGGGCGCCGTCCGGGGCGAGGAACACGACGAACACGGCTGGCGCATCCGCGTCGACCTGCCGCTGGCCGACGCGCAGCGGCTGTTCGTGCAGGCCCACGGCGAGGCGCTGCGAGCGCTTTTGCCCGAGGAGGACGACGAGGATGCGGCCTGAGCGCGTTCGCCGCGCCTTCGCCTGCCTTGCTTGAGGCATCCCGCACCCCCACCTAGAATCGACGCACGCCCGTACAGCTGAATGCGTGCGGCAATCCTTTCCTTGGAGCAGGCATGGCCTGGAACACCCCTGGCAGTGACAATTCCGGCGGTTCGAACGGACGAACTCCCCGACGCAGGCCCGGTGGCCGCGGCCTGGACGCGCTGATCGATCCGCTGCGCGGGCTGTTCGGCGGCGGTGCGGGCGGCGGCGGGAGCATCCTGCGCTGGGTCGGCATCGTCATCGCGCTGTGGCTGGCCTTCAACTGCTTCGTCCTGGTGACCGAGCAGGAACGCGGCGTCGTGCTGCGCTTCGGCCAGTTCTCGCGCGTGCTGCAGCCGGGCCCGCACTTCAAGGCGCCGTGGCCCATCGAGCGCGTGACCAAGGTCAACGCCACGCAGAGCAACGCCTACAGCGACACCGTCCCGGTCTTCACCCGCGATGCGAACATGGTGAACGTCGAGATCAACGTGCAGTACCGCATCGGCGATCCGCAGATGTACCTGTTCGGTTCGCGCGACGCCGACCGCGTCCTGAAGGAAGCCGCGCAGAGCGCGGTGCGCGAGCAGGTCGGCCGTTCCGACCTCGACACCGTGCTCAACGCACGTGCCGAACTCACCACCACGGTGCGCCAGCGCCTGCAGGAATCGTTGCAGGCCTATCGCACGGGCCTGGTCGTGACCGAACTCAACCTGCCCAACGCCCGTCCGCCGGACGAGGTGAAGGACGCCTTCGACGAGGTGCAGCGCGCCGCGTCGGACAAGACCACCCAGATCAACCAGGCGCAGGCCTACGCCAAGCAGGTCGTGCCGGAAGCGCGCGGCCAGGCCGCACGGGTGCGCGCCGAGGCCGAGGGTTACAAGACCTCGTCGATCGCGCGTGCCGAAGGCGACGCGTCGCGCTTCTCGCAGATGGTCGAGCAGTACAAGGCCGCGCCCGACGTCACGCGCAAGCGCCTGTGGCTGGATACGGTGCAGGACGTGCTGTCGGAGAACCGCACCATCGTCGGCGGCGACGGACGCAACGTGATCTACGTGCCGATGGGCGAGCGTCGCGCGCCGGCCCCGGCGCCGAACTCGCCGCTGCTCACCCCCGACCTGCTGGCGCCGCCCACCAGCGTTGAACCGGCCGATACGGCCCGCCCCACACGCTCGCCCCGGTCCTCCGGTCGCGATGAGGTGACGCGATGAAATTCTCCCTCTGGATCGCCGCGATCGTCGCCGCGCTGTTCGCGCTGCTGGGTTCGGTATTCGTGGTCAGCGAAGGCCACAGCGCCATCGTGCTGAACCTCGGTCGCGTCGTGCGCACCGACATCGGCCCGGGCCTGCACTTCAAGTGGCCGCTGGTTGAATCGGCGCGCGTGTTCGATCGTCGCCTGCAGGTGCTCGACGCCGAACCCGAGCGTTACCTCACCTTCGACAAGCAGAACGTCAGCGTCGACTTCTTCGCGCTGGGCCGCATCCAGGACCTGCGTGCGTTCTATCGCGCGACCGGTGGCGACGAGCAGACCGCCGTTGAGCGACTGGCGCCGATCATCCGCGATTCGCTGCGCAACGAGATCAACTCGCGCACGCTGCAGCAGGTGGTGTCGGGCGACCGCACGACCGTGATCGGCCGTCAGCTCGATGCGATCAACCAGGGCGCGCAGACGCTGGGCGTGAAGATCGTGGACATCCGCATCAAGCGCATCGACCTGCCGCAGGACAGCAACGTCGTCGGCTCGGTCTACAACCAGATGAAGAGCCAGCGTCTGCAGGTCGCCAGCCAACTGCGCGCCGAGGGCGTGGAACTGGCGCAGGCGATCCGCGCGAAGGCCGACCGCGACAAGCAGGTCATCGTCGCCGAAGCCGAGCGCGACGCGCAGAAGCTGCGCGGCGAAGGCGATGCCGAAGCCACGCGCCTGTATGCGCAGGCGGCCAACAAGGATCCGGCGTTCTTCGCGTTCCAGCGCAGCCTCGACGCGTATCGCAAGTCGTTCGAGAACGGCGACGGCGTGATCGTGCTCAGCAAGGACGACCCGTTCCTGCAGTACATGCGTTCGGATCGCTGATCCGCGCGACATGATCGAGGCAGCATGACTGAGCTCATCTCGGCCCTGTGCCTGGTCGCGGTGCTGGAGGGGTTGTTCCTGTTCGTCGCGCCACGCGGCTGGAAGCGGGCCGCCGAACAGCTCCACGCACTGCCGGACCGGCAGTTGCGGGTGGTCGGGGCGGTCGTGGTTGGCCTGGGGCTGCTCTCGCTGTGGTTCGTGCGGGGCGGTTGAGCCTTCACGCGGCCTGATCTAATCGGGCGGATCGCCGATGTGAAGGCGAATCTGACGCCAATCTGACGGCTGGTAGTCGCGGCGGGGTGGTCCCGCCCACCCAAAACCCGGATAATGCACAAAAGCCGGACGGGGACATCCCCGCCGGCTTTCTTGCTGTTTGCGGGGCCGCCATCGCGAGCCTCGCGGGCGGCCCGGCCAAGCGGCCATCCAATGCAATGGAGTCAGGAGCTTCGAAATGGGTCAGTCAGTCGTCGTTCTCGGTGCCCAGTGGGGCGATGAAGGCAAGGGCAAGATCGTCGATCTGCTCACGCAGGACATCGGGGCGGTGGTGCGTTTCCAGGGCGGCCACAATGCCGGCCACACGCTGGTCATCGGCGGCAAGAAGACCGTCCTGCACCTGATTCCCTCCGGCATCCTGCGCGAAGGCGCGCTGTGCCTGATCGGCAACGGCGTCGTGCTGTCGCCGGCGGCGCTGAAGAAGGAAATCGCCGAGCTGGAAGGCAACGGCGTGGACGTGCGTTCGCGCCTGAAGATCAGCCCGGCCACGCCGCTGATCATGCCGTACCACATCGCGCTGGATCAGGCCCGCGAGAAGGCCGCCGGCGGCAAGGCCATCGGCACCACCGGCCGCGGCATCGGCCCGGCCTACGAGGACAAGGTCGCGCGTCGCGGCATCCGCGTGGCCGACCTGCATTACCCGCAGCAGCTCGCCGAGAAGCTGCGCAGCACGATGGACTACCACAACTTCGTCCTGACCAAGTACCTGGGCGTGGACGCGGTGGACTTCCAGCAGACGCTGGATGAAGCGCTCGAGTTCGGCGAATACGTCGAACCGATGAAGTCCGACGTCGCCGGCATCCTTCACGACCTGCGTCGCCAGGGCAAGAAGGTGCTGTTCGAAGGCGCGCAGGGTTCGCTGCTCGACATCGACCATGGCACGTATCCGTACGTGACCTCGTCCAATACCACCGTCGGCGGCGCGTATGCCGGCACCGGCGTGGGCGCCGATGCGATCGATTACGTGCTCGGCATCGCCAAGGCCTACGCCACGCGCGTCGGCGGCGGTCCGTTCCCGACCGAACTGGACGACGAAGTCGGCCAGGGCCTGCGCGATCGCGGCCAGGAATACGGCGCGACCACCGGCCGTCCGCGTCGCTGCGGCTGGATGGACATCGTCGCGCTGCGTCGCGCGGTGGCCGTCAACGGCATCACCGGCCTGTGCATCACCAAGCTCGACGTGCTCGACGGCATGGAGAAGCTGAAGATCTGCATCGCGTACGAATACCGCGGCAAGCGCACCGAGTACGCACCGCTCGACGCGGCCGGCTGGGAAGAGTGCACGCCGGTGTACCTGGAGTTCCCGGGCTGGGAAGAAAACACCCACGGCATCACCGAGTGGGACAAGCTGCCGCCGGCCGCACGCGCCTACCTGCGCGCGCTGGAAGAACTGGCCGGTTGCCCGATCGCCATCGTCAGCACCGGTCCCGACCGCGACGCCACGATGGTGCTGCAGGATCCGTTCGCCTGATCGGCGACGAATCCGCGCAATGAAAAAGCCCCGCGATCGCGGGGCTTTTTTGTGTGCGGCGAAGGGGGTCGACGTCAGTGCGGCTGACCGTTCAAGCCACGTTCGACGAACTCCAGGATCGCCCCCAGCGGCACGCCGAACGAGCCCGCGCGGCCGGCATCGAAGGCCTGCTTCCATTCGCGATAACCCTGCAGGTAGATCGGATCGATCGCGCGCGTGCCTTCCAGCGCGATCGTGCTCTGTTCGAGCACCTCGCGCGTGACCGGCACATGCATCAGCCGGTCCATGATCCCGCCCGGAAGGCGCGGATTGCGCACGCGCACGCCGTAGACGGTCGCGTGGAAGATCTGGCCGCCGAGCGGATGCTCGTCGATGCGGTTGATCAGCAGCGTCGGCGTTTCCAGGAGCGAGCGCCCGGTGCAGCGCCAGAGCTGGCCGACGGCGAAATCCTGGGTGGGGGCGGGCGTGTTCATGCGCAGGCGTAGGTCGAGGACGATGGGAGCATGATGCCTCGCGCTCCCATCGCCCGACCGTGCCGAAGCGGTCGCTTCGGCGCGTCAGGCCGCGTTGCGCAGGCGCTGCGACGCGCCATGGGTCCGGAAGGCCGACACCGCGCTGTTCAGCTGCGCGGCCTGGTCGACCATCGCCTTCGCCGCAGCGGAGGCTTCCTCCACCAGCGCCGCGCAGGGCCCCGGCTCTTTGCGCCGCGTTCCGTTCAAGTCTTCGAATGCGCTGCGGCATTCAGAACAGCATGTCGATCCAGCCCGCAGCCGCAGTCGCGAGGCTTCCGGACAACACACCGAACACCGCGATCGCGATCACGCCCGCGGCCCAGGCGCCCGCCATCAGCCAGCCGTCGCGTTCGAGCAGCGCGAATGCGAACAACAGCAGCAACACGCCGAACAGGTAGTTGGTGAACGGAATCGGCAGCGACAGCAGCAGGCCGAGCAGCACCAGCAGCACGCCTGTGAAGAAGTCCGCCAGTCGGTGGTCCAGCAGCACGGGCAGGCGCGGCTTGACCAGTTTTTCCAGCCGCGTCAGCCACGGCGCGAGCAGGTCGCGGAAGCGCGCCATCGCAGAGCGGTGCGGTCCACGGCGCGCGAGGAACTTCGGCAACCACGGCTGGCGCAGGCCGATCAGCAGTTGCAGCCCGATCAGGATCACCAGCGGCCCACTCACCGCACCGCCAATGCCCGGGATCGGAATGAACGCCGGGATCGTCGAGACGAACAGCAGCATGCCGAACGAACGATCGCCCAGGCCGTGCAGCACGTCGCCCATGCGCAGTTGTTCGTTCGGATCGCCCGCGGCGAACACGTCGAGCAGCGCGCGCGTGCCGGCCTCGCGGTAGGAGTGGCTGTCCTGGTCAGCCGGAGGTGTCATCCGTCACCGGCTCCGGTTCGGGGCGCCTGGAAAGCAGCAGCTTGTCGATGCGCGGGCCGTCCAGGTCCACGACCTCGATGCGCCACTGCGCCCAGTCGAAATATTCGCCCACATAGGGAATGCGACCGAAGTGCGCGATCACCATGCCGGCGGCGGTATGGAAATCGTGCTCGTCCTCGTCGGGCAGGCGACCGCTGCCGATGAGTTCGCGCAGGTCTTCCACCGGCAGCGAGCCGTCGAGCAGGAACGAGCCGTCCGGGCGTTCCACCACGGGCGCGTGGTTGTCGTCCTCGGCCTCGCCGAGCACGCCGCCGATCGCGTGCACGCGGCCGACGATGGCATCCATCAGGTCGGCGACGGTGACCATGCCGGTAACGTCGCCATATTCGTCCACGACCAGCGCGAGCGACTGCTGCTCTTCGCGGAAGATTTCCAGCAACTTCATCGCATGCGTGGATTCGGAGACGAACAGCGGCTCGCGCAATTCCTTGAACAGTTCCAGCGCGGGTTCGTCCAGGCGGTCGAGCAGCGACTTCACTTCCAGCACGCCCAGCACTTCGCTGTCGTTCTCGCGGTACACCGGATAACGCGAGAACTGCGATTCGCGCATCGTCGCCAGGTTTTCGCCCAGCTCGGCGGCGGCGTCGAGCCAGGTGATGCGCGTGCGCGGCGTCATCAGGCTTTCGGCGGTGCGATCGCCCAGGCCGAGCACGCGGTTCATCATCTTGCGCTCGTCGGCGTCGATCACGCCCTGCTCGTGGCTTTCGGTCACCAGCAGGCGGATTTCCTCTTCGCTGATGGCGTTGCGCGCGTCGTTGTTCACGCCCAGCAGGCGCAGGAAGAAGCGGTTGGTCGCGCCCAGCGCGAAGACGATGGGCCGTGCGACGCGCGAGAGCCAGTACAGCGGGATCGCCACCGAGCAGGCGATGCGCTCGGAGGCGGTCAGCGCCAGGCGCTTGGGGATCAGCTCACCGAAGATCACCGACGCGGCCGTGATCAGCGTGACCGCCGTACCGATGCCGATGCCGCGTGCGTACTGGGCGGCTTCGGGCCACATGCCCTGCACCCAGCCGGCGATCACCAGGCCGATGGATTCGCCGCCGAAGGTACCGGTGAGGATGCCGATGCCGGTGATGCCGACCTGCACGGTGGAGAGCAGGTTGTCGGGATGTTCGGCCAGCTCGTACGCGACCTGCGCGCCGCGGCT
>Ga0102594_1000421_pt1 | contig 41955 bp, 37 predicted proteins | sample AraplaCol_mLB_r2_2_FD_76863 | JGI IMG/M metagenome (GOLD analysis project Ga0102594, IMG submission 76863) | Arabidopsis root microbial communities from North Carolina, USA - plate scrape MF_Col_mLB_r2 (SPADES assembly) (version 2) | ecosystem: Host-associated > Plants > Roots > Endosphere...
GACCGCAGTCCAAGTTGCCGCTCCCCCTGTCCTCGGTACCTGAGAGATTCACCCGCTGCGCCCGCAGAGGGTTTGCTCCTTCGGTGCGCCACATGGCGTGGCGGCTCTCCAGACGGCGTTTCAGTTGTTGCAGTACAGGCCCTTGCGAGGCCGACCTGAGCGTTTATGGGAGTTTGCGCCTTCGGTAGGGCCACCGGGTGGCCCGCTCTCCTGCAGTGGAGGCGATTGTAGGCGGAGCCTGCTCGGGCGCCAACCTCTGGATTCTCTCCCTTGGGCCAATGGGATAATCACCTGTTGATCTGCCGGACGGCGATCGTTCCACATAACTGCAGGGGACTTCATGATCCTGGTTACCGGCGGCGCCGGCTTCATTGGCGCCAACTTCGTACTCGACTGGATCGCGAACAGCGACGAGCCCGTCGTCAATCTCGACAAGCTGACCTACGCCGGCAACCTCGAGACCCTCGCGTCGCTCAAGGGCAACCCCAAGCACATCTTCGTGCAGGGTGACATCGGCGACAGCGCCCTGATCGACCGCCTGCTCGCCGAGCACAAGCCCCGCGCCGTGGTCAACTTCGCCGCCGAGTCGCACGTGGACCGCTCGATCCACGGCCCCGAGGACTTCGTGCAGACCAACGTGCTCGGTACCTTCCGCCTGCTCGAATCGGTGCGCGGCTTCTGGGGCGCGCTGCCGGCCGAGCAGAAGTCGGCCTTCCGCTTCCTGCACGTCTCGACCGACGAGGTCTACGGTTCGCTCTCCAAGACCGACCCGGCCTTCACCGAAGAGAACAAGTACGAGCCCAACAGCCCCTATTCGGCCAGCAAGGCCGCCAGCGACCACCTCGTGCGCGCCTGGCACCACACCTACGGCCTGCCGGTGCTGACCACCAACTGCTCGAACAACTACGGCCCGTTCCACTTCCCCGAGAAGCTGATCCCGCTGATGATCGTCAACGCGCTGGCCGGCAAGAACCTGCCCGTGTACGGCGACGGCATGCAGGTGCGCGACTGGCTCTACGTGAAGGACCACTGCAGCGCCATCCGCCGCGTTCTCGAAGCCGGCAAGCTCGGCGAGACCTACAACGTCGGCGGCTGGAACGAGAAGCCCAACATCGAGATCGTCAACACAGTCTGCGCCCTGCTCGACGAACTGCGCCCCCGCGCCGACGGCAAACCGTACAAGGAACAGATCACCTACGTCACCGACCGCCCGGGCCACGACCGCCGCTACGCCATCGACGCACGCAAGCTCGAGCGCGAACTCGGCTGGAAGCCCGCCGAAACCTTCGACACCGGCATCCGCAAGACCGTCGAGTGGTATCTCGCGAATAGCGAATGGGTGCGCAACGTGCAAAGCGGCGCGTACCGCGAATGGGTCGAGAAGCAGTACGACAACAACGCGAAGGCCGCGGCATGAAGCTGCTGCTGCTGGGCAAGGGCGGACAGGTCGGCTGGGAATTGCAGCGCAGCCTGGCGCCGCTCGGTGAACTGGTCGCGCTCGACTTCGACAGCACCGATTTCCACGCCGACTTCAGCCGGCCCGAGGAACTCGCCGACACGGTGCTCAAGGTGCGCCCCGACGTGATCGTCAATGCAGCTGCGCACACCGCCGTCGACAAGGCCGAGAGCGAACCCGAGTTCGCGCGCAAGCTCAACGCCACGTCGCCCGGCGTGGTGGCCGAGGCGGCCCAGAAGATCGGCGCGCTGATGGTCCACTACTCGACCGACTACGTCTTCGACGGCAGCGGCACCACGCCGTGGAAGGAAGGCGATGCGACCGGCCCGCTCAGCGTCTACGGCAGCACCAAGCTCGAAGGCGAACAACTGGTGGCCCGGCACTGCGCCAGGCACCTGATCTTCCGCACCAGCTGGGTGTACGCCGCGCGCGGCGGCAACTTCGCCAAGACCATGCTGCGGCTGGCCAAGGAGCGCGACAAGCTCACCGTCATCGACGACCAGTTCGGTGCGCCCACCGGCGCGGAGCTGCTGGCCGACGTGACGGCGCACGCCATCCGCGCGACGCTGCAGGACCCTTCCAAGGCCGGCCTCTATCACGCGATCGCCGGCGGCGAGACGACGTGGTACGGCTACGCGCGCTTCGTGCTCGAAATGGCGCAGCAGGCAGGCGTCGAACTCAAGGCCGGGCCCGACGCCGTCGAGCCCGTTCCGACCAGCGCATTCCCGACCCCGGCAAAGCGCCCGCACAACTCGCGCCTCGACACCCGCAAGCTGCAGACCACGTTCGGCCTGCGCCTGCCCCCGTGGCAGGAAGGCGTCGCGCGCATGCTGCGCGAGATCCTTTGAAGAATCCCACGAGAAGAAAGAGCATGACCAAGACGACGCAACGCAAGGGCATCATCCTGGCCGGTGGTTCGGGCACGCGCCTGCATCCCGCGACCCTGGCGATCAGCAAGCAGCTGCTGCCGGTGTACGACAAGCCGATGATCTACTACCCGCTCAGCACGCTCATGCTCGGCGGCATGCGTGACATCCTGATCATCAGCACGCCGCAGGACACACCGCGTTTCCAGCAACTGCTGGGTGATGGCAGCCAGTGGGGCATCAACTTGCAGTATGCGGTGCAGCCCAGTCCGGACGGGCTGGCGCAGGCCTTCATCATCGGGGACAAATTCGTAGGAAATTCGTCGAGTGCGCTGGTGCTGGGCGACAACATCTTCTACGGCCACGACTTCGTGCACCTGCTGGCCGATGCGGATGCTAAGGCTTCCGGGGCTACCGTGTTCGCCTACCACGTGCAGGATCCAGAGCGCTACGGCGTCGTGGCGTTCGATGGCAATGGCAAGGCGAGCAGCATCGAAGAGAAGCCGCTGAAGCCGAAAAGCAGCTATGCGGTGACTGGGCTCTACTTCTATGACAACCAGGTGGTTGACATCGCCAAGTCCGTGAAGCCCAGCGCACGTGGCGAATTGGAGATTACGGCGGTGAATCAGTCGTACCTGGATCGCGATCAGCTCAATGTGCAAATCATGCAGCGGGGCTATGCGTGGCTGGACACGGGTACGCACGAGAGCTTGTTGGAAGCCGGGCAGTTCATCGCCACGCTAGAACATCGCCAAGGACTGAAGATCGCCTGCCCCGAAGAGATTGCATGGCGCCATGGCTTCATCGACAAGGAGCAGCTTGCGCGCTTGGCAGCGCCCCTGCAGAAGAACGCCTACGGCAAATATCTCAATCGGTTGCTCGTTGAAGACCGTTCATCCTGAGCCTCCGACTTCTAAACTTTCTATAAAACACGACATGCACTCTCCCACCCAAGACCTCACTGGACAAAAGTATCTTGTAACCGGCGCCGGCGGATTCATCGGAAGCCATCTCGTGGAGGCGCTGGTCCGAGCTGGTGCTGACGTAACTGCGATGGTTCGTTATGGGTCCGCCTCAAGCTGGGGCAATCTTGAATTTGTTTCGGACGATGTGAAGGGTGAATTTCGCGTTGTAGCGGGCAACATTGACGACGGTGACTTCGTGATGCATGCGATGCAGGGTATCGACGTCGTGTGCCATCTGGCAGCCCTCATTGCTATTCCGTACTCCTACGTAGCGCCACGCAGCTACGTGCGGACCAACGTCGAAGGTACGCTGAATGTCGTGGAGGCTGCGCGCCGGCTGTCGGTGCGCCGCGTGGTCCATACCAGCACCTCCGAGGTGTACGGTACGGCGATTCGTGTGCCGATCGACGAAGAACATCCACTGCAGGGCCAGTCGCCTTACTCGGCCTCCAAGATCGGTGCAGACAAGATCGCCGAGAGCTACTACCGCTCGTTCGATACCGGCGTAGTGACCTTGCGTCCGTTCAACACGTTCGGTCCGCGGCAGTCCGCACGAGCGTTCATTCCAACCATCATTTCCCAGGCTTTGACGCAGGATGTGATCAAGCTTGGCTCGCTGACACCCGAACGCGACATGACTTTCGTGACGGACACTGTCGCTGGTTTCGTCGCTGCCTCGGTGACACCTGGAATCGAAGGGCGGACGATCAACCTCGGTACGGGCTCGACCTTCACCATCGGCCATTTTGCCGAGCGCATCCTGAAGCTGATGGGCGTGGAGAAAGAGATCGTTGCCGACTCTGCGCGCATGCGTCCTGACAAGAGCGAGGTTCTCAAGCTCGTGTCCGATAACTCGCTGGCCGCCAAATTGATGGGATGGTCACCGCAGGTCGATCTGGACGAAGGATTGCGCCAGAGCATCGACTTCATTCGTCGCAACATTCACCTGTACCGTCCCACGGTCTACACCGTCTAAGGGAGCATTCATCATGAAAGCAGTCGTCATGGCCGGCGGCAAGGGCACTCGCCTTCAGCCGTTCACCGCCTCGTTTCCCAAGCCTCTCATGCCGCTGGGAGATATGCCGGTACTGGAGCTTTTGCTGAGACAGCTTCGCGGTGCAGGTGTCGAAGAGGTCATTCTCGCCGTCAACCACTTGCATCACTTAATCCGCGCATTTTGTGGTGACGGTTCCCGGTTCGGGCTGAAGATTGATTACAGCTTGGAAGATAGCCCGCTAGGTACGGCCGGGCCACTAGGGGCGCTGATTGACAAGGTCGGCGAAAACTTCATTGTCACTAATGGTGATCTGCTGACGACGTTCGACGTTAAGCAATTGATCGGCACTCATGCCGATCGCCAATCTGACGCGACCATCTGTGTATACGAGCGGGAGGTCAAAATCGACTTCGGGCTCATCCAGGTTGACGGGGAGATGAATCTCCAAGGCTACCTTGAAAAACCGATGAGCAAGCACTTGGTCAGCATGGGGCTATATATGCTGAATCGTGATGCCGTGAAACCATTCGTGAGCGAAGGCGTGCATCTCGACATGCCGGAACTGTTGCTCAAGTTGAATGGGGCTGGCAAGAAAGTGCGCTGCCATTTGCAGCCCGAAAGCTTTTGGCTAGACATTGGTCGTCCAGACGACTATTCGACGGCGCAGAAGCTTTTTGAGGAGCGTCGTGAGCTTTTCCTCCCAGACTGAGCAATGCGCGTACTTGTCACTGGAGCCAGTGGATTTGTAGGGCGGGCGGTAACAGATGTCCTGAACTCTCGTGGGTTCGATGCGATCGGAGTCAGCAGAATCGAGAGATCGGATCCTGGCAGGGCGGCGATGCGAGTGTTGTCGGATCCAGGCAATGTGGCAGAGGTTCGTGAACTGCTCTCGCATGCCCAGCCGCAGATCATCATGCATCTTGCCGGCGTTACTTCGGCGTCGTCGAATCGGGCGCTTTACGACGCCAACGTTGTTTTTGCTGCGAATCTGATGGATGCAGCGTTGACCATGACTCATCGGCCGCGCGTGCTTCTTGCAGGGAGTGCTGCCGAGTATGGCCCTGTTCCTACCGAGTTGCTTCCTGTTCGCGAGGACTTCGCCTGTCGCCCAAATACGCCATACGGCGCGAGCAAATTAGCGCAGACGAACCATGCTTTCATGGTCGCTGAGCGTGGGCTGTCGCTAGTTGTTGCGCGACTTTTCAACCCGATCGGGCCTGGCATGCCCAAGTCACTGGCGCTTGGGAGCTTCGCACAACAAATTGCACAAATGGATGCTCGCGGGGCTGTGCTCACCACCGGTGATCTTGACGTGGTGAGGGACTTTATGGATGTGCGGATTGCAGCTGAATTGCTCGTTGAACTCGCGCTGAACAGCACGTCGCACGCCGAAGTGGTGAATGTATGCACTGGCCATGGTCGGCGCCTGCTCGAGTTGACGCATAAGCTGATCGAGATATCGGGCGTACCCGTCAGGCTGCAGAGGGACGATGCTCGGCGCGGCAACAGCGATGTGCGTGCTTTTGTGGGCGACCCTTCTAAATTGAAATCGATGGGCTTAAATCCCGATGGTTCTGATATGGACGCTGTTCTAAAAGCGATCCTGCAGGACGCGCGCGATGAAATTCGCGCGACTTGAAATACTATTTTCGGCGCTCGACCTTTACTGCGACGGGGCTGCCTCCCTACGTTGTCCCAGGGACAAATATAAACATGATCTGCAACGCGTGTTCTGGTAAAGAGTTCAAACATTTCGCCATCCGAGGCGATGGCATGGAGATTCAGCAATGCGCCTTCTGTGGATTGGGAGTGGTTGCGCAATTGCCTGAGAGCACAGAAGAGTACTACGACGACAACTACTACATCGACGGTGGAAACAGCGGGTATGAGGACTACAGCTTCATGGCCGAGCATGGACTGGGTTGGGCGGCAGCGCTAGTGAAACTGTTGTGCTCGCGGGGCAAGATTCTGGATATTGGGTGCGCAGACGGATACCTACTCAATAAGTTCGATGCTGGAATTGAAAAATTCGGCATCGAAGTGAATGCCAAGGCGGCCAAGCAGGCTCAAGAGAAGGGCGTCAAGCTGTTGGGCAACAATTTGCTCGATCCACAACTAGTTGAAGGACATCGATTCGAGTTCGATGCAATTACCTCTATCGCAGTGTTTGAGCATTTGCTTGATTTTCGAGGAGGGATTCAAGCATCGATTGATATGCTGAAAGACGACGGATTCTTGCTTTTCGAAGTTCCGGTGATGTCGCCCGAGGGGAACAACGTCGCATGGATGCAGAGCTCGTTTGAGCATATCTACTACCCGACCGAGGATTCGATTCGTTTTATCGTTGAGACCCGACTCGGCTGCCACTTGGCTGGAGCGGAAGTTCCAATTAAAGACTACGCGTCGACTTATGTTGGCATTGTCACCAAGACCAAGCAGCAAGCAGCAAGGGTCAGCGCGATCTTCAATCGGATCATGGAGGCGGATTTCACAACCCCGGCGGTGGATCAACTGAGGGCTTCGGCGCATCTTCACGTATTGCACGCGGGTCAGGCGACCGAGGAATCAGTGCGTGCACTCGCGCGCCTCGACGCAAAAGATCTAACACCACCGCTGTTCGCGCGTGTCGCTCAACTCTGGTCGTTCGACCTTAGAAGAATCCAATCGGGCAATTGGCAGCCCGTTAGCTTTGGAGCTGCAACTCGCGAGGCTGCGAGGCTGAAAGCCGAGATGGAGCTCATTCTTTCGGATGCACGCCTCAATGCTGCTCAGGCTACTGAAGCAGTGAATTTCGAAATCCGACGAAATGCAACTCTTGTGAGTGAAGTCGGAGCGTTGCGCAGAAATTTATCTACGGAGGAAGCGAAGACCGCAGCGATGGAAACCCGTGCGTTGGCGATTGCGCAGCAGCTCGATGCTATCCAGCGTTCAACTGCGTGGCGTGTGACTGGGCCGCTGCGCCGTTGGGCGGGCCGGAATCCAAAGGCGGCGAGACGTGTTAAGCAACTAGCGAAGCTGCTGTGGTGGACCTTGCAAGGGACTATCTTTAGCCATGTTCGGGAGTTCAGGCGTCGCCGCGCCTTGTCAAATGGGAGGGTTGAGCTTGTCAAGAATCTTGACATCTCCAATCAAGCCGCGTCGGCAGTTCGTCTAAATCCAGTGGCGGGCGTGGTCGTCGGCGCAATGGAGCCGCCCGGCGGTTTGGCTTGGCCAGAGGATCGACCTCTCGTCACAATCGTGATTCCTTGCTTCAATTATGGTCATCTTGCAGGCGATGCTATACGGTCGGCCGAGGCACAGACTTTTACGTCGATCGAAATCATCGTCGTTGAAGGGGGCTCAAGTTCTGCCGAGTCCCGGCAACAGTTGTTGGAAGCGGTTAAAAAGGCTTCTTCCAAGGTGCGACTACTGTTCCAGGATCAGCCATACAGGGCGGGAGCTAATCGGAATTTTGGAATCAGTCATGCAAGGGGAAAGTACATCTGCTGCTTAGATGCAGACGACCGCATCGCTCCAACATACATCGAAAAAGCCGTCTTTATGCTGGAGCACTCGGGCTACGACGTAGTCTCGCCAGGGCTTCAATTTTTCGGTAACAAGTCAGAGGTTTGGACACCTCACGAACGACCAACGTTGGACATGCTCCTCGAAGGCAACAACGTGCTCACTTGCGCCGTGTATAGCAAGGATATGTGGAGCAAGGCGGGAGGCTATCGTGATTCAGACCCGGCAACCGGGCATATCCACGAAGATTGGCTTTTTTGGGTTCGACTCGCCGCGCTGGGAGCTCGCTTTGTAAGCATTCGCGAACCTCTTTTCTTGTATCGAAGCCACGGAAGCACCCTGAGTAATAGCCGTGAGGTGCTAGAGAACGAGGTTCAGAGAATATTGGTTCGCCGATTCAACGAAGATGTTCTGACAGAAGACGCCATTAATGCAGCACGTTTAAAAGGTGCATCCCCTCCAGTTCGATCACCGCAGTCATTTATTTATCGGCGCAATTTTCATATACAACGCACTGGTAGGCCAGCTCTCTTAATCGCAATGCCATTTATGGTTCTTGGCGGCGCAGAGCGTCTGCTGAGCGCTATAGTTTCGCATCTGGTTAAAAGTGGTTGGCGCGTAATTATCGTCACAACCGTTCCTGTCGGACAAACGCATGGCGACACAACGTCTTGGTTTGAGTCCGCAACTGCAGAAATATTTCACTTGCCGCGGTTTCTTGATCAAGAATACTGGAGAGATTTCCTTGATTATCTTCTGCAGTCAAGAAATATGGAGCTGCTATGGGTAGTCGGCAGTTCTTTCGCCTATGAATGCCTGCCCGCTCTAAGACTTCGGTATCCTCATCTTGCGATTGCTGATCTGCTTTTTAATACGGTAGGGCACACAGCGAATAATCGTCGATATTCCGACTGCATTGATCAAATTTTCGTCGAAAATGAGGAGGTCCGCGAATGGCTCATCGCGGCTGGTGAATCTCCGCAGCGCGTCGGCTTGGTGGAGAGCGGTGTTGATCTAAATCAATATGCTCCAAGCTCCAAGGATCAATCAATTCTGATTGACGATGAAATTTTGGCAGGAGTTGTGGTGGTTGGATTCTTTGGGCGTTGGTCTGAGGAAAAAGATCCTCTCGGATTTATTGAGATTGCCAAACGCCTTCCCAAGGAAGTGAACGTGATCTTTGTAATGACTGGCGCCGGCCATCTTGAATCTGAAATCAAAGCGGCTATAGCGTCAGCAAATTTCCCGCCAGGACGTTTTCTCTTAAAAGGAGCCGTCCCCGATATTAAGCCTTATCTGCAGGTGTGCGATATACTCTGTCTCCCATCAAGGCTTGATGGTCGCCCAAACATTATCATGGAAGCGCTGGCTAGTGGGACGGCGGTAATTGCCTCAAGGGTTGGTGCACTTCCAGAAATGATGGAGGAAGGCAAGCAAGGTTACCTATGCACGCCCGGTGCTTATGACGAATTTGCTCGAAGGATTGAGGAGTTTGCTTTAGATAGGGATGGGCTCAATCGATTTAAGCTGAATGCCAGGGAATTCGCTGAGCGTCGCTTCGATATTAATAAAATGCTTCTTCACTACGAAGAAAAACTCCGGGAAATGATTAAATTTCGCGTTCCGATGAAACTGCAGCGTGAAATCGATTAAATGACTTGTGTTTGATTTGAGTTTTCTGCGAAATCGAGGATTGCCTTATAAAAATGGAAGGGCTTGAATCCGCTTGAGGGCTTATGCTGGCATGACAGAGGAGCTTGGCAGTCCCATGCCGGAAAGATCTCAATATTATCGACAGCAAGGTGAATAGTCGGTCATAGGGCGTACAGGCTCAATCATCTCTAGGGCGTTTCGCGCCTGCGCTGATAGTTCCATTCTCAATGTAATGGTCGACTGTTGCGCATGAGGTCTGCATCCTCTGAATTAATGCTTTGCGGAATTAATAATGAATAAACGGTTTTTTTCTATAGAGGAAAATGGCGACGGGCATAATTTTCGCCTCATTTTAATAGTCCTCGCCGCGGCCTTTCTTTCTAAAGGCGTTGTTTTATTTCGAGGGTTTTCGATCGACGACTACGCTTTCGCGAATGGCGTGGGCGAGAAAGAGGTGAGTCTCTTTTTTTCCCAGGGGCGTTATTTAATGGCGTTGATATTTTGGGTGCTTGAGTCGCTTGGAGTTAACTCGAGCGATTTGTATTTTCCCTTGGGAATTCTGGTCCTAATTCTGCAATCCACTTTTGTGGTGTCGATTTTTAGATTTGTAGGGGTTGAACGTTTGCCTGCCGCAGGCTTAGTTGGCGCTCTTGTGGTGGCGCATCCATATTTGACTGAGATAATTACATTTCGCTTGGTATTGGCAAGTTATTGCGTTGCGTTAATTTTTTCTATATTGGCGCTAGAGGCTTTAATCCGCTGGCCATCTACTTGGAAGGGGTGGGCGGTTGCACTAGTGGCAACGTTAGGCATGGTATTTACTTATCAGGTGTTTCTCAATTATTTTGCTGTAGCCATCGTATTCGCGTTGCTTTTGTCTTTGATTTCTAATCAAGACGACGGTCATACTGTGAGCATTTCGAGAAGTGCTTCCCGAAGGGCTGTGGATCTAATTATTGTCGGCGTGGTTGCTGGAATTATTTTTCTCGCAACCACAGGTTTGGCGAGATATTATGGGGTAAATGGAGACGTCGATAGGGCGAAAATTATCGCGCTGACTGATGTTCCTGAAAGAGTGGGGCAGGTATATTCATCGCTGGCTAATATTTATTGGCTAAATGAGCCTGTGTACTCGGGTTGGTTAAAAATTCTAGTCGCAGCGATTGTTGTGTATTCGATTTTGACAATCCTTTGGAAGGTATTTTTGACCCGGAAAAATGGTAAGAGTTGGCTTTTTTCTATATCGATTTTAATTCTGCTCGCGCCTGTTTCGATTGGATTGATTGTCGCGTTTAAAAGTTGGTGGCCAGTGCCTCGAGTAGTTGCTCATGTTTCTGTGTTGTGTGGCTTGATTTTGCTTACTGCTGATTTTTGTTTTCAGAATCCTGGCCGCAAAGGCCTGAGAACCCTATCTGGCGTAGCCCGGTGCATCATCCTTGTTGGCTTTGTTTTTCTGAGTAACCAGATTTTGGTTGATCAACAACGACTCAATGACTGGGATAGATTGATGGCAAATCGAATCGTTTCTCGACTTGAAATGATTCCGAATTTTGGAGAGGTCAAGTACGTAAGTATTAGCGGCGGCTCGTGGGCTTTTCCAGAAAAATTGAGAACTATTCAGGGGGATCTGAATGTCTCTTCCTTTTTTCCGGAGCACTCGAAAGTGTCGTTGCTTTCAGAGATTTCAGGATATAAGTTTGAACACGCAGATGCTCGCGGCGCCGCTAAAGGTGCGGAATACTGTCGAGATAGGCGGCCTTGGCCGCACGCCGAGTCGCTGGCTGTTTTTGGTGATTTGGCTATCGTTTGCTTGAAAAAGATTTCTTGACGTGTAGGTTTCGCAGTTCGTGGCCAATCTGGCTGGAGTTTGAGTGCTAAATATATTTTCTAAGTTCTCGTAATTTTATACTGGCATCGGGTTTTGTCGTTGGATGCTTCTAAATAAAGCTTCGCGTGCTGCAGTGCATTGTGTGCTTTTTCGCAGCGTCAAGTGCTTGGCGTCCAAACCATAATATTGAAGGTGATCATGAAGGCTGTGATACTGGCTGGGGGTCTTGGAACCCGAATTTCTGAAGAAACAGGGCTAAAGCCAAAGCCGATGATCGAGATAGGCGGTAAACCTATTCTGTGGCATATCATGAAAATTTACGCTGCTCACGGCGTGAATGATTTTGTGATCTGCTGTGGCTATAAGGGTTACGTGATCAAGGAGTACTTTGCCAACTACTTCCTCCACATGTCCGACGTAACCTTCGATATGGTGGGCAACACTATGGAAGTTCATCAGCGTAAGGCGGAGCCTTGGCGCGTGACACTCATTGATACGGGCGAAGACACCATGACGGGCGGTCGACTCAGGCGCGTGGCGCCCTACGTGAAAGATGAAGAGTTGTTCTGCTTCACCTACGGTGATGGAGTGGCCGATCTGAACATCACCGAACTGATCGCGTTTCACAAAGCGCAGAAGGTCATGGCCACGCTCACAGCAACCTTCCCGCCTGGGCGCTTCGGCGCGCTAGACATGCAGGGCGACAAGGTGCGCAGCTTCCAGGAAAAGCCCAAGGGCGATGGCGCGATGATTAATGGCGGCTTCTTCGTGCTGTCGCCATCCGTCATTGACTACGTTACGGACGACACCTCCGTATGGGAGCGCGAACCACTTGAACGCTTGGCCTGTGAGGGTCAACTGGCCGCCTTCAAGCATGGCGGTTTTTGGCAGCCCATGGATACCTTGCGCGACAAGACCCATCTCGAAGAACTGTGGGCCGGCGGTCGAGCGCCCTGGAAGATCTGGGAATGACGCCATCTTTCTGGCGCGGCAAACGCGTTTTCCTTACGGGACATACTGGCTTCAAAGGCAGCTGGCTTGCGCTGTGGCTAAGGAAGCACGGCGCGATCGTTCGAGGCTACGCATTGGCTCCATCCACGGAGCCTAGCCTGCATTTGCTAGCAGCGGGGCACTCAGTAGCGGATTCGGTGATCGGTGATGTTCGCGACCTCGGTGTGTTGCGCGCCTCTATGCACGACTTTGCGCCCGAACTGGTATTCCACCTAGCGGCCCAGCCACTGGTGAGGCGCTCTTACGTTGACCCAGTGGAAACCTATTCCACCAATGTAATGGGCACGGTCCATCTGCTTGAAGCAGCACGCACCTGCGGAAGCGTCCGCGCGATTCTGGTCGTGACCAGCGACAAGTGCTACGAGAACCGCGAATGGCAATGGGGCTATCGCGAGAACGAGCCGATGGGAGGCTACGATCCCTACAGCAACAGCAAGGGGTGCTCCGAGCTTGTGACGGCCTCGTACCGTTCTTCGTTCTTCAACGAAAACAGCCACGCGGAGCACGGCGTGGCATTGGCCACTGCGCGCGCGGGCAACGTGATCGGCGGGGGGGACTGGTCGGAAGACCGGCTGGTGCCGGATCTGTTGCGCGCCTTTGCCGAAGGCCGCACCGCGGACATCCGCAACCCCCATGCTATCCGTCCATGGCAGCACGTGCTGGAGCCGCTTCAGGGCTACATGATGCTGGCCGAACGCTTGTTCATCGACGGGCCCGCATGGGCCGAGCCTTGGAACTTCGGCCCAGCGGACTCGGACGCACGTCCGGTCTCCTGGATTGCGGACCGGCTTGTCGACCTCTGGGGCGGCGACGCGCAATGGCGCAACGGTGCACAGGCGAGTCAGCCGCACGAAGCGAGTTGGCTGAAGCTCGACTGCTCCAAGGCTCGGCAGACGCTAGGCTGGATCCCGCGTTGGGACTTGCGCACGAGCCTCGGTGCTATCGTCGAATGGCAGCGGGCCTGGCTCGACGGCCGCGACATGGTGGACGTCACCCTTGAACAAATCGAAAAATACGAAAGCACCCCTACCCATGACTGAAATCTCCTTCAAAAAAAACGAGCTGCGCAAGAAAATCCTGGCGTTAGTCGGTGAGTACGGCGAGCTGGCCAGCGTGTCCACGCCCTTCGTGCCCGGTGAGACCATGATCCCGCCTTCGGGCAAGGTCGTCGGCGCGCCCGAAATGCAGCTGATGGTCGATGCATCCCTCGACGCATGGCTCACCACGGGCCGTTTCAACACGCTGTTCGAAAGCCGGTTGGCCGCCTTTCTCGGCGTAAAGCACCTGATGACGGTGAATTCCGGCTCCTCTGCCAACCTGGTCGCATTCTCGACGCTGACCTCCCCCAAACTCGGCGACCGTGCAATCAAGCCGGGCGACGAGGTGATCGGCGTGGCCGCGGGGTTCCCGACCACTGTGAACCCGATCCTGCAGTGCGGCGCGGTGCCGGTATTCGTCGACGTGCACATTCCCACCTACAACATCGATGCCGATCTGCTGGAGGCCGCGATCGGCCCGCGCACCAAGGCCATCATGCTGGCGCACACGCTGGGCAATCCGTACAACCTAAAGGTCGTGAAGGCTGCATGCGAGAGGCATGGTCTGTGGCTGGTCGAGGACTGTTGCGATGCGCTAGGTGCGCGCTACGAAGGCCAGCTTGTGGGCACATTCGGCGACATCGGCACGCTAAGCTTCTATCCGGCGCACCACATCACGATGGGCGAGGGCGGTGCGGTGTTTACCAACAACGACGAATTGCGCCTGATCGCCGAGTCGATCCGCGACTGGGGCCGAGACTGCTACTGCGCCCCAGGCAAAGACAACACCTGCAACAAGCGCTTCTGTTGGAAGCTTGGTGACCTCCCCGAGGGCTACGACCACAAGTACACGTACTCCCACCTGGGCTACAACCTCAAGATCACGGACATGCAGGCTGCGTGTGCTCTGGCGCAACTCGACCGGCTGGACGGCTTCGTGGCCGCACGCAAGAAGAACTTTGAGTATCTGACCGGGCGACTGCGCAGTTGCGAGGAGTTCCTCGAGTTGCCCGAAGCCACGCCGGGCTCTGAGCCGTCGTGGTTCGGTTTCCCAATAACCCTGCGCGAAGCTGCCAACACGCGGCGCGTGGACCTGTTGACCTATCTCGATCAGCAGAAGGTCGGCACGCGGCTACTGTTTGCTGGCAACCTGCTACGCCAGCCCTACATGATCGGCCGCAACTATCGGGTGGTGGGCGAGCTCAAGAATACCGATCGGATCATGAACGACACGTTCTGGATCGGTGTGTACCCTGGCCTGAACGAGCCCATGCTCGACCACGTCGTCGAGAGCATTGAGACCTATCTCGGTTTGCGTTTTGACTGACCTAGCCCGCCCCGTACCGGCAGCGGAACTCGATGAGGTTCTTCGGCTGACCGCACCTGCGGTATGGGAGGCCCTTCGCTGTCAGGCGGTGTTTCTAACAGGCGGCACCGGCTTCGTTGGCAAGTGGCTGCTCGAATGCCTCCTGCACGCCGACAAAGCGCTGAGCCTGGGTCTAGCGCTGACCGTGCTGACGCGTGAACCGGACAAATTCATTCGGACCAGCCCGCACCTGGCGAAAGCCGAATCGGTGACGCTACTGAAGGGCGACGTGGCCGATTTCGAGTTCCCTCGTGCGGCTTTCTCGTCGGTTATCCATGCGGCCTTGCCCGTCGCGTCGCCAGCCGCAGGGCGCGGCAACCTTGAACTGTTGTCCGAGACTGGAACGCGCCGAACCTGTGAGTTTGCGGTTGCATGCGGGGCTCGCCGTTTTTTGCATGTCAGTTCGGGGGCTGTATATGGTCAGCAGCTTGGCGTTCAGGCGTTAACGGAATCGCTGTCGTGGCAGGAGTTCGATGGCGCCAACGACTACACGCGGGCGAAGCGCCGGGCGGAAGCTGTCGTGGGGCAATCTTGGCCTTTCGATGCGGTCATCGCGCGCTGCTTCGCGTTCATTGGTCCATACCTGCACGCCTCGAGCGGCGTCGCGGCGGCGCAGTTCATCGCGCAGGCCGCGGACGGAAAGGGCGTCGTCGTACAAGGCACCGGCGAGGCGATCCGCACCTACCAATACGCAGGCGACATGGCGCGCTGGCTTCTGAGCTGTTTGGCGCTGGGTGCGTCCGGCCGTACCTACAACGTCGGCGGCGAGACCGAGGTGAGCATCGCCCAACTCGCGGCAGAAGTAACGCGGATCGCTCGCACGGGCATTCCCGTTGAAGTGGCGGGCCGGTCGACACCGGGCCTCGCTGGCCATCGCTATGTGCCCAGCCTGCGGCGAGCGGCTGAAGAACTTGGGCTGGCGAACGCCGTCAGCCTTGAGGAAGGTATTCGCCGAACCCTTGCCTGGCTGACAACGCCTAATACAACCCGATCCTTTCCAGCATGAGACATTCATTCGATCCTGCTTCCCTGCGCAAAACAGTGGTGGAGATGGCGTATGCGGGCAACGCCGTCCACCTAGGCTGCGCGTTTTCCATCATCGAGCTGCTGTCATGCCTGTACAGACGCCACTTGCGCTACGACGAGGCCGATGCCACAGACCCGATGCGCGACTACTTAGTGCTCAGTAAGGGGCATGGCGTCATGGCGCAGTACGCCTGTCTGCATGAGCTCGGCTGGATAGATCGTACGGATATTGATCAGTACTTCCATGACGGCTCGCGGTTGAAAGGCTTGTCCGATGCGCATGTGCCCGGTTGTGAGGTGACTTCTGGCACGCTCGGCCACGGTCTCTCGGTTGGCGTGGGGCTGGCGTTGGCTGCACAACGCCGCAAGACTGAGCAGAAGTGCTACGCCGTTATAGGCGATGGCGAAATCAACGAAGGACCGATCTGGGAGGCCATGCTATTCGCGGCGCACGCGAAGCTGGACAACCTCATGGTCATCGTTGACGCGAATGGTTTCCAAGCCATGGGTACCACTGACGAAGTGATGAAGCTCGGCGACCTGGGCGCCAAGTTAGCGGCTTTCGATTTCGACGTGCTCACCATTGATGGGCACGATATGGACGCTATCTCGGCTGCTATCGAGAACCTGGAAGGGCGCAAGAACGGACGGCCCAAGGCGTTGGTCGCCAAGACGGTCAAGGGCAAGGGCGTGTCTTACATGGAGAACGTCAATGCATGGCACTATTCCCGCCTAAACGCCGACCTGTATGCGCAGGCCCTGCGCGAACTCGAAGGTGCATCGGCATGAGGGCTGCTTTTTCCGCCGCCTTGGTCGAGGCCGCCACCAGGGACGAGCGCGTGGTGCTCTTGACTGGCGACCACGGTTACGCCCTGTTCGACGAATTCCGCAAGAGGTGCCCCGACCAGTACATCAATGCCGGCATCGCCGAGCAGAACATGGTCGGTGTGGCCGCCGGGCTGGCCAAGGCGGGCTTCCGGCCCATCGTCTATGGCTTGAGCGCGTTCGTGCCCGTGCGGGTTGTGGAACAGATCAAGATCGACGTTTGCTACGAGAAGCTACCGGTCATCTTCACAGGCGACGGCGCCGGGCTCGTGTACAGCACGCTGGGCACCAGCCACCAGAGCTTCGAGGACATCGCATGCCTGCGATCGGTCCCGTACATTGACATCATGTCGCCCTGCGACGCGCATGAACTCACGGCCTGCATGTCGACAGCGCTGACGCTTCAGAGCCCGGTCTACATGCGCATGGGCAAGGCTGACCTGGGTTCGGTGCACGCTAAGGCGCCTTCGCTGGCGCGCGGTGAACTGGCCTGCGTGCAAAGAGGCCAATCCCGGGTGCAGTTCATCGCGACCGGCTCTATGGTCAAGACCGCATGCACGTTGGGCGCCGAACTCGATGTGTCCGTGTGGAGCGCACCCTGGATCAAGCCGCTCGATGCCGGGCAACTCGGCGCCCTGGCCGCAAGTAGCAGTGCCTTTGTAACGCTGGAAGAGCATTCGGCGGCCGGCGGGCTCGGTGCTGCGGTGCTCGAGGCAATCTCGGAGGCCAATCCCGTTCCGGTGTTACGCATCGGCGTGGGCGAGCGCTTCTCGGAGACCTGTGGTTCACACGCCCACGCCATGCGCGAGCACGGGCTCGACCTAGCCTCGGTGCGCGCGCGCGTGGAGCCTTTCGTCGACAAGTGGACAATGTCCGACGCATGCTGAATTCGCAACTCCTGCGCTTCCTGCTCGTGGGCGGATTGAATACCGGCGTCGGCTATGCGCTGTTTGCGGTTTTCGTATGGATCGGGCTGCCGTATCCGGTGGCGATTGGGCTAGCGACCGTACTGGGCGTCGCCTTCAATTTCCAGAGCACTGGACGCCTAGTGTTCGGAGGCGCGCGTTTGTCGCAGCTCGGTCGCTTCGTCGGGGTCTACAGCTTTGTCTACCTGCTCAATGTGGGCTCAGTGGCGCTGCTATTGCGTGCCGGGCTCAATGTGTACATCGCGAATGCAGTAGTCCTCCTTCCCCTGGCGCTCATGGCCTTTGTGCTGCAGCGCCGCTTTGTCTTCGCAGCTTCATGAAACACATCACCGTCGTCACCCCCTGCTACAACGAAGAGGACAACGTCGAAGAGGTGTACCGGCAGGTGCGTGCCGTTTTCGAGACTATTGAGGGTATGACGTATGAGCATTTGTTCATCGACAACTTCTCGTCTGATCGGACGCCTGAGTTGCTGCGTTCAATGGCCGCGGCCGATCGCAACGTCAAGGTGATCTTGAATGCGCGAAACTTCGGGCACATCCGGTCGCCCTTCTATGGGCTGCTGCAAGCGCGTGGGGACGCTGCGATCCTGCTGGTTGCCGACCTGCAGGACCCTCCCGAACTCATGAAAGATCTAGTTGAGCATTGGCGCAATGGGGCCAAGCTTGTTGTAGGTGTCAAGCCGACCGCGGACGAATCGGGTCTGATGTTCGCTATCCGACGCGCCTACTATCGGACGGTGACGCGCATCGCCGATGTGAAGCTGATTCAGAACTTCACGGGGTTCGGTTTATACGACAGGATGGTGCTGGAGCAACTGCGTCGCATCGATGATCCTTATCCGTATCTACGTGGTTTGGTGTCGGAGGTAGGTTTCGAAGCCGTGCAGGTTCCTTACAACCAACCGCGCCGCAAGCGAGGTATCACCAAGAACAACTTTTATACGCTCTACGACATCGCGATGCTTGGGGTCACGTCGCATTCGCGAGTCCCGTTGCGCATCGCCACAATGGCCGGCTTCATACTGTCAGGTGTAAGCCTCTGTGTTTCCTTGTTGTATCTCTTGCTCAAGGTGCTGTTCTGGGCTGAGTTCTCTGCCGGCACAGCGCCAATCTTGATCGGCATGTTCTTCTTCGCTTCGGTGCAACTGTTTTTTATTGGGTTGCTTGGCGAGTATGTAGGGGCAATTCTCACGCACGTCATGAAGCGCCCGTTGGTGGTCGAGCGAGAACGCCTAAACTTTGATTGCTAGTGCAAAACGATAGTACGGATCGCACAGAGCTCTGTCCGGAGGCCCTCGTGTGCCATGCATAGCGGATGTGAGAAAATTCTCTAATGGCTACGCCCAGAGTAAAACGCCCTCAGGCTCCTTGGTCCATCGTGTTTGTGCTCCCAGAGATCAACTGCCATGAAAACATTCCCCACGCTCATCCCAGACGTCTTCGTCATCGAGCCAAAAGTGTTTGGTGATGCAAGAGGCTTTTTTTTAGAGAGTTTCAACCAAGAGGCGTTCTCCCAAGCTCTCGGTCTCTCTGTGGAATTTAAGCAAGACAATCATTCGCGCTCAACAAGGGGAGTCCTTCGTGGTCTTCATTACCAAGTCAAGCAGCCGCAGGGCAAGCTAGTCCGCGTGGTGCGCGGAGCCGTATTCGATGTCGCAGTCGATATTCGGCCGACATCGGCGACTTTTGGGAAATGGGTCGGGGTGGAATTGAGCGAAGACAATCATCGGCAACTCTGGGTTCCACCCGGCCTGGCGCACGGCTTCCTAGTGTTGAGCGAAACTGCAGACTTCCTCTATAAGACTACCGACTATTACGCACCCGCATACGAGCGAAGCATAGCGTGGGACGATCCAGCGATCGGGATTAAGTGGCCGCTCGTTGGCGTCTCTCCGGTCCTGTCCGCGAAGGATGCTGCAGCTCCATCACTTGCTGACAGCATAGCTGGGGTAATGCGTTGATTTTGGTCACTGGCGGGGCCGGATACATCGGCTCTCACACGTGCATCGAACTGGCTCGGGCCAACCATGAATTTATTGTGCTCGACAACTTCTCTAACAGCACTCCTGCCGTTATCGACCGGTTGGCGCAGATTATCGGACGGCCTGTGCGCTGGCACGAGGGGGACATTCGGGATGCGGCGGCGCTGGACAAGATCTTTGCGGAACTGTCGGTGTCCGCGGTGTTGCATTTCGCTGGTCTGAAGGCCGTAACTGAATCGATCGATCGTCCGATCGACTATTTCGATGTCAATGTTCATGGCTCTATTGCGCTCATGAAGGCAATGCAGCGTGCAGGTTGCAAGACGCTGGTTTTCTCTTCATCCGCAACGGTCTACGGGCCCGAGCAACCTATGCCGGTCGGTGAAGGCGCGCCGTGCTCGGTGAGTAATCCCTACGGACGTACCAAACTGGTCGTGGAGGATTTGCTATACGAGCTTGGCCGCGCAGACCCTGAGTGGCGAATTGCGACGTTGAGATACTTCAATCCGACGGGGGCGCATCCCAGTGGGCTGATCGGCGAAAGCCCCATCGGCACCCCAAGCAATCTGATGCCGCTCGTGTGCCAGGTCGCCGCGGGTTTGCGGCCATGTGTTCAGATCTTCGGTGACGACTATCCCAGCCCGGACGGCACGGGCGTGCGCGACTTCGTTCATGTCATGGACTTGGCCGAGGGGCACGTTGCGGCACTCGACTACCTCACAAGGAATCAGGCCAACATTCTTGTGAATCTCGGCACAGGTCAAGGGACGTCGGTGCTGGAGGTCATTCGCACATTCGAGCGCGTCAATGGCCAGCGGGTTCCGTTTGAAGTCGTAGCGCGCCGAGCAGCTGACATCGGCATCAGTTATGCCGACGCCAGCCTTGCGCGGGAATTGTTGGGTTGGGCGGCTAAGCGTGGTATCGATGACATGTGCCGCGACGCATGGCGATGGCAATGTGCAAATCGCGCGTGAACTGTGCGCTTTCGCCCGTGCAAACGTCGCGTCCGCATAGTTCGATTAATAGCAATCTCGGGATGGATGGATGGGAGGGTGGGTGGCTAATTCAAAACTCCAAGTAGCCAAATCCGCTGCGGAATGCGGCGTGACTTCAATAGCGGTGCTTAGGGGCTGAGGGTGAGTCGACTCGTTTTCGTCTCAAAAGAGCTGTCTCCGTTTACGTCGGGTACGGCCGGTTTGACACTAAGCGTTCTGCTTCGAGCGCTGAATCAAGCTGACAGCATGCGGGCAACGGTCATGATCGTCGATAAGACCATAGACGCGGGCTTGTTCCGGGAACAGTTCCCATACATCGAACTGGTCGAAGTTGACACCCGTCTTGATCAGAACCGCTTCGTCGACGCTCGCCAGCACCCCCCCGCCTCGGCGTACTCGAATACAGTTGCGCATTGGCGTTCAGCCTGCGTTTTCAGAGCGCTCGCGGAACTCAGCAAGATGGAATCTATTTCCTATATCGAGTTCCCCGATGCGGATGGCCTTGCTTTTTGCACGCTGCAGGAATGCAGACTTCAGGGCTTTCTGGCCGAAGCTACGGTGGCTGTGCGGCTTTATGGATCACATACAGCTCTCTTGCATGCGGAGCCTCGGCCGCTGTCAATTTCGGATCTGCACCTGAGCGACCTCGAGCGCAAGTGCCTGAGAGATTGTGATTGCATCATTGCTTCGTCGGCGGCGCTGAGTGAGGCCACCCGTGCGGCGTTCGATTTTCCGGAGCATGAATGGAGCCCGCGCGTTGTTTGTCATCAGCCGTTGGCGGCGCTCCTTCATGGCTCGTCAATACGCACAACAAGCGCGCACTCCGAGCAACGCCTGGTTTTCGGCTCCGAGTTCCAGCGATGTGGGCGTCCCGACCTTTTTGTGCGCGGTGCTATTGGCTTCTTGCAAAAAAGCCCGACTCACCTTGGCCCCTTGACGCTTGATGTTCGCGGTGTTGACATCGCATATCGCGAGCAGATCGAACGTCTGATCCCACGACGTTTCATGGAGCACTGTGAGTTTATCTATGATGCGGAATGGCCTGAACTCGACGCGCGTGTAGACGACGCCACAGTCGTATTCGCGGGGGCGTTCGAGTCTGCGGAGGGGCGCGCAGTGGTTGCGTCTTCGCGAGGAGCGCGGGTCATTTTGAATCGGGCGAACCCCGCGTTCGGCGAAGGCACATGCTGGATCGACGGTATCAACTGCCTGAAGTTCGACGGGACTGCTGGTGGTTTGGTCGAGGCGCTGGAGCGCAACTTCGATCTCGACCAAACTCTACGGCCTGTGGAGCTGTCGGAGGGCGCCTTGCCTTGGCTCTCGGCACCAAGGCACCGGGCACCATGGCTCCCGCTCGAGAAAGCGCCTCTGGTGTCGGTGGTGGTACCTCACTACAACCTCGGCGGCCACCTGCCGGCGACACTCGACAACTTGACGAAGCAAAACTATCGCAACATCGAAATCGTCGTGGTGGACGATGCCTCGACAGATGCGCAGAGCGAACTCGTCATTGAAGAACTGGCGCGCAATTCTGATCCTCGTATAAAGGTGGTTCGGTTGGCAGCCAATGTAGGGTTGGCTGCTGCGCGCAATGTAGGCGTGCGCCATTCAAGTGGCCGGTATGTGCTGACGCTGGATGCTGACGATCTCATTCATCCGCGCTTTCTCGAAGTTGGCGTGGCAGCACTTGAGAACAGCTCAGAGTTCGATATCGTCGTCACTCCAGCAGGGTACTTCTTGGACGATGAAGGTCCCCCTTCCCCTGGTGCGACCGCAAACTTCTGCGACTACGCCATGTTCTCCGGCGAAGCAGTCGTTGCTGGCTTGTTGGAAAACCGGTTCTCTACTGCGACGGCTCTTTTCAGAAGATCGACGATGGTTCGCTTCCCATACATAGAGAGCTTGAACTGCTATGAGGACTGGTCCGTCTTCATGAGGATGTGCGATGCCGGCTGTCGATTCATCGTCACTACAGATGTTTTCTTTTTTTACAGACGACGCCCGAACTCGATGGTTCACGCTCCACGTGATCTCGCTCGCCAGCGCATCGAATACAGTGATCTGCTGCGAACAAGCAGCTCCCGCGAGCTAAGGCAGAAGTCGCGATATCTCATGGTGGGTCTTGGTGCTGCTGTCGCCGGCAATCGGGCGGAAGTCGCTCCAGCAGTTGTGGAGGAGACGCCAAAGCCCGTGCCTACGGCTAGGGATGTCATTGGTGGACTTTTCGGGCCCGGAGGGCCATACGACGAAGAGGTGGTCTTTGCGAGCCTCAAAGCGTCCCGATGGCTTGAGCGAAGAGCGCCTTGGGTGATTCAGGGGGCAATGGCTGGTGCAAGATGGACCTGGCGCGTCTATCGAGCGGTGCGCAGTCTCGGTAAGTGAGAGTTGCAAGCGCCCAACGCCTCGGCAGGATAATGAACGATGGCGCTGCAAGTCCAACGGACGCTGCTATTGAAAACTACCCTACGAGATTGATGAAAAATGAGTGAGCGTGCACGCCGATTCTTTGCATTCTGGCGGGCGAACGGGACAGCTGCGATAGTTCGCCTGGTTCGCACTAAGCTGGCTGCAATGGTCGCAGGGGAGCCGGTGCTCAATGAGATCCGCCCACAGTCCAAACTGTCGGTAGACGTAACTGAACTTGTGCTGCGCAAGTTCCCCAACATTCAGCCACTACCAACTTACTTGACACCTCGCCCGAAGCTCGGCCGGGTGAGCTTGATCACCGATAGCATTGGCAAGGGCAGTCTCTTCGGAGGCGTAGGGACGGCCTTGATTTTTGCCGCTCAAGTAGCTAATCGAACAAGTTCGACGTTGCGAATTGTCGTTCGCACAGAAGCGCCCGTGCCGAAAAACGTCGCACAGGTACTCGATGCTTATGGCATCAAGCTCGACCACGAAGTTCAATTTTCTTTTGTTCCGGTTAGAAAATCCGATGGGCCCAGCGCCTCGGAGGCCCTTGCGAGCTTGGATATTTTCCCGGGCGAGTTGTTCATCACCACTTCGTGGTGGACTACCGCAGCGGCATTGCCAAGCGTTCCACGCGCCTCTATTTTTTACCTCCTCCAAGAGGACGAACGCATGTTTTATCCCTTTGGGGAAGAGCGAGCGCAATGCGAGCGTGTGTTGCGTACGCAAGACATACGATTCATCGTCAATACGCGCCTGCTATACGAGCATCTGATTGACTCGGGTCTGGATCATCTCCGCAAAAAAGGGCGATGGTTTGAACCGGCATTTCCGAGGTCGTTGTTTCACGAGCGAACACGTGAGCTGGCAGGGAAGAAGCGGTTCTTCTTCTATGCCCGGCCTAATAATCCGCGCAACCTTTTTCTTCTTGGGCTCGCGGTCATCGACCGTGCTGTCAATGAGGGAGTCCTTGATCTAGATCAATGGGAGGTGTTGCTTGTTGGCAAAGACATTCCCGGCGTAACGTTGGGCAACGGCAATAACCCGCAGCGCTGCGAAGAGCTGGACTGGCAAGCCTATGCGGACCTCGTCGGCACTATCGATCTTGGACTCTCCTTGATGTACACACCGCACCCAAGCTATCCCCCCTTGGACCTGGCTGCAAGTGGAGCGGTAGTCGTGACTAATAAGTTTGGCAACAAGAAAGAGCTATTCGACTACTCGCGAAACATCATCTGCGCGGATCTTGATGTTGAGTCGCTCGTTCAAGCTCTGCGCGAAGGCGTCGCCCTGGCAAATGACATGGAAACGCGTAGACGAAACTACTCGGCCAATACATTGGGTACCGATTGGTCCCGCGCTTTCAATGAGACGTTCGATCTTTTCACCTCCAACGTCTAATGTTAGCGCTTCAAGATATTCTTTCCTTCCCTTACGCGGATCCATGGCTCCAGCCTGTCTCTGCGCGGCTGTCGATGCTGTATCGGTGTGAATTGCGTATCGCATATTTCTACGAGGCGCCGAACAACAGCAGCTTTCGATACCGTGCTTACAACATGGCGCAAGTGTTGAATGAATCGATTGAGAGCAACGTATCGGCCAGCTACTTCTTTCTGTCTGACTCTGCGCGCTTTGACGAAATAGCCGATGCCGCGGATATTCTTGTTATATGCCGGTCCCGGTATTGCCATCAGGTTAGTGGCCTTATTACGAAGTTTCGCGCAAGGCGAAAGAGGGTGATGTTCGACATCGATGATTTGGTCTTCGATACGGACTACGCACATATGGTCGTGACAACCTTGGGTCTTGATGTCACGCAAAGTGGGTTGTGGGACGACTGGTTCGCAATGATCTCCCGCATGGGTCAGACACTGAGGCTCTGCGATTGCGCAATCACTACCAACGAATTTCTTGCTCAGAGGTTGGCAGACTATTCAGGGCTCCCAGTGTCGGTCGTGCCAAACTTTATGAATAAAGAACAGCTCGACATGGCAGCGAAAGTCTTCGCTGCTAAGGAGCGCGTTTGTTTCTCAGGGAACGGGCAGATCACGCTTGGGTATTTCAGCGGCTCCCCTTCCCACCGTCTTGACTACGCCATCGTGGAGTCGGCCTTGGCCGATGTCCTCGCCGAGAGGTCGAACGTCGAAGTGATGGTTGTCGGCTACATCGATCACGGGCCCGCGATGCGCAAGTTCGGTCATCGAGTCACTCGCAAGCCATTCCATGACTACGTCAACCTGCAGCGTCTGCTCGGCACGGTGGAGTTCAACCTGATGCCGCTCCAATCCAATGCCTTCACAGACTGCAAGTCGGAGTTGAAATACTTCGAAGCAGCAAGCGTTGGAACCTTGAGCATCGCTTCACCCAGCTTCACCTACAGCCGGGCAATCAGCGATGGAGAAACTGGCTACCTGTCGAAGGCCCATGAATGGACTGAATCGATTCTTCGAGCGATCGACCAGAGTACCGAGGTCTACGCATCGATGGCCACGCGCGCTCGTGAGGATGCGTTGCGCAAGTTCGGCTGGCAGCACCAGCGCGACGCCATCCTCAACGCACTGCAGCTGACCTGAGCTTCTTCGGTCAGCGCTCCACGATGCGCCCGTGCTCCAGGTGAATCACCCGGTTGCATTCCTTGGCAATCAGCTCGGGCGAGTGAGATGCCAGCACCAGAATGCCGGACTTCGATACCACGTCCCGCATGCGCTGCTCGGCCTTTTCCGTGAAGGCCGCGTCGCCGACGGAGAGCCATTCGTCCATCAGCAGGATGTCGGCTTCGACGCTGGTCGAGATCGAGAATGCCAAGCGCATCATCATGCCGGTAGAGTAGGTGCGAACGGGCATGTTGACGTATTCGCCCAGGCCACTGAACTCGCAGATGTCGGGTGTGAGCCGATCGATCTCTTTCTTGCTCATGCCCATCACGAGTCCGCGAAGCATGATGTTCTCGACGCCGGTCGCGTCCATTTCGATGCCTAGCGCGGGGTCGATCAGGCTGGCCACCGTGCCCTGGCGGGTCAGCTCGCCCGAAGACGGTTCATAGACGCCCGCCAGCGTACGCAGCAGCGTGGACTTGCCTGCACCGTTGTGGCCGATCAGGCCGAGCCGGTCGCCGCTTTTCAATTCGATGTTCAGGCCGCTGAGCGCCTGCACCACGGTGACCCCGGTTTCCTTGCCGAAGCGTCCGCCGGTGACCGAAGCCGCGATGGTCTTCTTGAGGGACGCCGAGCCCGCGCCGTAGATCGGAAAGCTGACCGAAACGTTCTTGAGTGAAATGAATGCCATGGATCAGAGCCAGTAGACGACGCGGCGGCGGTATTTGACGAACAGCATGCTCGCCACGGAGAGGCACAGCACGGTCCAGAAGCCGATGCCGATCCAGCTGTGGAGATGGGCTTCGCCACCCATCAGTGGAGTGCGCAACAGGTCGAGCATCTGTGCGAAAGGATTCCACAGGACGTATTTGGCGCGACCAGGAAGGTTCTCGGGCAGCCAGAACACGGGGGTCAGGAACATCAGCATCTGCATGACGCTGGTGACGATCTGGGTCACGTCGCGATAGCGCGTGCAAATGAGGCCCAGCAGCAGGCCGAGTGCATGTGCGTTGACGACCAGGATCAGGAAGGCGGGGATGAACAGCAGGACCGACCACGACAGCGAGATGCCCGCCCAGAGCGCCACGGGTATGTAGAGCACGATCTGGTGGGCGAACTGGATCAGGTTGCGCGCCAGAGCCCGCCACACGAACAGGCTGATCGGAAAGTAGCCTTGCTTCAGGTAGTTGGACGACCCCACGAAGGCATTGCAGGCATCGGTGACTATGGTGGAGAACAGGCCCCAGAAGATCACGCCGAGCGCGAGGTGGGGAAAGAACCTGTCCAGCTGCGTGCCGAAGAGCGATGCGTACAGCGGCCCCATGCCGCCGATCATGACGCCCATGCTCAGCGTGAGCCAGATCGGGCCGAGCATGGAGCGCCTGTAGCGCAAGACGATGTCGAACCAGGCGAGGGTCCACCAGATGTCCGTGCGGCGTGTGCCTTCCCACCAGTCGGCCCACGCGCTGCGGTGAAGGTTGGAGTGAACTTGGCTCATGTGAATCGATGCGAGACTGCGGCGGAAGTGCGCTCAGTGGCGTCTTCGTCCGAACGACTCCGGGCTGCCACCGGCCAAGCGCGAGTGTCTTGCAGGGGCGCCCGGGGCGGCCTCATTTCTTGTCCTTTGTGTGATCCGTGAGATTTTACCGGGCGAGGTGAACGGGCTATGTCTCTGACGACGCGGAGACGCCGCCCCGGGTGGCAGAAGGGAAGCGAAGATAATTGCCCGCTGGCGCACTCCGGGCCTTGCTCCTCCTTCGAGCCGGCTGTACGGCTCCCATCCCGCAAAAAGGTTCCCTCCTTGCCGCCCTGCCGGCAAGTCGTCTATGAAATCTGTATCTCGGCTCCTCGACTTCTTCCTTACCGTGCTCTGGAGAACCCCCGGTGTGGGCGGGCGGCTCCAGCGTGCTTGGCGGATGTTCCGGAAGGCGGGCTGGCGGGGCATCAAGTGGGAGCTCGGGCGGCGCGTCACGGGGTTCAACGACTATCCGCGCTGGGTTCGTGAGCATGACACGCTGACCGCGGCGGAGAGTGCCCGGCTGGCTGAGCGTGTGGCCTCCATGGCCGACAAGCCGTTGATTTCCGTGCTCATGCCCTCGTACAACCCCAACCCGGCGTGGTTGCGGGAGGCGATCGAGTCGGTGCGGGCGCAGATCTATCCGAACTGGGAGCTGTGCATCGCAGACGATGCATCGCCCTCGCAGGAGGTGCGGGCCATCCTGAAGTCCTACGCGGACAGCGACCCACGCATCAAGGTCGTGTTCCGGCCCAAGAACGGGCATATCTCCGCCTCTTCGAACAGCGCGCTCGAACTGGTCTCGGGCACGTGGATCGCCCTGATGGACCATGACGACCTGCTGCCGGCGGATGCCCTGTTCTGGGTGGCCGACTGCATCGCCGGGCATCCCGATGTGCAGTTGATCTACTCCGACGAGGACAAGATCGACGAGTCCCTGACCCGCTCGGGCCCGTACTTCAAGTGCGACTGGAACCCCGATCTTTTCCGCTCGCAGAACATGTTCAGCCACCTGGGCGTGCTTTCGACGGATCTCGTTCGCGCCGTGGGCGGCTTCCGGCTGGGGCTGGAAGGTTCGCAGGACTGGGACCTTGTCATTCGATGCATGGAACGCATCGAGCCCAGGCAGGTGCGCCACATCCCGAGGGTGCTCTACCACTGGCGCGTGCATGCAGAGAGCACCGCGAAGTCGATGGACGCCAAGCCCTATGCCGTGGTGGCCGGCGAGCGCGCGCTCAACGAGCATTTCGAGCGTACGCAGACCCGCGCGCGGGCGGAGCACATCGGCTTCGGCTACCGGGTGCACTATGCGTTGCCGGATGCGCCGCCGTTGGTGTCGCTGGTCATCTCCACGCGAAATGCCGCGGCGTCCTTGCGCAGGTGCGTGGACTCGATCCTCGCGAAGACCTCCTACCCCCACTACGAGATCGTCGTGGCAGACAACGCCTCGGACGATACCGCAGCCCAGGCCTGCCTCGATACGCTGGCCAAGATGAAGAACGTGCGCGTGCTCAGGCATGCCCAGCGGCAAGGCGCGGCCGCGTTGTGCAATGCGGCGGTCGAGGGTGCAATGGGAGAGGTGGTCGCACTGATCGATGACCGCCTCGAAGTCCTGTCGCCCGAGTGGCTGGTCGAAATGGCCAGCCTGGCGTTGCAGCCCGGCGTCGGAGCGGTCGGTGCGCGCCTCATGGACCGCCGCCGGATACTGACTCACGCCGGCATCATCCTGGGCCTGGGGGTGGACGGCATAGCCGGGTGCTCGCATCGCGGAATGCCCGCGGGGCGTGAAGGCTATGGAGGCCGCGCCGCGCTGATTCAGTCGCTCTCGGCTGTCAGCTCGGCCTGCCTGGTTATCCGCAAGGATCGTTATCTTGCGGTGGGCGGCCTCGATGGAAACCATCTGAAAGAGGCGTTTGCCGATGTTGATTTCTGCCTGCGCCTGGCAGAGGCCGGCCTGCGCACCCTTTGGACGCCTTATGCAGAGCTGCTCGACCACAGGGACGCAGCCGCGCGTGCAAGAAAGGCTGGCGAACCAGCCAGTGCCCCCTATCTGGAGGACGTGGACTACATGAAGCGCCGATGGGGGGCTGTGCTGGAGAACGACCCGGCCTACAGCCCCAACCTCATGCTCGAGCGCGAGGACTTCAGCTACGCCTGGCCCCCTCGGCTGGCTCCGGTCTGATGCCCCTGCAAGTCTCCGTCGCCCTCTGCACCCGCAACGGCGCACGCTATCTCCCCGAGCAGCTGCGCAGCATCTGCGCTCAGGAGCCGCTGCCGCAAGAGATCGTCGTGTCCGACGACGGCTCCACCGACGACACGCTGGCGGTGGTGCGCGACATCCTCGCCCAGTGCGGCGTTGCCGACCGCATCGTGCTGCGCGTGTTCAGCAACTCCCCGCCGCTGGGCGTCACGCGCAATTTCGAGCAGGCGGTGCGCGCCTGCAGCCACGACCTCATCGCGCTGTGCGACCAGGACGACGTCTGGCACCCCGGGCGGCTGGCGGGCATGGTGGCGCAGTTCGAGGCGCGGCCCGATCTGCTGCTGCTCCACACGGACGCACGCCTGGTCGACGGCGATCTGAAGCCGCTGGGCTCCACGCTCTTCCATGCGCTCGAGGTGCAGCCGGCCGAGTTGCAGGCCATTGCGGGCGGCGAGGCCTTTGGCGTGCTGCTGCGCCGCAATCTGGTGACCGGTGCGACGACTATGTTCCGCAGGAGCCTGCTCGATGCGGCGCTGCCGTTCTCGCCCGAGTGGGTGCACGACGAGTGGCTCGCCGCTATTGCCGCTGCCACGGGCCGCATGGACGTGCTGCCCGAGCCGACCATCGACTACCGTCAGCACGGCAACAACCAAATCGGCGCGCGTCGGCTGACGCTGTCCGAGAAGGTGGCGAAGGCTTTCGTGGAGCGGGGCGACAAGCATGTGGCGCGGCTGCGGCGGGCCGAGGCGCTGTTGCAGCGGCTGCAGCAGCTCGGCGACCGGGTACGGCCGGGCTGCCTGGATGCGCAGCGCGCCAAGGTTGCGCACCAGCGGTTCAGGGCGGGATTGCCGGCGGCGCGTCCGCTGCGCGTGCTCCCGATCCTCCTGGAGGCCGCGCGCGGCCGCTATGAACGCTTCGGCCGTGGCAAGCAGGCCATCGTGCAGGACGTTTTCGAGCGCGGCTGACCGTCCCGGCTGAAGGGCCGGCTAGCGGCCCTGCAGTCGCAGGTATCGCCAGAACGAGGCCGACAGCCACACCTTCAGCAGGCTGGTCACGTGCCAGTACAGGTACTTCCTGCTGCGGTGGCTCTCGCGCTGCGCGTCGTGCCGGGCGAGCAGGTTCTCGCCCACCTGCAGCTTCCAGCCCGCCAGGCGGGTGCGGGCGCAGATGTCGAAGTCCTCGCCGTACATGAAGAACTTCTCGTCGAAGCCGCCGACCTGCCGGTAGGCCTTGCTGCGAAAGAGCATGAACAGGCCTGGAATCCATGCCGGCACCGTCGGTCGCACGTAGCCGGGCTTCTTTCTTCCGACGATTTCCAGCGGCGTCAGCAGTGCCCGGTGCGGTTCGGGCTCCGTCTTGCCGGGCTCCAGGATGCGCGGCGTCAGCAGGCCGGCGTCCGTCGCGGCCTGCGCGAGCAGTGGCGACAGCACGTCGTTGTCGAAGCGGATGTCGGGGTTCAGCACCAGGAACCACTCGGTGCCGCAGCGTTCGAAGGCCTGGTTGTGATTGGCGCCAAAGCCCTTGGGGCTCGCGTTCTCGATCCGCTCCACCGCGAAGCCCCAGGTTCGGCCCGCAAGCAGGTCGGCTTCGGGGATGTTCAATGTAAGCAAAACCTTGTCGATGACGGCGCGGCTGTGCCTGTCCAGCTGCTCCAGCAGCGGCAGCACCAGCGCGAGCTGGCCGTGGCTCACGATCGAAATGGTGATGGGAGGGCGGGAGGAGGGGGGCGTGGGCATGGTCTAATTTCGCCCGGGAATTCTAGGGTTCCCCAAACCCCACACATGATTGCTCTGATCGTCATCAGTTTCTTCGTCGCCGCCTTCTCGGTCCAGGTGTTCATGCGACGTGCGCGGCGGCATGCCCGCATCTACGGCGCCGACATGCCCCAGCGCTTCCACAAGGGCCACGTGCCGCGCCTGGGCGGCGCGGGCATCCTGATGGGCATGGGCGTGGCCTGGCTGGCTGCCGGCATCACCGGCACCGACCCGTTCAACGTCTCCTGGCCGGTCTCGACCTCGATGCTCACGCTGGTGTGCATCCTGCCCGCGGTGCTCGGCGGCATCGTCGAGGACGTTACCCAGCGCGTGAAGGTGCGCTACCGGCTGGGGCTGACCATCGGCTCGGCGCTGCTGGTGTGCTGGCTGCTGGGGCTGGGCGTGGCGCGCACCGGCTTCGAGACGGTCGACGGCTGGCTGGCGATGGTTCCCTATGCCACCGTGCTCTTCGCGGCCCTGGCCATCGGCGGCCTGCCGCATGCCTTCAACATCATCGACGGCTACAACGGGCTCGCGGGCACGGTCGCCGTGCTGGTCTGTCTGGCAATCTCGCACGTGGCGCTGCAGGTCGGCGACCGGCAGCTGGCGGCCATGGTGGTCTGCCTGGTCGGCGCCACCTTCGGCTTCCTGGTGTGGAACTACCCGCGCGGCAAGATCTTCGCCGGCGACGGCGGTGCCTACGTCTGGGGCATGGTGATCGCCGTGGCCTGCGTGACGCTGGTGCAGCGCCATCGCGTGGTGTCGCCCTGGTTCCCGATGCTGTTGCTGATCTACCCGGTGTGGGAGACGCTGTTCTCCATCTACCGCAAGCTGGCACGTGGGCAGTCGCCGGGCACGGCCGACGCGCTGCACTTCCATCAGCTGATCTTCCGCCGCATCGTGCGCGTGGCCTTCGCGGACGACGAGGCCCGCCAGCTGCTGGCGCGCAACAACCGCACCTCGCCCTACCTGTGGATGTTCGCGGCCCTGTCGGTGGTGCCGGCGGTGCTGTTCTGGAACAACACGATCGTGCTGATGTTCTTCTGCCTGCTGTTCGTGACCACCTACGTGGGCGCCTATCTGATGATCGTGCGCTTCAAGGTCCCCCGCTGGCTGAGGCCGTGACTGGCAAACCCCCAGGCTTCGCGCACTCAGTGTCGCGCGCCTTCCCTTTTGCAGGGGGCAACACCGGTTCCACGGTGTTCCCCGCGCAGTCAGCCGGCTGTCACCGGGATTGCGCGAGAATTTGAGCCTCACCTGATCGTCCACCGCTTCGGAGCCTGACCGCCCATGACCGACCCCGTCCTCAACATCCCCCCGCGCGACAAGGCCGAGATCCTGGCCCAGGCGCTGCCGTACATCCGCAAGTTCCACGGCAAGACCATCGTCATCAAGTACGGCGGCAACGCCATGACCGACCCGGCGCTGCAGGCCGACTTTGCCGAAGACGTGGTGCTGCTCAAGCTGGTGGGCATGAACCCGGTGGTGGTGCACGGCGGCGGCCCGCAGATCGAGGCGGCGCTGAACCGCCTGGGCAAGAAGGGCAGCTTCATCCAGGGCATGCGCGTGACCGACGCCGAGACCATGGAAGTCGTCGAATGGGTGCTGGCCGGCGAGGTGCAGCAGGACATCGTGGGCCTGATCAACCAGGCCGGCGGCAAGGCCGTGGGCCTGACCGGTCGCGACGGCGGCCTGATCCGCGCGCAGAAACTCAAGATGGCCGACCGCAACGATCCCAACGTGCACCACGACGTGGGCCAGGTCGGCGACATCGTCTCCATCGACCCCAGCGTGGTCAAGGCGCTGCAGGACGACGCGTTCATCCCGGTGGTCAGCCCCATCGGCTTCGGCGAGGAGAACGAGAGCTACAACATCAACGCCGACGTCGTCGCCGGCAAGCTCGCCACCGTGCTCAAGGCCGAGAAGCTCATGCTGCTGACCAACACGCCCGGCGTGCTCGACAAGGACGGCAAGCTGCTCACCAACCTGAGCGCCCGCGAGATCGACGACCTGTTCGCCGACGGCACCATCTCCGGCGGCATGCTGCCCAAGATCGAAGGCGCGCTCGACGCGGCCAAGAGCGGCGTGAACGCGGTCCACATCATCGACGGCCGCGTGCCGCACGCGATGCTGCTGGAGATTCTGACCGACCAGGCCTACGGGACGATGATCCGCGCCCGTTGAGCCCGGCGTGGGCGCGTGCTCACTGCGCTGTGCGAGAATCAATTGATTACATCTTTGCACGCGCTCCCATGCAGAACGAAGAGACGACCAGTGCTTCCGGCGTAGAGACTCCTGCGGAAACGACCACTCCCCCGGCGCGCAAGCGCCCGAAGCCGGGCGAGCGGCGCGTGCAGATCCTGCAGGCGCTCGCCTCCATGCTGGAGCAGCCGGGCGCCGAGCGGGTCACCACTGCCGCGCTGGCCGCACGGCTGGAAGTGAGCGAAGCCGCGCTCTATCGCCATTTCGCGAGCAAGGCCCAGATGTTCGAGGGCCTGATCGACTTCATCGAGCAGAGCGTCTTCACGCTGGTCAACCAGATCCTCGAGCGCGAGGGCGCTACCGGCGCCCAGCAGGCCGCCCGCATCCTCACGCTGCTCGTGCAGTTCGCCGAGCGCAACCCCGGCATGACCCGCGTCATGGTGGGCGACGCGCTGGTCTACGAGAACGAGCGCCTGCAGCAGCGCATGAACCAGTTCTTTGACAAGATCGAATCCACGCTGCGCCAGGTGCTGCGCGGCGCGGCCGCGGCCGACGGCTCGGCCACGCCCAGCGTCGACGCGCAGGTGCGTGCCGCGGCGCTCACCGCCTTCGTGGTGGGGCAGCTGCAGCGCTTCGCGCGCTCTGGCTTCCGCCGCGCGCCTTCAGAGCATCTCGAAGCGACGATCGCGCTGATCGTCTGAGGCGTCGTCGTCATGCGTGCGCTGATCCTGTTCCTGGCACTGCTGTGCCTTTCTCCTTTCGCATCGGCGGCGGCCTATGAGGATGCGATCGGCGTGACCTTCCCCGACGAGGTGAGCGGATTCCAGTTCCGGCGCCGTGAGACCTTCTCGCAGAAGGCGCTGGGCGCCGCGACCGGCTATCTGCACGCCGGCCCCGTCCAGGGCACCGTCTACGTGTACACCGGCGGCCTGAGCAGCATTCCCGAAGGCACCGATTCGGCCATCGTGCGCAAGCACTTCGCGCAGGTGATCGGTGAAGTGAAGCAGATGGAGGCGCCGGGCCTTGCGAGCAAAGTCACCGTCCCGTCGACGCCTGATCAGGTCACGCATCTTGCAGGCTGCGGCCCGCAGTTCATCTGGAAGGGCTACGACATGGAGCTCGACGGTGCCCAACTGGTGTCGTACACGTACCTGACGGTCGTGCGCAACAACTTCGTGAAGCTGCGCATCAGCTACCTCAAGTCCAATCCCACGGGCAAGGCCGCCGCGGACCGCTTCATCGAGGGCGTCCGCAAGGTCATCGGCCGCTGCTAGGCCGGAAGAAGCCCTTGGCAACGGGCTGGCCGGTCAGGCGACCTGCACACCCACCTTCGCTCCAGCCGCGACGATCTCCCCCACGTCGCGTCGTCCACTTATATCCCGTCCTTGCGCCGCGCCGCGCGCGCCTTGCGCTCCGGCTCGCCGGCCCTGCAGGCCCTGGCAGCCATGCTCGAGCAGCCCCGGCGCCGAGCGGGTCACCACGGCCGCGCTGGCCGCACGGCTCGAAGTGAGCGAAGCCGCGCTCTACCGCCATTTCGCGAGCAAGGCCCAGATGTTCGAGGGTCTGATCGACTTCATCGAGCAGAGCGTCTTCACGCTGGTCAACCAGATCCTGGAGCGCGAGGGCGCCACCGGCGCCCAGCAGGCCGCCCGCATCCTCACGCTGCTCGTGCAGTTCGCCGAGCGCAACCCCGGCATGACCCGCGTCATGGTGGGCGACGCGCTGGTCTACGAGAACGAGCGCCTGCAGCAGCGCATGAACCAGTTTTTCGACAAGATCGAATCCACGCTGCGCCAGGTGCTGCGCGGCGCCGCTGCCGCCGACGGCTCGGCCACCCCCAGCGTCGATGCGCAGGTGCGCGCCGCGGCGCTCACCGCCTTCGTGGTGGGGCAGTTGCAGCGCTTCGCGCGCTCGGGCTTCCGCCGCGCGCCTTCAGAGCATCTCGAAGCGACGATCGCGCTGATCGTCTGAGGGTACCCCGCAGGGTACTGACCGGCTCGCCTCGCGCCTTCCGGCGGCGTAGCATCGTCCACAGGCCCTTGCCGCCGGACGCCGGCGGCAAGCCGGTGTTTGCGTGGTTTCCTTCGCGGAGGGCGGACGCATGAGCCATGGCACGGTCGGTCCGGTGGAGCTCCGCCTGTCGCGGGTGGCCGCGCATGCCTGATGCGGCGCGCGGCCATGGCTGGCGGACCGTGCTGCTCACCACGGTCGCCATGCTCGCGTTCGCTGCCAATTCCCTGCTGTGCCGGCTCGCGCTTCAGCGCAGGGGCATCGATCCGGCGAGCTTCGGCGGTGTCAGGCTCGTGGCCGGGGCGCTCGTGCTGGGGCTCATCGTGCGGTTCAGGGCGCAGCCTCCGGCTTCTCCTGCCCGCGTCGACTGGCTGGCGGCCGTCATGCTGTTCGGCTACGTCGCCTTCTTCTCCTTCGCCTATCTCAGTCTGCCGGCGGGCACTGGCGCGCTGATCCTGTTCGGCGCAGTCCAGCTGACGATGTTCGGCGTGGGCCTGCGCTCCGGCGGCGAGCGCTTCGGGGCGCTTGCCTGGTTCGGCTTCGTGCTGGCGGCGGGCGGGCTGGTCTATCTCGTTTTCCCGGGCGTCGCCGCGCCGCCGCTTCTGGGCGCGGTGCTGATGGCCGTCGCGGGCGTTGCCTGGGGCGTGTATTCCCTGCGCGGCCGTGGCGTGGCCGATCCGCTGGCCGCCACGGCGCGCAACTTCACGCGAGCCGTGCCGTTCGCCCTGGCGCTCAGTGTGGTGCTCGCGGCCAGCGCTCGCGCGGATACGGTCGGCATCGCGCTCGCCGTGATTTCCGGTGCGCTGACTTCGGGCCTCGGCTATGCCGTCTGGTACGCGGCGCTGGGCCGCCTGACCGCAATGCGCGCGGCCACCGTGCAGCTGTCGGTGCCGCTGTTGGCGGCGTTCGGCGGCGTGCTGTTCCTGTCGGAGGCGATCACGCCACGGCTGGCCGTGGCTTCCGTTACGATCCTGGGCGGCATCGCGCTCGTGCTCGGGCAGAAGGCGCGAAGCGCCCGTCCGTAGGCTGGATGGCTGGATGGCAGGCCAGGGGCTACGAGACCTGCACGCCCACCTTCGCCCCGGCCGCGACGATCTCGCTCCACGTCGCACCGTCCACCCAGATCCCGTCCTTGCGCCGCGCCATGCGCGCCTTGCGCTCCGGCTCGCCCGCGATCTGCACTTCTTCGAAGCCCTGTCCGGGCGGGCTCTGCCGCAGCCAGCCGACGAACTCGCGGGCTTCCTCGTCGAAGGATTTCTGCGTGCCCAGCTTCGCCGGGTCGATCAGCACCGTGAGCATGCCGTTGAGCACCGTGCGAGCCGTGTCCGCCTGCCGATGCCATGTGCCGCCGCCGGTGAGCGCGCCGCCCAGCAGCTCGCAGGCCACCGCCATGCCGTAGCCCTTGTGCTCGCCGAAGGTCATGAGCGCGCCGAAGAGGCCGTTGCCCTGCGGCACCACCACCACGCCCGGGTCGTTGGTCGGCGCGCCGTTCTCGTCGATGAGGTAGCCGTCGGGCACGCGCTCGCCCTTGTTGTGGGCCACGCGCATCTTTCCCTGTGCCACGCGGCTGGTCGCGTAGTCGAGCACGAAGGGCTCCGCGCCCGAAAGCGGAATGCCGATGCAGCAAGGATTGGTGCCGAAGCGCCCGTCGCCGCCGCCCCAGGGCGCGACCACCGGCCGCGACAGCACGTTGACGAAGTGCATCGACACCAGCCCCTGCGCCGTCGCCATCTCCGCGAAGTGGCCGATGCGCCCCAGGTGGTGCGCATGCGCCAGCGTGAAGATGCAGCTGCCGTGCTGCTTCGCGCGCGCGATGCCCAGCTCCATCGCCTGCACGCCGACGATCTGGCCGTAGCCGTGCTGGCCGTCCAGGCCCATCAGCGTGCCGATATCGAGGTTCACGCGCACCGCGGCGTTGGGCTTCAGGCCGCCTTCGGCCACCGCGTCGACGTACCGCGGCAGCATGCCCACGCCGTGCGAGTCGTGCCCGCTCAGGTTGGCCAGCACCAGGTTGGCCGCCACCTGCTGGGCCTCGGCGGGCGAGCTGCCTGCGGCTTCGAGGATGCGGGCGACCGTGGCCTGCAGGTGGTCGGCCTTGAGCGTATGGGACATGGATCAGGCTCCTTTCGCGTTCAGCGTGATGGCGTAGAGCGACGTGGTCGCGCAGATGAAGAGGCGGTTGCGTTTGGGGCCGCCGAAGCAGACGTTGGCCACGCGCTCGGGCAGCAGGATCTTGCCCAGCAGCGTGCCGTCGGGGTGGTAGGCGTGCACGCCGTCGAGCGCGCTGGTCCAGATGCGGCCTTCGGTGTCGAGCCGGAAGCCGTCGAACAGGCCGCTGGTGCATTCGGCGAAGACCTCGCCGCCGCTCAGGCTGCGCCCGTCGGCGCCCACCTTGAACCTGCGGATGTGCCGCGGCCCGTCGGGCGCATGGCTCGCGCCCGTGTCGGCGATGTACAGCAGCGACTCGTCGGGCGAGAAGGCCAGTCCGTTGGGCTTCACGAAGTCGTCGGCCATGCGCTCGACCTCGCCGCTTTGCGGGTCGATGCGGTAGACATGGCACGCGCCGATCTCGCTCTCGGCCTTCAGGCCTTCGTAGTCGGAGAGGATGCCGTAGCTCGGGTCTGTGAACCACACGGCGCCGTCCGAGTGCACCACCACGTCATTGGGCGAGTTGAGCCGCTTGCCGTTCCAGTGCGAGGCCAGCACGGTGATCGTGCCGTCGTGCTCGGTGCGCGTCACGCGCCGCGTGAGGTGCTCGCAGCTCACCAGCCGGCCCTGGCGGTCGACCGTGTTGCCGTTGGTGTTGTCCGACGGTTCGCGGAAGGTGCCCACGGTGCCGTTGACCTCGTCGAAGCGCAGCATGCGGTTGTTTGGAATGTCCGACCACACCAGCGTGCGGTGCGCCGCGAACCACGCGGGGCCTTCGCACCAGCGCGCGCCGGTCCACAGGCGCTGCACGCGCTCGGGGCCGGGGATGCAGCCCTTGAAACGCGAGTCCAACTGCTCGAAGCCGGTGCCTTCCAGGAAGCCGTAGGGGAGAGTCGCCATGCCGTTCCTCGTCGAGGGTTCAGTTCACATCACCGCGCCGACCTGCCACGGCACGAACTCGTTCTGGCCGTAGCCGTGCTGCTCGCTCTTCGACTGCGCGCCCGATGCGGTCGCGAGCACCAGTTCGAAGATGCGCTGGCCCATCTCCTGGATCGACGCCGTGCCGTCCACGATCTCGCCGCAGTTGATGTCCATGTCTTCCTCCTGCCGCTGCCACAGCGCCGAGTTGGTCGCGAGCTTGAGCGAAGGCGAGGGCGCGCAGCCATAGGCCGAGCCGCGTCCGGTGGTGAAGCAGATCAGGTTGGCGCCGCCGGCCACCTGGCCGGTGGCGCTCACCGGGTCGTAGCCGGGCGTGTCCATGTAGACGAAGCCGTGCGCGGTGACGGGCTCGGCGTATTCGTACACCGCCTCGAGGTTGCTGGTGCCGCCCTTGGCCACAGCGCCTAGCGATTTCTCGAGGATGGTGGTGAGCCCGCCTGCCTTGTTGCCCGGCGAGGGGTTGTTGTTCATCTCGCCTTCGTTGATGGCGGTGTAGTGCTCCCACCACTTGATGCGGTCCACCAGCTTCTGGCCGACCTCGCGCTTCACCGCGCGGCGCGTGAGCAGGTGCTCGGCGCCGTACACCTCGGGCGTCTCGCTGAGGATGGCCGTGCCGCCATGCGCCACCAGCAGGTCGACCGCTGCGCCCAGTGCCGGGTTGGCGCTGATGCCCGAATAGCCGTCCGAGCCGCCGCATTGCAGCCCGATCGTGATGTGCGCCGCGCTGCAGGGCTCGCGCTTCACCGCGTTGGCGCGCGGCAGCATCTCGTTGATGAGCGCCACGCCCTTCTCGACCGTCTTGCGCGTGCCGCCTGTGTCCTGGATGTTGAAGGTGCGGAAGTTCTCGCCCTCGGCCAGGTGGCCGGTCGCGAGCCAGGCGTTGATCTGGTTGGCCTCGCAGCCCAGGCCCACCACCAGCACGCCCGCGAAGTTCGGGTGCGTGGCATAGCCCGTGAGCGTGCGCTCGAGGATCTGCATGCCCATGCCCTGAGTGTCCATGCCGCAGCCGGTGCCGTGCGTGAGCGCGATCACGCCGTCCACGTTCGGGAAGGCCGCCAGCGCCTGCGGGTTGGTCTTGCGCGAGAAGTGGTCGGCGATGGCGCGCGCGGCCGTGGCCGAGCAGTTCACGCTGGTGAGTACGCCGATGTAGTTGCGCGTGGCCACGCGGCCGTCGGCCCGCTTGATGCCCATGAAGGTGGCTTCGCGCTTGGCAGGCACGGGCTTCACGTCGGCGCCGAAGGCGTAGTCGCGTTCGAAGTCTCCCTTGTCGGGGCCCATGTCGAGGTTCTGCGTGTGCACGTGCTCGCCGGCGGAGATGGGGCGGCTCGCGAAGCCGATGATCTGGTTGTAGCGGCGCACCGGCTCGCCCTGGGCGATGTCGCGCATCGCGATCTTGTGGCCCGGCGGAATCAGCCCGCGCACGGCCACGCCTTCGACGACGGCGCCGCCGAGCAGTTGGGAACGCGCGATGACGACGTCGTCGGCGGGGTGGAGTCGGATGTAGGGAGTCATCGTGGTGTTCTTCCTTGGTTCAGGAAGCCTTTGTGCGGCGCCAGCTCGCGCTGAAGCGCTGGTGGAACTTGTCCATGTGTTCGTGCATGGCGCTGCGCGCGGCAGCCGGGTCGCGCGCGGCGATGGCGTCGAGGATCAGCTCGTGCTCGCCGATGGCCGCCTGCCACGACTCCATGGTCTCGAAGTAATCGATCATGCGGGCGAAGATGGCGCCATGGCGCGATTCCCAGAAGCCCTGCACCGTCTCGGTCAGCACCACGTTGTCGCAGGCGTTGACGATGGCCAGGTGGAAGGCGCGGTCGCCCTCGTGCGGCACCTCGCCGTTGGCGGCCAGCTCGCGCATCATCCGGATGGCGCGGCGCATGGCGTCCACGTCCTTGCGCTTGCCGTGCTGGGCTGCGGTGGCGGCGGTCTCGCCCTCCACCATGCGGCGCGCGCGGATGATCTCCAGCGGCCCCCATTCGATGCCCGCCGCGCCGTTGGCCGGCGGCGGCGTGCGCTGTGAGCGGTCGAGCACGTAGACGCCCGAGCCGGTGCGCACCTCGACCCAGCCTTCGACCTCCAGCGCGATCAGCGCCTCGCGCACCGACGGCCGGCTCACGCCCAGTTGCCGGGCCAGGTCGCGCTCGGCGGGAATGCGCGCGCCTACCGCGAATTCGCCCTTGCCGATGAGCTCGCGCAGCTGTTCGGCAATCTGGCGGTACAGGCGCTGGGGTTCGAGGGTCTGGATCGGCACGGAGGAGCGGGGAGGGGCGGACAGAGTTAAGGGTTGTCCTGAATTGGCCAAGTGGTAAGGCCAATTCAGAATACGACAGATCGCCCGCACCACCATCGGGCCTAACCCGATGACGCGGCCCCAGGAGACGACCGAATTGAACCAGCTCGACTTCAATGGCCGCCACGCGGTCGTCACCGGCGGCGCAACGGGGCTGGGCTTCGGCATCGCCCAGCGGCTGATCGCGTCGGGCGGCAGCGTCACGCTGTGGGATCGCGACGAGGAGGCCGCCGCGAAGGCCGCCGAATCGCTGGGCCCCAGGGCCTTCGCGCTGAAGGTCGACGTGTCGCAGCACGCCTCGGTCGCCCAAGCCGTGGCCGCCACGCTGGCGCATGCGCCGCGCGTCGACGCCTTGGTCAACAGCGCCGGCATCACCGGCCCCAACACGAAGCTGTGGGACTACCCGGTGGACGCCTGGCGGCAGGTGATGGAGGTCAACATCAACGGCGTGTTCCTGTGCTGCCGCGAGGTGGTCGCGCAGATGCGCAGGCAGGGGCAGGGCAGCGAAGGCGGCGGTGGCTACGGCCGCATCGTCAACATCGCCTCGGTGGCCGGCAAGGAGGGCAACCCCAACGCCAGTGCCTACAGCGCGAGCAAGGCGGCCGTCATCGGCCTGACCAAGTCGCTCGGCAAGGAGCTGGCCGACACCGGCATCCGCGTGAACTGCGTGACGCCCGCGGCGGTGAAGACGGCCATCTTCGACCAGATGACGCCCGAGCACATCGCCTTCATGCTCTCGAAGATTCCCGTGGGCCGCTTCGGCACGGTGGAAGAGGTGGCCGCGATGGTCGGCTGGCTCTGCACCGAGGACTGCTCTTTCTCCACCGGCGCCGTGTTCGACCTCTCGGGCGGCCGCTCGACATACTGACCGGGCGGGCCCTCTCATCCCACACACTTCCGAATTCCAACGCACTGAAAGGAAAGCATGAAACTCGTCCGCTACGGCAACCCCGGCAAGGAAAAGCCCGGCCTCATCGATGACAACGGCCAGCTGCGCGACCTGAGCGCCATCGTCAAGGACATCGGCCCAGAGCAGCTCGGCGACGCCGCGCTCGCCAAGCTGCGCAAGCAGAAGATCGACAAGCTGCCGCTGGTCAAGGGCAAGCCGCGCTTCGGCTGCCCGGTGGCGAACGTGGGCAAGTTCATCGCCATCGGCCTGAACTACGCGGACCACGCCGCCGAATCCGGCCTGCCGGTGCCCAAGGAGCCGGTGGTGTTCACCAAGGCCAACAGCTGCATCCAGGGCCCGAACGACCCGGTGATGCTGCCCAAGGGCTCGGTCAAGACCGACTGGGAAGTCGAGCTCGGCGTGGTCATCGGCACTCGCGCACGCTACGTGCCGCAGAAGAGCGCGCTCGACTACGTGGCCGGCTACTGCACCATCAACGACATCAGCGAGCGCGAATACCAGATCGAGCGCGGCGGCACCTGGGACAAGGGCAAGGGCTGCGACACCT
>Ga0102594_1000423_pt1 | contig 41673 bp, 59 predicted proteins | sample AraplaCol_mLB_r2_2_FD_76863 | JGI IMG/M metagenome (GOLD analysis project Ga0102594, IMG submission 76863) | Arabidopsis root microbial communities from North Carolina, USA - plate scrape MF_Col_mLB_r2 (SPADES assembly) (version 2) | ecosystem: Host-associated > Plants > Roots > Endosphere...
CACCGGAGAGGTGGCAGAGTGGTCGAATGTACCTGACTCGAAATCAGGCGTACTAGCGATAGTACCGAGGGTTCGAATCCCTCCCTCTCCTCCAAGAATGGCCCCGCAAGGGGCTATTTTTTTGCCTATTCCCCACCGAAAACCCAGCAGAATCAAGGTCTTAGCCGATTCTGCTGCCTGCGTTTACGTGGATTTCCCACCGTCAAAAGCCGTTCCACACCGGCATTCGGTGGGCATCGTTGTAGGCACCGAACGGCATCCTCAACACGATGCCTACAAACACCCTAACCGACGCCATTTGCAAGGCGGCCAAGCCCTCGGAGAAGCCGCGGAAGCTGTTCGACGGCCACGGCCTGCATCTCTTCATCTCGCCGACCGGCGCTAAGGTATGGCGGTTGGCCTATCGAGTGGACGGCAAGCCGAAAACGAAATCGCTTGGCGCTTACCCGCTGGTCACGCTCGCCGAGGCCCGAACGCAGAGCGCAGTGCTGCGGAAAGGGCTGCTTGAAGGGGTGGCTCCTGTCACGAAGACCAAGCGCGCTGACTCGACATTCTGGGAGGACTGCCAGTCTTACTGGAACGGCCGAAAGGACGTGTCTACTGGCTACAGGGAAAACGCGCTGCGCGGCTTGGAACTGCATCTGAAACCTACCCTCGGCGACCTGGCTTCGGCCGAGATCGACCGCGCCATGCTGCTCGCGGAGTTGAACCGCATGGATGCCTCGGGAAGGTACGTCTTCGTGCGCAAGGTGCGCATGTGGGCGTCGCAGGTGTTCGACTGGGCTGTGGAGCAGGGTAAGGCGACGATCAACCCTGCCGAGCTAATCAACCCGAAGAAGGCGTTCGGCCGCCGCAAGGTCAAGCACCATGCCTCTCTTGAGCTGACAGAAATTCATGAATTCGTGCGCCGGCTGAGCTTCGAAAAAGACCTCAACTCTGTGCTCGCGTGCCGCTTCATCGCCTACACATGGGTGCGCACGAACGAAATGCGGATGATGCGCTTCGACGAGATAGAGGGCGATGCCTGGCTGATCGGCGGCGAGAGGATGAAGCGCGACAAAGACCACATCGTTCCGCTGTCACGGCAGGCCATGGAAATCCTCGATGTGATGCGCGCGCGCCGCCCCGAGGGGTGCGACTACGTGTTCCCCTCGGATCACCGGATCGATCGGCCAATCAGCGAGAACACTGTGCTCGCGCTCATCGCGAGGATGGGCTACAAGGGTGAGATGACCGGGCACGGCTGGCGCACGGTTGCATCCACCTGGGCGAACGAGCATGGCTATCCGCCCGACGCTATCGAGCGGCAGCTCGCGCACACGCCCGAAGACAAGGTGCGAGCGACCTACAACCGGGCCGAGTACATGCGCGTGCGCCGACCCATGATGCAGGACTGGTCCGATTGGCTAGATCAGCCCGATGCCGGCGGCTTGGAGGGTTGAAAGGCGCCATCCCATCGTTTTCTGACTGATGGCTACGTCTGGCGGCGGGAGCTTGTTTGCCTTGATCCAGCGGCGAATCGCTTCAGACCCTACGCCTGTCAGTGTGCACAGCTCGCGACGATAGATGATGCGGTCGGTGCTCGGCGTTGAGTCGGCGCCTTTGTGTTGTTCGGCGGTGCTTGCTACGTGACTCATCTCGTTTTGCCTTGAGTCGAGGACGTGGAGGCGGCCTCGGTGAGGTGTTTTCCAACCCACGCGCGCATTCGCTGCCAGCGCTCCTGCGGCGTCTCGTCCACATGGGTCCACTTGCCATCGACGTAGCGGCCATGAGCGGCGGCCTCGTCGTTCTCGTACATGATCTCCTGAGCCATCGCCCGGGCGATGCCGAACGATTCCGCGACGTGGAAATAGTCGTCGGGATCGATCTTGCTCATGTCGATGCCGCGCGCGTTGCCGATAACGCCAAGCGTGCAGAAGTCGCCATCAGCGTCCACGAGCGAATCGGCGGCGAGCGCCTTTTCCGGCATGGCATCCATCGTGGCAGCAAGTTCGCGCAGGAACGCTTGACCACGAGCGCCCCGCATGGCCGACCTCACGGCGCCGCGCCACATTTCCAAATGCTCGCAGTCGTCGGTGTATCCGCTGCGGCTCATACTGCACCGCCTTTCGAGGATTCTTTGATCCGGTCATGGCTCTCGATGGCCGCGATTGCGAGGGCGGCAATCTTCACGAGGCGTTCTCGGCGCTCGGCCTTGTTCGCGAGCTGGCGAATTTGCTTGTGGATGCAGTTCTGCCAATCGATGATGCTATGCGTGTCGTCGTGCGCAGGGCCGCCCCATTGCTCGTCCTGGCGATTGCGCTCCGCGCTCACGTCGCGGAAGGCTATCAAGCGGCGCCACCGCGTGCCGTCGAGTGTGTCGCAGAAGCTCGTCGTCAGCTCGTCGTTGACGGGATTTCGGCGGCGGCGCGGCGCTGGCATTGCAATGGGCTTCCAGCCCGCGGGCGGCGCGTAGCCGACATAGGCCAGCAACTTGCCTTCGTGAACGAGCTGCGCGATTCGCGAATCAATGGCGGCATGCACATCGGCAACGGTGTGTGGAACGCATGGTTCGTCGCATTCCTCGTGGTTGCAGTCTGGGCAGCCGCCCCAGTCGCCATCCAGCGAGGCAATTGCCTTCATCAGATCGGCTTCGGTCCAGTCATTGATGGTTCGCTCCGCCGCCCACTCGTGTGCTGCTGCAATTACCGCGGCCTCCTTGGTGCCGGTCGCTGCGCTCCCCGTCGCCTCGGGCGTGCCGGGGGTGTCTTCGTCGGCTTCGCCTCCTTCGTGGAGCCCGGTGTCGCTGTTCATGCGCGGGCCGCGATCTTGGCCGGGAATGATGCCGTCCGGGTTGTCATCCCATGGCTCGCCATTCGGGCATAGCACCGTCTCTACGCTGGTTGTCGGCGCTTGCGTGGCAAGGACGCGCCTTGCGTGGCTTCGGCGTGGATCGTCCCCTTGCCCATCGGCGAGCCGCTGCAGCAGCGCCTGGCGCTGCTCGGGCGATGCCTTGACCTTCATGGTGCACTCGCTGACGGGCACGAGCGTGCACGGCCAGCCGCAAGCGCACAGCAGCTCGTTGGCGACGTAGGCAACGAGCCATTCCTCGCCGGTCGGTGCATGGTGCACGGTGTCGCCCGTGTCGATGGATTGAGCGGTGTTCGTGTTCATTGGGTGATTCCTTCCTCTGCCGCGAGCTGGCGGCGGATGCGCGCGAGCGATTCGATGAAGGCATCGAACATCTGTCTCGGCGAGCTGTTGCGGGTGATTTCTTCGCAGACCTGGAGTCCGGCGGCCATCGCCTGCAGGCCGGGGCCGTCGAAGCCGTAGCGGCCATGCCGGCCGCGAATTGCGTCGCAGCGGCGAAGTGCGTCCGCTGCGGCGTGGAGGGGCGCGAGGCAAAGCTCGTCGATGGCCTCGGCGCGCACCATCACCGTGTTGAGGTGCGTACTGAGGCGGTCGAACAGTTCGTCATCGGAGCTGCCCGATTTCAGGTCGGCGAAGGCGCTATAGACCTTCGTCATGATGTCGTCGCCGCTGGGGATGCTGTGCGCCTGGCGCGCGGCGACAGCGACGGCGACCATCGCAGGCCGGATGCGGCGGCTGTTGCGCTTCATGCTGCGTACTCCTGTTCGGCCATCTCGCAGAAGAAGCTGCATTCCGGCATGGGCTCGTCGTGGCGGCCCGACGAGGGGTCGAGGTCTTTGAGGCCGAACCGCTCGCCCGTTGTCCGATTGCGGAAGAAGTAGGAGCCGGGGCCGAGTTCTTCCTGCAGGGCCTGCATGCGCGCAAAGCCTTCCGGGCGAACGAACCGCATGCGATTCCAGTGGCCCTCGCCTCCCTTTGGGCACTCGCCGCGGCAGTTGGCATTGTTGAAGCCGTCGCGGTAGTCCTCGGGAAGCTTGATGCCGGCGCGCTCGACCATCGCAAGGCAATCGGCCTTGCCGATGCCCTTCTCGATGAGTGGGGCGCGGCAGTCCAAAGCGGGATTGCGCTCGCAGAAGTCCTCGAACCGGTCCTGCTCTTCGGCGGTGAAGCCGAACACTAACAAGTCGTCAGGTTGCTTGAATGCATCAAGCACCTTTCTCTTGAGTTCGCGGGTGCAGGGGGCGCCGTGCAGTCCCTTCAGGAACCGCTTGCGCCGCCAGACTTCGTAGGTCGATGCTCCATACTTCTCGTCGCGCAGCACCACGACCGGGTGACCGAACCACTTCTCGCAGTCGGCGGCGAAGCGCCGGTTGTCCTCGCCTTCCTCGACGATGAAGGCATTGACGATCTGTACATCGTGAGTCGTACCGTACTGGGCGAGGGCGATTTTTGTCGCGACGGCCGACGCTGCGCCGCAAGAGAACTGGCAAACAACGCGCTTCATGCTGCCTCCCTGATTCGTGCGATGAGGTCGCGCGCGACCGGCGGGCATACGGCGTTGCCGAGCATGTGCATGGCGGCCTTGTGCTGCGGCGGTAGCTTGTAGTCGGTCGGGAAGCCCATCGCGGCGCGAGCGTCGTCGGCGCGCAGCATCCGCATGCGGTTGCCGCGCACCAGCGCCCACCGGTCAACCGTGGTGATGGTCCCGATGGGGCGGTGGATGCTTCGACCGGTGAGGCCCGAGCCGCTGCCGTAGTAGGGAATCAGGAAGCGTCCGCATGCAAGCTCCCTGCGACCTTGATGGATGCGCTGGAGCGTCGCGGAGCTGCGCTTTGCGGTGCGGATGGGCGACCATGTGCCTGCCTCGAAATCGACGATGGCACTCGCTGGAACATGCTCGCGTTGCGGCAGCTTCAGCGCGATGGGATTCCTGCTGCGCGTACCGACGACAAAGAGCCGGGCGCGATGTTGGGGCACGCCGTGGTCTGCCGCATCGATCACCATCGGCGCCAGCGCGTAGCCGAGTGCTTCCATGGCGAGAGCCCACGCGGGATAGAGAGCCCAGTCCATAAAGGCCGGCACGTTCTCGACGATAAACACCGGCGGGCGATGGCATTCGGCGGCCGACACGACGGCCCACGCGGTGCTGCGCAGCGCGTCATGGTGAGGCTTCTCCTTTCCTCGGGCCGGGCTGTGCCCTTGGCAGGCGGGCGAGGCCAGCAGCAAGTCATGCGCCGGCACGTCGCGCCAGTCGGCCTGTTGCAAGTCCTGGCATGCGTGAGCGGTGCCCGGATGGTTGGCCGAGTGGATGTCTACGGCTGCCTGCCAGTGGTTGGCCGCCCAGACCACGCTGCAGCCAGCTTGTGCGGCGCCCGTCGAGAAGCCGCCGGCGCCGGCGAAAAGGTCGATGGCCTTCACTTCCTGCCTCCCAGTCCTGCGAGAGTGCGTGCCACCTGCAGCTCGGCGAAGCGCACGAGAAAGCGCTCGCGCCATTGCTTCCACGTTGCGGCTTCGCGCTCGGGCGTGTCGAGTCGAACCCAGTCGGCGGGCGTGATGGGCTGCAGCGTGTTGTCACCGAGCACGGGCCACGGCATGTGCCGCGACGGGTTGTAGAGCGTCAGGTCGCGGCGCGCCGTGGCGAGGGCCTGCAGGTCGATGGAGCGCAGCAATTCGCGGTGCCCGGCGAACACGGAAAGCAGCTTGAAATGTTCGCGCACGCCCTTGGCGTGCTCGGATTCAAACGAGCGCCATGCAGCGATGCCGGCGGCCATGCTGTAGTTGTCAACGGCCTGCTTCGCCGGGCTGATGAGGTCATTGGTGTAGGCCTCGTGTGCGTCGTGCAGCAGTGCCGCCATCTGCACGAACACCGAAGCGCCGGCGCGCTGGGCGATGTCGCAGCACAAGAGGCTGTGCTCGGCTACGCTGTAAGGCCGCGAAGTGGCGCCGTTGAACTGGGCGACGATGGCGAGGTGGTGCGCCACGTCGTTGATGTCCACCGGGCGGCCGCATACGCCGTAGGCAGTCGGGCCGGCGAGGTGGTACTCGGCGCCGCTGGCGGTCAGCATCCACGTCATTGCGCGTCCTCCGACTGCAGTTGCACGGTGCGAGTGCGCAGGGCGGCACGGTGCTCGTTGAAGACGCGCTTGAAGTGCTGGCCCGAGCGTTCGTCGAACGGGTAGCGGCAAGCGAAGTTGAGCGAGTGGCCGGCCTCGGCCGCCTCCTTCGCTTCGCGCTCGATCTTGTCGAGCGACACGATGGGGAAGTCCATGAAGTCTCCGATGGGTAGGTGGCTAGGCGGCGTGAGCCGGAGCGGGCGCGCGTGCGGGCAGCAGCTCGCACGAGGTGATGGCGGCGTGGATTTCGGGGGCGTGAGCGCCTGGCATCGAGCGTGGGTTCGTGAGCACCATGCGCAGGGCGTCGCCGGCCTTCAGGCTGCGGTGCTTCGCGCGCCACGCTTCGGCCTCGGGGCCGACCCAGCGCACCACGTAGACCTCGACCGCGCGGGGGCCTTGGTTGTCAACGACGCGCATCTTCAGGACGAAGGCGCCGGCGTCGTTCTTGTGCTCGCTGACTGCGGGGCGCGTGGGATGGTCTTTGCCCACGAAGAAAAGGCCCGTGGTGGTCGTCGTCATTGCTGCGTACCCCGCTGCATCTCGGCGCGGATGCGCTTGAAGGTCTTGCGGATGTCGGTGGCGACGGCCGGCGTGTAGTTGAAACGGTCGTCGGTGAGGCCGCCGACCGGGCCGGTGCGCTGCGGCTGCTTGGGCCGGCGCGGGCGAGGGGAGGTAATCACGATCATGGAGTGCTCCAGCCGTAGACGCACATCGCGGCGAGCACGATGGGCAGGACGATGAAGACCGCCAGCGCTGCAGCGGTCGCGAGGAAGCCCGGAACGGGCGCGACTGGCGATGTCCTCATGAGGCCATTGCCGGTTTCGTGGAGAGAGGTCGAGCGCATGGCCGGCCTTTCAGAAGGGGCAGGCCGCGAGGGCGCGGCCCGGGGTGGTGAGGGCGATTTCGAGCGCGATGTCGAACACCTCTTCGTCGGAGGCGCCGTGCCGGCTCGCAAGCAGAGCTGCGCTCATCGGGTTGCGCTCGCAGTACGGCGAGCCCGGGCGGTGCTCGTAGTGGTATCCGCCGCACCGGCAGAGCCGATGGCCGGTCGCGCGCAGGTGCTGCGTGAACAGCCCGTGGTCGCGGCGGCGCGTGCGGCACTCGGGGCAGCGGAAGAGGAAGGCCATTAAGCGGTGCCTCCTTTGGCCTTGCTGCACAGCCGTGCCATCCTTTCGTTGCGGGTCGCAATCTCGGCTTCGGTTGGCGTGTCGCTCATCGCCTTCACGAGTGCTTCCGCTGCTTCCGAGCAGCCGTGCTGAAGCACGAAGTGCCGAAGAACGACCTCAAGGCCTCCGATGAACGCAGCCATTGCTGCGCCGTAGTGATCGGCTCCGCCCCACCGTGAAGCGTGTGCGTACCCTCCGACGTGAGCATCGCGAATGTCGGCGGCCAGACGCATTGCGTCGCGCTTGCTGATGGTGGTCATGCTGCGGCCTTCGCGTAAGGCGACTTCAGCCACTCGCCGAAACCCATGCTGCTGTCCGCATCGAGGAATGCCTCGTACCGGCGCTGGCTGCGCGTCATCGGGCGCACGGTTCCCATGTCGAGGTACTGCACCTTCCACGTCGGGTGTGCGTTGCGGATCGCGCCCGGCTTATCGGCATCGAAGTTCACGCCGATGTAGTGGCCGCGGTCGGCTGCGATCACGCCTGGCTTTCCGTCAACGGTGACGCGGCGGCCCAATGCAGCGGGCACGCCGTAGGCATCGCGGATGTAGGCGAAGGGGGTGGCGCTCATGCGGCCTCCTGCGCCTTGGTGATGGCGGTATCGACGCCGATGAACGCCCTGAGGGCTGCGAATGCGTTCTCGCGGCCGGCGCGTTCGCCTGCAGCGAACCGGTCGCGGCGAAGAGCCAACATGGTCCGCAGATCAACCGGCGCGATGCCCTTGTGCACGCGGAACAGCCAGACACCATCGCAGTCGTGAAGAGTGACCATGCTCGCCCCGATGGGCTCGGCTGAGACTTCGTTCTCATCGAGGATGCGCATGCAGTCAGGCTGCAGCGGCCCCGGCGTGTGCTTTGCGGCGGTCATGCCTTCACCTGCCGAAGCGCGAAGTTGACATTTGCGAGCGCGTCGCAAAGCGGCTCGGTCACGAGCGAGCTGTACCCGGCCTCTTGGGAGGTCGCGATTGCCTCTGCGATGGCCTTCGCTGCGATGGCTGCGGCAAGCTGTGCCTTCAACTCGGCGAGGCTCTTGGTGGGGGCCTTCTGCGCGGCGTTCATGCGGCGCCCCGAGCGGAGAGGTTCAGGGCGTCGATGTCGCTGTTGAGCGCGCGAGCGCGCTCGGCGAAGTCGGCGGCCATCGGATGCGCCGGCGCTTTTTCTTCCTCGTAGCGCTCGACCGCGGCATCAGCGAGGCCGGGGAGGTCGATGCTCCCGGCCTTGAGTGCCTTCAGCGCCAGCGGCACGCCCATGGCCTGCCACGTCGTGACGCCTGCCAGCTTGCAGCGATAGAACGCCTGGCGCCGGCGGCCGGTGATGCGCATCCAGATTTCGACGCGCGCGGCGCGGGTGGCGACGAACGGCGAGGGGCGTCCGGCGGTCGCGTGGTTGGTTTGTGCGCGGGCCACGTCTCAGCCCTCGATGCGCACGGTTTCGAGCACCGGGCAGCCGGTGACGTGCTGCGCGATGTCAGCCGCTTGCGCGGCGCTGGTGGCTTTGAATTGGACGAACGGCGCGGCGCCGGTGTCCGAGGGGTTCAGGTGCCCGAGAGCATCCCGAGGGGTGTAGTAGCAGCGATAGCGGCGAGTTGCCATGTCCGGCTCCAAGTGGAAGACGAACAAATAGTAGCTATGCTGCTTTTAATGGTCAATAGCAATGCTGCTTGCGTTGCAAAATAAAGTAGCGCGGCTGCTTTTTAGGTGCCTGGAGCGCGACATCCGAGCTTGTCGCACTCACCCTGAAGGCGATCAACAAGGCGGTCGGCGCCCGTCACGCGGTTCTGACAGGTGGTCGCGGCAGCTTGCATTTCGGCTGCGATGGCCTGATCGCGGGTTGCTCCGGCGAGGTTGTTTTTGGAAGACGCTTGCCGAGCTTGAATGGCGCGCTGCTCTTGCTCGCAGCTATTGCGCATACGGTCAGCATCGAGTTTGGCGTCATTGAGCTTCACCCATCGCTCACGCTGCATCCGCTCGTCAGCCAGTGTGTCGGTGAAGGACTTCTTTTCAGAAGGCGAGGCCGAGGCGCTTGTGCTCGGGGTGCTTTGGGCTGCGATTGGCGCGTTACCAGAGGCGGGGCGCACGTCCAATTTCGAGCCGTTCGAACCGGCGCAGGGCGTCTGCTGAAATTGGAGTTTGCCGGTGGCATCCGGGCATTTGTAGACCTGCGCCGACGCAGAGGCCACGGCGGCGACAAGAGGCAGGATGGCGAGCAGTTTCAAGGGTCCCTCCGGCGGTGCTCATTGTTGTACGGCCGCTTTCTACCATGGGCCACGGGGCGAGAGGGACTAGAGTTTCGCTCCCATCCAGACGGCGCGGCCAATGATCTCGATATGCTGGGCGTTGTTCATCGAGATGTCTGGATTCCCATCGGGATTGTCCGAGCGAGCGACCCAGCCATCCGCAGTTTGGATCAGTCGCTTGACCATGAGGTCATCGCCATAAGACAGCGCAAAAACTGACCCGTTACGTGGCTCGCGGTTGCGCGTGTTGACCAGCAACACGGCGCCATCCACGATGGTCGGCTCCATGCTGGTTCCCGTGACGTGGACGATCCTCGCCGAGTCTTGGGTTGCTCCGCACGAGGACAAAAAGTCTCTTCGGAACTGCAGCGAGCCTTCGACTTCCTCAACGACGGCCGCAGCGCCTGGCCCCGCAGAGAGCCGCACTGTCAGTCGCTGAACCGGGACAAATTCCGAGTCTTCATGAGCGGCGTGGTGACTTGCGATGGCCTGAGCGGCGCCAGCGATCTGGGCGGCAATCGTTGGGCTGAACTGTCCGATATTGACGTTGAGGCCCCGCGCGAAGTTGGTTGCCTGCTCGATGTTGAGCGGCCGACGACCGTGCAGGTAGTGGCCGAGATTGGCTTGCGAGCGCAGGCCGTACTTTGCTGCGAAATCGTCCTGCTTCAGGCCGCCCGCCGCGCGGTATGCCTTGTACAGCGCGAGCAATCGCGCGGCATCTTCCCGTTGCCAGCCTTCGAGGGTGTTGGTGTCGTCGTTCGTCACCTCGAAAACTGTAGCGTCGCTATTAGTCTTGACAAACAGCATTGCTATTGAAGTAACATAGCAGCAAAGCTACTAATTCGACATGCACAACCTGAAATCCATCCGCGAACGGCTTTGCGTGACGCAGCAGGTGCTCGCCGAAGGCATCGGCTGCACGCAGGGCAACGTCGGTCACTACGAGCGAGGCCAAACCCTATTGCCCGATGTCGCAACGAAGCTGATCGCGTTTGCGGCCTCGCGTGGGCTTCGGATTGGCTATGACCATGTGTATGGCAACGCACCGCTGCCGCAGCTTGAGGCGGAGGTGGGGCATGCCCATGCGTAGGCGTTACCGGATCGGCTCTACCGTCACCGTCTGGGTCTCGACGACGTGCGAGTACGCGCTGCTCGCCGCATGGAAGCTGTGGGGCGTCGCAGGCGCTGCCAATCTGCTGACGGCGTGGATTGTTATCGGTGGCCTGCTTGGCATTTCCTTGCTGCTCGGTCCGCCGAGCGCCGTGTCTCGGCCAGTCGGGAGTGTTCTCGGCTATCGCGTCGCCCTGGCCCTTGACTTGGGCATGGCCGCGGCGCTCTTCTGGTTCGGGCACGACCTGCTCGGTGTCTTGTGGCTGCTGGCGGCGTTGGGCGTGCACGTCCATTCGTGGCGGGCGGCCGTTCTCCGGCGAGGTGCCCCCAATGGGTAGAGCGCCGCGTGCCATTGCGCGTCCTACGAGAGCCATTCCGGCGACGGCCGTGCTACGTCCACGGCCGGCGAAAGCACGCGCTCGCAAAGCCAATCCATCGCTACGCGCTCGCGCGGCGACTGCAGGCCGTGGGCGGCGGCGCACTTGTTGGTTAGCTCGATCCATGCCGCGATGTTCTCGCGCGTCAGCTCTGGCTCGACCTCCAGCAGCAACACGAGCTGCTGCAGGAAGTTTTCAACCGCACCCATACGCTCGTCGAGCGTTGGTGCGATGGTTGCCGCATCTGTGGTGCGGCGGCCTTTCTCATCTGAGGTTTGCATGGGAGTGACTATCTCAATTCCCGACGCCGTGGCCTATGGTGGCGACGAGCGCCTGCCCGACAGGTTGCACGGGCAGGACATCGCCGCCGCGGCATACAACACCGCTCACGGCTATCCCGGCGGCGTGCGCATGCTGGCGAAGCGCATGGGCGTAAATCCGAACACGTTCACGAACAAGGTGAACCCGAACAACGCCACGCACCATCTGAGCCCCGCTGAGCTGGTCCTGATGCAGCGGGCGAGTGGGAACTACTCCGTACTGCACGCGATGGCCGAGGCGCTGGGGCATACCTGCACGCTGGCGACGCCTGACCAGTCGGGCGGCAATCCCGTGGACACGCTCATGCGGTTGCAGTGCCAGCTCGCTGACTTCGTTCGCGCGGTCGCCGACGCGGTGCGCGAGGGCGATGGTGGCGTGACGGGGAACCAGGTCCGTCGCGCGGACTACGACGCGCAGGAGCTGATCGCCGCGGTGGGCCACACGATGGCCATGCTTCGCGGCCGGATGCGAAAGGCGCCGCAGGTATGAGCGAAGGCGAGGGCGAAACGCCGCCGGTGGTGAGTCTGGCGAGTCTCATGGCGCGCGTGGACGAAGTAGGGGAGTGCCTGTTGTGGCGTGGGTATGCGCTCGACGGCCTGCATCCGCAATGGCGAGTTGGCGGGCGATCTGGCCGGCTCTGGAACGTGCGGCGCCTGCTGTGGCTGCTCGTGCATGGGCCGCTCGATCCTGGCCTGCAGGTCGGGGTCCGGTGCGGCAGCGCTTTGTGTGTGCATCCGGATTGCCTTGTGGCGCGAACGCGCTCGCAGGCTTGTTCGGGTAGGCCGAAAGCGGCTGACCATCGCGCGCGAATCGCCCTTGCGAAGAGGCAGCGCGCGGCGCTTACTGCCGACGTGGTGCGCGCCATACGGTTGAGCCAGGCGCCTTGCGTCGAGCTCGACCAGCAACACGGGCTTTCGCGCGGCTACGCCTCGAAGATTCGCACCGGCGTGAAGTGGAAGGTTTACGGATCGCCCTTCAGCGGCCCGCTGCCGGGTGGGGTGTCGTGAGCATCAAAGTCATGACGATGGTGTTCGACCGCTACCCCGTAGGAGGCGCCGAGCGGTTGCTCGCGCTCGCGATAGCGGACCACGCACACGACGACGGAACGCACATCTTCCCGGCCATCGACACGCTGGCTCACAAGACGATGCAGAGCCGCAGCACGGTGCAGCGGCAGATCGCAAAGATGGTGGCCTCGGGCTGGCTGGTGCGCATGGGCAACCGCACCGGCAGGGGCTACACGAACGAATACCGCATCGCACCTGGCTGGATCGATGGCGAGCTGCTGCCTTCGCAGGTCGTACCTCCGCCTGTTACAGATGCGGAGGCCAGTTATCCACAAGCAGGTCAATCTGACACCCTTTCTCCGGGCGAAAAGGGTGTCATCCAGAACGAAAAGGGTGTCACCACAGACGCGAAGGGTGTCACAGCTATGACACCCGAATCTTCAGAACCGTCAAAGAACCATACCCCCCTACCCCCCGATGGGGGGGCGGATGGGTTCGAAACCCTTTGGTCGATCTACCCGAACCACGATGGCCGGGCGAAGGCAGAGCGGCGATACCGCCGCCTCGCGCCGAGCGCCGCGCTGCAGCAGACGATGCGCTCGGCAATCGAGGCCCAAAGGCTCAGCAAGAGGTGGACGAAGGACGGCGGCGAGTACGTGCCAGCGTTCGCGACCTGGCTGCGCGATGAGCGCTGGCTCGATGGATCGGGCGCGAGCGGCACGGCATGCAGGGCATGGCAGGAAACCCGCGCAGGCATCGACGCGAAGGCGCGCGAGCTGTGCATTCCGGCATGGGATGAGGTGGCGTTCTCGCTGGGCAGAGGGCCGAGCTATCCGGCGTTCACCGAGCGCGTGGTGCGTGCGGCAGAAGCGAGGGAGGCGGCATGCGCTTGACGATGCGATTCGATAGCGGCCTCGCGACCGTGCAGAAGCAGCTCGCCAAGCTCTCGGGCCAGCAGGCCAAGCAGGCATACGCCGAGGGCTTAAACGATGGCGGCTTTCGCGTGCGGCGCGAGTGGCAGCGTGAGATGAGCGACCAGTTCGACCGGCCGACCGCCTACATCCTCAAGAGCGTGTACGTGCGCAAGGCCACGCCCGACCGGCTCAGCGTGGACATCGAGCCGACGTACTTCGGCGGCAAGGGCGTGGACCCGCAAAAGATTCTGCAGGCGCAGGAGTTCGGCGGGCCGCGGCGCGACAAGCGCAGCGAGGTTGCGCTGCGCCGCATCGGCATCCTGCCGGTGGGCTACCAGACGGCCATCCCTGCTACGCCGTTTCCGGGCAGCGATGACGGGCGCGGCAACGTGCGCGGCAGCTTCCTCGTGCGCCTGCTGTCCTACTTCCAAGCGCTGGGCGAGCAGGGCTACCGGGCCAACATGACGGACAGGAGCAAGGCTCGCCTGCACCGCGGAAGCAAGGGCCGCGAGGGCGTGCGCTTCTTCGTTGCATACGGTCGTCTTCGCGGCGGTCCCACGCAGCATCTCGCGCCTGGCATCTGGGCTGCGACGGGCACGCAGGGCGGCGTCGTGCGGCCCGTGCTCATGTTCGTGCGCAACGCAACGTATGAGACGCGCATCAGCCGCGAGCGCGTAGCAGAGCGTGCCGACCTGCAGCCATACATCGAGCGGCGCATCCGCTTCCGTATTCGGAAGATGGCGGGCGAATGAAGGGCGGCCACGTCATGTCATCCCGTCGCGCGCCCCTTCCCCTCCGCACCATCGTGGGGCGAGGGAAAAAATCGGTCGGGTCCTTTTGCGAGGCGCGCGATACGGGTAATTCGAACCGCGTCCTCGGACTGTTCCGCGACCTCGCTAAGGGGGTTAAGTGAAGGTAGTTGAAGCATTGGGAGGGGCGATCACGCAGGCCGAGTTCGCCGTGCTCATCGGAGTGAGCGAGGCGAAGGTGAGTCAGCTCGCGAGCGAGGGCGTGATTGTCCGAGGCGCGTCGGGGCATGCATGGCTGCTGGCCTACTGCGAGCGCCTGCGCGAGGTCGCCGCCGGGCGTGCCTCGGCGGATGGTGGCGGCCTCGACCTTGTGCAAGAGCGCGCGGCGCTCGCGCGCAGCCAGCGCGAGGCACAGGACATTAAGAACGCCGTCGCGCGTCGTGAGTACGCGCCCATCGGTCTGCTCGCGGATGTCCTGGGCAAGGCGGCCAGCGCGGTAGTGGACCGCTTCGAGCAGTTGGAAGGGGCGTTGCGGAAGACCTGCCCGGACCTGCCCGAAGAAGCCGTGGCGACGGTGCAGAAGGTCATCGTCGGTGCGCGCAACGAATGGATTCGTTCCGCCTCCAAGCTCGTGAGTGACGACCTCGACAGCTTGGAGCAGTCGCCCGACGACGACGAGGACGACGACGCCTCGGCGCTGGATGCAGAGGGCGCGGAGGTCTGATGGCGATGCACGTTTCGCGTGAAACATTGAGCGCCATTCGCCGCTCGGTCGAACTCGGGCTCAGCAGCCTGCGCGCCGAGCTGTTCCAGACCTTGAGCGAGTGGGCTGTCGATAACTTCAAGCTCGCCGGCGAAAGCTCGCACCAGAAGGGCGGCTGGGTTGCGTGGTCGTTTCAGGTCGGCGTGCTCGACTTCATGAGCGATGACCGCATCGAAGAACTCGACGTGATGAAGTCGAAGCGGGTCGGCTACACGAAGATGATTACCGCCTTCGTGGCCTACAACATCGCGCACCGCCGCCGGAAGCAAGCCCTTTGGCAGCCCACGGACGACGACCGCGATAGCTACGTCAAGAGCGAAATCGATCCGCTGCTGGATGCGCGCGACGGTGTGCCCGCTGTGCAGGCTGCGCGGCGGAAGGGTGGCGGCGGTGATGACACCATCAAGATGAAGAAGTTTCGCGACAGCGTGCTTCATCTGCTCGGCGGTAAGGCGAAGCGCGCCTATCGACGCATCACGGTGGCCGTCGCGATCCTCGATGAGTGGTCCGCTTTCGATCAGACCATTGAGAAGTCGGGCGACCCCGGCGGCCTGGCGAAAGGGCGTCTTGAGGGCGCGCCCTATCCGAAGTTCATTGGCGGGTCCACGCCCGGCGTCAAGGGGCTCTGCCATGTCGAGCGCGCGGCCGGCAATGCCGAGGGCTACGTGCGCTTCCGCATCGATTGCCCGCGCTGCGGACTGGAGCACCCTCTGATGTGGGGTGGCCGCGAGAAGCTTTTCGGTTTCAAGTGGGATCGAGGCCAGCCCTCGACCGTGCGGCACGTTTGCCCGCATTGCCACGAGCCCATCCGCCAGAGCGAGTACCTGCGCGGCGGGATGCCAATGTCCGGCGCGTGGGTCTGCGAGAAGACGGGCAAGCGCTTCGGCGCGGATCGCGTCTGGCGCGATGAGGCCGGCATGCCCACCCGGCCACCGAAGTCTCTCGGCCTGCATGTGTGGGCGGCGTACAGCCCCCAGCGCACATGGGAAAGCATCGTGAAGGAATTCGAGGAAGCCCTCGATGCCCTGCAGCGCGGTGATGCTGGCCCGATGCAGCTCTTCGTGAACGAAACCCTCGGCGAGACGTGGGAGGTCGTGGGCGAGCGCACAGACGACCACGAGCTGCAGGCTCGCGCCGAAGCCTTCCCGCTGCGCACTGTGCCTGCTGGCGGGTTGATCCTGACGGCCGGCGTAGACGTGCAGCGCGACCGCTGGGAAATCGTCGTGTGGGCATGGGCGCGCGGCCTCGAATCGTGGATCGTCGATAGCCATGTGATCGAAGGCAACCCCGCGTCAGAAGCCGACTGGGCGCCCGTGACCGAATACCTGAGCAGGCGCTACCCGCAAGCCTGGCACGGCGGCTCGATGGGGCTGAGCGCCATCTCCATCGATTCCAGCGACCAGACGCAAGCCGTCTACAACTGGGTTCGCAAGGTGCAGCACCAGTTGCCGAAGCTGCGCGCGGTGAAGGGGCGCGGCGAAGAAAACATTCCTGTGCTTGGCCCCAGCAGCGCGCAGGAGGTGAAGTGGAACGGCAAGCGCTGGCCGAACGGCATCAAGCTATGGAATGTCGGTGTCGATACCGCCAAAGACCTGTTGCTCGGGCAGCTCTCGATTACCGAGGCCGGCCCGGGCTACGTCCACTTCAGCACCGAGCTGCCGCGCGAGTGGTACGAGCAACTGACCGCCGAGCAGCGCATTCTCGTGAAGGTGGGCGGGCGCGAAACCTATCGCTGGGTCAAGCGCCGCCCGCGGAATGAACAGCTCGACTGCCGCAACTATGCGTTGCATGCGGCCTTCGGCCTGGGCTTGCACAACTACACGGACAAGCGCTGGAGCGAGCTGGAAGCATCGGTGCAGCCGCCTCGCGATCTGTTCTCGGCGCCGCTTGTGCCCGAGGCTCCGCTGCTCGCTCCATCGACCGCGCCGGCCGCTGTCGCCCCACGCGCAGCGCCGGCTCCCGAGCCCATTCCGGCCCGGCCTTACACCCCTGCGCCTTCGAGGCGCGCACCGGCCTCCTTCGGCCGAGATTGGTAATCCGCATGACCGAACCATCACCCACGCCCGGACTCGACTCGCTGCTGAAGGCAGAGCCTGATCTTGTTGACCGGATCTTTGACTACTTGATCGAGGCGCATCCGGAGATAGCGGGATTGAGGCTCGACGAAGCGCGCAGCGCAGTGCGCCGCGATCTGATGGGCGAGCGGGGCTACATCTCCAAGCGGCCCCGCGGCGATCTTGCGAGGCAGGTTCTCGCCTTGTTCAATGGGAGAAATGCGTCTGAGGTGGCGCGGAAGCTCAACATTGGCAGGGCCACCGTGTACCGCTATCTGAAGCAATCACGCGGTGAGTAATCTTGTCTCACTTTTGTTGGAAATGAGACGGGGCCACGGATAGCGTCAATGCCTACTCTGAATCAATCCCTCTGATGTCCCAATCCTCCTATTCCTCCGAAGACCTGGCCGCAGTGCGCCGGGCCATCTCCAGCGGCGAGCTGTCCGTGATGCACAACGGGCGCCGGGTCGAGTACCGCAGCATCGACGACCTGCTCAAGGCCGAGGCTCGCATTGAGGGCGAACTGCGCGCCGCGGTCGGTCGGCCGCGCGGCGGTGTTCGCCGCTTCACTTTCACCACCTACCGCGGCGAGTAAGACATGCCTAATCTCTTGGATCGGCTCATCGGTGTCATCAGTCCCGATCAGGGGCTGCGCCGGCATCGCAGCCGCGAGTTGCTGAAGCGCGCCTATGAGGGCGCAAGCACGCGCGATGGGTGGCGGCCGAAGCGGGCGGGGGCCAGTGCCAATGCGGACCATGCGGCGGACGCGCGAACCCTTCGCGTGCGTAGCCGGTCGTTGGAGCAGAACGTCCCCTACATTGCGCAGGGCTTGCGCGCGCACAGTGCAAATATCGTCGGGACCGGCATCATCCCACGGTGGAAGGACAGCAAAGAGCACGCCGCAGCGTGGCAAGAATGGGCGCCGTTCGCGGATGCGGACAGTGGACTTGATGTCTACGGATTGATGCTGTTGGCGCACCAGACGGCGCAGCGCGATGGCGAGGTGATGGTGCGCATTCGGAATCGCCGCCCGTCCGATGGACTGCCGGTTCCGATTCAATTCCAGGTGCTCGAAATCGACTGGCTCGACGACAGCCGGATGGGGCGCATCGACGGATACAACGTCATCGAGGGCATTGCCTACAACGGCATCGGCAAGGTGGCGGGCTACTATCTCTTCGATCAGCACCCGGGCGAGCCGATCATCTTCGGTGGACGGCGAGCGACAAGCAAGTTCGTGCCCGCTGAGAGCGTGATTCACTACTTTGCGCCCAGCCGGCCCGGGCAGGGGCGAGGCTTCCCGCGGGTCGCGCCGATCATCGCGCGCACCCGCGACCTGATGTTGTACGAGGATGCCGAGCAGCACCGGAAGAACCTCGAAACCCGCCTGGCTGTGATCGGGTCGGGTGACGTGGACGGGATGGCCGAGGGCGCGGGCGAAGACGTGAAGGAGACGCGCAGCATGGGCGAGCTGCCCAGCGGCGGCATGATGCAGGTGCCCTCGGGCACGAACCTTACCGTCGTGCAGCCGAACGCGGCGCCCGGGTACGTCGAGTACCTGAAGATGCAGCTCCACCTCATCGCTGCCGGTGCCGGGTGGACCTACGAAATGATGACCGGCGATGTGCGCGATGTGAACTACACCAGTGCGCGCATTCGCAGGCTTGACTATCGGCGCGAGGCCGAGCAAGAGCAGTGGCTGCACGTCATCCCGAAGTTGATTGCGCCGATGGTCCGCGCGTTCTCGAATGCGTGTGAACTGGCTGGCCGTGTGAAGAAGGCCGATTACAACCTGCGCTATGCGACGCCGAAGTGGGAGTACACGAATCCGAAGGACGATGTGGCGTCGGACCTCGACGAGATTGCCGGCGGGCTGAGCAGCTTTAGCGAGAAACTGCGCAGCCGAGGTTATGAGCCGGAAGAAGTGTTTGAAGAGTTGTCAGAAGACATTAAGAAGCTGCAAGAACTTGGCATCTTGGATGTGATCTTGATGATGAGGAAGGGCAAGCAGATGAATGAAGAGGGCAAGCCGGTGGCGTCAACCTGAGAGCCACCGCGTATCGAATGCCGCGCTTGGCAGTGCCTTGCGCGGCATTTGAATTTCTGCGCTACAGGGGCTCCATAAATCGTCTCACTTTTGTTGGAAATGAGACAGCGTGCCGGGCAAAGTTCACGGCATGCCTCAAGCACAAGAAACCATCACTCGCCGCGACGATCTTCCGCTGGCCGGCCGCACGATGGAGCTTCGCGGCTTCACCCGCGCTGCGGAAGGGGGCGCATCTCAAACCGAAACGCCGCTTGCTACCGCGCAGCTCGTCTTCGCGGCTGGCGCAAGCGTAAGGCGCTACGACTGGTATCGCGAAAGAAGCTACCTCGAACAGCTCATCGTTGAAGAGGGCTCGATTCGCCTTGACCGCCTGACGCGCGGCGCACCGCTGCTCAACACGCACAACGCATGGAGCCTTGAGGCGCAGCTCGGCGTCGTCGAAAACCCGAGCATCGCCGCCGGTGAGGGGCTGTGCGACGTGACGTTCTCGCGTCGCGATTCTGTTGCCGGCTACGTGCAGGACGTGGCAGACGGAATCATTCGCAATGTGTCGGTGGGCTACGTGCGCCACCGCGTCGAGATGGTCCCGCCCGCGGCTGACGATGGGGAGTGGCTGTATCGCGTCATCGACTGGGAGCCCTACGAGGTTTCTCTCGTCCCCATTCCTGCCGACATGGATTGCCAAGTCCGCGGCACCGAAGCGCAGCCTCCCGCTGGGGCGGAAGTCGCTCAACGCATGTTTCCCTGCGAGTTCATCGAGGTTCGCAGCCAATCCGAATCGCCCACGGTGGGCGCCTCCGCCGCAAATCCAACCCTGAAGGAACTTTCCATGCCTCAAGCCACCGCCGGCGGCCCCGCCGCGACGACCGAACAACAGCGCGCCGCTCCCGGCGCCGCAACGGCAACGCCGGCTGCCACGCCCGCCGCCGCTCCCGCCGCATCAGGCAATGCTGTCGCTGATGCCGCCGCCGCGGCAGCGCAGCGCGCGGCCGACATCAGCGAGGTGTGCGCGCGTCACAATGTCTCGCACCTGGCCGCTGGCCTGATTCGCGGTGGCCAGCCGGTCGAACACGCTCGTGCGGCCGTTCTCGAAGAACTGGCCCTGCGCGACGCTGCCAGCGGTGGCCATCGCAACGTGCGTATCGAAACCGTGCGTGACGAGATGGTCACCCGCCTGGCTGGGCTGGAGCAGGCCATCATGCATCGCGTCGCGGCCGGCACGCAGCTCGACGACAACGGCCGCCAGTACCGCGGCATGAGCATGCTGGAGATGGGCCGCGACCTGCTCGAAGCCCATGGCGTCAAGACCCGTGGCATGGAGCGCATGCAACTGGCGTCGTCGATCCTCACATTCCGCTCGGGCGGCATGAACACCACGAGCGACTTCGCATCGATCTTCGCCAATGTGGCGAACAAGCGCCTGCGCAATGTGTACGACGAGAACCCGGGCACCTATGCCATGTGGGCGCGTCGTGCACCGAATGCGCCGGACTTCAAGAACATTACCGTCGTGCAGCTCTCCGGCGCACCCGAGCTGCTGCGCACCAACGAACACGGCGAGTTCAAGTACGGCACGATGAAAGACGGCGCCGAGACCTACGGCATCGTGACGCATGGCCGCATCGTGTCGCTGTCGCGGCATGCCCTCGTGAACGACGACCTGCGCGCCTTCGACCGCATGGTGACGGGCTTCGGTGCGTCGGCCCGCCGCCTCGAAAACCGCCTCGTCTACGCGCAGTTGACCGGAAACCCGACGATGGGCGACGGGGAACAGCTCTTTAGCGAAGAGCACAAGAACGTTGCGACCGGTGCCAGCTCGGCGCTGCAGTTCGCGGCGCTCTCGGCTGGCCGCACGGCGATGCGCCTGCAGCGTGGCCTGCAGGGCGAAGAACTGAACCTGGCGCCCGGCTACCTCATCGTGCCTGCCGCACTGGAGCAAACCGCCTACCAGCTCACCAGCTCCAACTACACGCCGGCCAAGCAATCGGACGTGAACGAGTTCCGTGCTGGCGGTCGTACCTCGGTCGAGCCCATCGTCGAGCCGATCCTCGACGCGGTGAGTGCATCGGCGTGGTATCTGGCCGCTGCGAATTCGCAGGTCGATACGGTTGAGTACACGTTCCTCGACGGTGCCGAAGGCCCGGTGATCGAGTCCGAAATCGGCTTCGAGATCGACGGCGTTTCTTACAAGTGCCGTCACGACTTCGCCGCGAAGGCGGTGGACCACCGCGGCATGTACCGCGCCAACGGCAGCTAAAGCGCTTCGCGCCGGCGCCCGATCCCGGGCTGCTGGCGGCCTCATCACTTCACCCAAGGAACCACCATGAAGAACTACCGTCAGGCGGGTAGCGTGCTCACGCTGACCCCTTCCATCGCCGTCGCCTCGGGCGTCGGCTATCTCTTCGGTGCCGCATTGTTCGGCATCGCGACCACCGACGTGCCGGCCAACACGCCGGGCGAGTTCAAGACCGATGGCGTCTTCGACCTCGGCAAGACTGCAGGCGTCGCGGTCGCTGTCGGTGATCGCCTCTTCTGGGACGCAACGAACAAGGTCGTCAACAAGACCAGTGCGAGCCAAGAGTGCATCGGCGTCGCGGTCGAAGCGTCGGCGGGTTCTGCCGATGTCGTCGCCGTGAAGCTCGGCGCAAGCCTGCCGGCCGCCACCTGATCCGCCGCTGCGCGACGCAATGCCTGCTCCCTTCGCTGCCCTGCAAGACCGCGTGAATCGCGCGCTCGATCAGCACCTGACCAACGCGCTTGCGGAGGTGGAGGGCGTAGCCGATCCCGTTCCGGTCGAGTTCGACGAGCCCTATGCGCCGGCCTTCGATGACCAGGCGGACGCGCAGGCGCCCGAGTGCTGGGGGCCGGCCATCGCATTGGGCGGGCTGGAGCGGGGCGATTCCCTTCGCATCGACGGCAGGCTCTTCGAGGTCGTGCGGTCGAAGCCGGACGGCGCGGGGCGTGTTCATCTGATTCTGCGGAGCGCCTGACCGTGATCGCCCTTGAAACCGTGATCGTCGCGCGACTGCGCGAGAGCCTGGCCGATGCATGGACCGTCAAGGGCATGTTCTTCGACGACGGCAAGCGGGCGGCTGACCTGTTCGCTTCCGTCATGTTCGCCGATGCCGATGTGCCGGCGAGCGAGGTTCCCGGCGCGCTGGTACGGCCGTTGTGGCTGGTCACGCTGATTGCCAAGGGCGCCAACGCCCAAGCGGCCAGCCAGCTCGATGGTGCGTTTGCGGTCGCTGTTGAAGCGCTCCACGGCTGGGCGCCGGGACCGGTCGGCGGCCGGCGCTGGGAGCGTCTGCAACTGGTGCGCGTGAAGCCGCCGCCATACCTCGATACCGGCCTTGCCGGCGTCGAACTCGGTTTTTCCACTTCGGCCCGCTTTGACGGCCAACCCTGAAAGGACATCTCCATGCCTATCGTTCACACCAAGACCGAGCTTTCGGCCCCTCGTGGCCGTCTGCGCCTCGACATCATGAACGCCCTCGAAGAGCTGACGGGCGAGGAAGAAATGGGCAACTGCCCGAGCTTCGTGCTGTCCATCGACTCCGAGAAGGCCGAGGAATTCTCGTCCGAGACGGCGGCAAGCGAGCTCATCGGCACGCTGACCGGCAAGATCAAGCGCACCGCGAAGATCGTCTGCAACAACATGAGCATGGCGACCTATCAGCGCTTCCTGGCCGCCACCAGCGAGACCGTCGTGCAGTCGGCGGCACCGGTGACCGCCGAGCTGCGCAAGGTGGTGCCGGGCAAGATTTATCAGCTCGGCCAGACTGCGGCGAATCCCATCGGCGTGCGCAACGTCACTGCCGTCACCGTGAAGAGCGAGGACGGATCGACTCCCTACGTTGCCGGCGAGGATTTCAACGTGGACCCCGAAACCGGCGCGGTGCAGATCATCGTCGGCGGTGCCATCACTGCGGGCAACGTGCAGTTCGGATACACGCCCGTGGCCGGCACGTATCAGCGCCTGAAGACCGGCGGCAACACGACGTTCCTTGCGGCTATCCGCGTGGTCGCAGACAACGCCTCGGGCAGCAACAAGGACTTTTACATGCCCCGCGTCAATGTGACGCCTTCGGGCGAGCTGCCCATCGTCTCGGCTGATGTCGAGTTCGTGAAGGTCGAGTTCGACATCGATGTGCTGAAGCCCGCCAATGCGGAAGCGGTCTACGTGGGAGGCCGCCCGGTCGCCTGATAGCCGAGCGCCCGCCCCTGCGGCGCAGGGTAGGGCGCGGTGACGCATGCGGCTTCGCGCAGAGGCTGCATGCGCCTCCCTTCCTCACATCTCGACTTCATCCCCATGGCCTTCAAGCCGATCCAGATACTCATCAACGCCAAGGACGATGCGTCCAAGGTGTTCGACCGCCTGCAGGCGCGGCTCGCAGTGTTCGCTGCGGCCGTCCTCGGCTACTTCGGTATTCAGGCGTTCGTCGGCTGGGTCAAGGGCGGCGCTGACCTGGAGCAGGCGCTCAGCCGGGTGCAGGCCGCCACGGGCGCGACGGCCGCGGAGATGCGTTTGCTGCGCAAGGCGACGGCCGATGCTGCGGCCGATGCGCGCTTTAACTTTACGCAGCTCGAAGCGGCTGGTGCGCTGGAGAACCTGGCGAAGTCTGGCTTGAGCGTGCGTGACGCTATCGCGACGCTCCCGGCGGCGATGGCGTTGGCCCGAGCTGGCGACCTTGAATTGGCGACATCCGCCGAGTTCCTGACGAAGATTGTCAACGGGCTGGGCCTCGCCTTCACGGATTCGGGGCGCGTGGCCGACGTGCTCGCCAAGGGCGCGAACGCAACGAACACCAGCGTCACAGGTCTTGCGCAAGCGCTGAGCTACGCAGCGCCGTTGGCGAACACCCTCGGGCTGGGCCTCGAAGCAACCGTTGCCATCATCGGCAAGTTTGCCGATGCCGGCATCGATGCGAGCCGTGCCGGTACGGCGCTGAACAGCATCCTTGCGCAGTTCTCCGACCCTGCCAGCAAATTCCGCACCGAACTGGCCGCCGCTGGCATCACGACGAACAACTTCGAGAAGATGCTGCACCAGTTGGCTGGGGCAGGACCGGCGGGCCAGCGTGCAATCGCGGCCGTGGGGCAGGAGGCGGGCCCGGCGTTACGCGCCCTGCTGAATCAGGGCATCGACAAGCTCGATGAGCTGAAGAAGAAGCTTGAGAACGCGACGGGCAGCGCCGCCGAAACCGCGGATGTCATGCAGCGCAACCTGAAGGACGCCTTCAAAGGGCTGGTGGCGGCGTGGGATACGACGACGAACGCACTCACCACGCCTGTGCTCCCGATCCTCACGCAGGCGGTGCAGCAGCTCGCGGCTTCGCTTCGCACGGCCGTGGCTGATGGCACTGTAGGCCGTTTCGGCACTGCGCTCGCAACGGCATTCCAGAACGGCATCAAATGGGTGCAGGCGTTCATCGCGAGTGTGGATGTGCCGGCGCTGGTGGCGAAGGCGCAAGCGCTGGCCGACCGCGCCGGCGCGCTTCTCGACAGCTTTGGACAGAAGGCTCAGAACGCCGGGAACATCGTTCAGACTGTTTGGGGCGTCATGACCACGGGCGCGAATGTTGTTCTCGCGGCCATCTACAAGATCGCCGAGGGCATGGCTTCCGTGGTCGTAGCGGTGCAGCAGGGCATTGCGACCATCATCACGGGGCTGGCGAAGATCACGTTCGGCGAGCTGTCGGCCGCGTTCAGGCAGGCGGCCGAAGAGGTTCGTGCTTCGGCCGAGGCGACCGGCGCGGTTGCGGATGCCTTCGGTGAGAAGGCGGGCGAAGCATTCGACCGTGCGGCCGAGGGGGCCGAACAAGCGCGAGCCGGCTGGGCCGGGCTGACCAGCGACGCCGAGAAGACCACGACAGCGGCGGCGAGCGGCGCCGCCGCCTTCACCAACATGGCTGCCGAGATGAAGGCGGCGGGCGACAGCGCACAGGACGCGGGCCAGAAGGCCGCCGGAGCGGCTGCAACTCAGCAGGCGAAGATCGACGAGGCTCGCGCCGCTGTGGCGCGCCTTCGCGATGAGTACAACCAAGCGTTCAATGCCGGCAATGCTGAATTGGCCGCGCAGAAGCTCGATGCGCTGCGTCAGGCGAGTGACAAGGTGGCCGCTGCGTTGGAAGGGCAGAAACAGAAGGCCGAGGAGACCCGGGCCACCGTCGAGCGCCTGCGCGCCGAGTATGACAAGGCCATTGCGACCGGGAATCTTGAGCTTGCAGCGCAAAAGCTCGACGAGTTGAAGAAAGCCAACATCGCCGCGGCCGATGCTGCTGGCGCCAATAAGAAAGCGCAGGCCGACGCGGCGGCCGAAATCGCCGCGGCCTTCCAGCGTGCCGGCGTGCAGACGAAGACCGAGCTTGAAACCATGGCGAAGGTCGCGCTGCGCGACTACGAGATGATCCGCGACAGCGGGCAGGCGACCGCCATCGGCCTCGGCGAAGCATGGAAGCGCGCGGCCGAGGCCGCCATCGCGGCGGGCAATGGTGTTGCGCCTGGCTGGGTGCAGGCGCAGGCCGCAATGCGTGGCTTCGAGGTCGTGCTCGATAGCGCGGGCCGCTCGACGCTGAAGCTCAAGGACGCGCAGACGGATGCGACGACGGCGGCATACGGCCTGGCCGGCGCGCTGCGCGAGGTGACCAATGCGCGCGAGCGTGACATCGAGGCGCGCGAGAAGGCCATCCAGCTGCAAGAGCGCGAGGTCGCACTCGAAAACAAGCGCCTCGGCCGCGATGCGAACGGCTTCTCGACCGACAAGACCGGCAAGACAGTGAATGCGGGGAGCGACCTGGGCACGCTGACGGGCATCGCTGCGTTCCTGAAAAACGCCGGCGTCAAGGACGATGAAACCGCGCGTCGCATCGCCCGCGAGTTTGCCGACGAGAAGGGCAACGTTCAGTTCTTCAACAACCCCGGCCAGAAGAAGTACGGCGGCGACACGCTGAGTTACGCGCTGCTGAAGGCGGCCGAGAAGGTGACGTTCTTCGGCGACGGCCAGACCCCGACCAGCATCCCGAAGCCCGAATCGAATCGCACGGTGAACCTGCAGCTCAACCTCAACGGGCGGGACTATGGCCGCGTGAACACCGATGCCGCCGGCGCTGACGCCATCGAGGGCCTGCTCGCCCAGCTCGGCGCCGCAAAGGGTGCGTCTTCCAACCGGGCGGGGCACTGACATGGCGGCACCGAAGTTTCACACGCTCGCCGGTCTGGAGATTCCGCGCGGCATGGTCTGGGTCGATGAGTTCGGATGGAACGCCGTCGAGAAAAGCCTCGACTACTCGGTGACGGGTGCCGCACTCATCGATGGCGCCGTGCGCCTGGCGGGCCGCCCGATCACGCTGCAGGGCGAGGCCGAAGCCGGATGGATCAAGCGCGGCGCCCTCAAGGCTCTGCGGGCTCTCAACGAATCGAACCCGGTCGGCGAATACGTGCTCGTGCTGGCCGATGGTCAGTCCTTCGATGTGCAGTTTGCGCCCGGTGCGGCCGTCGTTGAGGGCAAGCCAATTGCGCGCCCTGAGATACCGCCCGAGGACTACCCCTATGCCGCCACCGTGCGCTTCATCACCGTTTGACCATGACCATTCTCGAATCCGACATCAAGCTCGTTGCCACTCAGGTGATGGATGACGTGCCCGAAGGCGGCGGCGCGCCAACCTCGACCGTCATCGTGGATGGCGCGAGCAATGCCATCTACAAGGACATCTCCGCCGTGGACCGCGCGCGCGGCGATGTGTCCATCATGAAGATCGCCGCGACGATCCAGACGCTCAACACCGATACCGCTCTCGGTGGCCTCGTCATCATCTCGCGCGCACCGGCTGACCCGGGCGTGAGTCCGGCGCTGTTCTACACCGGCGACTTCTTCGACCGTCGCGCCAGCATCCAGAACCGCATCGAGGCTTACACGGCGCCCGGCGAAGAGTTCAATGGGTACATGCTGTCGAACCACGTTCAAGGGCAGCGCTCGCTTCAAATCTTTCAGCGCCCCGGCGCTACGCCTCCGGCCATCAATGGCACGCTGCAGATCAGCGGCGGCGGCAAGACCGAGTATGTGCGTGTGTCCGATGTGTCGGTGGAACAGCGCACCTACAGCTACAGCACGGGCGGCTCGTTCGTGGACTATGCCGCGCAGGTCTGCATCTGCGAGCTGCTGGATGGACTGAAGAACGACTACACGGGCTCGCCCGCAAGCCGCCTCTTCGAGCGCTCCGCGACCGCCGCAGCGGTCAATCGGATGCTCGTGGCGAATGCCGCCAAGTTCTACGGCATTGCGAAGCTCGCCGCGCCCGTGAGCACCGGCGACCTGTCCGCGAAGGTCAACACCATCAGCACGCAGCTCGTGCCGAGCGCGACCACGGAAATCCCGCTCGTGGACATGTCGGCCGCCGGCTCTTCGACATCGCTCGTCGCCTCGGGCTCCGGCACCGTGACGCTGAATACCGGTGTGGTGTTCGGCCCGAATTCGATCATCACCTTCGGCAATCCCGCCTACCCGGGCTCGCTGTCGGTGGCGACCTCGGCGGGCACGCTGACCGATGACGGCGGGCGCCTGAAGCTCGGCGCGCTGACCGTGGGCAGCGTGAACTATGCCGGCGGCGCGATGACGCTCGCCAGCGACGCGCCCACCATCACCGGCAACAAGGCAATAACCTTCCGCCCGGCCGGCGCGCCTATCGAGCTGGCCGACTCGACCTCCATCGCGGTGACGCTGGAAAGCCGCCGCATCAACTACCCGTTGACCATCCTGCCGCCGCCGGCGCCTGGCTCGCTGCGCGTGGCCTATCGCGCCGGCGGCAATTGGTATGAGCTGGCCGACGACGGCGGCGGGCGCCTGGCGGGCACGGATTCGAGCATCGGCAGCGGCACGGTGGATTTCGTGACGGGCACGGCCTTGCCGACCCTCGGGAGCCTGCCGGACGTGGGCAGCGAAGTCATCTTCACCTGGGCGGCCAAAGCCAACTACAAGGACCGCAGCGGCACGCTCACGGCCGCCGTGTCGATCATGCTCGCGCTGGACAACCAGGCGGCGCAGGCCGGCACTGTGTCGGTGGACTGGAACGACGGCACCGCGCGGCATGCCAGTGACAACGGCAGCGGCCTGCTCACGGGCGACGCTACCGGCCCGGTGTCCTATGCGTCGAGCACCATCGAGCTGCGGCCGAACGTGCTGCCGGCCTCGGCGGTGGCCTTCACGGTCAACTACAGCCACGGCGACCCGGAGACGAAGACCTTCCCGGCCCCGGCGCGCGATGTGGACGGCGCCATCACGCTCAACCTCGGCAAGACCAACGTCGCGCCGTGGTCCGTCGCCCTCGACTGGAATCTCATCCTGCAATCCACCAACGGTGTGCCGGCCGATCAGTGGGTGCCGCAAAACTTCGCGGCCACCAAGACGGTGACAGACAACGGCGCCGGCAAGCTGGTGGATGGCGTGGGCGTCGAGTTCGGCACCATCGTCTATTCGACGGGCATCGCCAAGCTCCACCCCGAGGCCGTCGTGAGCGTGCCCGTGCCGCAATGGGCGGTTAGCCCGCAGGGCGTGCTCGGTACGGTGCTCTCGCCGAACCTCCCGGGCTTCTACCGCAACACCCTCACGGGCTACACCTATGCGGTGCTTAATGCCTCGCTGCCGACCGACTCGACGGCGCTCGTGTCCGTGCGTTTCCGCGTGGCAGGCGCCGGCACCACGAAGAGCCAGACCTTCAATCAGCCCAAGCTCTTCATCAAGCTGCTGCCGAACGCGAGCGAGAAGGGCGTGCCCGGCGCAATCAACTTCTCGTACGGCGGCAAGACCTACTTTGACCGAGCCGGTTCGCTCTACACCGACCTCGATCCGGCCACCGGCGCCGCTTCGCTGGCCGGCACCTACGACTACGCGACCAACACCGCCGCGCTCACGACCTGGCCGGCCTCGGCCTCGACCCCGGTCGTCGTGAACAGCCTGCTCACGTCGCTGGACAGTCAGCCGGTGGAGTACGTCGTCTTCCGCACGCCGGTGGCGCCTGTCAGCCCGAACACCCTGCAGCTCCTGGCGACGAAGCTCAACGGCGGCACGATCAACGTCACGGCCGACGCCTCGGGCTTTATCAACGGCACGAACGTGCACGGCACTTTCGATGCCGCGACCGGCGTCGGCAAGGTCCGCTTTGGCGACTGGGTGACGGCCGCCGGCAACGAGGGCGCCATCTGGTATTCGGCCGATGCGGTCGGCAGCGACGGCAAGATTTGGAAGCCGGTCCCGGTCTTCGCTAGCACCATCCGCTACAACGCGGTCGCCTACACGACGTTGCCGGTCGATGCGACCCTGCTCGGCCTCGACCCGGTGCGCCTGCCTTCGGATGGCCGCGTGCCGATCTTCCGCAAGGGCGAGCTTGTTGTCATCCACAACACCAAGCGCATGCCGGCGGCCGTGGTGTCCAACGGGCAGACCCTCGATGTCGGCCGCGTGCGCCTTTCGCGTGTGCGCATCGTCGGCGCGGATGGCGCGACCATCGAGACGGGGTACACGCGAAACCTCGATGCGGGCACGGTGAACTTCACCGACGTGTCGGGCTACGTGCAGCCGGTCGTTGTCGAGCACCGCGTCGAGGACTTGCTGACCGTCTCCGATGTGGGCATCGATGGCCGGCTGGCATTCGCTGGCCGTATCACGCACGACTACGCCGCCGGCGAGAGCTGGGTGAGCAGCGCGCTGCCGATGGGCGACGTGAAGGCGCGCGTGCCGCTGCTTTTCGACCAGCAAAGCTGGTCCGGCGCATGGTCGGACAGCCTCATCGGCAACGCGGCGGACGCCACGTTCAACGACATCGATTTCCCGATCACGGTCACGAACAAGGGCGCCGTCACCGAGCGGTGGCGCATCCAGATCAACGCCGGCGGCACGACCTACAACCTCATCGGCGAGCACGTCGGGCAGATCGTGACGGGTCAGAGCATGGCGGCGGACTGCTCGCCTGTCGGTCCCTCGGGTGTGCCCTACATGACGATCCCCGCCGCCGGCTTCGGCTCGGGCTGGGCGGCCGGGCAGCTCATCCGCTTCAACACGGTTGCGGCGACCTTCCCCTTTGTACCGATTCGCACCGTGCAGATGGGCGCCGAGACGGTGCTCGATGACAGCTTCGAAATCCTCGTCCTCATCGGCGTGGATCGCCCCTGATTGATTCAAGAAAGAGAACCCCATGGCATCCGTAGTTGATACCAGCGTGAAGCACTTCCGCAGCGACATGTCAGGCGCGCCCGGCGTGAGCGGCACGGCGGGCTCGCTGATTGCGTTGCTCGACGCCTGCCTCGTGAATGGCTTCGATGTGAAGACCGCGAGCAGTCTTGTCGTGTCCGGTGGCGTTGCCACGCTCGGCTTCACGGGCGGCCACAGCGCCACGGTGGATTCCGTCATCGTCGTGAGCGGCAGCAGCGTGGCGGCCCTCAACGGCGAGCAGAAGGTGACGGCCGTCGCCGGCGGGCAGGTGAAGTTCGCGACCACCGCAGCCGATGGCGCGGCGAGTGGAACGATCAGCTTCAAGATGGCGCCAGCCGGCTGGGAGAAGGTCTATACGGGGACGAACAAGGCGGTCTATCGCAGCCTCGACCCTGCAAGCAGCAAGATGCTGCTGCGCGTGGACGATACCTCCGCGCAGTTCGCCCGGGTCATCGGCTATGAGTCCATGACGGACGTGGATACCGGCGTGGGACCATTCCCGACCTCGGCCCAGATGGCCGGTGGCGGCTATTGGGCGAAGAGCGGCGGTGCGAATGCGACCCTCAATTCGTGGGCGCTTTTCGCCGACTCGCGGTTCTTCATGGTCAACATCGCGATCAACTCGTTCAGCATTGCGGCGGCTGTGCAGGGGCCGACGCGAGGCTTCGGCGACCTGCTGGCTCGCCGGCCCAGCGGTGATCCCTACGCCTGCGTGCTGAACTACAGCGGCACGTCTTCAGTCACCTCGATGTATGACGGCCAGTTCGAACTCGGACAGGACTTGCGCCATGCGATGCCGAGAGGCTATTCCGGTCTCGGTTCGGGCATTCTTCACTATTGCCTGCCCTACATCGGGGCCTCGAACGCCTACTCGGGCAACGATTTTCTGCTGGGCACGTTTCCGAGCTATGTCGATGGCGAGTTGAAGCTCTCGCGGCGCTACTTCAACACCGTGACCACGGGCTCGACCGGGGCGCCGCGCTGCGATCTTCCGGGGCTGCACTCCGTGCCGCAGACGGCCCTTGCTGACACGTTCAGGCTGTTCAGAGTCGAAGCGGGCTCGGGCGCCCTCGTGGGCAGGAATCTGATGGTCGTGAATCCTGCAGTCACCACGATGCAGGGAACACCCCTCACGTCGAGCCAGGCGGGTGCGTCGTTCATCGACATCACCGGACCTTGGCGCTAAGCGATGGCGGCTCATCGCTACTGGCGAACGGTCGGGCTTGAGTCCCTTTCCGGCGGCCTCATCGAGTTGACCGAGTTCTGGCTGCTGGCTGGAACCGTGCGGGTTGATGTTGGCGCAACGCTGGCCGGCACTGCGCCTCTGGTGGGCGCGCTGGTGAGCCTGCAAGACGACGACCTCGGCACGGGGGTTGTCTTGCCGAGGGGGGCTGTGCTTGCGTGGGATTTCGGGCCTTCCGGTGCCGATGTCTCCGACATTCGGCTCGGCTCCGCAGGCGATGCGGCGAAGTTTCCGCTTCTGTGCGGCCTGCAGTATTCCGACGATGGCGTGACCTGGGCATCGGGCAATCTCTTCGCCGGCATTCTTTGGCCGGGCGCGCGCGCGAAGACGGTGAGCGAGCAGCTCGGAAACCTCTTTAAGGCGAACGTGTTCAGCTCGGGATCGAGCGGCGCGCCCGACGCCGTGGTGAGCCCCTATACGTCGATCACGCTTTTCGACAACAACGGGGTGTTCGTGTCGCCGAAGGCCGCTGGCGTGAGGCAGTTCGAGGTGTCGAGAACAGCGATCACCGGTGGCGGCATCGGCATCTACGTGGGGGTCGCAGGGCGGGCGGCGATTGACGCGGTGAGGCCGGCGACAGCTTCAGTGCTCCAGTACGCGCCGCAGATCACCTATGGGCAGAACGGCTTCAAGTACGTCAACACATCGTCGTCTGTCGCCTACGGTGCATCGTGGACGGTAGGCGATGTCATTGGGTGCGTGGTTGACTTCGCATCGGCGCAGGTCACGTTCTACAAGAACGGCGTCTCTCAGGGCGTAGCCGGCACGTTCCTGTTCTCTGGCGGCGAGTGCTTTCCCTATGTCCAGGCGGCCGGCTCTTCAGGTCGAGCGAATGCTGCCGTGTGCTCGGTCCGGACGCGCGGATTTGCATATCCGGTTGCCGGGACGGAGCCTTGGGAAGATCGAACGGCCATCGCGACGGGCGCTGTTCAGGGGCGCAATGCCCTTGAGGCCGCGCGCGTCGTCGCTTCAGCCGGGGCGATGCCTCCGGCTTCGATGCGCCCGTTGCCTGCAACGATGAACGTGCGCGGTGACTTTGCGCAGGGCATGCTCGGTCGCGGAGTGGGCCGTGTGCGCGGTTTCACGCTCGACTACGTGAACCCGTTGAACAAGCCCTATTCCTGCAGGGTGCGGCTCGTGCGCGAGAGCGATGGACTCCAGATTCGCGAGGTGTGGTCGGGTGCCGATGGCTCCTATGACTTCCAGTTCGTCGACGAACTGCAGAGCTACACCGTGGTCGCCTACTACCTGGCCCACGGAAAGCGCGCTGTCGTCACGGACGGCCTGACCCTTGCGAATGGCAAGGTGGAGCTGATGCCATGAACGTGCTCGCCATCAATGCCATGTTGGCGGGGCCGGGCCTTGTGGCGTACCTCGACGCGGGGGCGCGGCTGCTCGTGTGCGGAGGCGTGCAGCCGGCCGAAGGCGGCTCCATCACTGTGCTGCTGGCTGCTGCAGTGCTGGCGCTGCCCGCCGGCGCGGTGGCTGATGGTCGCCTCGTGCTCGTGCAGGCCGACACCGCCGGCGATCTGGCCGTGGCGACTGGGATCGCGACGTGGGGCCGGCTGGAGAAGGCGGACGGCACATGGGTGGCCGACTTCACCATGAGCGGCCCCTCGGGCTCGGGGCAGGTAAAGCTCATCGTTCAGAACCCGCCCGAGGGCGACCCCGAGGCCAAGCTCTATCAGGGCGGAACCTTCTTCCTCGGCGAGGTGGCAATTGGCGGTTGACGACCTCATCTTCCGAAAGCCGCCGCTCGACGGCCCGCCGAACGTTCTCGTCTTCGGAGAGCCCGAAGAGCCGAGCAGTGGCGCGGCGTATGCGTTCGGGCGTATCCCGCTGCCGGGCTTCTTCGTGTCCGGTGGCGTCTCCGCGACGATGCCGCCGCTTGCCACGGCCGCAGGCCGCATTCCGCTGCCGGTCTTCATGGTGAGCGGTGCCGCGAAGTATTCGAGCGCCGTCTCGCGCCCGCTCGTGGGCAAGGTGTCGAGCGGCTGGCAGGTGGCGCGGCAGATCGAAGGCGGCGCGGCCGTAAGGCATCAGAGCGCCCAGCGCGCGCGCATTGGGCGCGTGTCCGCCTGGCAGAACGCGGCGCCGGCCTCGACCGGCACATCTACCGCGTGGCAGGACTCGCTTCGTGCGCGTGCTGCTGCTGCTGCGCGCTATCAGGCGGCCGGGCAGCTCGAAGCCGCCGCCGGCGTGCGTCATCAGGAGGCGCAGCGTGCGCGCTCGGCCGCCTCGGCGCGCTGGCAGGAAGCCCGGACCTTGGCGCCGGCACCGGTCGGCATCCGCTATCAAGCGGCCGAGCGCATGCGTCGTGGTGTGCGCGCGAGCTGGCAAGAGGCTGCGCGCGTGCAGGCCCGCCACGCGGATCGCTTCGGCGCCGCGCTGCAGCTCGATGTTGGCCGCGTGTCGAGGTGGCAGGCGGCCATGTACCCGCTGCCCGGCCGCTCGGTCATCGTGCCGCCCGGTGAAACCCCGTGCTACGAGCCCTCGACAACGCTCGTCTTTCGCGAGCGGCAGCAGCACACCAGCACCCTCATTTTTGTTTGCGAGCGGCATGGGCCGCCGCCTGGCACCGGCGAAACCGTCGTGGTGCCCGTCTTGGAGGTCTATACCGTGCAGAACAGCATCAGCCTCGTGCGCCTCGATAGTGGCGAGGTGTTGGAAGCGCTCGCGTTCTCGATGAGGCTCGATGCCGACTCGTGGACATGGCAATGGAGCGCCACGTTGCCCGGTGCGGCGTGGCCGGTCATCCGGCGCGGCATCCACACGGCGCCCGTGGACATCCTCGCGACCGTCAACGGCGTGCCGTACCGCCTGACCGCGACCGGCTGCAACCGGGACCGACGCTTTGCCGATAGCAAGGTGCAAGTGCAGGGCAAAGGGCGCGCGGCCATGCTCGACAGCCCCTATTCGCAAATCCTCAACCATGCGGCAGCGGACTCGCGCAGCGTGGCGCAGTTGCTCGACCTGGCGCTGACATACAACGGTGTGAGCATCGGTTGGGGTGTTGACTTCGGCCTGATGGATTGGACCGTGCCCGGTGGGACGTGGGCCTTTCAGGGGAGCCACATCGGTGCCGTGCTCGACATCGCCGGCGCGGCCGGCGCCATCGTGCAGCCGCACGCGACCGATGCGACGCTGCGCGTGTTGCCGCGCTACCCGGCGGCGCCGTGGCACTGGGCCACCCTCGCGCCCGACTTCGTGCTGCCGGCCGCCGCTGTGGCCGTCGAAGGCATTCAGCCGCTGACGAAGCCGGACTACAACCGCGTCTTCGTGGCCGGCACCACGAGCGACGGCGTGCTCGGGCCGGTCACGCGCAGCGGCACCGCCGGCGACAGCGTGGCCGACATGGTGACGCACGCACTCATGACGGATGTCGTCGGAGTAGCGCAGCGCGGCCTCCCAATCCTCTCGGACACGGGCGCGCAAGCCGACGTGACGCTGAGCCTTCAGGTGCGGCCGGAGACGGGCGTCATCCAGCCTGGCGCGCTCGTGCAATACGAAGAGGGCGCCGAGACGTTCCTCGGCCTCGTGCGCAGCGTGTCGGTGGACTGGCGGCGGCCCGTGCTGCGCCAGTCGATCACGCTCGAAACCCATGTGGAGGCCTGACCGTGGCATCGACGAATCCCTATGTCGCGCTGCTGGCCCTGCTGCCGAGCTATCCGCTGCAGATCGCAACGATTACCGCCATCGAGGGCGATGTCGCGCGCCTCGTGCTGCCGGGCGGCGGCGTGCTGACGGCGCGCGGCACCGGCGCCGTGGGCGATCAGGTCTTTGTGCGCGATGGCGTCATCGAAGGGCAAGCGCCCTCGATGCGTCCCGTGCAAGTCGAAATCTAACGAGAGAGAAAGAGGCACCTCATGGACGTGGGCGACATCGCCGGCAATCCGATCGCACAGCTTGCGTTTCTGATTCTGTCGGCCGCCGGTGGATACAAGGTTTGGCGCGCACAGCAGCCGACCGAAGCGAAAGAGCGCGCCGACAGTGAGGGGCAGATCGCCGCGCTCGCGACGTGGCAGCAGCTTCTCGAAGGCGAGCGCGCCGCGCGCGTGAAGGCCGAAGAGCGCGCCGACAAGTTCGCGGCCGAGCGCAACGAAGCGCTCCAGCAGCTCTGGGAGATGAGGGGGCAGCTCAAGGTCATGAACGAGAACCAGACGGCGCAGGCGGCCGAGATTGCCGTGCTGCGCGAACAGGTTCGCCAGTTGAAGGAACAAAGCCATGCACCTCAATAACCCGCACATCGAATCGGATCGCGCGCCGCTCGACGAGCAGCAGCCGCGCGTGCGCGTGCCGCGCCAGTGGCGCCGCCTGCTGGAAACGGCGGGCGTGGTGGGAAGCCTGTTTCTCGGTGGCTTCGGCTCGGGCTACTTCTGGGCCACGCGCAACGCCGAGGCACAGGCGCTGCGCCAGCGCGAAGACCACTTGGCAGAAATCGCTCGGCTGCGCGATGCCTTCGGCGCAAACCTTACTTCCCTCGCCGGCCGCGTTGACCAAGCGGCCGGCACCGCGGCGAATGCTGCGCTGACAGCGGGTGAAGCCGCGAGCACGGCGCAGACCGCTGCACAGACCGCCAACCAAGCCGCCAAGACGGCGGCAAAGGAAATGAAGAAACCATGATCGACACTCAAACCCTCATCGACTGCACTGGCGCCACGCGCGCCAACGCCGAGCGCTACGTGCTGCCCCTTGCAGATGGCATGAACCGCTTCGGCATTCACTCGTCGAGCGCGATGGCTGCTTTCTTCGGCCAGCTCGTCATCGAGTCTGACGGCCTCCAGAAGGTCGAAGAAGACCTCTACTACACCACGCCAGCGCGCCTGCGCGAGATATTCCCGAGCCTGTTCGTGCAGGGCGGCTACCGCGCCGAGGACTACGTGCGCAATCCGCGTGCGTTGAGCATGCTGCGCTACAAGGGCTTCCATGGGCGCGGCCTCATCCAGTTGACCTGGGAGGATGCCTACATCGCTGCAGGGCGGGCGGTCGGCGCCGATTACCGAGGCAATCCCGACTTGCTGCTGCAGCCGCAGCATGCCGCGCTCTCGGCGTGCTGGGTCTTCGCTGTCTTCAAAGATTGCCTGCCGGCGGCCGAGCGCGGCGATGTCTACGACATCACCGGCCGCATCAACGGCAAGGCACGGCTGAAGCTGGCCGAGCGCAAGGCGGCCACGGCCCGGGCCTACAAGGTGCTGAGCAAGTGAGCCCGATGCAAGCCTTGTTGGTGGCGCTTGGGATCAGCGTGGCGGGCAATACTGCGCTCGGCTGGGCGTGGATCGGCGCGCGCGAGAAGGCGGCAACCTCGGTGCTGCAGCGCGACGATGCCCGGGCGGCGGCATCCGCCTGCAGCGATGCGACGGAAGACCTCCGCGACCTGGCCGACAAGCGCGCGGCCGAGGCGAAGAAGGCGCAGGCCTTGGCGCGGTCGTTGGCGCTCGGCCATCAGGCGCGAGCGCAGACGATTCTCGCGACGCCGCCGGCCGTGCCCGGGGATGCCTGCGCGAGCGCACAGGCGCGTATCGACGATTGGTTGAGGGGGAGGGCAGGGCAATGAAGGTTTGCGCGCGTCTGTGGGCTGTTGTGGGCCTTTGCGTCGCTGTCGTCGGTTGTGGGGTTGCACCCGTGCAGCCGGTGAAGACGCCGATTCCCGTCGAATGCCGCGTGCAGCGGCCGGCGCGGCCGGCCATGCCGACCGAGGCGCTTGCGCCTGGCGTCGATCCTGATCGCTTCTCGGCTGCGGCCATGGCCGAGATTGAGCTGCGCGAGGGCTACGAGCTGGAGCTGAATGCGGCGCTCGACGTGTGCACGGCGGAGATTGCGGCGCGGCGCGGAATGTGACAGCGGGTCTATTGACGCGGCAGTTCGAACTTGGCTCCGTCGAGCGCACATGCTGGGCCTGTCGCGTTGGTTTGGGAGACATCGGCCCGGATAGCGGTATAGCGCTCGTCCGGCTGCGTCGGCTGCGCCTGCTGGGTTGTTTGTTGATCCTCCGTCACCGGCAGGCACCACCAGACCTGCTTCCAGTAGGTGCGGTATCCGTGCTCTTGCATGCCCTCAATGCGCAGACCACCGCGTTTGATCTTCTTCACTCTTGCGAAGTCAACAAACGGAGCGGCCTCGGTCGGGTCTGTGCGGCTGCGGTACAGATGTGCTTCGTCGTGCGGATAGCTCCGGCCGGCGTCGCCATAGCAGAGCCAGCCGCGCACCGGATGTGCCTTTACCTGAGCTTCGGGAAGTGGCTCGCCTGATTCGTAGAGGATGTAAATGTCGCACAGCACTGTTTAAATATACAGTAGTATTGCGGCATGGAAAACGTGCCCGATACCGTCTGGATCGCGGCCTGCGCCCATCGCTTGCAACGGCAATGGCACACCGTGGACCCCGAACAGCTCGAAGACGTCGCGTGCGATCTGGCACGCGATCCTCGCTTGCGGGCGATGGAGCCCGACCTCGCGGCCGTGGACTGGCTGCGGCCTCTCAACGAGATTGAATAGGGGGTGCGCGATGGCAATCCTTGTTGGCACCGCGTCATGGACCGATAAGACGCTGCTCGACTGTGGCCGCTTCTATCCCAAAGACGCGAACACGGCCGAGGCGCGGCTGCGCTACTACTCCTCGCTGTACCCCGTCGTCGAGGTGGACAGCAGCTACTACGCGATGCCCTCGGAAAAGAACTCGCGTCTGTGGGTCGAGCGAACGCCGGAGGGCTTCACGTTCAACGTGAAGGCATTCCGGCTGTTCACCGGCCACCTGACGCAAACCGAGGTGCTGCCTGCCGACCTATGCCTGCAGCTCGGCACGAATCGCAGGGTCTATTACAAGGACGTGGGAGACGACATCAAAGACGAGCTGTGGCAGCGTTTCGCGGCTGCGCTAGAGCCTCTGCGTGCTGCCGGCAAGCTTGGGCTGATCCATTTCCAGTTTCCGCCTTCGGTGAGATTCGGGCGCAAGCCGATGCAGCACGTCGAAGAGTGCATTAGGCGATTGCCCGGGGATGCGGTGAGCGTCGAGTTTCGGCATGAGGACTGGTGGCAGGGGCCGCAGCGGACCGCCGAGACCTTGGCATGGCTGCGCGACATCCGGGCCGTGCATACGGTTGTGGACGGGCCGCAAGGTGCTGTAAACAGTGTGCCGGCAGTGTGGGAGGCCACCCACCCTGATATTGCTTTGGTGCGACTCCACGGGCGCAACAACATCACCTACAACATGTCGGTGAAGTCGGCCGCCGAGCGCTTCGAGTACGACTATCTCGACGACGAGCTCGCCGAGCTGGCCGGCGAGGCGGTGCGCCTGGCGTTCAAGGTGAAGAACGCGCACGTCATCTTCAATAACTGCCACGAGGACAAGGGGCAGCGCAATGCGCAGACGTTCATGAGCAAGCTGCTGAAGGCGCCGCAATGAGGGTTGCATTGTTGAGTGGCGCGGCGCTCGATGAGTGGGTGGCTCGGGCGTTGGGGGAGTTGCCGGGCGCGGCCTATTCGGATGCTTGGCCCGGGTTCGACCGCCTGCTCGACCGCGACGCGATCCACGTCGCGCCGATGCCGGGGAAGCGCTATCTGTGGTGCGCTATCGTGGTCGGCCGGCCTGGTGGGCGGTTGCCCGAAGGGCGGGGCGGATGGATGGAGGGTGCATCGCCGCGCGAGGCCGTCGCGCGAGCCGTGGTGTCGGCGAGATATGGCTCGACACTTGACGACCAGACTATGTCGTCGGGATAGTAATTTTAAGAGCCGTCTTGAAATGAGAATGCTTTGCCTTGGGTAGGACGTGCCCGATAAGTTCGCGAAGACCAGGCTGCTTGGTGCCCAGCAATTCTTCTTTGAACAGGTGCAGCAAAAGCTGATTCATTCCAATAATGACGGCGCGTTCTCTCGCTGCCCACTTCCCGACCCCCGGAGCGTCGCTGCTCCAGAGTTTTATATCTACAAGATTTTGCGTCATTCGAAAAATCTTGGCAGACCCATGCACTGCTTTCGATAGGGTTGCGTATTCCGTCTTAATTGCGCTAAGGCCCGTGTCTTCGGTGCCGTGATCAATTACTTGAGGATGACTTTCGAAGTAGCTGCTTAATTCCGTGAATCCTAATTTGTGCTGCCCAGCTTCCCATTTTTGGAGTTCGATGGGGTGATCCTTGTAATACATCGAAAAGTAAAAATTCTCGATGGCGGCTCGCAAAGATTTCAACGCTTGACGAAATGAGCCGCACTGAGCCATGCAGTGCGAGACTAGCAAATCATTTTGAGCTTCGAAAAAGAAGGCGGATGATCCTTCGTCCAATTTTTGAGTAATTACGGAGGCGCGCCAAGCTTGTATTGATGTTATGCGCAAGTAGCTCGCCATGTAATGGGCTGATGATGAAGCCGCTAAGGCGGTCCGTGCCGCGGCCAAGTCCTTGGGCCATTGATTATCAAACGATTTGAAATTGTTTGATATTTCCTCAGATAGTGCAGATGGCATTCCTATTCCAATAGAGAGTGCAGTGCACGGGCTAATTCTGGTGAAGCATGTGGCTCACGATTGCGGACCTTGTTGGTCAACAGCAAACGAGCCGATGGCTCTTTTTCGAGCAATCTTAGAACCTTTCCCATGATGTCGCGCGACGCGTCGCGTGGGCGAAGCTCGATGTTGAGCCCAAGATCATTGATGAGCGACAGCCACTCTCTCTTATCAATCATTGAAAGTGAAACAAGCATACTCAGAGCGAGAGGCAGGTCTTCTTTCAGATTTTTGGGCGGGGGCGGCGGTGATTGTGATCCAAGCAGAAATGACGGCACTCCGACCTGATGAAGGTCTCTTACGTCAACATTGGGGCCGGCCTTGAGAAGTTTGGCAAGAACTCTTAAAGATTCGGCAACTTCGTGAGTTTTCATTGAATTCCTATGCGTTTTGCAATATCCGCGCAGACAGCATTAAATTCGAAAATTGCATCTTTGTCGGTGCTGTCGAAGACGGAATGATTCTTTGCGGCAGATTCTGCTACTTTGACCCGTTCGGCAAGTGTCTGTTTTAAAACTTGTCCGGCAAAGCTTGTGCGAAGCTGTTCGACAATGTCGTCTCGATGATAGGCTGGTCTGCCAACGCGGGACAGGACAATACCGGCCAACTTTAAGTCTTGATCCAGATCGTCGCCAAGTGTTTTTATTCGACGAAGGAGAATGCCGATGCCAAGTGCTGACAGAAAATCGGCAGAAATTGGCACCAAGAAAAACGCGCTCGCTGCAAGCGCATTTTGTGTTGGAATCGTCAAATTTGGTGGGCAGTCGCAAACTATAACGTCGTATTGATCTTTGACTTCTTGCAACGCTTTCCTAAGCCGTGTTTCTCTTGAGGTTGCGCCGGCCATATCTAGATCAATGGTAAATAGATCTAAGTGAGAAGGGACTAGATCGACGTTCTTAAATACGTTCTTGATCAGCACATCGCTGGCCTTCTTTTGCTTGGCATCTGCACTATTGTTCTGGCGTGCGCCTAGCAAATCCGCAACGGTCCCGTGTGTTTTTGCGTGCGCAGTCCAAGCGTCCACAGACACGCAGGAAAATGTGGCGTTGGTTTGCGGATCGAGATCGATTAGCAGGGTCTTTTTGCCTTGCCGGCCGAGGTAGGCCGCGAGGTTTACTGCCAAGGTGGTTTTACCGACGCCTCCCTTCAAATTCACACACGAGACGATTGTTGGCATGTTCGCTTTCAGATGAGTTTGCGGAATTGGCAACACATGCTTACATGCACCGAGCTTCGTGTCTATTCGGGACGGCCAGAGCACTGCGCGTACGTCGCAGGGGGCGCTCGTCGTCACCCGCCGAACGGAAGTCTACGCCCTAGCTTCGGTGCTTGGAGGGCTGGCGATGGTGAGCCGAGGCGAGAGACTGGGCCGAATGCTTCCGCGCTTCAGTCCTCAGCACGCGGGCTAGTTCTCCGCCCTCGGCCATGATTTCGTGGAGCTGCCTGGGAGTTCCTGTTGCGTCTGCGAGACGGGGATTCAAACTCGAATGTAGGCATCTCTGTAGGCATTTCGAGGAAATTCGTTCGGCACACCGCATGAATACTGCATATTCGCCTCCCTCCCTCTCCTCCAAAAATGACGGCCTGATCCATGTAGAACGTGGATCAGGCCGTTTTCTTTTGGATCGACGGTCTGCCTGCAAGACTCTGCGTACTCCCAGGAAAGGATCCGCCATGAAGCTCCATCCCAGGTTGATTTCCAGCGCCGCTGCGGCGTTGGCGATCCTGTCGATCGCCGCCTGCTCGGTGCCGCAGGCGAAGGATGCCGCCGCGGCGCCCGCAGCGCCCGCCGCGTGTCGCCAGGACGCCGCAGCCGCCCTGACGGGCAAGAGCCGCATCAGCGACGCCGATGCCCGGCAGGCGACAGGCGCGTCCATCGTGCGCCAGATCCAGCCGGGACAGCCCGTGACTATGGACTATCGCCGCGAGCGCGTGACCATCGAGACGGACGCGGCCAGCGGCAAGATCGTCCGCGCCTACTGCGGATAGTCCGGCTCCTGCCGGTCTCAGCCGTTCGCCGCAGCG
>Ga0102594_1000427_pt1 | contig 41411 bp, 55 predicted proteins | sample AraplaCol_mLB_r2_2_FD_76863 | JGI IMG/M metagenome (GOLD analysis project Ga0102594, IMG submission 76863) | Arabidopsis root microbial communities from North Carolina, USA - plate scrape MF_Col_mLB_r2 (SPADES assembly) (version 2) | ecosystem: Host-associated > Plants > Roots > Endosphere...
GCACGTCGCCATGCATCAGCGCGCCGGTCGTCACCATCTCGGTGTAGAGCAGCGCGTGGCGCGACAGCAGGCGATGGAGGTAACGACAGTGTCTGTCGGTCCAGTCCATCATGGGCGCAACCGACACCCGCATGCCTTCGGTGGCACGCTGGTTTCGAGGCAAATCGGGCTGCAGCCCAGTGTTTTCGGGGTTCTCGTTCGATGTCATTCAGATGCTTTTGGCGCTGTTTTTTCGGTCCCGGTGGTACATTGAGTGCCACAAAATTGGCATGTACCACCGGGAGGCCCCCATTTGGGAACCATCACGAAGCGCAAGCGCTTAGACGGGAGCGTAGCGCACATGGCCCGCATCCGAATTAAGGAAGGCGGCGTCGTCGTTTACAGCGAAACCGAGACTTTCGATCGCGAGCCAGCCGCTCGGCTCTGGATAAAAACGCGGGAGGCCGAACTGGCCCAGCCAGGCGCACTCGCAAAACTCAAGGCGCCCGACCCCACGTTCGCCGAGACCATCCAGAAGTACGTCGCCGAGTACCGCAAAGGCATTGGGAAGACCAAAGCCCAGGTTCTCAACGCTGTGGCGGCCACCAGCCTCGCCAAGCGGCGCGGCTCGACCATCACGAGCGCGGACTGGGTGCAGTTCGCCAAAGACCTCGGCGTCCTGCCGCAGACGGCCGACAACTACCTGTCGCACATCTCGGCGGTCTACCAACTGGCGCGGCCGGCCTGGGGTTATCAGCTCGATGCCCAGGTCATCAATGACGCGCGCAAGGTGTGCAAGGCGCTCGGCCTGACCTCGAAATCTAGACAGCGCGATCGGCGCCCCACCCTCGATGAGCTGGACAAGCTCATGACGCTCTTCGGCAACCGGCGCAAGGGCTCGATTCCCATGCAGGAAATCGTGGCCTACGCGATCTTCAGCACGCGGCGCCAGGACGAGATCACGCGGCAGACCTTCGAGGATCTAGACGAGGCACACCCAGATATCTGGGTTCGCGACATGAAGCATCCGGGTGAGAAGTCCGGCAATGACGTTCGGTGCGACCTGACGCCCGAGGCACTGGCGATCATCCGGAATCGACGCAAGACGCAAGAGCAAAAGGGCCGAATCTTTCCGTACGACAGCGGCACCATCAGCCGCGTCTTCACCGATGCCTGCACCCTGCTGGGCATCGAGGATCTGCACTTCCACGACCTGCGCCACGATGGGATCAGCCGCCTATTCGAGCTGGGCTGGAACATTCCCAACGTAGCCAGTGTTTCAGGGCACCGGACGTGGAGTTCGTTGCGGCGCTACACACACATCCGCCACCGCAACGACAAGTACGCTGGCTGGCCATGGCTTGAGAAGTTAGGCATTCGCAGCTCGACAGCAGAGGATCAGCCCTGAAGTTTCGGAACGCCCCCGCTCGCAGCGCAGTCTTCGCCTGAATGCCTCCTGCCGAGAAGCTAGACCTCGGCCGTTTCCTCGTCCGCCGCGGGCCCGGCATCGTCGACCGCAGGGCCGGCCTCGATCACGCTCAGCGAAGGCAGCATCAGCATGTCGCGCGCCTCTTCCACGGTGCACGTCAGCCATCGGTCGAAGTCGTGCTCCTCGAGCGGCACCACCGAGCGCTTGTCGAAGATCTCCAGCCCGGTCGCCTTGTCGATCTCGATCCTGTGCATGCGCGACATCAGCGGGTGCAGGTTCGCGTTGATGGTCAGCATGGTGTAGCTGTCCCAGACCTCGCCGGTCTTGAGGTCCGTCCACGTGTCCCATAGGCCTGCGATGCCCCAGGGCCTGCCATCGGCGCGCTTGAAGCGCCACCACTGGTTCTTCCCGGACTCCCAGTTCGGCTCGTCGAAGCTGCTGGCCGGAATGATGCAGCGCTGGCCCTTCTTCCAGGCACTGCCGTAGGTCGGCGACTTCTCCATGCGGTCGGTGCGCGCGTTGACCGTGCTCAGGCGCTTGCCCTTCACCTCGCCCTTGCGCGGCTTCGTCTGAGGGATGTTGGAGGTTGACCAGGGCGGAATCATCCCCCACTGCCCAACCACGAGCTCCCGCTCGTACTCGGTCACGTCCCGCGCACGGCGAATGAAGGGCCCCTTGCGCAGAGGGTTCAAGCTGCGCAGCCAGCGCTCGGTCGAGCGGGCGCCGATGTACCAGGCCGCCTCGATCTCGCGGTCTTCGGGGGATATGTAACGAGTACACATGACTGACATTCTGCGTCGGGAAATCGGTTGACGGTCATAAACACTGGGAAGATACTGTAAATCCATACAGTACTTTTAGGAGCTAGAAATGCCTGAAATCACCCCGCAGCCGGACTACGTCGTCTGGGCCTCCCTGTTCGCCTCCGAATGGCTACTACTGGCCGAAGGCCGCGGAGACTACGAGAGCTTGTTCTCCCAGGGTCTCGCATTGCATCGGGTCGTTGGCGGCCACCCTGCCAAAGAGATTGCAGCCGTCCACTTCAAGAGCTGCAGCGCCGATCACGAAGACCTCGTTCGCGACCCTGCGGGAGAGTTCGAGAAGCTGGCGATGCGCGCGGAGATCATCATGAATGGCGACAAGCTGGATCCTGCCCTGCAGGAATTCGCTTTCAATGTCGTCGAGCTGTGCGCCGCGACGGCCGACGGGTTCGGGCACCCGAAAAAGGGCAACGCTGGCGACCGCATCAGAGCGCTCTATGGACGCCTGCCCTTCTAGCCCTGCCCAGTGAGTACGTGATGGAAATTGAGGCTGAGCTGGTGGAAATGGCGCGCAGGGTCGGTGAACTCGGCCCGGACGATCCGATGCGCCCCACCCTGCGCGATTTCGCCGATGAGGTCGCCGGGCGCTGTGCGCGCATCGGCGACCTGTATGGCGACTGGGACCGCAACGCCGGTGACCACATCCGCGCTGTGATGCACGAGCTGCCTGGGCTCATGCCCAGGCCTGCTGAGAAGCTTTGAGGCCAGCATGCGAGTGAAGATGCGCCGCCGCTACCGAGGCGGCACCAGACTCAGCAAGCGCGAATTCGTAGATCAGGAGTGGGTCTGCGGCATGCTGTTGCTTAGGCCCGTCGAAGGCCGTCTGCAACTGGGACTTTGGGAGTCCACGCCCGGTTACGCAAACGGGGAACGGGGCATCTTGTGGCGCCCGGAGATCGTCGCCTGTGCTGACGACACGATCAGCTTCGCCGGCGCAGAGCTTGTCAGCGGACGTTGGTGCTATCAGGTGTGGTTCTGCGAGTGCCACAACCTTCCCCCTGAACTGTCTTTGAGCCTTCTGGAAAAGGCTGCTGGAGTCGATCATGAACCAAGCGGAATTTCACTTTCCGACGCCGCGCCAGGCGCCGATCCAACAACGTCAGGGATTCGCAGAGATGCCGGCTGATGACGAGGCGCTCAACTTTTCGAGTTCCACGGCCGCAGGGCACAGCGCTTACATGGTGCGCTTCGTGGACTACCCTCACCCGACGGCAGACATCGTGCGAGTGGCTGAGCAACGGTTCCGCCGCGAACTCGAGAAGCATCTGGGCGACGACGTGCTGCGTGCGCAGCGCGCTTACGTGTCGGTGACAGAGGCGAGCGAAGCCGAACTGACGAAAGAAGAAGTCGTCTTGGCAACGCGCTGGGTCAAAGCCTATGACGCGGCCAGAACGGCGGCATATCGGGATCTCGGCGACACCGAAGAGGCGTACTTCGAGGTTCGTGCGATCTGAACCGCGAGAATGACACGATGAGCCAAGCTGAATTCTTTCCCTCCGAACTCGCCGTCCTCTACACCCCAGCCTGGTACAGCGACACCGAGCGCGAAGTGCGCCTTTTGCCGCTGGGGCCGGGCGACTACAAGGTCACGCCCGGCCATGGCGCGGAGCGCTGGACGGTTACGTCTCTGAAGGACGGCACAACGGTCTATGCCGGCATCGGACCGGTCGAGATCCGGCGGCCGCCAGCGGCAGGCTGAGCTGTCGGTCGTTTCAAGGCTATCGCCTTCGGGCGGCTTTTTCATAGACAACTAGCGAGGCGCCTGCCCTCTTTTTCGTTAAGGTCGAGCACAGAACTTGCCCTGGCTGAGCGGGCATCCTTCACCGCTTTGTTGAGCGCGAAACGCGCCAATCGGGCGCGTGATCGAACAAGGCCGGCCTCAACGCGCAGACGCCTGCTCTCAGCTGTCACATCTCGATTTCGCATCCTCAAGCACGGGCAATCGGCGTGCCCACTGCTGCACAGCGCTGCGCCAGCGCTGACGCAAATGCTGCGGCAATTCATGCCGCAACTAACTTTTATGCTTCCTCGGGCTCAGCCGATCGGCCAAGGTGGCCGAGAAGACCCTCTCGCTGCTCGATCCAGTCCACACACCTTTTCCTCAGGACCTCATCTCCCTCTTGTCGAGAAAGGCAGGGACTGGACAGCACCAGCTTACATTGGTGTTTTCCTTGAAAACTGACGTCTGCTGCACCAGAGTAGCCACCCTCCGGCGCAGCCGTGTGAGAAATCGAGAAAGCCCAATCGCCGGTCTTCCCGGCAGGAACGTGTTCATACCGGCCCATGCACCACTCCAGCCCCTTGCACGCGCGGCATCCGTATCGATGATTGGCGCGTGCTGCGAGAAATCACCTTAAACGCTTTTGCGATGGCATTCGTGAAAAATGTCACGCACAGGGTTTTTTGACGCCTGTCACAACCTCAAAATCAACACTAAAGACCACGATTTAGCGATACCCGGCGATTGCGCGCACGCGCAAGGATGGCGCCTCAAGATTGCTGCAACCCAGCCTCTCATCCGGACGGCTGAAATCGAAAATCTTCATCTTCAGCCTTGACGATCCACTCGATGCACTTGCGCTTCAAGAGCGTGATGCCGGCTGGGTGAGACGTTCGAGGGACGCTGAGCACGAGTTTGACTCGATGCCTACCCGCTAAGCCGACATCGGCCACCGCGCTAAAGGTATTTTCAGCGGTCCGTACCAAGTAGATCGAGCAAATCCACAGCCCGCACCTGCCCTGGTGGGTAAACGCTTCCCCGTCCATGCCGCATTCTCCATACCACTCAGTACAAGCGTGGCACCAGGATCGATGATTGGCGCGAGCAAAAAGGTGCCCCACCATGCGCGTGGACTGCGGAGAAGTCAAGGACACCCGGCGAGCGCGACATGTGCGTCACCGAGCACATGGGCGTGCCCATCGAGATCGACGGGGAATCGCCGGGCGTTATGTGGCCGTCGACGGCACCGAAGTTGCCCTGCAGTAAAAGTTTGGCGGGTCGCCACACATCGCAAGCGAATAAAGCGCGGGAAAGTCGTAAAACCAGGTAATAAAACCACCCTCCTCCCTCGGGCCGGCGTGCCAGTCCTCATGCGGGCCGGAGTGAGGCCGACTGAGTCGTAAAAACCAACACCCGAAGCGCGCAGGCTCGGTGGGGGCTAGACCGCGCGCCGGCGGGGACAGGCGGCCCGCGTCGGCGGGAGGTCGTGGAGGCGGCGGGGTCGCGACGAGGCCCGTGGCAGCCCCGTGAAGAGGCCGAGAATTCATCAACCACTTAAGTCGTCGCGCGAAGCAGGCGGCCAGCCGCGGGGCGTGCAAATGGAAGCGCGCCCCGATAACATCGCCGCCACATTTGTTTCCCAAAGTAAAAAGATGACGCCACTGCCCTGTCGCATCCGCCTGAGCCTCGCCCTGGCCATCGCCGTGCCTTTGATGCTTGCATCGTGCGGCGGCGGCGGAGGCGGGGGCTTTTCCTTCGTGCCCCTTCCTCCGGCCAACGGCGGCGGAGGCGACGCGCCATCGCCGCCACCTCCTCCAGCGCCGCCACCACCACCTCCTGCGCCGCCCCCGGGCACGTCGAAGTTCACCGTCGGCGGCACTGTCACCGGCCTGGCGGGCAGCGGGCTGGTGCTGCAGAACAACGAAGGCGACGACTTGGCCGTCGGAGCCGACGGCAGCTTCAGCTTCGCCACTTCGCTGGACGACGGTGCCGACTACGGCGTGACCGTGAAGACGCAGCCCACGGCGCTGCAGGTCTGCGTTGCGAAACAGGCCTTCGGGACGGTGGCGGGGGCGGCGGTGAGTTCGGTGACGGTCAATTGCTCAGAAGCCGGAGCCGATCGTTTCGGCTTTGCGGCCAATCAGGGATCGAACAATCTGACTGCATACACCGTTTCTCCGGATGGCAGTTTGTCGGCAGCCACCGCGTACGCCTTGGCAGGCACGCCCCAGCACGTGACCGCGCATCCCTCGGGGAAAAAGCTCTACGCCAGCATCTACGTCGGAACCAAAGGCGTCACTCAATCCACCATCGACCCCGCCGGCACACTGTCGCAGAACCTCAATCTCACCACCGGCGTCGGCACGAGCCCGGTTTTTGTCGGCGTCGAACCCAAGGGACGTTTTGCGTACGTGATCGGCGATGGGCAGATCCATCGGCTCAATATCGACGCGACCACCGGCGACCTCGACGGCAGCACGGCCGTGGCCGTGGCCGGCGGCAACACTCGCAAGCTGGGTTTCGACCCCGACGGGCGATTCGCGTTCGTGCCCAACGGTTCTTCCATCGAGGTGTTTCGCCTGGACCAGGGCACCGGCGTTCCGATCTCGCCACCCGTGTCGGTCGCGCTGCCAGTCGGCGGCTTCGTTGACGTCGCGGCCGAGCCCAGCGGCCGTTTCGCCTACGTGAGCACCGGCAACAATCCCGGCACCCTGATCGCGTACTCCATCGACCAGACCACGGGCGCGTTGACTTCGATCGGCTCGGTGCCCTCCGGCAACACGCCCTTTGGCATGGCCATCGATCCGACCGGACGCTTCGTGTACGTTGCGAACAGAAACTCCCACAACGTATCGGCCTACGCCATCAACCCACGAACCGGCGCGCTGACGGCCGTACCAGGCCAGCCGTTCTCCGCCGGAGGCAACACGCCCAATTCCGTCACCGTGGATCGCACAGGCCGGTTCGCCTACACGGCGAACCAAGGCGACAACACGATCTCGATCTTTACGATCGACCGGAGCACCGGCACGCTGACTCTGCAATCCGCGCACGCGGCCGGAGCCAGCGGACCGCAGTTCTTCGCGCTCACGAAGTAGCGCGGGCTCTGGATCAGGTCCAGTAGGCCGGCCGGTGCAGCTTGCGTCAAATTCGCCGCCGACTGCAGCCCCGTCACGCCAGCGTCGCGAATCGGCCCATTGGAGACATCAGGCCCCGCCCAAACGCCGCCAGTCGCAACGGTGCAATTGAAGGAAGGCACCCGGAGTCTCCGAGCGCGAGGGTTCACTGGCCTTCCGAGACCTTCCCCTCCGGCACGATGAAGCGCACCAGTTCCTCCCCTGCCCACTCGTTGAGTTCGCGAAAGCGCTGCATCAGCGGCCGGATCTCGTTGTCAATGAACACCCCCAGCGCATCCGGCGCATTGCCGAACCCGCCGGCGTTGGTAGGCACGATGCCGAGCAAGCCAGGCGGCACCCGGTGGGCGGCAAGCACGTCGTCCTTGCTCACGTTCTTGATGGCCGCGAAGTCGTCCTTCGCTGCCACCTCGCTGACCGGGATCAGCTTCAGCCCGTCGGACTTTCCACCGGGCGCATGCAGGAACAGATTCCGGAAGTTGCCCGGCCCCTTCGCTCCCTTCAGCGCCTCGCGCAGCGCGTCCGCATCGGTGGTGCTGACCTGGGCATCCGACAGGTACAGGATGAATCCCGCGTGCGAGCCGTTCGCGTAGTACTTACGCCGGAACATCGTGGCCGACTCGTTGAGCCAGGCCGACTGCAGCGCGCTGATGTACTCGGGCAGGCCATAGACCTCCTGATTGACGTCGTCCTCGCGCAGATGGAACACCGAGCCGGCGGGGAACTCGTGCTCCTGATGCCAGCCACGCACGAAGAAGTAGCGGCCCGCCTCTTCCCCGCGCCGGGTGAATTTGGCCAGCGCGTGCTGCAGCGCCAGAGGCCGGCCGGTGACGGCGCGCGGCTGCTCGACGTAGGCATTGCCGAAGACCAGAAAATCCAGCGCCATCGCGCCGAACGTCGCGCTCGACAGCCGCGGGTGCGGGATGAACATCGTCTTCAGCAGGTTGCGCTTCAGGAAGATCGCCGAGCCATGGTGCGGCGACGCCCGGAACGCGCTCGCCAGCCCTTCCCATGGAAGCGGCGGCTCGTACCAGCGGCCGTTGAACATGCTCTCGACATAGTCGAGCAGCTGGATGCGACTCACCGGCTCGGGGTCGCCGAAGCTGAAGGCCGCGACGGCGCCACCGCCCGGCTGCGTCATCAGGTCAGCGCCCGAGGCGCCAGCATGGGCCAGCGGCGCGGCGCTCGTCGATCGGTGGGCCTGGGTGCCCTTGCGTTTGCTCATCCAAAAATCTCCATGCGAGAGCTGCCACCGACGACGTCGCCGGCGAGTGTTTCGTTGTCGAGCGCGTGCATCGTTGCCCACGCAAGATCCGCGTGTCCTGTCTCTTCCGAGCGGCCCGAGTCGTAGGTCACATTCCGGCCGCTGGCCGTGAGCACGCGTTTGATGGCCATGAACGACGCCGCGATGTCGGTCCACCCGGCATCGAACTCGAGCCTGCCCTTGTGAATCACCTGCTGCGCCTTCAGCACCAGGCGTTGCTTCACCTCGATGCTGTATTGGTAGCCTTTCACCTGGGGGAAGAACTTCTCGACGATCTGGAACACGCCCGCGCCAAGGCCTGTCTTGTCGATGCCGATGTGCACAACGTTGTATTGCTGCGTGACGCGCCGGATAGCCTCGGCCTGGGCCTCGAAGTCCGAGCCCTTGAACTGCTCGCGGTGCAGGATGCGGAACTTGCCGCCGGGCACCCGCGGCGGCGCCACGACCACTAGCGCCGCCGCATCGCCCTTATCCGAAGGGTCATAGCCGATCCACACAGGGTGATGCGCGTAGGGCCGAAGCCATAGCGGCTTGACGTCGCTCCACGTCTCCCAGCTGTCGACCATGCAAGCCTGCATCTGCGCCAGCGTGAACAGCGAAAGGCTGTCGTCGATGAACTGGCACATGAACAGGTTCGCGAACTCGTCGACGCTGTATTCCTCGCGCAGCTCGGCGATGTCGAAAAGATCGAAGCCCAGCGCGACCGCGTCTTCCACCGTGACGATGTCGCGCCACTTCCGATCGAGGCCCAGCGCACCGCCGCGCAACGCCTTGTGCGTCGTGTCGATGCGGACATGGTCCTTCTTCGCGCGGCCCTTGTTCCGATCGTCGCCCGTCCAGAAGCCATACGCCTCGTGCGACATCGCCGACGGCGTCGAGAAGTACGTCTTGCGCCAGTGCTTGTGCGAGGCCATCGCGCTCGCCAGCTTGTTGATCGTGCGGAAGCGCGGAACCCAGAAGAACTCATCGAAGTAGAAGTCGCCGTGATACGACTGGGCCGTCATCGCGTTCGTGCCCAGGAAGATCAGCTCGGCGCCGTTCCAGAGCTTGATGTTCTCGCCCTTGAGCTCGACGTCGACCTCCTTGGCGAAGTCCACGATGTAGCTGCGGAACTGGTGCGCCTGTGCCTTCGAGGCCGAAAGGAAGAGCTTGTTGCGCCCCTCCTTCGCGGCCGACAGCAGCGCCTCGCGCGAGAAATAAAACGTCGCGCCGATCTGCCGGGACTTGAGGATCGCGCGCAGCCGCTGGTACTGCTGATCGAACCACGTCTGATGGAACGGGAAGTTCGATTCGCGCAGCTTCGATTCGAGCAGTGCGATCTGGTCTTCGCTGAACTCGTTGCGTTTGGGCTTGCGCTTCGGCGCGGCGTTGCGCGCCGCAATGTTCGGATTCAGGTCGCCTTCGCGCCCGGTCTGCTGGTACTTCTCGACGCGGGCCGTGCGCTCCAGCTGACGGCCCAACAGATCGATTTCCTTGTAGTCCCCGCCGGTCTTCTCGGTCTTCAGGATCAGCTGGATGAGCCGCACTTCGAGCGCGCCGTTCACGCGGTCGAGCGGCTGCGCATCGTCCCACTTGTCGGCCTCCTTCCAGCCGTAGACCGTCGACGCCGGCACGCCCAGGTGCTCCGCGATCTGCTTGACCTTCCAGCCCGTCCACGCGAGGAACCGCGCCGCGGTGCGGGGTTGCGCCTGCGGCGTCAACGTGGCAATCTGACCCGCCGCAGTGCTCGCGACGCTACCCACATCGGCAGCAGGCGCCGCCGCCTTGGCGACTTTCGAAGCCCGTCCACGCTGGTGCGGCGCGGACTTCTTCGCAGCGACAGAAACAGTCCGGCGAGTGCGGCCGGATGCAGCGGATTTCAGGGGCATGCCGCCGAGGTTGCCCGCGCGCGCGAAGCATCGCCACCACGTCCAACAGTGCCCGCCACTGCCACATGCGCAGCGGCTTGAGAGCGCGCGGACGCACCGACACCATTGGCTCACTGCATCGCGAACACCACGCGATGCCCCTTCAACCAGCAGTGAGCCAACCATGACCGCAACCGCAAAGAAGCCCGTTTCCAAGTTCTTCCGCGTCGCCGTCGAAGGCGCGACCAGCGACGGCCGCGTCATCGACCGTGCGATGCTGGAACAGATCGCCGCCAGCTACGACCCGAACGTCTACGGCGCTCGCGTCAACATCGAGCACATGCGCGGCTACAGCCCGAGCAGCGACTTCCGCGCCTATGGCGATGTCACGGCTGTGAAGACCGGCGAGGTCGAGATCGGCGGCGTCAAGAAGCTCGCCCTGTTCGCGCAGATCTCCCCCACCGATGAGCTGGTCGACCTCAACAAGAAGCGCCAGAAGATCTATTCGTCGATGGAAGTCCGGCCGCGCTTCGCCGACAGCGAGAAGGCCTATCTCGTCGGCCTGGCCGTCACCGACAACCCCGCGAGCCTCGGCACCGAAATGCTCGAGTTCGCCGCCAAGAACCCGAACTCCAACCCCTTCGCCGCGCGCAAGGAAAAGCCCGACGACCTCTTCACGGCCGCCGAAGAGTTCACCCTCGAATTCGAGGACGCGCCCGACGAAGGCGCCCTCGCCAAGTTCCGCGCGGCCGTCGCGGGCGCCCTGGCGAAGTTCGGCGCGAAGACCGCAACCGACGATGCACGCTTCGCTGCCGTCGCTGAAGGCTTCGAGCAGATCGGCGACGCCTTCGCGGCCCACGTCACCGCCACCGAACAGAAGCTCTCCGCTCGCGACAAGACCATCGGCGACCTGCAGGCCACCGTGGCCGACCTGAAGGCCAAGTACTCGGTTCTCGACAGCACGCCCAGCGGCACCACTCGCCCGCTGGCCACCGGCGGCAACGGCACCACGAAGACCGACTGCTGAGCCACGTCGACCTACCGCAAGCACCTCATCCGCAACACCACACAGGCAGCACACACCATGCGCAAAGAAACCCGCCAGGCCCTCGACGCCTACTTCGCCCAGCTGGCCACCCTTAACGAAGTCGCCAGCGTCGTTCAGAAATTCAATGTCGTGCCGCGCGTGCAGCAGACCCTCGAAGCGAAGATGCAGGAGTCGAGTGCCTTCCTGCAGCGCATCAACGTCATCGGCGTCACCGAGCAGATAGCCGCCAAGGTCGGCGTCGGCGTCACCGGCCCGGTGGCCAGCCGCACCGACACCAGTGGCAACCTCACGCGCAAGCCGCGCAACGTCGCGGCGCTCGACGACAACCAATACCGTTGCGTGCAGACCAACTTCGACACGGCCATCCGCTATGCGCAGCTTGATGCCTGGGCCGGCTTCCCCAACTTCCAGACGCTGCTGCGCGACGCGATCCTGCGGCGCCAGGCACTGGACCGCATCTGCATCGGCTTCAACGGCACCAGCATCGCCGCCACCACGGACCTCGCCGCAAACCCGCTGCTGCAGGACGTGAACAAGGGCTGGCTGCAGCAGATGCGTGAGCACGCCCCGGAAAACGTCCTCGCCGCAGGCGGCAAGCAGGCCGGCAAGGTCATCGTCGGCCCCGACAAGGCGACCAGCGACTACGCCAACCTCGACGCTGTGGTCTACGACGCCATCACGATGCTCGACCCGTGGAATCAGGAAGACCCGGACCTCGTGGCCGTGGTCGGTCGCGGCCTGATGCACGACAAGTACTTCCCACTGGTCAACAAGGACCAGCCGCCGACCGAATCGCTCGCGGCCGACATCGTCATCAGCCAGAAGCGCGTGGGCGGGCTGCAGGCCGTCACCGTGCCTTTTTTCCCGGCGGGCACGGTGCTGGTTACCAAGCTCAGCAACCTGTCGATGTACTGGCAGCGCGACGCGCGCCGCCGCAACATCAAAGACGTGCCCGAGCGCGACCAGATCGAGAACTACGAGTCTTCCAACGACGCCTATGTCGTCGAGGACTACGGCACCGCCGCCCTCGTGGAACACATCGAGATCGCCGACTAGGCCCGCGCCAAAAGTCTGACGAAAGACCGCGCGGGCCCGCCCGGCCCGCGCCTTCCTCCACCAGCCCGGAACATCACCATGCGCCCACTCAGCCCCGCACAGCGCCACCGCGCACGCGTCCTGCAAGAACAGGCCCAGGCCGCCAGCCCCTACGGCGTCGAGCTGCAGGGCGACGCCTACGGCCTCATGCGCGTCAAGCTCTCGCAGGACAAGACACGCCTGTCGCAGATCCAGTCGCACGAGCGACGCGCCGAAATGAAGGCCAGGCTGCTGCCGGAGTACTTCGACTGGATCTATACGTCGCTCGATACAGGCAAGGGCGCGGTGGATCAGGTGCTCACCACGGTGATGGTGTGGGCGTTCGACGCCGGCGCCTACCGCCTGGGCCTGGACATCGCGGCCTATGTCATCCGCCATCGCATGGCCATGGCCGACGACTACAAGCGCAGCCCGGCCGCCATCGTGATCGACGAATTGGCCAATGCCTACCTGAAGGGCCAATGGTCGCCGCTGTTCGTGCAGCTCGACGCCGAGAACGTGCGGCACCTGGCGCCCGTGTCGCTCGACGATGACCGCGCTCGCGAAAGGGCGCAGGCGGCAGCGCTGCTCATCGAGGCCGACACCTTGACGGCCGAGCAGGACGCGCCCGATCAGGCGCGCGCCAAGCTGCACAAGGCCATTGCCTATGCGGCGCTCGGCAAGGTGCAGACGGCTGAAGAGCCGGACCTTTCCGCGATCGAGCCCGCGGCGCTTTCGCTGGCCCTCGCGCGCCTGCAGCGCGCCCTGGAGCTGGACAGCAATGCCGGCGTGAAAAAGGACATCGAGCGCGTCGAGCGAGCGCTCAACAAGGCCGGCGCGAGCGCCGAGCCGAAAGCCGAGGCGGCGACCACCGCCCCACCCGAACGACCCGCTACGGCCTCGCCGGCCGGCAGCCGCAAGAACGCGGCGCCGGCGAGGAAGTCCACGGCCCCCGCGCGCAAGCGCGCCGCCGCGAAGTAGCGCAACCGAGCACCCCCGCGTGCCGGGCGGCCCGTGGCGCTGCGTGAAAGGCTGAGCCATCACCACAACGCGCCACGGCCACCGCCCACCCATTCCAAGCCAGACCTCAAGCCCGAGACCGACCATGTCCCTCATCGCCGCAGCCCCGCCCCTCGTGCGCACCACGCCGCCCAACGACCCCGCGCCGCTGGGCAAGGTCTTCGCCGGCGCATGGTGGCCCGAGATCGACCTCGCAGCCCTGCGCGACGCCATGCGGCTCGACGGCACCATCACGCCCCAGCGCCTGCTGCCTGCCGTGCAGGAAGCGGTCGCGGCCACCATCGGCCAGCTCGCCGACTGGGCGAGGAGCCGCGAGGAAGAAGGCCACGCCTCGCTGGCCGCGGTGCCAGCCCTGAAGATCGACGGCGAGTCGATCAACGTGCAGCGCTTCCGCCGTGCCGTGTACTGCCATGCCAAGGCCAACCTGATCGAGCGCTACAGCGACTACGACACCACCGGGCGCGAGCGCCGCAAGGATCAGGACGAAGCGCGCGAGGACCAAGCCGAGCACCACCGCCGTGATGCCACCTGGGCGGTTCGCGACATCCTGGGCGCGTCGCGCCTGACCGTCGAGCTGATCTAGCCATGCCGCGGACCGTTGTCACCCAGCAGCACGACACGGTGGATCTGCTGTGCCTGCGTCACCTCGGCGCGACGGCGGGCGTCACCGAGGCTACGTACCGAATGAACCCCGGCCTTGCAGACCGGGGGCCGATCCTGCCGATTGGCCTCGCCGTCGTGCTGCCAGACCTCCCCGCCAATGCTGCTCGCATCGACACCGTGCAGCTCTGGGACTAGGAGACATCGCCATGCCCACTTCAACCCTACGACACCACACCATGACCGAGCCCACCACCACCGCCGCAGCTGCCGGCACCGCTGCAGGCTACAAGCTGGCCCTGCTCTCGCTGCCCGTCATTGCGAGCCTGATCGCCTTCTGGCTCGGCATCCGCTTCGTGCCACTGCGCCCCGGCCAGGCGTGGAACGACCTCATCAATCGCGTCATGGGTTGCCTGGCCAGCTCGTTCATCCTGGGCACCATCGCCCTCGTGCTGCTCATGCAGCACAAACCCGACGTCTTCACCGCCGGCGCCGCGCTCGCCCGGCTCGCCACGTTCCCGCCCGAGGCCGGCTTCTTCGTGATCACCGGCTGCGTGTTCGTGCTCTGCAGCATCCCCGGTCCGTGGATCGTGGCCGCGGTCTTCCTCTGGCTGGAGCGCCGCAAGGATCGCGACATCGGCGAACTCGCCGCCGAGATCCGCGCCGGCATCGGCGTCCCGCGCGTGCCGGCTCCCGTGGTCGCCACGCCAGAGAAAGCGGCCACCGCCGACACCATCGCCAAGACCTGAAGCCGCCATGCTCAACCTGCCACAGCTCATTGCCGCCGGCATCACGCCGACCGTCGCGCGTGTCCTGCTTCCACACCTGATCGCCGCCTGCGATCGCTTCGAGATCGACACGCCCCGGCGCATGGCCGCCTTCATCGGGCAGTACAGCCACGAAACCAGCGGCTTCACCCGCCTCGAAGAGAACCTGTACTACACCGACCCAGCACGCATCGCGCAGATGTTCTCCGCGCTGCGCGAGGTGGAGAAGGCGCGAGCCTTCACGCGCCAGCCCAAGGCGCTCGCGAACAGGGTCTATGCCAACCGTAACGGCAACGGCAGCGAGGCCAGCGGCGACGGCTGGAACTACCGCGGCCGGGGCCTCCCGCACCTGACTGGCCGCGGCAACTATCGCGCGGCTGGATCGGCCCTGGGCCTGCCGCTCGAACAGAACCCGGACCGAGTCGCAGAGCCGGAAGCCGCTGTGCTAGTCGGCGCGTGGTACTGGAAGGCCAACGGCCTCAACGCCCTCGCCGACCGATGGCAGCTCGATGCCATCACGCGCGGGATCAACGGCGCAGCGATGGCCGGCCGCGCCGACCGCGTCGAGCGGTGCAATCGCGCGCTCGACGCCCTGCTGTCCACGTCATGAAAACCGCGCTGATCGCCATCACCGCCGCGGTGCTGATCGCCGCCGCCTCGGCCCTGCCCGCCTACTGGGCTGGAGACAAACACGGCGCAGCGCGAGTACAGCAGGCATGGGACAACGACACGAAGGGCCGAGCCACCGCCGCTCTCGAAGAGACCAACACCTCCCGAATCAAGGAACAAGGCCATGCCAACAGCGTCACCCGCGCCGTCGACGACTTCCACGCCGCGCAAGCGCCTGCCGCTGCCGACGGCGCTGCTCGTATCGCTGATGCTGAGCGCCTGCAGCGCGCCGCCGAAGGGCGTGCCGCTCAGTACCTCGCTATGTCCAAGGCCGGCGCAGCTGAGCGCGACCGTCTTGCAAGCCATGCGGCCCGACTCGACGCCAGCCTTGCAGAGGGTCGACGCATGGCTGAACAGCTCCGCGCTGATCTTGTCGACCGCGACCAGCGAATCGGGCTCCTGGCCGACGTCATCCGTGCCGATCGCTCCCTCTTCGAGCCTGGCGATTCCGACGAGCACTGATCGATGAAGAAGCCGCAGCTGCTGCGCGACCACATTGCCCGCGCCTGCCCGGAGCTGGCCACCAACCCGGAAAAGCTCACGGTCTTCATCGAGCGCGGCAACATCGTCCACACGGGCACGCCGGCCCTTTCCTTCGAGTACCGGTACACGCTGAATATCGTCGTGACGGACTGGACCGGCAGCACCGACGTGATCGTCGTGCCTGTCGTGGCGTGGCTCAAGCGCAACCAGCCCGACATCTTCGAGAACCCCGAACGGCGCGCGAAGGCCTTCCGCTTCGAGGTGGAGATCATCGATCACGCCACGTCCGACATCGGCTTCGAGATCGACCTGACCGAGACCGTCGCCGTCCAAGGCGGCACCGTCGACGGCATCAACCGGCTCACGACCCGGCACATCGGCGAGCCCGTGCTCGCGGGTGCCGAGCCCGTCGAATCGCTCCTCGACCTTGCGGCCGAGTGGCGCATCCACCCGCTGGACGAAAACTGATCGTGGCCGACGCGCTCAACCGCCTGGCGAACTGGGCCGCTCCGCTGATGGCCGGGCTTTCGCCCGAGCGCCGGCGCGCAGCCATGGTGCAGATCTCGACCTACCTGCGCCGCAGCCAGGCGGAACGCATCGGAGCGCAGCTCAACGCAGACGGTACCCCCTACGAGCCCAGGAAGCCGCGCAAGCAGCTGCGCAACAAGAAAGGCGAGATCCGCCGCAAGATGTTCGAAAGGCTGCGCACGGCGCAGTACCTGCGCAAGGCTGCGACAGCCGAGAGCGCCACCGTCTCCATTGGCGGGAAGTCCGCGCGCATCGCGCGGGTGCACCAGCGCGGCCTGCGCGACAAGGTCGATTGGCGCAAGCCGAACAGCCCTACCGTGCAGTATCCGAAGCGCGAGCTGCTGGGCTTCACACCAGCGGATGAAGACGCCGTGACCGACATCCTGCTGCACCACGTCACCGCCAACGGTTGACGGTTGAGGGCGCCGCGCAACGCCCTTCAGTCCCCGCCGCATGCACCGTCGCGTTCGCTCGCGCACGCGAGAGCGTTTCGGCACATTGGGCGCATGCCCGGACCAACCGAATCGCCGCAACTCTTTGCCGACCTGCAACGCCAGATGGCGAACGTCGTGCGCATGGGCACCATCACCGACGTCGACCACAGCGCCACCCCGCCGCTCGTGCGCGTGCAGCTCACCGAGAAGGGCAGCACCGACTGGCGCCCCTACGTCGAGCTGCGCGCGGGCAAGACCGGCACATGGAACCCGCCGACCGTTGGCGAGTGCGTCCTGTTCCTCTCCCCCAACGGAATGACCGAGGGCGGCTACGCGCTGCCGGGCCTGCCCACCGAGAGCCACCCGGCGCCCAGCGCCGACCCAAACAAGACCGTCACGAAGTACCCCGACGGCGCCGTCGTGGAATACGACCACGCCGCTCACAAGCTCAAGGTCACGCTGCCCGCCGCTGGCACCGCGGACATCGAAGTCCCAGACGCGATCACCGTGAAATGCAAGACGGCCGACGTGACGGCCAGCGAGAGCGCGAAGGTGCACTCGCAGGAGATCACGCTCGACGCGCCGAAGACCATCGCCACGGGCGAGCTCGTCGTACAGGGCCTGCTGACCTGGCTGTCGGGCATGGAAGGCTACGGCGTCGGCCCGAGCGGCCGGGGCGCACAGATCGACTGCGACGTCGAGTTCATCAATGGCCACGGCGTGAAGACCGATGGCGGCGACATCGTCGCCGGAGACATCAGCCTGCTGGAACACCGCACGTCGGGCGTGCAGGGTGGCGATGAGATCAGCGGGAAGCCCGTGCCATGAGCGGAATCTCCAAGATCACAGGCAAGGTGCTCTCGCGCCGGGATCACATCGCGCAGTCCATCAATGACATCCTGACGACGCCGATCCGCACGCGCCTGATGCGCCGCAACTACGGCAGCTACCTGCCGCAGATGGTCGACCACCCAGCCACCGCGGCGAATCGCCTGCGCCTCATCGCGGCGACCGCCCAGGCCATCATGAAGTGGGAGCCACGCACCCGGCTGCTGAGCGTGCGCGTCGGCTTCACCGCACAGGGCAAGTGCCAGCTGCACATCGTGCGTCGCGACACCAACAGCGTCGACAGCACCACCTTCACCGTCACCGTTGCGGGAGGCTCATGAGCCTGGACATGTCGCTCCTGCCCGCGCCGGCCGTCATCGAGACGCTGGACTACGAGGCCATCCTCACCAGGCGCGTTGCGCTCTTTCAGCAGGAGTGCAGAAAGGTCGGCTTCGACTACACGCTGCTGCTCGAATCCGATCCGGCGATGAAGCTGCTGCAGGTTCAGGCCTATCAGGAGCTGGAAATGCGCCAGCGCATCAACGATGCCGCCAAGGCCTGCATGCTCGCCTACGCCACCAAGTCGGATCTCGACAACCTGGCGGCGAACTATCGGGTTTCCCGGCTGCTGGTCACGCCCGCCGATCCGGACGCGGTGCCGCCGGTCGAAGCCGTCTATGAAGACGACGAACGCTTCCGGGAGCGCATCCAGCTCGCGCCCGAAGGCATCACGACGGCGGGCCCGACGGAAAGCTATCGCTACCACGCCCTCACGGCCAGTGCGGAGGTGGCAGACGCGCAGGTCGACAGCCCGCTGCCCGGCACCGTGCGCGTCACGGTGCTTTCCACGGCTGCGAGCGGCGTTCCTTCCGAAGCGCTGCTCAACACCGTGAGCGCTGCGCTCAATGCCGAGAAGATCCGCCCGCTTTGCGACAGCGTGCCCGTGCAGGGGCCGACGATCTTTGAGACCGCGATTACGGCCAAGGTGTACCGCTACGAGGGGCCTGCGGGCGAAGTGGCCCTCGAGAACGGCGAGGCAGCGCTGGCGAAGTGGCTCCGGCAGATCCGCAAGCTCGGCAAGGGCCTGCCGCACTCCGGCATAGACGCTGCGCTCCATCAGCCTGGCGTTGACCGTGTCGAGATCACACAGCCGCCGGCGGACATCCTGTGCACCAAGACACAATGGGTTCGCGTCACGGCCATCACCGTCCTCGAAGAGGTGATCCGTGTCTAGCCTCACGCCTTCCCAGCGCCTGCTGCCGCCCAATCGCACACCGTTGGAGCTGGCGCTCGCAGGCGCCTCATCGCTGGAGCTGGACACCAACGGCCTGCGGCACCTTTGGACGGCCCTGCTTTGCCTTGCACCGCTGCTGCCATGGCTCTCGTGGACGCTCTCCGTGGAGGCCTGGCAGGACGCCAGGTCCGACGACGCCAAACGTGCGTTGATCATGAACTCCATCGAGATCCATCGGCACAAAGGCACGCCCTGGGCAATCCGCCTGCTGATCCGCTCGCTGGGCTTCGGCGAGGTGGACATCATCGAGCGCATCGGCGGGCGCACCCACGACGGAACGTTCCGCCGCAACGGCGTCTATCCGCACGCCTCGCTTGCCAGCTCCTGGGCGACCTACATGGTCGCGCTGCAGCGCCCCATCACCAACGCCCAGGCCGAACGCCTGCGCAAGCTCCTGCCGTCCGTCGCACCAGCGCGCTGCCATCTGGTCGCGCTGCGTTACGCATCGGTCGCCAACAGCCACAACGGCGCCACCCGACGTGACGGCGCCTACAACCACGGAAGTGCCTGATGGCCAACCTCAACGAAACCGACCAGTGGGAAACCGGCATCTATCAGATCGAGGAAGATGACCCGGTCCTCGGTGGCCCTTCGGGCATCGACAACCGCCCGCCGCGCGAGCTGGCGAATCGCACCCGCTACCTGCGCGTGCGCAACATCACGCCGTGGGATCCGGCCTTCAGCTATCCCGCCAACGTGGCCTATGTCAGCTACGCCGGCACCACCTGGCGCAGCATGGGCGACAGCCTCAACGTCCCGCCTGGCAGCGACCCGACGAAATGGACGCGCTGGGGCCATACCGCGGCCGAGCTGAATGCGGCGCTCAGCGACTCGACGGCTGCGCACGAAGCCAAGATCAATCCGCATCCTCAGTACGCGACCGATGCCGATCTCGCCGCTCACTTCGCGGACCCAGACCCGCACCCGATGTATGCCTTCCGAGGCCCCATCGTTGCGGTCCCGAACGTGAACATCGGCCCCGTCATCACGGTCCAGACGCCGCATATCCGGCAGATGGTCTGGAACGGCACTGCCTACGTGCGCGCGCCCTGGCATCAGCCCGGCATGCTGCTGTACAGCTACGACAACCCATCGAGCATTCCCGGCTATCTGCCCGTCCGTGCCGACCTGAGCTACGAACAGGCCAACTACCCCGACCTGGTCGCGCGGCTGGGCCTGTCCGGCGCCGGTACGTTCTCTCTCGTAGAGCTTCGCGGGGAGTTCATCCGATGCCTGGACAACGGGCGAGGCGTCAATGCCTCGCGTGTGCTGCGCTCGGCCGAGGCGGGCGGGAACGCCGCCCACACCCACGGCGTCACCGACCCCGCGCACGGCCACTACGTCAACGACCCCAGTCACACCCATGGCGCCTGGACAGACTCACAAGGGGCGCACAACCACGGCATGCAAGTCCCGCAGAACGTTGCGGACTCGGATCGTGGGACCGGCCAGTACTCCGACTTCAGCATCGACTCGCCACGTCCCATCAACTACGACGGCGCGCACGGCCACAACGTTGGTATCGATTCGAGGAAAACCGGCATCTGGCTCAACAACAGCGCCACGGGCATCTCGATCAATTCGGATGGCTCCGAGGCGCGCCCTCGCAATGTGGCTTTCCCGGCGTGGATCAGCTATTGACCCGGAGCTGCACCCCATGACCAAGACCATCTATCTGATCGATCCCGAGAGCGGATTCCTCGTAGGCGAGTCCGTGCACCCGCTCGATCCCGTCGCGACGGAGCGCACCGGCAAGCCGGTCTATGCGCTGCTCAACCCCGCCTTGGCAACCGAAACCGTGCCGCCGCATATCCCCAGCGGCATGCGGGCTCGCATGGTGCGCGGCAAATGGGCGTTGGAACCGCTGCCGCCGGCGCCGCAACCCGAGGTGCCCGTCGTCCCGCCGCAGCCCCCAGCGCCGGCGCCCAGCACCATCGATGACCGCATCGCGTCCCTGCGCGCCTACGTGCAGGAATACATGGACGCAATGGCCCGGTCGCTCGGCTACGACGACATCAGGACGGCAGTTACCTACGCCGAAGAGCCCGCCGTGCCCAAGTTCCAGAACGAGGGCCGTGCGCTGCGCGCGTGGCGCTCTGCAGTCTGGGCAGCCTGCTACGAGGTGCTCGACCGCGTGAAGTCCGGCGCCATGGCGGAGCCGTCGGAGCGGACCCTGACCGGCCTGCTGCCGAGCCTTTCCGTGCCTCCGCTCGAAACGCAGACCGTCTCTTCTACGCAAGAGCCCGCCGAAGCGCAAATCGCCTCGACCACCGAACCGCCCGCTGCCGAGTAGCTGCAGGCAACCCGAATCACCACAGGAGCACTCCACCATGTCCACCGAATACCACCACGGCGTACGCGTTTTTGAAGTCGAGGAAGGCGGCGCAACCATCCGCGTCGTCAGCACGGCCATCATCGGCATCGTGGCCACCGCGCCGCAGGCCGACCCGGCGGCCTTCCCGCTCAACACCCCGGTGCTGCTCACCAACCCGGGCGGCAGCGTCGGCAAGGCGGGCGCCACCGGCACGCTGGCGAAGGCGCTGAAGGCGATCAGCCAGCAGGCGCAGGCCGTCACCATCGTGGTTCGCGTCGAGCCCGGTGCCGACGACGCCGCGACCACCAGCAACGTCATCGGCACCACCACCGCCACCGGCCAGAAGACCGGCCTGCAGGCGCTGCTGGCCGCACAAGGCCAGCTCGGCTACAAGCCACGCATCATCGGCGCGCCCGGCCTGGACACCGAGGCCGTCGCGGTCGAGATCGGCGTCGTGGCCGAGGCCCTGCGCGGCTTCGGCTACATCGCGGCGCGCAAGGCCGACGGCATGGCCTACGCCACCACGAAGGAAGAAGCCACCACGTACCGCGCCAAGTTCGGCAAGCGCGAGCTGATGGTCATCTGGCCCAGCTTCCTCGCGTGGGACACCGTCACCAATGACGTCGAGACGGTGCCCGCCATCGGCTACGCCCTGGGCCTGCGCGCCAAGCTCGACCAGCAGATCGGCTGGCACAAGACGCTGTCGAACATCGTGGTCAACGGCCCCCAGGGCATCAGCGCGGACGTGTTTTTCGACCTGCAGAGCCCGAGCAGCGATACGACGTACCTCAACGCCCTCGAAGTCACGACCATCATCAACCGCAGCGGCTACCGCTTCTGGGGCAACCGCACCACCGAAGCCCAGGGCGGAAAGTTCTTCTTCGAGAACTACACCCGCACCGCCCAGGTGCTGGCGGACACGATGGCCGAGGCTCATTTCACGTTCGTGGACAAGCCCATGCATCCCACGCTCGTGAAGGACATGCTCGAAAACATCAACGCCAAGGGTAAAGACCTCGTGACCGGCGGCTACCTGATCGGCTTCGAGGCCTTCATCAATCCCGACCTCAACCCGAAAGAAGAACTCTTCGTCGGCCGCCTGCGCATCAGCTATCGCTACACGCCGGTGCCGCCGCTCGAAGACCTGGGCTTCCGCCAGACCATCACCGACGACTTTCTCGCCAACTTCGCCGCGGCCGTGCAGGCCGCCTGATCGGCGTCAACGCATCACGCATAGGAGCACACCACCATGGCACTGCCCAAGAAACTCAAGAACTTCGCCATGTTCGGCGATGGCGAAAGCTGGGTCGGCGAGATCCCCAGCGTCACCCTGCCCAAGATCACGAAGAAGACCGAGGAATACCGCGCCGGCGGCATGCATGGCCCGGTCGAGATCGACCTCGGCCACGAAAAGCTCGAGCTGGGCATCAAGGCCGGCGGCCTGAAAACCCAGCTCATCGCGATGCTGGGCTCGCAAACCGTCGGCGCCAACATCTTCCGCTTCGCCGGCGCCTATCAGGACGAAGCCACCGGCCAGGTGACTGCGGCCGAAGCCGTCATCCGCGGCCGCCTGCGCGAATGGAACCCCAACGAGGCCAAGGCCGGCGAAGACAACGACCACGAGTTCACCATCGCCGCGAGCTACTACAAGCTGACCGTCAACGCCCAGGAGCTGCTGGAGATCGACGTACCCGGCATGGTGTTCCGCGTCGGCGGCACCGACCAGTACGACGCCATCCGCGCCGCCATCGGCATGGCCTTCGGCGTCAACTGACGCCGGCCCGCAACCTCGCCCCCTGCCCTTCCCCTTCGAACCGAGCCATCACCATGAACGACGACGCCCAACTGCCCACCGCCACCATCGCGCCCAGCGTGCCCAACACCATCACGCTCGACACGCCCATCCAGCGCGGCACCACCACCATCGCCGAGATCGTCTTGCGCAAGCCCAACGCCGGCGAGCTGCGCGGCCTCTCCCTGCAGCGGCTGCACGCGGCCGATGCCGACGAACTGCTCAAGCTGCTGCCGCGCATCACCTCCCCCAGCCTCACGCCGCCCGAATGCGCGCAGCTCGACCCCGCGGACCTGTCCGAGGCGGGAGGCGTGGTCATCAGTTTTTTGTTGAAGAAAGCAGTTCGGGACGCGGTCTTGCAGAGCGCGTAGAGGACGCCATGGCGGATCTGGCGCTCGTCTTCCACTGGCGCCCTCAGGACATGGACGGCCTTCCGCTGGCCGAGCTGATGGACTGGCGCGAGGCCGCCCGCAAGCGCTACGCCCCGAGCAAGCACGACGACGACTGACCGCAACACCTTCGAACCACCATGGCCACCGCGCTAACCCTCAAGCTGATCCTGGCCGGCGCGGCCAAGGCGGTCAACGAACTCAAGCCACTCGACGCCCAGAGCAAGGCCACCGCCGCGAGCCTGAAACAGTCGCGCGACGCCCTCAAGCTGCTCAACGGCCAGCTCGGCCAGGTCAACGCCATCCGGAAGTACCAGGCCGAGCTAGCCAAGCAGGGCAACAGCCTGAAGGTGCTGCGCGCCAACCTCGACAGCGTCACGCGCACCTACGGCGCCAACAGCGATCAGGCCCGCACCCTGCAGGGCCAGGTCGACCGCGCCACGGCCGCCTATGACAAGCAGCGCCATGCCCTCGTGCAGCTGCGGACCGCGGCCACCGCCAGCGGCATCGGCAAGCTGTCGGCGGACCAGCACCGCCTGCAGGCCGACATCACGTCGACCAACAGCGCCATCGCCCAGCAGAAGGCGCGCCTCGAAGCGCTGGCCAACGCGGGCAACCGCAAGGCGCAGCTGCAGAAGAGCTTCAACGGCACCCGCGCCACGGCCGGGCACCTGGCCATGGCAGGCGCCGCCGGCGTCGGCACCGCCTACGGCATCCGCCGCGCCGTTACCGAGCCGCTGCACCAAGTCCGTGAGTACGACACCACGAAGGCGCGCATTGAGGCGCTGGGTCTCGGCAAGGAAGATTCCGACCGCGCGATCGAGTACGCCAAGCGGATGAAGACCTTTGGCACCAGCATGAACGACAACCTCGGGCTGATGCTGGACGCCACCACGGCATTCGCCGACGTGCACCACGCGGAAATGGTCATGCCCACCCTGGCGAAGATGAAGTTCGCTAACACGGCCATGTTCGGCGAGGAAAACGGCAAGGACAACGAGCGCAAGTTCCTCGACATGCTGCGCGTGATCGAACTGCGTGGCGGCCTCGCGAGCGAGAAGACCTTCACCGATCAGGCGGACATGGTGCAACGCGTCATCACCGCCACCGGTGGCCGCGTCGGCCCGGAGGAATGGCTCAACTTCATCAAGACAGGCGGCGTCGCAGCCAAGGGGCTCAACGACTCGGCCATGTACTACCAGCTCGAAGCGCTCATCAGCGAAATGGGCGGCAACCGGGTCGGCACGGCCACGATGTCGGCCTATCAGAATCTCTACCAGGGCAAGACCACCAAGCGCGCCGCGAAGAACATCGCTGCGCTCGGGCTGATCGGAGATCCGTCGAAGGTTACGCATGACAAGACCGGTCAGCTGTCCTTTCTCAACCCCGGCGCACTCAAGGGCAGCGAGCTTTTCCGAAGCAACCAGTTCGAATGGATGGAACAGGTGCTGCTGCCCGCGCTCAAGGCCAAGGGCATCACCGAAAAGGAACAGGTGCTCGACACCATCGGCAGCATCTTCAGCAACCGCACGGCGTCCAACCTGTTCGCCCAGATGTACCTGCAGCGCGATCAGATCCACAAGAACGCCAAGCTCAACGCCGGCGCCAACGGCATCACCCAGCTCGACCAGAAGGCGCGCGGCATCGTAAGTGGCCAGGAAGTCGAGGCCATGGCCCGCTTTCACAACGCCATGCTGCAGGCCGGCGAGGCGCTGCTGCCGACCTACATCAGCCTGCTCAATACCGCGGCGAGTGCGCTGCAGAGCATCACGAACTTTGCGCGTGAGAATCCAGTGCTCGCCTCGTACATCGGCAAGGCGGTGCTGTGGGTCGGCCTGCTCACCGTCGGCTTCGGCGCACTGAGCCTGGGCGCGGCGGCACTGTTGGGGCCTTTCGCCGTGGTGCGCTACGGTCTCGGACTGTTTGGCTTCCAGATGCTGCGCGTCGGCCCGCTGTTGAGTTCCGGCGCCGGGCTGCTCATGCGACTGGGATCGGCGTTCCTCAGTGTCGGCATGGCTGTCGCGCGTATGGGCCTGATGCTGCTGGCCAACCCCTTGGGCATTGCTATCGCGCTGCTCGCCGGCGCCGCCTACCTCATCTATCGGAACTGGAGCGGAATCGTCGGCGGGCTGAAGATCATCTGGGACCAGCTCGGCGGATCTTTCTCGGGCGTCGTGAGCACCATCACGCAGACCATCGTCAACTGGTCGCCCCTCGGTCTGTTCTACCAGGCCTTCGCCAGCGTTATGCAGTGGTTCGGCATCGAGCTGCCCGCGAAGTTCACCACCTTCGGCAGCCAGATGATGCAGGGCTTGGTGAGCGGCATCACCGGCAAACTCAGCAGCGTGCAAGAAGCCATCGCCGGCGTCGCGGAGTCAACCCTCATCCGGTTCAAGGAAAAGCTCGGCATCCGCAGCCCCTCGCGCGTCTTCATGCAGGCCGGCGAGAACATCGTCGAGGGCGCCGCCATCGGCATCGACCGCACCCGCCCGCTCTTGCGCGCCGCGGCGCTGGGCATGGCGGGCGCGACCGCCGTGGCCATGCCCGCCATGGCGGCAGAGTTCTCCCGCGCGCCCGCCAGCTTCGACACCCGCGCGCCGCTCGCCGCCGCGCCGGCCGGCAGAGCCGCCGGCGGCATCGTCGTGCAGGGCGACACCATCACCATCCACATCACCGCCACGCCCGGCGCCGATGCCGCGCAGCTGGCGCGCGCCATTCGCGCCGAGCTGGACAAGCGCGACGCCGACAAGCGCGCCCGCGCCCGCGGCGCTTTCATCGACTACGACAACTGACAGCCCGCCATGCTCTGCCTCGGCCTCTTCGTCTTCACGCTCGACACCCTTAGCTATCAAGAGCTGCAGCGCCGCAGCAGCTGGAAGCACGCCTCGCAGCCGCTCGTGGGCGCGCGCAACGCCTCGCAATACCTCGGGCCGGGCGACGACATCATCACTCTCAATGGCATCGTGGTGCCGGAGTTCGCCGGCGCCCCGGCCAGCCTCTCGGTGCTGCGCCTCATGGCCGACCAGGGCGCCGCCTGGGTGCTGGTGGAAGGCACCGGCACCATCTACGGCGCCTTCGTCATCACCGAGCTGCAGGAAACCCGAACCCTCTTCTTCGAGACGGGCGAAGCGCGCCGCATCGAGTTCACCCTCACCCTGCAGCGCGTCGACCAAGACGCGCAGGAAGTCGCCGAGCAACTGATCGCCGACAGCATGGGCGACCTGGGCGCCCTGCTGCAGGACGCGGCGGACAACATGGGCCTGTCGCTGGGCGTAGGCGCCAGCGCGGTCTGAACAGACCATGTCAGACGTAGACGCCATCACCGCCACCCGGCCGACGGTCAACGTCAGCGCCAACAGCTGCAGACGCGACACCCGCCGCGCCGCGGCGCACCTCACGCCCATCTGGCGCATCACCGTCAACGGCGCGAACGTGTCCGATCGCATCCTGCCGCGCTTCGTGCGGCTCACCATCACCGATGACCGGCAGAACGATGCCGACGAGGTCGAGCTCGTTGTGAGTGACCACGACGGCGCCGTAGAGCTGCCGGAAACCGGAGACAACGTCGAAGTGGCCATCGGCTGGCTCGCCGAGCCCAACGCAGCGCCTTACCGCCAGCTCACCACCGAAGAGATGGGCTTCCCCGTCGGGCTGGTGGAGAAAGGCGCCTACACCGTGCAGGCGGTGGAATACGCCGGCACGCCCGACGAGATCACCATCCGTGCGCGCGCCGCAAACCTGCTCGACAGCCTGCGCACCCTGCGCGATGAGTCATGGCACAAAACCACTGTCGGCGCCATCGTCAACAGCGTGGCTAAGCGCAACCGCATCGAGGCCATCGTCGCCAAGGAAATCGCCTCGCGCAAGGTCAAGCATGCGGACCAGCTTGGCGAATCGGATGCGTCCTTTCTTCGCCGGCTCGCGCAGACCTACGACTGCCTTTGCACCGTGAAGAACGGCAAGCTCCTGTTCAGCCAGGCGCGCGCCGCGCGCACACCGAGCGGCAAGGTGCTGCCGCCGGTAGTCATCACGCGCCAGGACGGTGATCGGCACCGCTGGAGCCGCGCAGACCGCGACGCGTACAGCGGCGTGAAGGCATGGTGGAACAACATCAAGACCGGCCACCGCAGCAGCGTCATCGCCGGCCTGAGTGGCCGTGCGAAAGAGCTGCGAACGACCTACGCGAGCGAAGCGGATGCCTTGGCCGCGGCGCGTGCCGAGTGGCTGCGCATTCAGCGCGGGATCTTCGATTTCGAGATCACCCTCGCCTACGGCCGGGCCGACATCACTCCGCAGCGTCCGGCGCGAGTGGCTGGATATAAGCGGAAGATCGACGAGACGCCTTGGATCGTGGCCAGCGTCCGTCACACGATCGACCAGGCTGGCTACATCAGCCAGCTCTCGCTGGAAACCGAGCAGGCCGAAGGCGTCGAAGGGCAAGAGGGCGGCAACACGGGACAATAGGCGGCGGACTTGTCCCTGGGCCGCCTCGATATACCCAGCCAATACGAGCGATCTCGACGGCCAGACGGGCAAGAGCGTCTTTTTACTGTACGCTTATCCAGTCCAGACCCCGGATCTCATCGAACAGCCGAAAAAGCCATGGTCGACCACGTTGATGCTTCGAAAAGAGCGGAGATCATGGCCGCCGTGAAGGCCAAGGACACCTCGGCCGAGCTGACGCTGCGAAGGCTTTTGCACCGGGCCGGATACAGGTATCGGCTGCACGACCGGAAGCTTCCCGGCCGTCCCGACGTGGTATTCCCCGGGCGCAAGAAGGCCATCTTCGTCAATGGGTGCTTTTGGCATCGGCACGACAACTGCCGTTACGCCACAACGCCCAAGTCGAGGGTGGAGTTCTGGGAGTCGAAGTTCGCAGCGAATGTCGCGCGGGATCACCGTAACATGGCCGCCTTGGAACAGATGGGGTGGTCGGTCGCAGTCGTGTGGCAATGCGAACTGAAGCAGCCCGAAAAGGTTCTTGCTCGCGTAACACAGTTTTTGGAGAGTAAATGAAGAAAGCGCGCGCTTCGCGTCCCATCGCAATCGATTTGTTCGCCGGCGCAGGCGGCCTCAGTTTGGGCTTCGAACAAGCCGGCTTCGACATCGCGGCGGCCGTTGAAATCGACCCCATCCACTGCGCGGTGCATCATTTCAACTTCCCCAATTCGCCGGTCATTTGCCAGAGCGTGACCGATCTCACCGGCGAGCAAATCCGCGCCCGAGCCGGCATCGGCGACCGCGACATAGACGTCGTGTGCGGGGGGGCGCCGTGCCAGGGTTTTTCGACCATCGGCAAGAGAGCGTTGGACGATTCGCGCAACCAGTTGGTCTATCACTACTGCCGCCTCGTCCAAGAGTTGCAGCCGAAGTACGCCGTTTTCGAGAACGTGCGAGGCCTGACACTGGGCAAGCACAAGAAGTTTTTGGAAGAAATCATCGAAGCGCTTGAAGGCTTTGGGTATTCCGTCCTGTCGCCCTATCAAGTCCTCAACGCGGAAGACTACGGCACGCCTCAGAGCCGGCGCCGGTTGTTCCTGATTGCCGCGCGGAAGGGACAGGCGCTGCCGAAGTACCCAAAGCCAGATGGACGTACGACGGTGCGTGAAGCCATCTTCGATTTGCCAAACGCCGACGATTTCGAAGCTCTCAACAGTCGGGACTGGGTGAAGGCGAGATTCAAGAAGGGGTCGACGTACTCGCGCAGACTGCGTGGCGTGGAGAGCGATCCCAACGACTTCTCCTATGAACGGGTTTGGGATTCGAGCTTGTTAACTTCGAGCACCCGAACTGAACATACGGAGCTGTCTAAGCGGCGATTCATCGAAACGCCTTCAGGCACCACTGAGCCTGTGAGTCGCTTTCTGAAACTCGATCCCGATGGCGTCTGCAACACGTTGCGCGCCGGGACCGACACGGCGCGCGGCGCTTTCACGTCTCCTCGGCCGATCCATCCTATCCATCCCAGAGTAATCACCGTGCGCGAGGCCGCTCGCCTTCACTCCTACCCGGACTGGTTCCGCTTCCACGCGACCAAGTGGCATGGCTTCAGGCAGATCGGCAACTCTGTGCCTCCGTTGTTAGGGCGTGCGGTCGCCAGCGAGGTCATCAAGGCCATGGGCATCAAACCCAAAAAGCCCACCGAAGTGCTGGCGCTAGGTTCAGACGTTGACCTGAATCTGCGCATGGCCGACGCCGTTAGCCGCTTCGGGCTGGCCCGTAGCCCGATTGCAAACCGGGTTCGAAGAGAGGAAACCCGCGGCGCCGGCTCGGCAAGAACGGTCGAAGAGGTGCCCTCCGAAGGCGAGATTGAACATGTCTAACGGAGGGAAAAGCAAGAGCCAAATGTACGGCGTCATCGTCGCCCACATTTTTCAGAATCACTTCAAACCGGGCACCACGAGCTTTCAATTTCATCGCGATGAGATCATTGCGGCGGCAGCGGAGCTGAACGTCGATCTCCCCAAAAATGTCGGCGACGTTCTCTATGCGTTTCGCTTCCGCCGGCCGCTGCCACAAGAGATCCTGGCGACTGCACCCGAAGGCCTCGAGTGGATCATTGAACTGCACGGGAAATCGACTTATCAGTTCAAACTTGGCAAACTCAGTCGCATCGTCCCGCATGAGTCCTTGGCCGTCGTCGAGATTCCCGACGCGACGCCCGAAATCGTGCTCCGTTACACACAAACGGATGAGCAAGCGCTTTTGGCAAAGTTGCGCTACAACCGTTTGATAGACATCTTTTTGAGCATCACCACTTACAGCCTTCAGAATCATCTGAGGACTTCAATCGCGCAAGAGCAAGGACGAGCGCAAATTGAGATCGACGAACTCTATGTAGGCATAGATGTGGAAGGCACCCACTACGCAATCCCTGTTCAGGCAAAGGGCGGCTCTGACCAGATCGGGATCGTTCAAGCTCGACAAGACATGGTCTATTGCGCCCAAAAACTTCCAGACCTTGTTTGCCGACCAGTGGCAGCGCAATTTCTGAAGGGCGACGTGATCGCCCTTTTTGAATTGCTAATACAGGACGGACAGCTAAAAATTAGATCGGAAAAGCATTACAAGCTGGTTACGGCAGAGCGATACGCCCCTCCAAACTTGGCGGCATCGCCATTCGGAAAAATAGCCTAGAGGAAAACTAAAGACCGGAAAATTGCCGCATCTTTTAGTCTTAATTCTCAAAACCGCTTACTCATCTTCTTCCACAGCAACCATGACACAAGAACGCGACGACGACTGGAATGCAGAGCTCGAACAAGAGGTTACTGCACAAGGGGTTGAATCTCTAGTCGTTTATTCCAGAGATTGGACAGTGGAGACTATCCTGCGGCAAGTTGAACAAAATAACATTGACTTGAATCCGGGCTTTCAACGGCGAAATGCGTGGAATGACACCAAGCGTAGCAGGCTAATAGAGTCGCTTGTCATGGGCATTCCCGTGCCAGAAATCGTGCTTGCAGAGGACGTGACAAAGAAGAAATCTTTTATCGTGATCGACGGCAAGCAACGGCTCTTGGCTCTTGCAGGATACAAATGGCCCAAGACATACCCTTTTTGGGAAAAACCAGTGCTTCGCGGATTAAGCACAAGAAAGGATCTAAACAATGTCAGCTATTCCGATCTGCAGAATTTGCCAGACGAATATCGCCAGCTGAACAACGCAGATATTCGATGCACTGTCATATCGAATTACAAGTCCAACGACGTTCTTTACGACATCTTCTATCGCCTAAATACGGGATCTACTCCACTTGGTTCGCAAGAGCTTCGGCAAGTGCTCAACAGGGGCGCGTTTGCCGAATATCTCATTGAGGCAACCAACATCACATTGCCTTTGCATTCAGTACTCAATCTTTCCGGTCCAGACAATCGGCTACGCGACGCAGAGATTCTTCTTAGGTTCATTGCTTTCTCTCTCTTTGGGACTGGGTACGGCGGCAATTTGACACCTTTTCTCGATAACAGCATGAAGGTTATCAACGAGAATTGGACTAATTACGAACCTACGGTTAAGCAATTGCTTGATGAGATGAATATGGCGACAGAACGGTTGATCGCCGTATTTGGAGAAAGGCTGGTTGGCCGCAAATTCTCCAACAACGCTTGGGAAAGCCGATTCAATCGAGCCCTTTATGAAGTTGAGGTTTACTACTTTGGCAAGCTTCCACCACCAGCATTTCAAAGCATCAGCACTACTGTGATCAAAAGCGAGTTTGAGAAATTCTGTGGGGGCACGCCGGAGTTCTTGGATTCCATTGAAACCTCGACGAAAAACTTAGAGCGATACCGACGTAGGTACGAGCTTTTTCAAAGCTTTGTTAATAACATTTTCGGTACAAACATTAATCAAGTCCCTCTGCCCTAGCAAGCCATGGCGGACATCAATCAACTCCAAACTGAACTTGAAAACGAGATCTCACAACTGGAGGCTAGGTTTATTTCGAAATGGCTCCCCGCGGATCCCGCTGTGCAACCGGACGATTTTGAGTATGACGTAAAGGCGTTTTGCGTTCTTGCGCATGCAGCCTTCGAGGAATTTGTCGAAGAAATTTCCATGACAGTTATGGCATTGGCCAAGGACTCTTGGTTGACTCAAAGATTCTCAAAGGCAACGATTGCGATACTTTTGGCATATGAATCGAAACTAGAGATAATTGAGGATGTGGCCGAAAAACAAGACAGGATATTCGACCAGATTCGCAAAAGACTCGACGAGTGTGCGGCAGCGCACAGCACTGTCATTTCAAAGAATCATGGTTTCGCCATAAAGTATTTGCGGAAGATCCTCACCCCAATCGCAATTGACATACCCGAAGACGACGTCCAGATGATGGGCTCTCTCAAAGAGCTTGCTGAAGCACGCGGTTCTTACGCGCATTCACTCGCGAAAAAGGCTCTGTATGGGCAATGGCGTCGAGCAAAGAGGCCCATGGTTCCCGAGGCAGCCCGTGATGTCGTTGCGGACTGCCTTAAGCTGTGCAAAGAACTTCGAAGCCGAGTGCCTGCTGTTACCTGAGGGTCATGGCCTTGCTCGGCCCCTCCCTGCTGTTCAAGGGTTCGAGATCCGACTCAGGCCGCACACTGCGTTGCAGACACTGGCTTAACGCTAACAAGCGGTTCGCCGTGCTCAAGCGTAAAACCAGTAAGCGCCGTCTCAAGAATACCTTGTGCTGAGGTCGCGAACGCGAACCGGGTCGATTAGCGCAGAAAGCTTTTCGCACAGTTCCCCCTCTGTCGAATTAGGCTCAGGCCTGAAAGCGCCAAGAACACCAACTGGATTCGAAGGACAGTCCCGCCCTACCCGTCAGCCTCGGCTCGCCCGCGCCGCCGCTCCTCGACCTCTTCTGCGCGCCGCTTAGCCTCATCCTGCGCGCGATTGCGCCGCGCCATCTCTTCGATGAGCTCATCGACACGGGCGGCCTGTGCCTCTGCAATGGGCACGACGGCAAGCAGCAGTGCCAACACAAAGCGCCGCATCTGTCCCCCTACTCCGCCGCTTCGGTCGCGGCGTCTCCCATCGCCATAAACAACCAACGGGCCAGGGTCCAGAGGACCAGACCCAACCTACCCGTTGGCCCTCTTCGGTTGCGCGAGCGCATCAAGAACGCCGCGCGCCGCGGCGCGGCCTCGCTCGTCCGCTGCTTCGTAGTTATCCAGAAGCGCTGCTTCTTCGCGCGTAACAGCTCTCATGACGGTATCCCCCGATGCCGCCGATTGCGATCGCTCGTCATTTGCCGGGACACCTCGCGCGGCAGCCGAGCGCTGGCCGGAGAACAGAAACGCAACGTCCACTCCGTGCGCAGCCACGCGGGCCAAGTAATCCGCATCGGGGGCCCGCTTCCCGGTCTCGTAGTTCGACTGAGCATTCAGCTTCACGCCGCCAAGCTCCGCCAAGGCCTCCTGAGACAGGCCTAGGCGTTTGCGCTCTTCTCTCAGTCGAGACGAAAAATCACCCATATGGATAAAAACCGGTTGAACTTCATCCATTCGAGTGATAAAGTCCGCCGCACACACAAATTAATCCGTTCGGATATTAAACGCATGGCTCACACCGCCCGTCGCCGTGGTCGCCCCGAGCTTCCACCCGAGATCCGCCTCGTCAACGAAGCGCCCATCGCCATGCGCCTCGCCCCGGACGAGAAAGAACGCACCCAGCAATACGCAGCGCGCGAGGGCCGTTCCCTCGGCAATTTCGCGCGTCGCGTGTACCTCAAGGGCCTCGCGCAGTACGAGGCCGAACAGACCGGCGCGGCCACATCCGCCGCCTGACCCCACGCACCAGTCTCTCCCCTCCTTTGCCCGAAGGACTCTCGACGATGTACCCCGATCCCAAGCGCGTGCGCGACAACCGCCAGACCGTCCGGTTTGACGACTACGAAGATGAGCTGCTGCGCATCCTGTCCAAGATGACCGGCGCGCAGACCTCGACGCTCATCCGCGAGCTGGCTATGCGCCAGGCCGAGGAAATGCTGGCCGACGCCTTCTTCGGCCAGGAACCCAAGGCCGACGCCAGTCTGCCCCGCGCCGCGGGCTAAGCCCAGCCGCACCAACGCGGCTTGAAGCCAGCGCAATACACGCCGAATGTCTGACGAAAAGATGACGTCCACAGAGATCGAACTCACCGATGCCGAACACGACGTGTTCGACCGGGTGCGCCGGGAGCACGGTCTCACAGACGTCGCCGAGGCCATCGAATGGCTCGTGCGGACCCGGCTGCGCAAGGGCATCGAACACATCACCGGCCGCCGTCGCGGCCCCCGTCTGGCTACCTCGGGAGGTAAGCGGCAATGAGCGAGAGCCTTCACGACCACGCGGCGGATGCCGGCAACCGCTACATGCGCATCACCATCGAGTGCCCGCACTGCGGCACCCGCTGCGTGGCGTGCGACAGCCGCGCCATGAGCAAGACCATGCGCGAGATCACCTACCGCTGCCGCAACTGGCGGTGCGGCTTTACGGGCGTGGCAACGCTGGAGTTCCAGCGCGTGCTGGTGCTCTCCAGCATCCCGGCGGCAGACGTTTCGCTGCCGCTCTCGCGCCACATCCGCCGCGGGCAGCTCGCTCTGGCGCTGGCGGACGAAGACAACGTCGCCGACGACGAAGCCACCTACGTCGCGAACCTGCACACACCCACCAACGACTGGGGCACGGGCGGCGCCATGAGTGGCGCCCCGCCCGACTGATCTAGTCCGCGCCCCCGCGGCGCCTCCCCTCTGCCCAGCCCCTGCCACGCGCCTTTTTCAAGGCGTGCGGCCCTTCTCACGCCTTTTTTCTGCACAGGAGCCGAAGTCATGTCTCTCACCGCCCGCCGCTTCGCCGAGAAGCCAGCCCAACGCATTGACGTTCCGAAGGTCTCGAAGCTCTCTCGCGAGGACGCCGCGCGCCTGCCGCTGCTCGACCGCGTGCTGCTGCGGGAGCACGACCGGCACGCCAACCGGCTTGCGGACATTCGCCGCGTGGCCGACAAGCTCGGCGCGCTGGATGAGATCGTGCAGGCGGCGCAGGCCGATGGCGCGTACATCGAGATCGACCATGTGCGGCAGAGCTTCTTCAACTACCGCGCCAGCCAGTTCGGCCGGCGTGTCAACGCGGTCGTGCTCCAGGCCGCGGACACGATTTCGAGCTGGCGCAATCCCAAGGCGATCAATGCCGTCGCCAACGCATTGCAGACCGCCGGCTGGCGCGTCGTGCACGTCGAGGGGGGCAGCTCCGAGGTCTGGCTGGATCGCGTCACTTTCATGCACGGCCATCGCGCCGTAGAGACGACGTGCATGCGGCAGTGGGTCATCGACGCCATCGAGGCCGGGCACATCACCGCCGACACCCCGGGGCGCCACGCGGCCACTGACACCGGCAAGCCCTTGAACGAAAGCCTCGACGCGGGCGCACAGGCCGCCGGCGAACGCTGACCGCATGCCGCGCGATGAGCCACCGCAACACCATGAGAACCCTGGCCCGGCGAAGCCCACCGCCCATATTGCCGATGGCGTTCCCAACCCGTTCTACGCCCGCCACGCGGCCCGGCTCGCGGAGCTGCGCGAAGAGTTCGCCCAAGGCACGAGCCATGCCCGAAACATCACCGCAGCGGAGCGGGAGTGGGAAGGCATCTCGAAGCGCTCGCGCGCAATGCTGCTCTTCTGGGCGGGCTACGACGTCAACAGCATCGCCTTCGCCGTCGAGCGCGCATGGCGCGAGCTGCCGCCGCTGGAGCGCACCGCGGTCGGCGAAGCCATCCGCGAGCTGCAGAGCGACCTCCGCACGGTCTTCGCGCTGACCTTGTAGGCCCGCCATGCGCATCGTTGCCAAACGCCACGCCAAGCCCGATCCGGTCTTCTGGATGCGGCTGCGCTCCAACCTCCCGCACGACCTGCATGTCGCGCGGGTGGCGCGAGAAATGGACGCGCGCATGCGCGGCGAGCTGCCGCCGCAGTGGGGGCCGGCGTTCGACACGATCATGCCGCTCAAGCCCACGGTGCGCGCCGTGGGCGGCGACTGGCTCAGCTGGAACCTGGCGCGCGTCGACGCGATGCGCGCCTTCGAGCACGAGCACAAGGACATCCTGCATTGGGCCGTGGGCGACTCCGAGGTGTGCGCCCGCGCCCGGCGCTGCGCCAGCGCGCTCGACGACATGCTCAACGGGCACCCGCTGCCGATGAGCCTGCAGGACAAGCTGGACACGGCGCTCGACTACTGCGAGCGCCTGGGCGTCGACAAGCCGAATTCCAAGACACCCGAGGGACTGATCGCCCGCGCCATCACCGAGCAATGGTGGCGCCGCGCGCTGCGCCGCAAGGTGGCACGCACGGTCGAGCATGCGGCCATCAAGCTGGGCGTGGTGCACCACCGCAACGGCGGTTACGCAAGCGACGAGGCCTGCCGCCGGCGCGCCGACCAGAACAAGCGCAACGCCGATCTGCTGGCGCGCGTGAAGATGCGCAACGAGGCCGGCCAGGTCTACAGCCTGGCCGAGCTGGCCGCGCTCTCGCCGAGCAATCGCGACATCCGCCGCGGCGAGCTGATGACGCGGATTCGCGGCTGCGAAGAGTTTGCGGACGCCAACGAGCACTACGGCCTCTTTCTCACGCTCACGTGCCCGAGCCGCTTTCATGCGGTGCTCTCGGGCGGCAAGTCGCGCTGGGCGAAGCCGAGCCGCAACAACAAGTACAAGGGCGACTCGCCGCGCGATGCGCAGCAGTGGCTTTGCCGCATGTGGGCGAAGGCCCGCGCGAAGATGGCGCGCAAGGGCATCGCGGCCTATGGCTTTCGCGTGGCTGAGCCGCATCACGACGGATGCCCGCATTGGCATGCCCTGCTGTGGTTCCGCACGCCGGAGCAAGCCCAGACGGCGCGGGAGATCATCAGCGGCTATTGGCTCAGCGATGCGGGCGAAGAGGCTGGCGCGCTGCGCAACCGATGCGACTTCAAGCCCATGGAGCGCGGCGGTGCCGCGGGCTACGTTGCGAAGTACGTGTCCAAGAACATCGGCGCCGAAGACGGCGGCGACGCAGCGGTCGGTGAGCACACCGACACGCTCGACGGTGTCGAGCAGATCATGGACACCCGCGAATTCAAGGGCTGGCAGCGTGTCGACGCCTGGGCCAGCACCTGGGGCATCCGCCAGTTCCAGGCCATCGGCCAGCCCAGCGTGACGGTGTGGCGCGAAATGCGCCGCGTCACCAAAGACCAGATCGACCACGCCCAGATGCGCCTCGACCTGGGCGACGCCGCCGCAGTGAAGGCATGGTGGGCCTGCCACAAGCAAGGCGCCATTCAGGCCTCGTGGGAGGGCTACGTCCGCGCCCAGGGCGGCATGTGCCGCAAGCGGCGCGAATGGGCGCTGCGCACCGCCGTGCGCGTCACCAAGGACACGACCAACTGCTACGGCGAGAGCATCGACCGCAAGGCAGTCGTCGGCATCGAGACACGCGTCGGGCATTGGCTCGTGAGCCGCCGGCAGGCGTGGCGTTCCTGCGCGAGCGAAGCCGCGCAGGACAAGGGCCAGCGCGAAGCGCTGGGCCGCCCTTGGACTCGTTTCAATAACTGTACGGTCCGGCTCAACGAAGAGCCGCAACGCCTGCTGATGCGAGGCGATCTGCCGTGGCCAAAGGCCCACGACACCCTCGAAATCGAGCAGCCGGCGCCACGCAAGGCCACCCCACCGGCCCAGATCGAGCAAGTCAACCACATCGCCGGTGAGCGAACCACGTTCCGCATGCCTGAGTGCGTCCGGATCACGCCCGCCACCCCGGCCACGACCCCACCCGCCAACGACCTCGACGCCCTGCTCGCACGCATGAAGGCCTTCGCGCCAGTCATGCGCGAGCTGGCCGCGGCCGGTCGATGAGTTTCCCCATGCACCCAACCCTTTCAACCACCAACCGGAGCCGCATCACCATGCCACGCACCAGCACCGCTGCCGTCGTACAGATCGCGCAGCACAAGCCCTACGCGCCGCCGATGGCGCACAAGGTTCACATCACCGCGCCCTACCTGCCGGCGTGCGCCACCGACGTGCGCGCCACCATCGAGCGCGTGCGCGGCCTGCTCGAAGCCCAGGCGACCGGCCGGCGCAAGCCGCGCCGCGCGGACGTTCGGCCCGAACAGCAGGCCGACATGTTCCCGTCGACCGTCGTGCGCATCGCCGCCGTGCAGCAACGGAGGGCCGCATGAACGCTCACCGCCTCAACCACCACGACATCCAGGCCGTGAAGACCATCGAGGAGCGAGCCAGGCGCAAGGCTCGGGCGGCGCGCCTCGCCGATCGCATCACGTTGGTGGGCTGCGCGCTGGCCGCGCTGGTGCTGCTCGCGCTGAGCCTGACGGGAGGCCTTGGGCAATGAGCGCAGCGCACACCTCCCTGCGCGCCGGCCGCGTCTACATCGCCGGCCCCATGACCGGCTACGCCGAACTCAACTTTCCGGCCTTCCACGCCGAGGCCAAGGCCCTGCGAATCGCCGGCCTCGAAGTCATCAACCCCGCCGAGATCAACGTCGACCCGAACATGGGCTGGAGCACGTGCATGCGCGCCGACATCGCGCAGCTTGTGACGTGCGACCGGATCCACCTCTTGCCCGGCTGGTCGAAAAGCAAGGGCGCATTGCTCGAGCACCACGTCGCGAGCGCGCTGGGCCTGCTGGTCACATTGGCGGAAGGCGCCGAGAGCGCGGCGGCGTGCTCACATACCCCAGCGGCGCTGCCGATGGCCGAGTCACCGGCCGGTGCTTGAGCGCCGGCTGTCCGAAACGGAGACCGACATGACAACCAACAAACAATCCACCACGGCCGGCAAATACGAGGCACTAGACAAGCTGCTGGTTGCGCGCATCGCACGCGCGCCGGCCGCCTTCGCCGATCTCCAGGAAGACGAGATCATGGCCGCGGCGGAACCGTTCACCCTTCCCGATCGGTTCGGCGTCAAGGGCTCGACGTGGCGAATCCTCGACCGGAGACTGCAGGCACTGCGCAAACAGGACCGGATCGAACACGTCAAGGGCCTCTGGTGCATCAAGGGAACGGGGAGGCTGCTTTGAAAACCGCTCGAAGGCAAAGACGCGCTCGCCGCGGCGGCGGCGAGCTGTGCCACAGCCATCCGGTCGCACCCGCGGTCGCCAAAGCGAGGATGGCCAGCCACATGACCACCGTCAGCATCGCCGTCTACATGACGGCCGACGGCGAGCCGGCGCGCGATCTTCTCTCGCACCTGGGGTGGGTCATCGGCATCGGCGCCGAGATCGCCGCCGCGGTTGCGCCCGGCCTCCCGCAGGCGAAGCGACTGCACGCCGCGCTGCGCACGGTAATCCAGCTCGGCATCGACGACGCATGGCAGACGGCGCAGGCCGGCGTGCTGTCCGACGCGGCCAACGAGGCGAGCGCCCTGCTGATCGCGAATCCCGGCATCGGGGTCGAGCAGATCTCCAGCGGCGACTACATCGCGGCGCGGATACGCGACGGTGTAGCGAGGCTCACCGACGTGGCGGGCGCTGAGATCTACGCTGACTCCAGCGTCGCCGGAAAGAAGGCATCATGAGGACAATCTTCCTGCTTATGGCGCAATACGACGCGCGCCCTGTAATTCCTCTCGAATGGGTACAGCGCGACTATTTCAGCCACATTGACACGAAGAAGCTAGCGGCGAAATGTGCCACCGGCGAGATTCGTCTGCCTCTGGTGCGCACTGACCCGAGCAGCCAGAAGTCGCCGAAAGGCGTAGGCATCCAGGATCTCGCCCATTACCTAGACGAACGTCAGCAGGCGGCTCGAAAAGAACTTGGCCAGTTCTGCCCTAGATGAAAGCGGCCCGCAATTGCGGGCCGTTTCAGTTCCAGGCCCTCCTCCAGGCAATTCATGACGAAGGGAATTTGTTGGGCACAATCCGATACGGAGGAGACCTATGCACGCAGACTACCAACCGATACTAGAAGCTCTCGTTGATCTCGATAAGGCCTTAGAGCAATCCACAACCGAAAGGCGTTCTCTGGCAGATCTGTGGGGATGGCAGTATGTTCAAGCCGACAAGACCGACCTGCGATATATGGTCGAAGAGCTGGTCGGGATAGTGAAAACTGCACCTGATGATGATCCGGATCTGGACATCGAGATGCTGGTCAGTAGGATCAAATGGATTCAAGCCAACATTGTTCCGCAGCTCTGGAACGGGAATGGCCAAGCCGCCGGCCCCTCTCTCATTCTTTCGCTGGTCTCAATTAAAACCTGGCTGCGCAACGCGATTCCCGCCGTTGAGGTTGTTGATCCCAACGCGCTTCCTACCAAGCTCGCCCGCCAGTCACGCACCGCCAAATCCCGTCTCGACAACATCGCCGGTGATCTCGACGGTCTGACTGACAAGATAAAGCTTATCTCCGATGCTCATGCTGCTGCCGAAGCCCTCCCAACCGATCTGGAAGACTTAAAGCAGCTGCGTGCGGCCATGCTGGCAGCAACAAATCAAGTCGCAGCAGACAGGGAATCGATTGGCAAGAATATCTTTGAGGCAGACGCCCTGCTAGCCGGCTTGAGGACTTCGTCCGAATCCGCAGCGAAGTTGATTGCGCAGTGCGAGGATGCCTACCAAATCACAACCACGAAAGGGCTTTCCGCCTCGTTTGCCAGGCGTGCGTTCTACTTTTCGGTTTCGATGTGGGTGTGGGTTGCAGGCTTGGTTGTGGCATTGGGTGGGGTCGCATTCATCGGACATGAGCGGATCGCCGCATTGACTGCCCTTGCCAACAGCAAACCTGAATGGGGAGTCGTCATCTTGAATCTCGTCCTGTCAGCACTGAGCGTCGGCGCTCCTCTTTGGTTTGCGTGGGTCGCCACAAAGCAGATTGGACAGCGGTTCCGGCTTCAGGAGGACTACGGGTTCAAAGCAAGCATTGCTAAAGCATATGAAGGCTATCGACGCGAAGCCCATCGCATCGATGAGAAGTTCGAGAAGCAGCTCTTCGAGATCGCCTTGACGCGTCTCGACGAAGCGCCGCTACGGACCATCGAGTCGGACAGCCACGGCAGTCCATATCACGAGTTGTTCGCAGCGCTCAAAGATCCCAAAAACTTCGATCGCGTCAGCGAGTTTGCGAGATCACTGCGCAAGTCGAAAGCAGACGGAGACGGTCCAGCGCCCGCGCCTGCCGACAAGCAAACACCTGCATAGCGCGCAAGCCGGCGCCACATTCGCGCCACAAAGAGCAGATCCGCGCCTGCAACCTAATGATTTCATTAGGTTTTTTTGCAAGGTCAGGTCCAGTCCATCATGGGTGCAACGGAGACGACCTTCTCTTCCAAAACGCGGGATTCCTGTGGTTGGCAGCGGTGCCCTGACCTCGATCGGGCCGGGCTGGCAAGCCTGCTAGTTTCTCACGCGCGCCTTTCCGTCCGCTCCCGCCCGGCCATGTAGTTGCCCGGCGTCACGCCGAAGCAGCGGCGGAACCAGCGCGAGAAGTGCGCCTGGTCGGTGAAGCCGCATTGACCAGCA
>Ga0102594_1000432_pt1 | contig 40999 bp, 30 predicted proteins | sample AraplaCol_mLB_r2_2_FD_76863 | JGI IMG/M metagenome (GOLD analysis project Ga0102594, IMG submission 76863) | Arabidopsis root microbial communities from North Carolina, USA - plate scrape MF_Col_mLB_r2 (SPADES assembly) (version 2) | ecosystem: Host-associated > Plants > Roots > Endosphere...
ACGGCAAAGTGCTTAGCCACGAACCCAGGTCTTCCACGCCAGCCACAGTTTGCGGATAGGCGTCAGCGAAATGCGCTGTTTGAGGACGTGGTAGCCATCCTCTTCGATTTCGTTCAGCAGGGTGCGGTAAATGGCTGCCATGATCAGCCCCGGACGCTGGGCGCGGCGGTCTTCCTTTGGCAGCAGGGCAAACGCCTCGTCATAAGCCTTTTGCGCACGCGCCACCTGGAATTCCATCAGTTTCGAGAAGTTTTCGGATTCGCGCGCGTTCAGCAGGTCCGCCGCAGTCACATTGAACTGCTGCAGTTCGTTGACAGGCAAATAGATGCGGCCTTTGCGCGCATCTTCACCCACGTCACGAATGATATTGGTGAGCTGGAAGGCATGCCCCAGCTTTTCGGCGTATTGCAGCGTTTCCGGCCGTGTCACGCCAAAAATCGATGCCGACAGGATGCCGACCACGCTGGCCACATGCCAGCAATACTTCGACAGGCCCGCATAATCAAGGTAGCGGGTCTGGTTCAAGTCCATCTCCATGCCATCGATGATGGCCTGCATATGCTCCTGCTTCAGGTCATACGTCGCGATATGCGGCTGCAAGGCCTGGGTCACGGGGTGCGTCTGCTTGCCCTGGTACATCTGGGCGATCTCATTGCGCCACCAGGCCAGCTTGATGCGCGCCAGCGATTCATCGCTGCACTCATCGACGGTGTCGTCAACTTCGCGGCAGAAGGCATACAGCGCCGTGATGGCGCGGCGGCGCTCCGGCGGCAGGAACAGGAAGCTGTAGTAGAAACTGGAACCGCTGGCGGCGGCCTTCTGCTGGCAGTATTCGTCGGGGGACATGTTGTTATGGCTTGGGTAATGCTGACAAAGGCGCTATTTTATAGTGAAGAAGGCTTCATCCGAAGCGCGCGCCAGAAAACCTTGAACCAATCGCGCTTTTCGAGCTTCGGACGACGCAGGAAAACGTCATAATCGACTTCCTCGATTGCCTCCAAAATACGCAAGCCACCCTGGACCACCATGCGCAGTTCCAGGCCGATACGGCCTTTCAGGCGGCAGGCCAGCGGCGCCCCGGAAAGCATCAGGGCGCGGGCGCGCTCGACCTGGAACTTCATCATGGCGCGCCATTTAGCCTTGTTGTCGGGGCGAGCCAGGTGGGCTGGCGACAGGGCGTAGCGCGCCAGGTCTTCCATCGGCAGGTAAATGCGCTCCTTATGCTCGTCGATCGCCACGTCTTGCAGGAAGTTGATGATCTGGAGCGCGGAACAGATGGCGTCCGACTGGCGGATATTCTCCTCGTCGGCCGCGCCGTACAGGTGCAGCATCAACAGGCCGACCGGGTTGGCCGAGCGGGCGCAGTAATCAAGCAGGGATGCATAGTCCTGGTAGCGATGCACCACAATGTCTTGCTTGAAGGCGGACAGCAGGTCGTAAAAAGGACGCAGCGGCAGTTTGTGCTGCTCGATGACGGCAGCGAGCCGCCCGAACATCGGTTCATAGCCTCCTTCGGCGCGCTCAATGCGGCCCAGGGCTTCTTCATAAGCTGTCAGGCCCGCCAGGCGCTGTTCCGGCGTGGCGTCGCCCTCGTCGGCGATGTCGTCGGCGCTGCGCCCAAAGGCGTAAATCGCTTCCACCGCCGGGCGCAATCGGCGCGGCATCAGGATGGAAGCGACAGGGAAGTTCTCGTAATGGTCAACGGACATAGAGGTGCTGTTCTAAATTAATGACGCGAAAGTCATTTGCAAGTTCGGTTGACCCGGATATAATTTTTTCTTACTAAACGGAAAGTCATTTAGTTCCAAACGGGAAATAATAATGGCAAACATATACACCCGGCAATTGCCAGAGACACTGAAAAGGAATTCCATCGTGTTCGTAGCAAAAAAAATACCCCTGGTTGCGGCCTGCGCCTTGCTGCTCGCGGCTTGTTCTAAAGAAGCCCCCAAGACCGAAGATATCCGCCCGGTGCGCGCCATGGTGCTGCAAAGCTCTGACATCGATGTCAACGCCGAATTCTCTGGCGAAGTCCGCTCGCGCGTCGAATCGCGCCTCGGCTTCCGGGTTGGAGGCAAGATTATCTCCCGCAAAGTGGATGTGGGCAGCGTGGTTAAACGCGGCCAGGTACTGATGGACCTCGATCCGCAGGATTTGAAGCTGTCGCAGGCGCAGTCGATGGCGGCTTTGCGCGCTGCGGAAACTACACGTGACCTGGCCAGCGCCGAATTGAAGCGCTACCAGGAACTGCGCGAGAAGAACTTCGTCAGCCAGGCCATCCTCGATGCCAAGCTGTCGGCTTATAAATCAGCGCAGGCGCAAGTGGATTCGGCGCAGGCGGCATACCGTGGCATGTCCAACCAGGCAGGTTATGCCAGCCTTGAGTCGGACATCGATGGCGTAGTGACCGCGGTGGATGCGGAAGTAGGGCAGGTCGTTTCGCCCGGTACGCCGGTCGTGCGCGTCGCCAAGACCGATGAAAAGGAAATCGTGTTCGGTGTGCCAGAAGATAAGGTTGACACGCTGCGCGCGATTACGGATGTGCATGTGCGGCTGTGGGCAAGCCCGGACAAGGCCGTGCCGGGCAAGATCCGCGAGATTTCGCCGGTGGCAGACCCGTTCACCCGCACCTACGCCTTCCGCGTATCGATTCCATCCAGCCTGTCGGAAGCCAAATTGGGCATGACCGCACTGGTGGCTTTCGCCTCGCGCTCGCCACAACCGCAGATCAAGGTGCCGCTGACGGCGCTGTTCCACGAGAAGTCCGCCACGTCCGTGTGGGTGGTGGAAAACGGCGTCGTGCGCCTGGTGCCGGTGACCGTGACTGGCGTGTCGGGCAATGACCTGGTGCTGGGCAGCGGTGTTAAGGCCGGCCAGACCGTGGTGACTGCCGGCGTCAACCTGCTGAAGCCTGGCCAGAAAGTCACCATCCTCGGAGCTGCTAAATGAAGGGCTTCAACCTCTCGCGCTGGGCGCTCGAGCACATACCGCTCACCCGCTACCTGATTGCGGTGCTGCTGCTGGGCGGCATGCTGGCGTATAAGAATCTGGGGCAGGACGAGGATCCGCCATTTACTTTCCGCTCGATGGTGGTGCAGGCCTTCTGGCCTGGTGCGACGTCGCTGCAGATGGCAGAGCAGGTCACTGACAAGCTGGAAAAGAAGCTGCAGGAAACGCCGTTCATCAATGAGATCACCAGCTATTCAAAACCTGGGCAGACGCTGATCATCCTCAACCTGCGCGAATCGACGCCGCCAAAGGAGGTGTCGCAAGCGTGGTACCAGGTGCGCAAAAAGATTGGCGATATCCGCTCGACACTGCCCTCCGGAGTGCAAGGGCCGGTATTCAACGACGAGTTCGGCGATACCTACGGTTCGATATTTGCGCTGTCCGGCGACGGCTTCACCTACGCGGAGCTGAAAGACTACGCGGACCTGGTGCGCCAGCAACTGCTCGGCGTAAAGAAAGTCTCCAAGGTCGAATTGTTTGGCGTGCAGGACGAGAAGATCAATATCGAGTTCTCGCATAAAAAATTCGCGCAACTGGGCCTGACCATCGAGCAGATCGCCAACCAGATCACCACGCAGAACGTGGTTGAAGCAACCGGCGTGGTCGTGACGCCGACCGATAACCTGCAGGTGCGCGTATCCGGCGCGCTGCGCACGGTCAAGGACCTGGAAGATCTGGAGCTGCGTGCCAATAACACCACTTTCCGCCTGGGCGACTTTGCAACCATCAAGCGCGAATACCTTGACCCGCCGCGCGACAAAATGCGCTTTAACGGCAAGGAAGTGATTGGCCTGGGCGTATCGATGGAGAAGGGCGGCAATATCATCCAGATGGGCAAGGAGCTGGAAAAGACCGTCAATGCGATGAAAACCAAGCTGCCGGTCGGTATTGAGCTCGAACGCGTTTCCGATCAGCCGGCCGCAGTGACAGCGTCGGTCGGCGAATTCCTGCATACGCTGATCGAGGCGGTGCTGATCGTGCTGGCGGTGAGCTTCCTCTCGCTCGGCCTGCATACCAAGCCGAAGCTGCGCCTGGACGCGCGCCCTGGCCTGGTGGTGGCGCTGACGATCCCGCTGGTGCTGGCGGTGACCTTCCTGTTCATGCGGATCCTTGACATCGACCTCCATAAGATCTCGCTCGGCGCGTTGATCATCGCACTTGGCCTGCTGGTGGACGACGCGATCATCGCGGTCGAAATGATGGTGCGGAAGATGGAAGAGGGCCATTCCAGGCTGGAGGCGGCGACCTTTGCCTATACCTCGACGGCTATGCCAATGCTGACCGGTACGCTGATTACCGTCGCAGGCTTCCTGCCGATTGGCCTTGCGGCATCGGCGGCGGGCGAGTACACCTTCTCGCTGTTCTCGGTGAATGCGATTGCGCTGGTCACGTCGTGGATTGTGGCGGTGATGTTCACGCCCTACATCGGCTTTATCCTGCTCAAGGTCAAGCCGCATTCGGAAGGCGGCGGCCATCATGAACTGTTTGATACGCCGGGCTACCGCAAATTCCGCGCCGTCGTGAACTGGTGCGTGGAATACCGCAAGACCACGATTGTGGCAACGCTGGTGGTGTTCTTTCTTGGCGTATACGGCTTCAAGTTCATCGAGAAGCAGTTCTTCCCCGACTCCAGCCGCCCGGAATTGATGGTGGAGATGTGGTCGCCGGAAGGCACGGCTTTCGCCCAGACTGAACGCCAGGCGAAGAAGTTCGAGGAATTCATCCGCAAAGAGCCGGGCGTGGCCAGCGTGACGACTTACGTCGGCACAGGCAGCCCGCGCTTCTACCTGCCGCTGAACCAGATCTTCCCGCAGACGAACGTATCGCAGACCGTGGTGCTGGCGAAAGACTTGCACTCGCGTGAAGAACTTCGCAAGAAAATCCGCGAAGTGTTCAAGACCGACTTTCCGGAAGTGCGCGGCCGCGTTCAGTTGCTGCCGAACGGCCCGCCAGTGCCGTATCCGGTGCAATTCCGTGTGACTGGTACTGAAGTCGAAAATGTACGTGCCATTGCCGACCAGGTGAAGGACATCATGCGCGCCAATCCGAACGCGGTGGGCGTCAACGACAACTGGAACGAATCGATCAAGGTGCTGCGCCTCGACCTGGATCAGGACAAGATGCGCGCGCTGGGCGTGACCTCGCAAACCGTGATGCGCGCTGCAAACACGATCCTGTCCGGCACGCCGATCGGCCAGTTCCGCGAAGGCATCCGCCTGATCGACATCCAGGTGCGCCAGCCGCTGGATGAGCGCAGTACCATTGCCGTCCTGAACGACACCTATATTCCGACGAATAGCGGGCGTTCGGTGCCGATCTCGCAACTGGCTCGCGTGCACTTCGTCTGGGAGCCGGGTGTGGTCTGGCGCGAGGGCCGCGAATGGGCAATTACCGTGCAATCGGACGTGGTGGAGGGAGTGCAAGGCCCCACCGTGTCGGGCCAGATCAATCCGAAACTGGATGAACTGCGCGCCAAGCTGCCGCCGGGCTATGAAATCAAGGTGAAGGGCGCCGCTTCGGACAGCAGCGCGGCGGAGGAGTCGATTGCCGCCAACTTGCCGCTGGCTGTGTTCATCATCTTTACTTTGCTGATGCTGCAGCTGCACAGCTTCTCGCGTGCCTTGCTGGTGTTCCTGACCGGCCCGCTCGGCGTGGCGGGGGCAGCGATGGCGCTGCTGGTGATGGGGCGACCGCTGGGCTTTGTGGCCAACCTGGGCATTATTGCGCTGTTTGGCATGATTATCCGTAACTCGGTGATCCTGGTGGACCAGATTGAGCAGGATATCAAGGCTGGGGTGCCGGCCTGGGATGCGATCGTGGAATCGGCCGTGCGCCGTTGTCGCCCGATTATCCTGACTGCGGCTGCGGCGGCGCTGGCCATGATTCCGTTGTCGCGGTCCGTGTTCTGGGGGCCGATGGCGGTGGCGATCATGGGTGGGCTGATTCTGGCTACGGCGCTGACGTTGTTGTTCTTGCCAGCGCTTTATGCAGCGTGGTTCCGGGTGCCAAAACCAAACCGGTAAACCAGTGTCAGACCCACAGGGTCTGACACCTGGGTTGCCGGTTTTGCCCAAATGTTGCGCATAACGCAAAAAACCACTACCGCACTCCAGAAACACCGTATAGAATGCCGGGTTGAAGTTGAAAGCCCCGGGCGACCCTGTTTTCACTTAATGGTCGCCCTTTGCTTTTGTGCAAATATGCCGCGAGGATGGCGAAATTGGTAGACGCACCAGGTTTAGGTCCTGACGCCAGCAATGGTGTGGGGGTTCGAGTCCCCCTCCTCGCACCATAAGTACACTTATTTTTATTGGACGATTTTTACAATGGCCACTGCAGTTGAAACCCTGGGCAAACTCGAACGCCGCATGACGATTTCCTTCCCACTGTCGGACGTGCGTTCCGAAGTGGAAAAGCGCCTGAAAGTACAGGCTCGCTCCGCACGTGCTCCTGGCTTCCGTCCAGGTAAAGTGCCAATGAAGATGGTTGCCGCACAATACGGCTACCAGATCGAAACCGAAGTGCTGAACGACAAAGTCGGCCGCGCTTTCAACGATGCTGCCAATGAAAACCAGCTGCGCGTAGCCGGCTTCCCGCGCATCGAGCCAAAGCAAGACGCACCTGAAGGCCAACTGTCCTTCGACGCAACTTTCGAAGTGTACCCAGAAGTTGAAGTTGGCGACCTGACCAAGGTTGAGATCGAAACCGTCAAGTCCAACGTGACCGACGTAGAAATCGACAAGACCATCGATATCCTGCGCAAACAGCGCGTGCACTTCCACGTGAAGGGCGAAAAAGGCGAGCACGGCGACGGCGGCGAAGCTATCGCTGCCAACGGCGACCGCGTGACCGTTGACTTCGTCGGCTCGATCGACGGCGTTGAGTTCCCAGGCGGCAAAGCTGAAGGCTACCCGTTTGTGCTGGGCGAAGGCCGCATGCTCCCAGAATTCGAAGCCGCTACCGTCGGCCTGAAAGTGGGCGAGTCCAAGACCTTCCCGCTGTCGTTCCCAGAGGACTACCATGGCAAGGACGTGGCAGGCAAAACCGCCGAGTTCACCATCACCCTGAAGAACCTGGAATGGGCGCACCTGCCGGAAGTCGACGCTGAATTCGCCAAGTCCCTGGGCGTGGCTGACGGCGACCTGGCCAAAATGCGCGACGACATCAAAGTGAACCTGGAGCGCGAAGTTGCAGGCCGCGTCAAGGCTCGCAACAAAGAAGCCGTGATGGACACCCTGGTGAAGACCGCGACCCTGGACGTTCCACAGTCGCTGATCGCCCAAGACACCGAGCGCCTGGCTGAAATGACCCGCCAGGACATGGCTCAGCGCGGCATGAACGTAAAAGATGTACCATTCCCTCCAGAGCTGTTCAAGGACAAAGCCGAGCGTCGCGTACGCCTGGGCCTGATCCTGTCCAAGCTGGTGGGCGACCAGAACCTGCAGGCTACCCCTGACCAGGTGAAGGCACAGATCGAAGACTTCGCACAAAGCTACGAAGATCCACGCGAAGTGCTGAAGTACTACTACTCCGATCGCCGCCGCCTGGCTGAAGTCGAAGCTCTTGTATTGGAAGAAAACGTCGTTACTTACGTCCTGGGCCTGTGCAAGAACGTCTCGAAAGAAATTCCTTTCGACGAACTCATGGGAAGCGTACAAGCTTAATAGCTTGATATCATTCGACGCCGGCCCCGAGCCGGCGTTGTTTTCAAAGGAATTGGAATGAATCGTAATCCCGCACTCGATACGGAAATGCTCGGCCTGGTGCCGATGGTGATCGAACAAAGCGGCCGCGGTGAGCGCTCGTACGATATCTACTCGCGCCTGCTGAAGGAACGCGTGATCTTCATGGTCGGTCCGGTCAACGACCAGATGGCCAACCTGATTGTCGCCCAGCTGTTGTTCCTGGAAAGCGAAAATCCGGACAAGGACATCTCGCTGTACATCAATTCCCCAGGCGGCTCCGTTTCCGCGGGCCTGGCGATCTTCGACACCATGCAGTTCATCAAGCCTGACGTGTCGACCCTGTGCACCGGCATGGCCGCCTCGATGGGCGCCTTCCTGCTGGCGGCAGGCGCCAAGGGCAAGCGTTTCTCGCTGCCGAACAGCCGCATCATGATTCACCAGCCATCCGGCGGTTCGCAGGGCATGGCGTCGGATATCGAGATCCAGGCGAAAGAGATCCTCTACCTGCGTCACCGCCTGAACAGCATCATGGCGGAACGTACCGGCCAGTCGATCGAGCAGATCGCCAAGGATACCGACCGCGACCGCTTCATGTCTTCCGACGAGGCGGCGGAATATGGCCTGATCGACAAAGTCTTGACCAGCCGCGCATAAGCGTCCTTGCAAGTCGACGCCCGGACGCTACAACGTTCGGGCGTTTTGCTTTTATTTCGGGTAGCATGTGGTTGTGCGCAGGATTTCTTGCTTGTGCGCACGGCAAATTTGCACCAAAACTAAAGATTAGTCCCATGTCAGAGAAAAAATCCTCCAGCGGCGAGAAACTCCTTTACTGCTCGTTCTGCGGCAAAAGCCAGCACGAGGTGAAGAAGCTGATTGCCGGCCCGTCCGTCTTCATCTGCGACGAGTGCATTGACCTGTGCAATGACATCATCCGCGACGAGACGTCCAGCATCGAATCTGTCACGGGCGCGAAATCGGACCTGCCAACCCCGCAGGAAATCACCGATTTGCTGAACCAGTACGTGATCGGCCAGACCACTGCCAAGCGCATCCTGTCCGTGGCCGTGTACAACCATTACAAGCGCCTGAAGCATCTGGGCAAGAAGGACGACGTCGAACTGGCCAAGTCCAACATCCTGCTGGTGGGCCCGACCGGCTCCGGCAAGACCTTGCTGGCCCAGACCCTGGCGCGCATGCTGAATGTGCCGTTCGTGATCGCCGACGCCACCACCCTGACCGAAGCCGGTTATGTGGGCGAAGACGTGGAAAATATCATCCAGAAGCTGCTGCAGAGCTGCAACTATGATGTCGAAAAAGCACAGCGTGGCATCGTCTATATTGACGAAATCGACAAGATTTCCCGCAAGTCCGACAACCCGTCGATCACCCGTGACGTATCGGGCGAGGGCGTGCAACAGGCGCTGCTGAAGCTGATCGAGGGCACCATGGCTTCCGTGCCTCCGCAAGGCGGCCGCAAGCACCCGAACCAGGACTTCGTGCAGATCGACACCACCAACATCATGTTCATCTGCGGCGGCGCGTTTGACGGCCTGGCCAAGATCATCTCCAACCGTTCCGAAAAGTCCGGCATCGGCTTCTCGGCCGAAGTGAAGAGCAAGGAACAGCGTTCGAACAGCGACCTGATGATGGACGCCGAGCCGGAAGACCTGATCAAGTTCGGCCTGATCCCTGAACTGGTGGGCCGCCTGCCGGTGGTGGCAACCCTGGCCGAGCTGACTGAGGAAGCCCTGATCGAGATCCTGGTCGAGCCGAAGAATGCGCTGGTCAAGCAATACTCCAAGCTGTTGGAAATGGAAGGCGCTGAACTGGAAATCCGTCCAGCCGCCCTGCACGCCATCGCCCGCAAGGCACTGGCGCGCAAGACCGGTGCCCGCGGCCTGCGTTCGATCCTGGAACACGCGCTGCTGGACATTATGTTCGACCTGCCAAACCAAACGAACGTCACCAAAGTCGTAATCGATGAAAATACGATCACCAGTGGCGCAAAACCCCTCCTGATTTACCAGGAATCCCCAAAAGCAGCAGGGGAAAACTAAATAGGGTTTTGAATCCCTGAGGCAAGGCGTTACAATCGGTCTCAATAACCATAACGCCGGCTTCAGTCGAAAAGCCACTCGCGATCACTCGTCGCGCGTGGCTTTTTTTGTTCCAAAACGGCATATTAGTTAGAGTAAAACTGCATTTTCTCAAAGCAAATATAATTGCAGCATAGGGCTTGTGAATTGGCCGCTGGGGCCTATATCAGAATCAAGCTTTTAAAATAAGGTACGCCATGACAACTACCAAATTAACTGAGCAAACTCAACTGCCTCTGTTGCCACTGCGTGATGTAGTCGTCTTCCCGCACATGGTAATTCCGTTGTTCGTTGGCCGACCAAAGTCCATCAAGGCGCTCGAAGCTGCCATGGAGCAGGGCAAGAGCATCATGCTGGCAGCACAGAAAGCCGCTGCCAAGGACGAACCTTCGCCATCGGATATCTATGAAATCGGCTGCGTAGCGAACATCCTGCAGATGTTGAAGCTGCCGGACGGCACCGTGAAGGTGCTGGTCGAGGGTGCTCAGCGCGCCCGCATCAAGAAGATCACCGATAGCCCAACCCATTTCATTGCCGACCTGATGCCGCTCGAATCCGAGCAGGGCGATGAGTCGGAGATCGAGGCCATGCGCCGCGCGATCGTCCAGCAGTTCGACCAGTACGTCAAACTGAACAAGAAAATCCCGCCCGAGATCCTGGCTTCGCTGTCGGGCATCGACGATGCCGGCCGCCTGGCCGATACCGTGGCCGCCCACCTGCCGCTCAAGCTCGAGCAGAAGCAGGTGATCCTGGAAATCATCGAAGTCTCGAAGCGCCTGGAGCACCTGCTCGGCCAGCTGGAAGGCGAGCTCGATATCCTGCAGGTGGAAAAGCGCATCCGTGGCCGCGTCAAGCGCCAGATGGAGAAGTCGCAGCGCGAGTACTACCTGAACGAACAGGTCAAAGCTATCCAGAAGGAACTGGGCGAGGGCGAAGAGGGCGCCGATATCGACGAACTCGAGAAGAAGGTCGCCGCCGCCAAGATGCCGAAGGAAGCGCTGGAAAAGGCACAGGCCGAGCTGAAAAAGCTGAAGCTGATGTCGCCGATGTCGGCCGAAGCGACCGTGGTGCGCAACTACATCGACACCCTGGTGTCGCTGCCATGGAAAAAGAAATCCAAGGTCAACAACGACCTGGCCAATGCCGAGAAAGTGCTCGATCATGACCACTACGGCCTGGAAAAGATCAAGGAACGCATCGTCGAGTACCTGGCGGTGCAGCAGCGCGTGGACAAGCTGAAGGCGCCGATCCTGTGCTTCGTTGGCCCTCCAGGCGTGGGTAAAACCTCGCTGGGCCAGTCGATCGCCAAGGCCACCAACCGCAAATACGTGCGCATGGCGCTGGGCGGCGTGCGCGATGAAGCCGAGATCCGCGGCCACCGTCGTACCTATATCGGCTCCATGCCGGGCAAGGTGCTGCAATCGCTGTCGAAAGTCGGCGTGCGCAATCCGCTGTTCCTGCTGGATGAAATCGACAAGATGGGCGCGGACTTCCGCGGCGATCCATCGTCGGCGCTGCTGGAGGTGCTCGATCCTGAACAGAACCACACCTTCTCGGACCACTACATCGAAGTCGACTTCGACCTGTCCGACGTGATGTTCGTAGCGACGTCGAACTCGTACAACATCCCGCCGGCACTGCTGGACCGTATGGAAGTGATCCGCCTGTCCGGCTACACGGAAGACGAGAAGACCAACATCTCCTTGCGCTACCTGTTGCCGAAGCAAGTGAAGAACAATGGCCTGAAGGACGAGGAAATCTCCGTCAGCGAAGCAGCGGTGCGCGACATCATCCGCTACTACACCCGTGAAGCGGGCGTGCGTTCGCTGGAGCGCGAAATCTCCAAGATCTGCCGCAAGGTCGTGAAGATGCTGCTGCTGAAGAAGTCGGACAAGAAAGTCAGCGTCACGCCGAAAAACCTGGACAAGTTCCTGGGCGTGCGCCGCTACGACTTCGGCGTTGCCGAGAAAACCAACCAGGTGGGCCAGGTGGTCGGCCTGGCGTGGACCGAAGTGGGCGGCGACCTGCTGACCATCGAATCGGTCGGCATGCCTGGCAAGGGCAACGTGATCCGCACCGGTACTTTGGGCGACGTGATGAAGGAGTCGATCGAAGCAGCCCGCACCGTGGTGCGCAGCCGCGCCTCGCGCCTTGGCATCAAGAACGAAGTGTTCGAGAAGCAGGACATCCACATCCACGTGCCGGAAGGCGCCACGCCGAAGGATGGCCCATCGGCAGGTATCGCGATGACCACGGCGATGGTGTCGACTTTCACCGGCATTCCGGTCCGTGCGGACGTGGCGATGACCGGCGAGATCACGCTGCGCGGCGAAGTCCTGCCGATCGGCGGCTTGAAAGAGAAGCTGCTGGCAGCCCATCGCGGCGGCATCAAGACCGTGCTGATCCCTGAGCAGAACGTGAAGGACCTGGCCGAGATTCCGGACAATGTGAAGAACAAGCTGGAGATCGTGCCGGTGCGCTGGATCGACAAAGTGCTGGAAGTCGCGCTGGAACGCCAGCCGGAGCCGATCGTGGAAGCGGCGGCGCCGGTTGAAGTGCCGGCAGTCGCGGCAACCGCCGACGGAAGTGAAGTAGTTAAACATTAAACCGGAGGGCAGTGTCTGACCCATTGGGTCAGACACTGGTTTGCTGGTTTTGCTGTAAAAAACGGGCGCCGACAAGGCGCCCGTTTTGTTTTTACCCTTGACACAGTGCAACCCCGACCTGTCTAATACGGCCCTGAGATTTTTATACGCATCACAACGCGGCATAAAAAACGGTATAAACGATATAAACCTTTGTGACGGGGACTGTAATGAACAAGACCGAACTGATCGACCACATCGCGACTTCCGCTGACATCTCCAAGGCCGCCGCTGCACGCGCCCTGGACGCTGTGATCGATGGCGTAACCACCACCCTGGCCAAGAACGACAGCGTCACCCTGGTTGGCTTTGGCACCTTCTCCGTGAGCGAGCGCGCAGCCCGTACCGGCCGCAACCCACGCACCAAAGAAGAGATCAAAATCGACGCAGCGAAAGTTCCTAAATTTAAAGCTGGTAAAGCTTTGAAAGACGCTGTACAATAATGGCCTTCGGTAAGCAGTGATGCTTACCGGGCAGTTTAAGCGGGCGTTTAGCTCAGTTGGTAGAGCGGATCCCTTACAAGGATTAGGTCGGGAGTTCGACCCTCTCAACGCCCACCACTTAAACAAAATGTAGTACCTGTGTTGTGAATGCTGGAGCGGTAGTTCAGTTGGTTAGAATACCGGCCTGTCACGCCGGGGGTCGCGGGTTCGAGCCCCGTCCGCTCCGCCAGCAAACGCACACACACTACCTGGAGCGGTAGTTCAGTTGGTTAGAATACCGGCCTGTCACGCCGGGGGTCGCGGGTTCGAGCCCCGTCCGCTCCGCCAGAATCCCGAGAAAGCCCCACAAGTCCAAAAGACGGTGGGGCTTTTTCATTTGCAACATCAGCAACTGCCCTGTAAAATCGCGCGAGCAGTTTTAAAGCCTCCACTCTAGGAAACCACGCTGACATGTTTGATTTCGTACGTACGCATCAAAAGCTGATGCAGATTATCCTGGCGCTCCTGATCGTGCCGTCGTTTGTGCTGGTCGGCGTGAGCGGCGTCAAGCTGTTCGGCGAAGACGCGAATACCATTGCCAAGGTGGCCGGCTATCCGCTGACCCAGCAGGAATGGGAAAATGCCCAGCGCCGCCAGCTGGACCAGATGCGCCAGCGCTTTGGCGCACAGTTCGACCAGAAACAGTTTGATACCCCGGAGTTCAAGCAGGGCATCCTGGATCAACTGATCGCCCAGCGCGCCGTGAACGCGGAAATCCGCAGCGCCCACCTGACCACCAGCGAGCAGAAGGTGCAAGAGGCTATCACGACCCAGCTGCCGCTGTTCAAGGCTGATGGCAGCTACGACAAGGAACAATACCTTCAGATTCTGGCCGCACAAGGCATGACCGCCGGCATGCACCAGGAGCAGATTCGCCACGACCTGGCACTGCAACAAGTCGCCAGCGGTGTTGAACTGAGCGCCTTTGTGCCGCGCACCGTTGCCAAAGCGATTTCCGATTTCGGTTCGCAAGAGCGTGAAGTGCAGGAACTGGCACTGCCGGTTTCGCAATTCCTGCCGAACGTGAAGGTCACCGACGAAATGGTGAAGGCCTTCTACGACAAGAATGCCAAGCTGTTCGAGATTCCTGAGTCGGCCAAGATCGAATACGTGGTATTCAACGCCGATGCCGTCGCTTCGCAAGTCACTGTCAGCGACGAAGAAGTCGCCAGCTACTACAAGTCGAACGAGAAACGCTTCACCACCGAAGAGGCGCGCCGTTCTTCGCACATCCTGGTCCTGGGCGAAAAAGACAAGGCTGCCGCCAAGGTGAAAGCCGAGGCGATCCTGGCCGAAGTGCGCAAGAATCCTGGCGATTTCGCGAAGATTGCAAAGGCAAAGTCGGAAGACTCCGGCTCCGCTGAACAGGGTGGCGACCTGGGCGTCCTGGAAAAAGGCCGCTTTGTTAAGCCAGTGGAAGAAGCAATCCTGAAACTGAAACAGGGCGAGATCAGCGGCCTGGTCGAATCCGAGTACGGCTACCACATCATCACCCTGACCGAACTGAAGCCGGCCCAGGTGAAATCGCTGGACGAAGTAAAGGGCGATATCGCTGCTGAGATCAAGAAGCAGAAAGCCACCAAGCTGTACTCCGACCTGTCGGAGCAGTTCACCGACACCGTATATTCGCAGTACGAAAGCCTGAAACCGGCTGCCGACAAGCTGAAGCTGAAGATCGAAACCATGGAAGGCGTCACCCGCCAGCCTAACCCGATCCTGGGCACCGCGCCATTCAACAACGCCAAGTTCCTGACCGCCTTGTTCTCCGACGATTCGCTGAAGAACAAACGCAACACCGAGGCAGTTGAAGTTGCGCCGCAAACCCTGGTAGCTGGCCGCATCGTGGAATTCAAGCCAGCCTCGAAGAAACCGCTGGCCGAAGTCGAAGCCGCGATCAAGCAGCAGGTAGCGCTGGAAGAGGCGGTAAAAGCTGCGAAGAAAGCCGGCGAAGAAAAGCTGGCTGCCGCCAAGAAGGCCGGCGACGCTGCAGGCTTCGGCGATGTGAAGACCATCTCGCGCGCCAAGGCGGAAGGCATTAACCCTGCGGCCGTCGCCGCAGTGATGAAGGCCGACGTCTCCAAGTTGCCAGCCTACGTTGGCGTGGAAATTCCAGGCCAGGGCTACGGCGTGTACCGTATCGGCAAGGTTGGCCAGCCAGCGGAACAGGATGCTGCCCGTCGCGAACAGGAAGGCCAGCGTATCAACCAGATCATTTCGCAACAGGAAATGACTGGCTACATCGACGCGCTGAAACAGAAGGCCAAGGTCAAGATCCTGCACCCGGTCGCGACGATCAAGCCGCAAGCCGAGTAAGCAGCTAAACGCTCTACGAGAGCCGGTGTCCGTGCAAACGGACCCCGGCTTTTTTCTTATGTGCGGATAATGTCCTGCGGGGCGGCGCCCCGCCGTCCATATCTTGGAAGGAGCACATCATGCACATGATCCGTTTAGGTCTCGCTGCGCTGTTCTGCGTCTGCGTCGGCGCCGCCGGCGCACAGGAATCGCCTGCCGCGCCCGGCACCAGCCATATCGTCCTGCAGCTGACAGACCTCGAATTCAATACCTATTCGCTCGATCCACTAGGCGGTACCGCCGCGGCGGGCCTGCTGGGACAGCAGTATCGCGCGGCGGCGAAAGTGACTGGAACGCGGGAAGAGTTTTCCCGGGAGTATGTCGGTACCCGCCCAGTCGGGGCCTACGCTATTGGCGATTCGAGCCGCATGAATTTCGCCAGTAGCATCTTTATCGATTGGGATTCCTTTTCCGGCGGCACGGATTACGCTTTCGATGCGCATGCCGAGCTGCGTGATCCGCTGAGTCAATGGTACCTCGCGGAAGGAACGGCGAGTTGGGACGCCACCATACACCTGACGCCCAACTCCGCGCTGGTGGTGAGCGGCCATCTGTTCGGCATGCAGGAAGTCGGTGCCGGGTCGCCCTTCGATGCAGCGGCGGGCGGTTTCTTTGATATCGGCCTTGCAGGCGCCGACGCTGCAACGGCTTATACAAGAAGCTTCGGGTCGGACGGCGCGCAACCTGGCATCGACGAATACTTCTCGCTGTCGATCTTCAACCGCAGCGACACGGACAAGGACTTCAGCTGGAGCGTTACGGCCGGCGTGAGCGCCGCCAAGGCCATTCCGCCCGTGCCAGAACCGTCCGTCCTGGCGATGACCCTGTGCGGATTGCTATTGCTCGCTATGCGCCATGCAGCCTGCGCGCAGCGGCGATGAAGGATTCGGGCGAGATGTCGGCAAGCGCCAGTTCGGTGGCTTTGTCGTATTGCACGAAGTTGCGGTGGATCGATTTGAGATAGGCCGGGTCGTAATGGTCGACCAGGAGTTCGTCGACCAAGGCGGGCATCTCGCCTGCAGAGGCCATGGCTTGCCAGCGCTCGATGCGTTCGCGGCCGTGCAATTGCACCAGGAATTCCAGCTGCGCATTGAGCGCCGGGGCGTTGCAGGCGAAATGCTGGTAGTCCTCGATCAGCAGCTTGACGCGGTCTTCCCGCGCCACCTGCATGGCGATGCAAGGCGAAGCCCGCATGCGTTCCATCAGCGCGCCCGGCACGCGCAGGCTGCCCACCTTGCGGCTTTCCGATTCGACGAAGACCGGCAATTGCGGGTCGAAGCGGCGCAGCCTGTCCCAGATCGACGTTTCGAAGGCCTTTTGCGAAGGCTGCGGCTGGCAGGGGATATTACCCAGCACCGAGCCGCGGTGCGCCGCAAGCTGTTCCAGGTCCAGCACTTGCGCCCCGATCGCCTCCAGCGTGTCGAGCAGGCGGGTCTTGCCGCTGCCGGTGGTGCCGCAGATCACGCGGAAGTCGAGTTCCGGCGTCTGTTCCAGCTGTGCGTTGATGGCGGTGCGGAAGGCCTTGTAGCCGCCATCGAGCTGCACCACGGGCCAGCCGATCTTGGCCAGCACGGTAGCCATGGAGCCGCTGCGGTTGCCGCCGCGCCAGCAATAGATCAGGGGCTTCCAGTCGCGCGGTTTGTCCAGCCACAGCGTCTCGATGTGGTAGCCGATGTTCTTCGAGACCATGGCCGCGCCGACCTTCTTCGCTTCGAAAGAGCCGACCTGCTTGTACATGGTGCCTACCGTGATGCGCTGCTCGTCGTCCAGCACCGGGCAGTTGATCGCGTTAGGCAGATGATCGAGCGCGTATTCGGAAGGGCTGCGTGCGTCGATGATGGTGTCGAAGTCGTCGAGGCGGGCCAGGACGTCTTCGATAGGCAGGATTTCTGGATACTTCATTTTGTTTTCAGTATTGGCTGGAGGTGGGGCCAGATATTACCCAGGATGATGGGATGGGCGGACGCCAGCGGGTGCAGGCGGTCTGGCTGGAATAGTTCCGGTTTCTGCGCGACGCCATCGAGCATGAAGGGCGCCAGCGGCACTTTCACGTCCTTGCTCAGGGTGCCGTACATGGCAAAGAATTTGTCGGCATAATCGCGGCCGTAATTTGGCGGCATGCGCATGCCGACCAGCAGCACCTGCGCGCCGGCCTTGCGTGATTCGTCAACCATGGCGCGCAGGTTGGATTCGGCGGCGGCAACCGGCAGGCCGCGCAGTCCATCGTTGGCGCCCAGCTCGATGATCACGATATTCGGCTTGTGCTTGCTCAGCAGGGCCGGCAGGCGGGTGCGGCCGCCGCTGGTGGTTTCGCCGCTGACGCTGGCGTTGACAACCGTGGCAGGCAGTTTCTGATCCTTCAGGCGCTGGTCGAGCAGGGCGACCCAGCCGGCGCCACGCGAGATGCCGTATTCGGCCGACAGGCTGTCTCCCACCACCAGGACGGTTTTTGATGCAGAATAGGCGTTCGTGGCGGCGCTGAACATCAGGATCAGCACTGCGAAGAAGCGGACACTATTTTTGAACATGATCATGCGTGATACTCCTCAAACTTCCGGCCTGGTGGCCAAGTCGGCGATTGCCGTCTCCGGCCTGGGCAAACGGGTGGCCGACGCCAGCGGCGAACTGACCATCCTGCATGGGGTGGATTTTACCGTGCAAAAGGCGGAAACGCTCGCCATTGTAGGGGCTTCCGGCTCCGGCAAATCGACCTTGCTTGGGCTGCTGGCCGGCCTGGATACGCCGACCGAAGGCAAAGTGGTGCTGGATGGCGTCGACATATTCGCGCTGGACGAAGATGGCCGGGCCGCCTTGCGCAAGGAAAAGCTGGGCTTCGTCTTCCAGTCCTTCCAGTTGCTGCCGCATTTGACTGCGGTTGAAAACGTGATGCTTCCGCTGGAACTGTCCGGCGACGGCGCGGCGCGCGAGAAGGCCGAGGCCATGCTTGGCCGCGTAGGGCTTTCCAGCCGCTTGAAGCATTACCCGAAATTCCTCTCCGGCGGCGAGCAGCAGCGAGTAGCCCTGGCCCGCGCCTTCGTGACGCAACCGCCATTGCTGCTGGCCGACGAGCCGACCGGCAGCCTGGATGCGGCCACCGGCGAATCGGTGATCCAGCTGATGTTCGAGTTGAACCGTGAACATGGATCGACCCTGGTGCTGGTCACGCACGACACGCACATCGCAGCGCGCTGCGGGCGCGTCATCACGATCGCGGCCGGCCGGATCGCCTGATTTTTTTTCAGCTACCGTAATCAGCTGCCAGGCGGTTGACTTCAGTGCGGATGGCCGGAATCAGTTCGCCCGCAGTGAGGCCGATTGGGCCCGCGCCTTTGGTGACAAGGAGATCGGCCGCCATGCCGTGCATCCAGACGCCGGCCAAAGCTGCTTCCCACTCCGGCCAGGCCTGGGCCAGCAGGCTGCCGCACAGGCCGGACAGCACATCGCCCGTGCCCGCCGTCGCGAGGGCCGGGTTGCCGGTAGTGTTGATGACAATGGCGCCATCGCGCGCCGCGATCACCGTTCCTGAACCCTTCAACACGACGGTTGCTGCGAGCCGTTCTGCCAGTACTCGGGCCGCCGCCGGGCGGTCGGCCTGGACGTCGGCTGCACTTATCCCCAGCAGGCGCGCGGCTTCCAGCGGGTGCGGCGACAGGATGCAGGACGCCTTGCGCTGTGCCAGTTGCGTGCGCAAGGCTTCGGAGCCTGCCAGCAGGTTCAGGGCGTCGGCGTCGAGTACCACTGCGCTTTGACTGTGCAGGGCGCTGGCCAGCATTTCGGCGCTCGCTGCCGAGCCGCCCATGCCGGGGCCGATTACCAGCACAGCGCTGTTGAAGTCGTATTCCTGCCCGCTGCGGCACATTAGTTCGGGTTGGGCGGCATCGAATGCCGGGGGCTCGCCGACGAAGCATGCGTAAACCCGGCCCGCGCCGCTGTTGAGTGCAGTGCGTGCTGCAAGAAGCGGCGCGCCGGCCATGCCGCGGGCGCCGCCAACGACAGCTACGCTGCCATGGCTGCCTTTGTGGGAGCTATGGCGGCGCCGGCGTGCGCAGTGCGCAAACAGCGCCACGTCATTCAGTTTCGCGCCGGCCGCCGGGAACAATTCGTGGTCGATTTCAAGTCTGTTGACGATGACCAAGCCGGCATGATCGCGGCCCTCGGCCGTGTGCAAGCCAGGCTTGTCGCCAATGAAGGTCACCGTGTGGGTGGCGCGTACCGCAATACCGGTCGATTCCCCGCCAACGATGGCGCCGGTGTCGGAATCCAGGCCGCTCGGTACATCGAGCGCGATGATGGGGCAGGCCAGGTCATTGACCGCTGTGACCAATTCTGCAAAGTCCCCGGCAATTGGCCGTGTCAGGCCGATGCCGAACAGGCCGTCGACAACCAGGTTCCATTCGGTGCTACTCGCAACGGCGCGCGCGTCGGCGGCGCTGTTGATCGCGGCGAAGCTGGCGGGCGAGCTGCGTGCCCGCTGCAGCGCATCGATCCGTTCCGGTGCGGCCGTGCCAGCGGGCGGGAAATGCAGGATGGTAACCTGGGCGCCTGCATGGCCGAGGTGCGCCGCGGCTTCGAGCGCGTCGCCGCCGTTGTTGCCGGGGCCGGCCAGCACCAGTACTTTGGCGCGATCGATGGTGGATGGCAGCAAGTCGAGCGCTGCATTGGCGCCAGCCTGGCCGGCGCGCTGCATGAGCGCACCGTCGGGCAAACGCTGCGCCGCAGCGTGCTCGATCGCGCGAAGCTCTGCAATCGTAAAGAGGGGCGTCATGCGGGGCATTCTAGCACTACAATAACTGCTTCACGACGAGAGCGAGGCAGCGCAATGGATTGGCAATTCTGGATCGACCGTGGCGGTACTTTCACCGATATTGTGGCGCGCAAGCCCGATGGCAGCCTGGCGACCCACAAGCTGCTGTCGGAAAGTCCCGAACATTACCGTGATGCCGCCATTGCAGGCATCCGTCATTTGCTGGGTGTTGCGGCCGCCGGGCCGATTCCGGTCGAGCGGGTCGATGCAGTCAAAATGGGCACGACGGTAGCGACCAATGCGCTGCTTGAGCGCAAGGGGGAACCGACCGTTCTGGCGATTACGCGCGGCTTCCGCGATGCCTTGCGCATCGCCTACCAGAACCGTCCACGCTTGTTCGAACGCCATATCGTTCTTCCCGAGCTGCTCTACCAGCATGTGGTAGAGATTGACGAACGCATCGGCGCGCATGGCGAAGTGGTGCAGCCGTTGCATGCTGCCGCCGCACGCGCCGGCCTGCAGGCGCATTACGACAAGGGACTGCGTTCGATCGCTATAGTGCTGATGCACGGGTATCGGTACACCGCGCATGAAGCGGCGGTGGCGCAGATTGCCCGCGAAATCGGCTACACGCAGGTATCCGTTTCACACTTGGTCAGCCCTATGATGAAGCTGGTGGCACGCGGCGATACCACCGTGGTGGATGCCTACCTGTCGCCGATCCTGCGCCGTTATGTGGACCAGGTGGCATCGGAACTGCCGGGCGTGAACCTGCAGTTCATGCAGTCCAACGGCGGCCTGACCGATGCCCGCACCTTCCAGGGCAAGGATTCGATCCTGAGCGGCCCGGCAGGCGGCATCGTCGGCATGGTGCGCGCCAGCCGCGCGGCGGGATTTGAGAAGATCATCGGCTTCGACATGGGCGGCACCTCGACCGACGTTTCGCACTTCTCGGGCGAATTCGAGCGCGTGTTCGAGACCCAGGTGGCCGGCGTGCGCATGCGCGCGCCGATGATGAGCATCCACACTGTGGCGGCGGGTGGCGGCTCGATCCTGCATTTCGACGGCAGCCGTTTCCGTGTTGGCCCGGATAGCGCAGGCGCCGATCCCGGCCCCGCCAGCTATCGGCGTGGCGGCCCGCTGGCAGTCACAGACTGCAATGTGATGCTAGGCAAGATCCAGCCGGAATTTTTCCCGAAATTGTTCGGCAGCGACGGCGCGCAGGCGCTCGACGCTGCCGCTGTGCGCGAAAAATTCAGCGCCATGGCGGCTGACATCCAGGCAGCGACGGGTGCTCCCTCGTCGCCGGAGCAGGTGGCGGAAGGATTCATCGAGATCGCCGTCGGCAATATGGCCAATGCGATCAAGCAGATTTCCGTGCAACGTGGCCACGACGTGACCGAGTACGCCCTGACCAGTTTTGGCGGTGCCGGCGGCCAGCACGCCTGCCTGGTGGCGGATGCACTGGGGATGAAGACAGTCTTCATCCATTCGCTGGCGGGCGTGCTGTCGGCCTACGGCATGGGCCTTGCCGACCAGGCTGCGATGCGCGAGGGCGCCGTCGAATTGCGGCTGGCAACGGAAGTACTGGCCGTGCTGGAGGCCCGCCTGGAGGCACTTGGCGCCGAAGCGGTGGCCGAGCTGCACGCTCAGGCAGTAGCCGATGAACGTATCAGTGTCGTGCGCAGAGTCCACCTGCGTTATGAAGGCACGGATTCGGCCCTGATCGTCCTGTATGACAGCATCGACAGCATGAAGGCGCAGTTCGAGGCAGCCTATCGCAAGCGCTTTTCCTTCCTGATGCCTGCCAAGGCGCTCATCGTGGAAGCAGTATCGGTCGAAGCGATCGGCAAGTCGGACGCTCCGCCGGAAGCCGCGCCGCAGCAGGCGCCACGCCATGCCCCGCTGGCGCCATCGCAAACCGTGCGCATGTACAGCGCCGGACAGTGGCACGACACGGGGCTGTTCAAGCGCGATGCCACCCGCATTGGCGACATCATCAAGGGCCCGGCCATCATTGCCGAAGCCAATGCGACGACCATCGTTGAACCAGGCTGGCAAGCCGAAGTCACGCCGCAGGACCACCTGGTGCTGACCCGCGTTGAAGCACTGCCGGTACGCCGCGCCATCGGTACCACGGCCGACCCGGTCATGCTGGAGATCTTCAACAACCTGTTCATGTCGATCGCCGAACAAATGGGTTTGCGCCTGCAAAATACCGCTTACTCGGTCAACATCAAGGAGCGCCTGGACTTCAGTTGCGCCATTTTTGACGCCGAAGGCAACCTCATTGCCAATGCGCCGCATATGCCAGTGCACCTCGGCTCGATGGGTGAAAGCATCAAGACGGTGATGCGCGAGAACGCCGGACGCATGCATCCCGGCGACGTTTATATGCTGAACGACCCGTACAACGGCGGCACCCACCTGCCGGACGTCACCGTCATCACCCCGGTTTTTGACGAGGCAGACAGCGAGATCCTGTTCTATGTCGGCTCGCGCGGCCATCACGCCGATATCGGCGGCAGCACGCCGGGATCGATGCCGCCCGACTCGCGCAATATCGAGGAAGAGGGCGTCCTGATCAATAATTTCAAGCTGGTCGACGGCGCATCCGGCAGCCAGTTGCGCGATGCCGAGGCGCGCGCCTTGCTGGCCGGCGCGCGCTACCCTGCGCGTAATCCGGACCAGAACATGGCCGACTTCCGCGCCCAGGTTGCCGCCAACCAGAAGGGTGTCGAGGAACTGCGCAAGATGGTCGCGCACTTCGGCCTTGACGTGGTGCGCGCCTACATGGGGCATGTGCAGGACAACGCTGAGGAGGCGGTGCGCCGCGTTATCAGCGCGCTGCGCAATGGCAGCTTTGAACTGAAACTCGATAACGGCGCCGTCATCAACGTCTCGGTTCGCGTCAACGCAGCCGAACGCAGCGCGGAGATCGACTTCAGCGGTACTTCGGGGCAGCTCGATAACAACTTCAATGCACCGTCGGCGGTTTGCATGGCGGCCGTGCTGTACGTGTTCCGCACCCTGGTCAATGACGACATCCCGCTCAATGCCGGGTGCCTGAAACCACTGCATGTGATCATTCCACCGGGCTCGATGCTGAACCCGCATTACCCGGCGTCGGTCGTTTCGGGCAACGTCGAAACTTCAACCTGCATTACCAATGCGCTGTACGGCGCGCTGGGCGTGCAGGGTGCTTCGCAGGGAACGATGAACAACTTCACGTTCGGGAATGCGAAGTACCAGTATTACGAGACCATCAGCGGCGGCTCCGGCGCGGGCGACGGCTTTGACGGCACCGACGTGGTCCAGACCAATATGACCAATTCGCGCCTGACGGACCCGGAAATCCTGGAGTTCCGCTTCCCGGTAAGGCTGGAAAGCTACGAAATCCGCCAGGGCTCGGGCGGTGCTGGGCGATGGCATGGGGGAAATGGCGGCGTGCGCAAGGTGCGCTTCCTGGAACCGATGACGGCAGCGATCCTGTCGAATAACCGGATTCATGCGCCGTTCGGCATGGCAGGCGGCGAGCCGGGCGCATTGGGCCGCAACACGGTTCTGCGCGCCGATGGCAGCACCGAACAATTGGGGCATATCGGCAAGACCGATATGCAGCCCGGTGATGTTTTCGTTGTGGAAACGCCGGGGGGCGGCGGCTTTGGGAAGCGTTAAGCGGTCGTAGAAATACCGTATTTGCGCTGGGTGCCCGAATATTGCATCAGGAGGGCTTCCAGCGCAGGGCTGCCAGAGTCGAGACGGCGGATGCGGTCGATCAAGGCGCCCGCCTGGTCGCCAAGCGGCGCCTCCCAACCCAGTTCGTCCAGCTGGCGCAGGATGGCCTGCACGGCGGCATACAGCACCTTCAGGTTGCCCGGCGTGCGGCGCAGGGCCTGGTGCAAGGTTGCCACTGCCGCGCGGTGATCGCCCTGGCGGGCCATGGATTCGGCCTCCGTCACCAATTCCTGCATGACGTTGTCGATCTTTTCGCCAACGCCTCGCGCCAGGTCATGGCGGCCGGCTTTCTCGAAGACACTGACGGCTTCTTCCATCGTGATCGGCTTCTCATTGTCGTTCATCATGTGCATCACGACGTCGGCCGCGTCCTTGTCCAGGCGGTGTTTGAGGCAGGAGTCCACCAGCCCGATGCGCAGGCGATTCGACAGGCCGCGCGCCATGCCGACAGCCGTTACGGCATTCGAGAGTTCGGAGGCGGCTTCGGTCGCATGCCCGGTCACGTCCAGCAGCAGGGCCGACGAAATATGCTTGCACACTTCCGTATTGGCGCTGGCGCGCAGCGTGCGCTCCATGTCGCGGATCACGCCTGATGCCTGGTTGACATCGCCCTTGCGCACCAGGGCGCGCACCAGGTTCACGTGGTCCTCCGGATCGCGGAATTCGGAATAGCGGGCTTTGGTGACCACCTGGCGGAAGGCTTTCTCCGCCGCGGTAATATCGCCGGTGCCGTAGGCGACTTCGCCGAGATGGCGCAGGCGCCGCACCATGTTCGGCGACATGGAAACCGCATCTTCCAGGATTTTCTTGGCCTGCTGCGACTGGCCCATGGCCTCGTATGAGCGGGCCAGCAGGTCGTAGGCGGCCATCATGTTCGGATTGGCTTCGAGCAGGCGCTCGAGCGTGCCCATCGCATCAGCATATCGTTCAAGGCCGAACTGGCAACGTGCCAGGCCCAATTGCGCCCAACCGGTTGGACGGCCGATCAGGATCGCCTGGTAAAGCAGCTCCGCCTGGGCGAGCTCGCCGGCTTCGTAATGCAGTTCGGCGCGCAGGCGGGCGAAATCCGTAGCATAGCGAGGATTGGCCGATTCGGCTTCCTGGCACGCGTCGATCGCTTCGCGCTGTTTGCCTTGGGCGATCAGCTGGTAAATCGGCATGAAGACGGCGCGGCGCTCCACCGCGCGGCCGATGCGCTGCATCAGGCCATCCACGGTGAATGGCTTCAGCACATAGTCGGTCGGCGTCAGTTCAGCAGCGCCAATGACCTTGGTCTGCACAGCTTCCGAGGTCAGCATGATGAAGATGGCCGAGCGGTCGATCAGTTTGTGGTGGCGCAGGTCTTCCAGCAGTTGCTGGCCGTCCTGGCCATTGTCGTCGTTACCGCTTCCCAGGTCGTATTCGCACAGGATGACGTCGAAGCGCTTGTTGGTCAGTTGGCGGATCGCCGTGCCCGAGCTGACGGCATACTCGATCCGCGTGATCGAGGCCTGGTTCAGCATATTGTGCAGGTTGCCCCGCATTGCCGGGTTGGGGTCGATGATCAGCACCGACAGGTCGCTATACGATTGCATTGACTTCGTCTCTTATTGTTTGCCCCGCAGGGTGACATATTGTGATGATAACGCAGCCAGCATGGGATGATGGGGATCGGCCTTGCGCATTCGTACCAACAGCGCCGCACATTGCTCCCCCAGCGCCGTTTCCCAGCCGCTGTCGCCCATCAGGCGCAGCATGGCGGAGGCGAGGGCGGAGATCAGTCCGGCATTCTCCGGCCGCCGCCGCACGGCCGCCTGGAGCACTTCAATCGCGCCGCGCTGGTCGCCCTGGCCGCTACGGGCGGCCGCCTGGCGGACCAGGCCGTCAAGATAGCGCTCAACACTGTCGCCGTGGTTTTCCGCCAGTTCCTTGCGCCCGGCGCGTTCATAGACCGCTGCCGCATCGGATTCACTGACGCCGCTGGCCGGGTCGCCTGCCAGCGCATCCAGCAACTGCATGCCTTGTTCATCCATTCCCTGGTGAAGGCAGTTTTGCGCCAGGCCCAGTTTCAAAGCGCTGGAAAGGGCGGTGGCCTCGCCGGCTGCCCGCACCGCATTCGCCAGTTCGGCACGCGCCGCGTCGGCATTGCCGTTCAGTTCCTGCAGCAGCGCGGCTGAAAAAGCCTTGCAGGCGTCCGTCGCAGGTCCGCTGCGCGCTGACCGATCCAGTTCACGCAAGGCATTCGCAGCGCCGTTGGCATCACCTTTCCGGACCAGGGCCTGCACCAGGTGCACATGGTCTTCCGGATCGCGGAATTCCGAGTACTTTGATTTGGCGACGACCTGTCTGAAGGTTTTTTCAGCCGCATCAAGGTCGCCTGAGTCGAGTGCCAGCTGGCCGAGGTGGCGCAGCCGGCGAACCATGTGCGGCGAAATCGAGACTGCCGTTTCCAGTGCCGCGCGGGCATCGGCAATGTGTCCCAAAGCTTGCTGGGTACGCGCCATGAGATCGTAGGCCGCCATGTACTTGGGGTTGTCGTCGATCAAATGCTGCAGGGTGTCCAGCGTTTCAGCGAGCATGCCCTGCTGGAACTGGCAGCGCGCCAGGCCAAGCTGGGCCCAGCCGAGAGGCCGGGTTTCGAGGATTTCCCGGTAAAGCGTCTCCGCTTGCGCCATTTCGCCCAGTGCCGCGTGGGCCTCGGCGCGCAAGCGCGCACATTCCGTAGCGTAGCGCGGATTGGCCGCTGCCGATACTTCGCTGGCCAGGATCGCTTCGCGCAGCTTGCCGCGCTCCATCGTCTGGTGCACAGGGAGCAGGGCGGCTCGGCGGTCGACGGCCCGCGCGATGCGCTGGGCCAGCACGTCGACCGTAAAGGGCTTGAGGATGTAATCGGTCGGGGTCAGTTCGGCCGCGCTCACCACTTTGCTGTACACGCCTTCGGTGGTCAGCATGATGAAGATGGTGGAAGGGGAGATCAGCTTGTGGTGGCGCAGGTCTTCCAGCAGTTGCTGCCCGTCCTGCCCTTGCTCATTGCCCAGGTCATATTCGCAAAACACCAGGTCGAACGCCCGCTTTTCGAGGTGGCGGATGGCAGTACCTGCGCTGACGCCATGCTCGATGCGGGTAATCCCCAGTTGGCCCAGCATATTGTGCAGCCCGCTGCGCATATGCTGGTTGGGGTCGATTACCAGGACTGACAGGTCGCTATATTCCTGCATTTTTTGGGGCAGATGGCTGTCATAGGGGGAGAATACCCCAATGACGCCCAAAAAACAGGCGGAAATGCAGCAAATGTTGCTTTCGAACCAATGAAGGAAGGGTGGGAAGTGATGCCTGAAACAAGTATAATGTCGGCAAATCGAAATACAGCAAGACCAGTCAGCTCGTGCACAGTATTCCTTTAAACCGCAGCAACGCTGCATTCTTCACGCCCCCACTATGTTGATTCTGCCGGGTTCCAACGCCCTGTCCTCCTTCCGTAGCCAACGCCTCCTCAACCAGCTTCAAGCAGTTCTGCCGGCCATTACGTCGGTCCAAGCCCGCTTTATCCACTTTGTCGACTCCGCTTCGCCCCTGTCTGAAGACGACCTGAACCGCATGAACGGCTTGCTGACCTATGGCGAGCCGGCCTTGCCGGAGCATGCTGAAGGCGTGGTGGAAGAGTTTGTCGTCATTCCCCGTTTCGGCACCATTTCCCCTTGGGCTTCCAAGGCGACCGACATCGTGCATAACTGCGGCATGGCGCATATTCACCGCGTGGAGCGCGGCGTTGCCTATCGCATCAACCTGAAGGGCGGTATCCTGGGCACCGGCCTGGGCGCGGCCAAGAAGCTGGATAGCGAGCAGGCGCAGGCTGTGGCCGCGCTGCTGCACGACCGCATGACCGAATCCGTGCTGCGCCATCCTGACCAGGCCGCCGGCCTGTTCTCGAGCCTGGAAGCCAAGCCGCTGGAATCGATCGATGTGATGGGCGCCGGCCGCAACGCGCTGGAGAAGGCCAACACCGACCTGGGCCTGGCGATGTCGGACGACGAGATCGACTACCTGCTGGAAGCCTTCACCAACGCCAAGCGCAATCCGACCGACGTTGAACTGATGATGTTCGCGCAGGCGAACTCCGAGCACTGCCGCCACAAGATTTTCAACGCCGACTGGACCATCGACGGCGTAGCGCAGGACAAGTCGCTGTTCAAGATGATCAAGAACACGCACGAGATGAACCCGCGCGGCACCATCGTGGCTTATTCGGACAACTCGTCGATCATCGAAGGCGCCGAAGTTACCCGCTTCTATCCGCGTGAAGGCCAGGAATACGCGCCTTCGACCGAACTGGTGCACACCCTGATGAAGGTGGAGACGCACAACCACCCGACCGCGATTTCCCCGTTCCCTGGCGCTTCGACCGGCGCCGGCGGCGAGATTCGCGATGAAGGCGCAACCGGCCGCGGCTCCAAGCCGAAAGCCGGCCTGACAGGCTTCACCGTTTCCAACTTGATGATCCCTGGCGCTGTCCAGGCCTGGGAAAACGCCGCCAACGTGACGGCACCGGCCGGCAAGCGCGACGAAAGCCAGGTGTATGGCAAGCCGGAGCGTATCGCTTCGCCACTGCAGATCATGATTGAAGGCCCGCTGGGCGGCGCTGCGTTCTCGAACGAGTTCGGGCGTCCTGTGCTCGGCGGTTACTTCCGTACCTACGAACAGAACATTGGCCAGCAGTTCGCGGGCGGCAAAGACACCGTGATGGGTTACCACAAGCCGATCATGATTGCCGGTGGTATCGGCAATATCTCCGCTTCGCACACCCACAAGAACGACATTCCTGTCGGCAGTCTGCTGATCCAGCTGGGTGGCCCAGGCATGCGCATCGGCATGGGCGGTTCGGCCGCTTCGTCGATGGCGACCGGCACCAATACCGCTGACCTGGACTTTGATTCAGTCCAGCGCGGCAACCCTGAAATGGAACGCCGCGCCCAGGAAGTCATCAATGGCTGCTGGCAGTTGGCTGACAAGAACCCGATTATCTCGATCCACGACGTGGGCGCGGGCGGCCTGTCCAATGCCTTCCCTGAGATCACCAACGACGCCAAGCGCGGCGCGATCTTTGACCTGCGCAAGGTGCCGCTGGAAGAATCCGGCATGGCGCCGAAGGAAATCTGGTCCAACGAATCGCAGGAACGCTATGTGCTGGCGATTGCCCCAGGCGACCTGGCCCTGTTCCAGGGCCTGTGCGAACGCGAGCGCTGCCCGTTTGCTGTTGTCGGCGTGGCAACGGAAGAGCGCCAACTGAAAGTGATCGACCAGGAAATGGGCAACAATCCGGTCGACATGCCGATGGAGGTCCTGCTGGGCAAGCCGCCCAAGATGCATCGCGACGTGAAGCACGTGCAGAACGACCTGCCAGCCATCGACTTGACCGGCATCCAGCTGGAAGAAGCCGCCAAGCGCGTGCTGCTGCTGCCAACCGTGGCCGACAAGAGCTTCCTGATCACGATTGGCGACCGCACCGTGGGCGGCATGTCCGTGCGCGACCAGATGGTCGGTCCATGGCAGGTGCCGGTGGCCGATTGCGCCGTGACTACCCTGAGCTATGACGCTTACGTGGGCGAGGCGATGGCAATGGGCGAGCGTACCCCGCTGGCGGTGATCGACGCGCCGGCATCGGGCCGCATGGCCGTTGGCGAGACCGTCACCAACCTGGCTGCCGCGCCGATCAACGATATCTCCGACATCAAGCTGTCGGCCAACTGGATGGCTGCCTGCGGCCAGCCAGGCCAGGATGCAGCCCTGTTCGATACCGTGAAAGCGGTCGGCATGGAACTGTGCCCGGCGCTGGGCCTGTCGATCCCGGTCGGCAAGGATTCCCTGTCGATGCGCACCACCTGGAAAGACGAGGGTGCCGACAAGGCCGTGATTTCGCCTGTCTCGCTGATCGTTTCCGGCTTCTCGCCGGTCTACGACGTGCGCAAGTCGCTGACCCCGCAAATCCGTACCGACAAGGGCGAAACCTCGCTGATCGTCATCGACCTGGGCCGCGGCAAGAACCGCATGGGCGCTTCCGCGTTGGCGCAAGTGATGGGCCAGCTGGGCAATGCCGCACCGGACGTGGATTCGCCGGAAGACCTGAAGGGCTTCTTCAACGCCATCCAGCAACTGAACAAGGAAGGCAAGATCCTGGCCTACCACGACCGTTCCGATGGCGGCCTGTATGCGACCCTGGTGGAGATGGCCTTTGCCGGCCGCGCCGGTCTGTCGGTCAACCTGGACATGCTGACCCTGGGCGAAGAAGGCACCATGGACCATGGCGACGCCAAGAACTGGGCCGGCCAGGTGGCGGAGCGCCGTAATGAGCTGACGCTGTCGGCACTGTTCAACGAAGAACTGGGTGCTGTAATCCAGGTTCCGGCAGAAGAGAAGTCGGCCGTTATGGACGTGCTGCGCAGCTTCAACCTGGGCGCTTGCAGTCATATCATCGGCAAGCCGAATGACCGTGGCGTGATCGAATTCACCCGCGACGCCAAGATCATCTACTCCCAGCCGCGCGCCGAACTGCACCGCCTGTGGAGCGAAACCAGCTGGCGCATTTCCCGCGTGCGCGAGAATCCGGCCACTGCGGATGCCGAATACGACCGCCTGCTGGACGAAACCGATCCAGGCATGCAGCCGAAAGTCACCTTCGACATGGCGGAAAATATCGCTGCACCGTTCCTGTCGTCCGGCGTGCGCCCACGCGTTGCGATCCTGCGTGAGCAGGGCGTCAACTCCCATATCGAGACCGCATGGGCGATGCACCGCGCCGGCTTTGCCGCCGTCGACGTGCACATGAGCGACCTGATTTCGCGCCGTGTTTCGCTGGACGACTTCCAGGGCATCATCGCTGTGGGTGGCTTCTCCTACGGCGACGTGCTGGGTGCGGGCGAAGGCTGGGCGAAGTCCATCCTGTTCAACCCGGAGATGGCTGACCAGTTCGCCAAGTTCTTCCAGCGTAAGGACACCTTCGGCATGGGTATCTGCAACGGCTGCCAGATGATGTCGAACTTGAAATCGCTGATCCCAGGCGCACACGCATGGCCGAAGTTCACCACCAATAAGTCCGAGAAATTCGAAGCACGCTTCTCGATGGTGGAAGTGCTGAATTCGCCATCGATCTTCCTGCAAGGCATGGCCGGCACCCAGACCCCGATCGCGATTGCGCACGGCGAAGGTTTCGCTGACTTCAGCCAGACCGGCAATATCGATGAGGCAATCGGCGCACTGCGTTTCGTGGACAACAAGGGCAGCGCCACCGAAACCTATCCGTACAACCCGAACGGTTCGCCGCGTGGTCTGACCTCGGTGACGACGGCTGACGGCCGCTTCACCGTGATGATGCCGCACCCTGAGCGTGTTTCCCGTACTGTGCAGAATTCCTGGCATCCGGACGGTTGGGGCGAGGATTCGCCATGGGCCCGCATGTGGGGCAATGCCCGTAAGTTCATCGGCTAAGCAAGCCTGACTTCAGGGCAAGATCGGCCCGGTCGCGCAAGCGGCCGGGCCGTTTTCATTCATGGACGCTGGCGACGGGCGGCAACGAAGGCCAGCAGGCCGCCGAGCATCAGGAAAGCTGAGCCGGGGAGAGGGACTTGCGCTGCATCGGCGAACGTGAAGTCGTCGGCGACCCAGTTGCCGTTCAATTGGCCCAGCTCCCGGCGGTCAATGCGATAGCTGGTGATGGCACCCAGCGTCGCGAAGATACTGGTATCGACAAAGGATAAAGGCTCTGGCAAGCCGGGATGGCTTTCCGGCAAATCGAACACGACTGATCCAAGTTCCGTCGCGCCGTTCAGGGCCACGATCGTGACCTGGTCCGCGCCACCCTCGCCGAAGCCGTAGTACTGGTTGCGTCCGAACCATGCGCCTGTCAGGAGCTTGTTCGTCGTAATCGTCAAGCCGCTGTCGCCGGATGCATTGGAGACGAAGTAATGCCCGGAATGTGGGATACCGAATAATGGACCGGCCGGCCCACCGACCCGATATTCATCGCCAACAACGCCGAACCGGTTATCCCAAATAACGCCTTTGTATTCCAGGCTGCTGGTGGAATTAGTCCATTGAATGCCGGTTGCACTATCGAGCGCCGGAGGAAACTGAAGGTCGTCAAATGTGGCGATGACGCCGGCCATTGCAGGGGCAGCGGAAATAAAAGCACAGCAAGCAATTAACTGCTGAAATGCGAGTTTATTCATTATTCGGCCTCCTTTTAGTTGTCACGAGTTTAACGCGACGTTTTGAGGGCCGGCAATTGTGTGCCTCATCCGTGTTGTTTTGCCGTCGTACGGTAGCTAGTGGAATGCACGCCAAGTTCTGGCTGGTTCGCACTAAAGTGCAGCCTGATTCTAGGGCATGATGTGCTTCGCGGCCTCGCGAATGCTCAATTTTGATAGTCCCATTTTATTTTCATTTATGAATTGAGCGACATTATGTGGCGCATGCCGCGCATAATCGCGCAAGGCCCAGCCTATTGCTTTCTGAATGAAAAATTCATTCTCATGGCCAAGTGCGAGTGAATAGCGAAATAGCCGCATTTCATCGGTTCTGCCACGCCATCCCAATTGATGGAGGAGGGCGATTCTCCGCATCCAGAAGCTGTCGTGTTTTATAGCGCAATCCATTTCGTGATGTTCGAAGCGCAGGACGTCGCCGATGATTCCAGCCATTCCATCGACCGAATCCCACCACGGCTTGCGCAGTACGAAATCCAATAATGCGGGCAAATCAGCAGATCCGAACTGCTTCCACTGCGCTGCCATCAAATCCAGGGCGGCATACTGATATTCGCGTTCCGGTAGTTGCCAGAGCTCTGTTGCCACACTCAGCAGCTCAGCCGAAGGTGCGCCTTTGAACGCCCGGATGGCCGGTTTGAGCGCTTCCCGCCGGGCCGGGGTCGCGATCCCAAGAAAGGGAAACTGGTCGCGCATGTAGGCGCGCATTGCAGGTGCCCGCGACGGGTCGGCCAGCGGAGCAAGAGCGGAGATGAAGTCTTTGGTGGTTGGCATAATAAAAAAGCGCCCCTTGGGGCGCTTCATCAAGATGGCCGGCGAGGGCGCATCCGGGATTACTGCACTTTAGCCTTGGCAACCAGCTGGTCGCGGTAAGCCGCAACTTTGCGCTGGGTCAGGGATTCGGCGATCTGTGGCTTGATCTCTTCCAGGCTAGGCACCTTGGCGGCGCGGGAGCCTTCCAGTTTGATCACGTGGTAGCCGAACTGCGATTGCACTGGCTTCTCGGTGATCTGGCCGTCTTTCAGGGCAACCATGGCGTCAGCGAATGGCTTGACGTAGTTGCCTGGAGCTGCCCAGTCCAGGTCGCCACCGTTGGCAGCCGAACCTGGGTCCTGCGAGGCCTTGGCCAGTTCTTCAAACTTGGCGCCGCCCTTCAGCTTGGCGATGATGTCGGTCGCTTCCTTTTCGGTCTTCACCAGGATGTGGCGAGCGTGGTATTCCTTGTCGCCTTTGGAAGCTTTGAACTGGTCGTAAGCGGACTTGATCTCTGCGTCGCTTACAGGGTTCTTCTTGACGTAGTCAACCAGCAGGGCGCGGATGATGATTTCCTGGCGAGCCTGTTCCAGGGCTTCTTTGACTTCCTTGTTCGCAGCAACGCCTTGCTTGGTGGCTTCCTGAACCAGCACTTCACGGCCGATCAGGGATTTCTTGATCATTTCGCGCAGTTGTGGCGAGTCAGGCTGGCCTTGGGCCGCGGCTTGCTTGACGGCGGCTTCCATCTGGGCCGAAGGAATGGCTTTGCCGTTCACGGTAGCAACGTTCTGGGCAAAAGCAGGAGTAGCAGCAACTGCGATCAGGGCCAACAGCAGGGTGGCTGGTTTGAATTTCATTGAGTATTTCCTTAGTTAAAATAAATCCGGCGCCGCTTGGGCGCCGGATCGGGTCCGTGACGGATTATTGTACTTTGGCTTTCTTAACCAGGGATTCCTGATAGGCCTGCAGTTTCGCGCGCATCAGGGAATCGGCGATACGAGGCTTCACTTCTTCCAGGGTAGGCAGCTTGACTGGACGAGTGTCGTCAACCTTGATTACGTGGAAGCCGCTTGGGGTTTGCACTGGCTTTTCGGTAACCTGGCCTTTTTGCAGGGCGGTGAATGCATCAGCAAAGACCTTAGGGAAGTTGCCTGGGGTGCCCCAGTCCAGGTCGCCGCCGTTGGCAGCGGAACCGGTGTCCTTGGAGTTCTTGGCCAGGTCTTCGAACTTGGCGCCGCCTTTCAGCTTGGCGATGATGTCGGTCGCTTCTTTCTCGGTTTCGACCAGGATGTGGCGCACGTGGTATTCCTTGTCGCCTTCGGCGGCAACGGCGCGGTCGTATTCAGCCTTGATTTCAGCGTCGCCGACTGGGTTCTTCTTGATGTAATCAGCGGCCAGGGCGTTCATCAGGATGTCCTGGCGGGCTTGTTCCAGAGCAGTGGTAACGTCCTTGCTCTTGGCCAAGCCTTGCTTTTCGGCTTCCTGGATCATCACTTCGCGGCCGATCAGGGACTTCTTGATCATTTCGCGCAGTTGCGGGGTGTCTTGCTGCTGACCTTGGGCAACGACTTGCTTGACCAGGGCGTCAACTTTGGCGGTCGGGATGGCTTTGCCATTGACGACAGCGGCGTTCTGGGCGAAAGCTGGTGCAGCGGCAACGGCGATAAGTGCGAGCAGCAAGCGGGCTGGCTTGAAAGTCATTTAGTTTAATTCCTAGGGAAAGTTTACTGAATTGCGGGGATTTTGGGCTGGTTCGCCGAGATGTCTCTACTATTCAACGATTGAGGTTCTTTTTGATGTTTCCCAAAAACTCCGCGCATATCATACTTCGGACGGTGCCAGTGCGGTAATGGCCAATGCATGAATTTCTTTATGCATCATATCGTGCACGGAATCATACACCAGACGATGGCGCATGACGAGTTTCACACCTTCGAATTTAGTAGAGACAATTTTCAGTCGATAATGGCCCCCGCCGGAGGCGGCGCCGGCGTGCCCGGCATGCAGGGCGGACTCGTCATCGAGCACGATTTCGGAAGGCGCCAGCGCTGCTTCCAGGCGCTCGCGAATCATGGCCAGGCGCGGGTCGCTCATGCTTCATCCTTAATATGTTTAGAGAGGTAGAAAGCCTGGGCGATAAAGAATACGAGCATCAAGCCGGTCACGCCGAATGCCTTGAAATTGACCCAGGCGTCGTTATCGGACTTGAACAGAATGAAGGCGACAAACAGGTTCACAAAGCCCAGTACGAGCCAGAAGGTGATCCACATGAAATGCAGGCGCACCCATACATGCTCAGGCAGTTGCACCTGCTTTTCCATCGCCAGGCGAATCATGTTTTTATCGAAGAAGCGGTACGCGACCAACATTGCAGTAGCCAGCGACCAGTAGATAATGGTTGGCTTCCATTTGATAAAGTCATCGTCGTGGAAATAGATGGTCATGCCGCCGAATACGATAAACACTACAAGGGAAACCCATAGTGCACCGTCTACTTTCTTGCGTCGTGCCAGCAAATATAAAACTTGGGCGGCGGTTCCGATAATACCGACGATTGTCGCAACCACGATCGGCGCTTGGGAAGCGGGAATGGCGCCGCCGGATACCAGGCCGCCGAGGTTGGCATTCAGCCAGGCATGTGCTGCATCCTGGTGGCTGCCGGCGAATTTGTAGCTGACGAAAAACAGAATCAGCGGAAACAGGTCAAAAATAATCTTCATCTTATTTGGGCTGTGGTTCAAAGCGCAGCGACGCCGAATTGATGCAGTAGCGCAATCCGGTGGGCGGCGGACCATCCGGGAAGACGTGGCCCAGGTGGGCGTCACAGACAGCACAGATGATTTCGGTGCGCAGCATACCATGCGAGCGGTCCGTTTTCTCTATGATATTCGCTGGATTGAGCGCCTTGAAGTAACTTGGCCAGCCGCAGCCGGAGTCGAACTTGGCGTCCGACTCGAACAAAGGCGTGTTGCAGCAAACACAGGTGTAAATGCCGTGCTCATGGTGATCCCAGAACTTGCCGGTAAAGGCACGTTCGGTGGCGGCATGGCGTGTCACCTGATACTCCATCGGATCGAGCTGCGCGCGCCATTCGGCATCGGTCTTGACTACTTTATCGCTCATTTTGATACCTCACGAAGAGCAGCTTACCGAGAGCTGGCTGGACCAGTCCGGTGGGAAGCCTGCGTATTGTTCATTTTCGGGTTGCTCGTCGAAAGGGCGCTCGAGCAGGGCCAGCAGCCGCTCCACTTCGGAAAAGTCTTTATTCTGCGCCTTTTCGATGGCGACCTGGGCCATATAGTTTCGCAGCACATATTTGGGGTTGACTTGATTCATCGCAAGCTTGCGCGCGGCATCGTTGCTGTTTTCCGCGCGCAGGCGGGCGCGATATGCCTCGGCCCACTTATCGAAAGCGGGGCGATCGATGAACAGGTCGCGCAAGGGTTCGTCTCCTTCAGGGCCGCCCGATTGCAGACCGCTCAGGCGACGGAAGAATAGGGTGAAATCGGCGTGGCTGGCCTGCAAGACGGCAAATAGGCTATCAAGCAGCTCGCGGTCGCCTTCCTCCGTTGTGGCCAAGCCGAGTTTAGCGTGCAGCAGTTTGTCGATATGCTGGGCAAACTCGGGTTGGTAGACGTCGAGCGCTTCCTGCGTGAGTTCAACCTCCCCAATCAGCGGCAACAGAGCTTGGGCAAGGGCGTAGCAATTCCAGTGGCCAATCTGCGGCTGGTTTGCGTAAGAGTAACGGCCCTGCTCATCGCTGTGGTTGCAGATCTGATTGGCATCGAAGCCATCCATGAAGCCGAACGGTCCATAGTCGAGGGTCTGGCCCAGGATCGACATATTGTCGGAATTCATTACACCATGCATGAAGCCTACGGCCTGCCAATGCGCAATCATGCGTGCCGTACGCCGGGTCACTTCTTCCAGCAAGGCTGCGTAAGGATTTTCTTCTTCGCGCAGGGAAGGGTAGAAGCGGTCGATGACGTAATCGGCCAGTTGCTTCAGTTCTTCCGGCTTGCGGTTGTAATACCAATGCTCGAAAGAACCAAAGCGGATGAAGGTTGGGGCCATGCGCACCACTACTGCAGCGGTTTCGATCGTTTCGCGCACTATGCCCTGGTCCGAGCCCACGACCGACAAGGCGCGGGTGGTGGGGATGCCGAGGCCGTGCATAGCCTCCGAGCACAGGAATTCACGGATTGAGGAGCGCAGCACGGCGCGCCCATCGCCCATCCGCGAATACGGCGTCATGCCAGCGCCTTTCAGTTGCAGTTCGACCGGGCCTTTGGCAGTGTCAATATCGCCGAGCAAAATGGCGCGGCCATCGCCCAGTTGGCCGGCCCAGACGCCGAACTGGTGGCCGGAGTAGACGGCGGCAAGTGGCTTCGAGCGCTCGGCAACCCTGTTGCCGATCAGGATTTCAATCGCTTCTTGCGTTGCCAGCGCGGACGGCTCAAGGCCAATCAAGCGCGCTGCCAAAGGACTCACTGCTACCAGATAGGGTGCCGGCAATGGCGTTGGCATCAGGTGCGTGTAGAACGCGGGCGGTAAACCTGCGAAGGAATTTTCAAACTGGAAGTTAGTAGCGCTCATGTCAGGCGCATTGTAACGCAGGCATCGCGGGGCGGTTAACGCGTTAAGGGTAAGCTAAGAATCGTTCGACGTTTGGGTAAGACTGATTTTCTCCTATCCGACTTGCTGTCGAAAAGTTTTACACCCGATGACTGCGAAGTCAAACTGCTGAGAGTAACTCTTTGAATCCAATGGACCCTTACTGTTAGGCATGCTTAATGCATACCGCTAAGTTGCAACGAACAATAAAGGGGGTGTTATGAAACTCGTAAATCGTATGATTGCCACAATTGCTGCAGCCGCAGCGTTGTGCAGTCCGCTTGCACAAGCTACAACCTGGACTCTTAATTTTAATAATGCTGGGCTTTACACAAATAATGGGACCAACCCGCCACTGATGCCAGGGATGACCGACAGCAGTATTTGGGCGACGCTGACTTTCACTGACCATGGAACTAATGTCGTGGATATTTCCATGACGGTGTTGTCAGGCGTGATGCAGCCTGGTCCTTATGTCAACGATTGGTGGTTTAACGGCAATGCGCTGGCCCAATCAGCGACCTTCCTCAATGTCGGTGGTGTTGATGCCGATCTGTCGATTTGCTCCAACTGTTCCAACGGAGCAGCATCCGGGAAATACGATGGGGTCTTCAATTTTGTCAATGCCAACCCGGGTGAACTGGCGCAAGGCAAATCTTCGTTATGGACCGCAACCGTGGGAGCAGGTCAGACTCTTTCGGTGACGGACTTCCAGTTCCTTTCCTCGCTACAAGGCACACAGAACCAATACTTTGCCGCGGTCCACGTGCAGGGGTCCGGTGTCTCTGAGAAGGGCGGTGCTTGTGTTGAGGGGGAGGCTGGCTGCACCACCCCGCCGCCATGCCTTCCAGGTGACACTCGCCCAGAATGCGGTGGCGGTGAGCAGGAAGTTCCCGAGCCTGCTACGCTGGCCATCATTGGTAGCGGCCTGCTGGGCATGGCGCTTGCACGCCGGCGCCGCGTTCGCTGATAAAAAAGTACTGCAAATCAAAAACGGCAGCCGCGGCTGCCGTTTTTCATGGTGATGCCCGCTTACCTGCGCACGCCGACGGTGCTGGTCGAGGTGTTCCCCGCTCGATCGCGTGCGACAGCCTTCAAGGTGTGGCTGCCGCTGCTAGGCTTCCAGCTGTAGCTCATGCTCGAACCGCTGCCCGAAGAAACAAGCGCGCCGTCGACGTAGAGAGACATCGAAATGCCAGCTGCGCCACTGTTGTCAGATGCGTTCACGGTAACGTTGACATTGCCATGCACGGTGCCACCATTGGTCGGGTTGGTGATGGTAACGTAAGGAGCAACAGTGTCGGTCGTTGGAGCGACGGTCGTCGTGCTGTTCGAAACGTTGACGCTAACTGGCGTTGACGAGGCCATGTTGCCGGCTGCATCGTAAGCGATCGCTGTCAATGTTGCCATGCCGTTAGCCACACCTTTGGAATCCCATGCGAAGCTGAACGGGCTGGCCGAATCGGTCGCCACCACCGTGTTGTTGACCTTTAGGCTAACGCGCGCCACACCAACATTGTCTGCAGCATTGACGTTGACCGTAACGGTCCCCGTAACCGTGCTGCTGCCCAATGGAGCCGCAATCGCGACGGTCGGCGCAGTGGTATCGACGGTAGTCGTAGTCCCGGCAGCCTTTGCGATGGCGGCCGCGGCGTTGACGCGGCCGTAGCCGAAGTAAATGTCGCGGCCGGCCGTGCCCAAGTCGACGGCGGTAGTGAAAAGGATGTTCTTCACCTGGTCCGGAGTCAGCGATGGGTTGGCCGACATCACCAGGGCGGCTACGCCGGCGGCCACCGGGCTGGCGAAGGAGGTGCCGTTGACGGCGCCGTACGTACCGCCTTGCACGGTGGTGTAGATGCCTACGCCTGGTGCGGACAGTGCGACGAAGGAGCCATAGCTGGAGAAACTGGCTCGGTTGTCGGCGGAATCGGTGGCCGAGACCGGGATCATGGTGTCGGTCGGGGTGAAGCCTTCGTCGCGGTTGTAGTTGCCGGCCGAGACGAACAGCAGGCCGCCCTTGCCCTTGAGGTAGTTGGCAGCGCTTTGCACGGCCGAGCTGTTGGGCACGTTGGCGTAGCTGATGTTGACCACGCGGGCGCCGTGGTCGGCAGCCCAGGTCACGCCGCTGGCCATGGTCGAGAAGTAGGCGTAGCAGGAGCCGGAATTATTGTAGGCAATGCGCACAGGCATGATCCGCGCTTGGCCGGCCACGCCGGCGACGCCAATCGCATTGTTGGATGCAGCCGCAGCGGAGCCGGCAGCCTTGGTGCCGTGGCCGCAGACGTCGGCGGTATTTGTGTTGTTATCGTAGGCGTTATAGCCCGCTACCAGGCGGCCGGAGAAGTCGGGGTGGCTGGCGTCAATGCCGGAATCCAGGATGGCGATGGTGATGTTGCTGCCCTGGGTCTTGTCCCACGCGGTGTTGGCGCCGATCTTGTTGATGTGCCATTCGCTGCCCAGGTAGGGGTCGTTAGTGGTCGCGGTCACCTCGACCCGCTGGTCCAGCTCGGCGAACTTGAAATGGGGGTTGTGTTTCAGCTTGTTCGCGATCGCCCTCTCGGAGCCATGCGGCACGTCGATGATATGGATATTGCTCTGGCCAAGCTTCTGGGCCTTGCCGGCGCCATGGCCTTTCAAGTCTTTGGCGAACTCTTCGGCAGTCAGGCCTGCCTGAGGTTCGACCAGGATGCGGCCGGGAGCGAAATCGTTATCGTTGCCTGGGGCTGCAAATACGATAGGGGCGGCGCCAGCGAGGATGAGGGTGGCGATGCAGGTGCGGTTCTTCATTTAAAGCAGATCCTTTTCCAAGGTTTCAGAAAAAAGGACTGCCGGCCACCCCCAAGGGAGTGGTTGGAGAGCACACGGGACATCAGGGTCACCTGTGTATCTGGCAGTCCAGCCGTCATGGACGCTTGCGCGTCGTTAGACCGTTGACTTTGCGTCCCGTGCTTTCGCGCGGTTTGCCTTTGTCAGACTTCAGGATCGATAGTAAATGACGATTTACCGCAAGGCAAATGAAATTTCCCTCAAATTACATCCTGATACAAATCCGTCTGAGCATTTATGCAAAGTTGGCTTGCAAGATTGTAGCGATTAATATTAGTCAGTCAAATCAAAGAGTTAACTAATGGCGCGCAGAAATGAATATTAACTTCATTTCATTTGATTTGGAATTAATTGATATTTCCAGTGGATAATAAAAAAGCCCGGCCGAAGCCGGGCTGAAACAGGGGTATTTAATAATTAGCGGGTTACCTGGACGCTAGTGGTGGAGGTATTGCCGGCGGCATCCTTGGCCACGGCTTGCACGGTGTGGGTGCCGCTGGCGAGCTTGCGGGTGTTCCAGCTGTAGGACAGCGAGGAACCGGCGCCGGACGCCTTCAGCTGACCGTCGATGTAGACGCTCATGTTGATGCCGGCGGCGCCGCTGTTGTCCGAAGCGTTGACAGTGACGTTGACGGTGCCGGAGACGGCGCCCGAGGTCGGGTTGGTGATGGCGACCACCGGGGCGGTGGTGTCGGCCACCACGGCTGGAGCAGCGTTGGACACGTTGACCGATACAGTGCTGGAGGTGGCGACGTTGCCGGCCGCATCGTAAGCGATGGCAACCAGGTTGTTCATGCCGTTGGCGACACTGCTGGAAT
>Ga0102594_1000435_pt1 | contig 40742 bp, 35 predicted proteins | sample AraplaCol_mLB_r2_2_FD_76863 | JGI IMG/M metagenome (GOLD analysis project Ga0102594, IMG submission 76863) | Arabidopsis root microbial communities from North Carolina, USA - plate scrape MF_Col_mLB_r2 (SPADES assembly) (version 2) | ecosystem: Host-associated > Plants > Roots > Endosphere...
CCCGGCAAGCGCGCGCCCTTACGATTCTTCCCAATGTCACGGTGGAAGCCCGCTTCGCGGCCGTTGGCGCGCTGATCCAGGAGTGGTCGCCCGTGCGGCTGGTGGTTGGCATGCCGGTCAACCCCGAGGCCGACCCCGATGACGCGGAACAACCTTCGATGCGGCTTGCGCGCCGCTTCGGCAACCAGTTGAACGGCCGTTTCGACCTGCCCGTGGAATGGGTGGACGAACGGTATTCGTCGCGCGCCGCCTCGATGGCCGGGGCAAAGCGCGGCGCGCTGGACGCCGAGGCCGCACGGATCATCCTGCAACAGTATTTCGACGAAATCCCGCTATGACCCAGACCTCTACCCCCGATGCCGAGGCGCTATATCACGCGCTGCGCGACCAGGCCCAGGCCCTGATGACGTCCAGTGACCGCACGCGCTGGTCCGTTGCGGGCATTTATTCCGGTGGCGCCTGGATTGCCGAGCGGCTGGCAGCGGACCTTAAGCTGGGCGAGCACGGCGTGATCAACGTGGCCTTCCACCGCGACGACTACGCCAAGAAGGGTCTGCACAGCCAGGCTCAGCCAACCACGCTGCCGTTTGCCGTGGACGACCGCAACGTACTGCTGATCGACGATGTGCTGGCCACCGGCCGCACGATCCGCGCCGCCGTCAACGAGCTGTTCGACTATGGCCGGCCGGCGCGCGTGGCGCTGGCCGTGCTGGCGGACCGTGGCGGCCGCGAACTGCCGTTTGCCGCCGACTATGCCGCGGCCAACGTCGAGCTGCCCCAGGACAAGACGCTGGTGCTGTCGCGCGAGGGCGAAGGCGCGGCGACGCGCTTTGCCTTTGCCACCGAAGCGCGCACCTGAGTGTCAACCCGAGACGCCATCAGAACGTCAAGCACCGAAGCCGTATCCAGACCGAATCCGCCAGACCGAACCCGCGCCCGACCCACCTGCCATGACCAAGATGTTCCGCAACCCGCAGCTCACCCGGAACGGAGAGCTCAAGCACCTGTTGTCGATCGAGGGGCTGTCGCGTGACATGATCACGCACATCCTCGACACCGCCAGCCAGTTCGTTTCGCTGTCCGACTCCGACCGCGACGTGAAGAAGGTGCCGCTGCTGCGCGGCAAGAGCGTGTTCAACCTGTTCTTCGAGAACTCCACGCGTACGCGCACGACGTTCGAGATCGCCGCCAAGCGGCTGTCGGCGGACGTGCTGAACCTCAATATCAATGCGTCGTCGACCAGCAAGGGCGAGTCGTTGCTGGACACCATCAACAACCTGTCGGCGATGTCGGCCGACATGTTCGTGGTGCGCCATGCCAGTTCGGGCGCGCCATACCTGATCGCCGAACACGTGGCGCCGCACGTCCACGTGATCAACGCTGGCGACGGCCGCCACGCGCACCCGACGCAGGGCCTGCTGGACATGTACACGATCCGGCATTTCAAGAAGGACTTCACCAACCTGACGGTAGCCATCGTCGGCGACATCCTGCATTCGCGCGTGGCGCGTTCCGACATCCACGCGCTGACCACGCTGGGCGTACCCGAAGTGCGCGCGATCGGCCCCCGCACGCTGCTGCCATCGGGGCTGGAGCAGATGGGCGTGCGCGTCTTCCACAACATGGAAGAGGGCCTGAAGGGCGTCGACGTGGTGATCATGCTGCGCCTGCAGAACGAGCGGATGAGCGGTGCGCTGCTGCCGTCCGCCCAGGAATACTTCAAGGCCTACGGCCTGACGCCGGAGCGAATGGCGCTGGCCAAGCCCGATGCCATCGTGATGCACCCGGGCCCGATGAACCGCGGCGTGGAAATCGACTCCGCCGTGGCCGATGGCCCGCAATCGGTGATCCTGAAACAGGTGACCTTCGGCATCGCGGTCCGCATGGCCGTGATGGGCATTGTGGCAGGCAACAACGACTGAGCAGTACCTTGGATATAACGAACCGCACATCGCAAGAAGACATGAAGATCCGCATCCAGGGTGGCCGCCTGATCGATCCGGCCGCGAACGTCGACGCCGAACAGGACCTGTATATCGCCGCCGGCAAGATCGTCGGCGTGGGCCAGGCGCCTGCCGATTTCAACGCCAACAAGACCATCGACGCCCGCGGCCTGATCGTCTGCCCGGGCCTGGTGGACCTGTCCGCGCGCCTGCGTGAGCCGGGCTACGAATACAAGGCGACGCTCGAATCCGAGGTGGCCGCAGCCACCGCCGGCGGCGTTACCAGCCTGGTGTGCCCGCCCGACACCGACCCGGTGCTCGACGAACCGGGCCTGGTGGAGATGCTCAAGTTCCGTGCGCGCCGGCTGAACCAGACGCACGTCTATCCGCTGGGCGCGCTGACGGTGGGCCTCAAGGGAAAGACGCTGACCGAGATGGGCCAGCTGACGGAGGCCGGCTGCGTGGGTTTCAGCCAGGCCGAGGTGCCGATCGAAGACACCAAGGTGCTGCAACGCGCGATGCAATACGCGCAGACGTTCGGCTTCACGCTGTGGCTGCGTCCCGAGGACCCGTTCCTGGGCGGCGGCGTAGCGGCCAGTGGCGCCGTGGCGTCGCGGTTGGGGCTGTCCGGCGTATCGGTCATCGCCGAAACGGTGCGGCTGCATACGATCTTCGAACTGATGCGTGCCACGGGCGCGCGCGTTCACCTGTGCCGCCTGTCTTCGGCGGCCGGACTGGAGCTGGTGCGCCAGGCTCGCAAGGAAGGCCTGGCGGTCACCTGCGACGTGAACATCCACCACGTGTCGCTGACCGACATGGACATTGGCTTTTTCAACAGCCAGATGCGTTTCACGCCGCCGCTGCGCAGCGGCCGCGACCGCGACGCCATCGTGGCGGCGCTGGCCGATGGCACGATCGATGCGTTGTGTTCGGACCACACTCCGGTGGACGACGACGAGAAGCTGCTGCCGTTCGCCGAAGCCACGCCGGGCGCCACCGGCCTGGAATTGCTGCTGCCGCTGACGCTGCGCTGGGCCGCCGAGCACAACGTGCCGCTGGTCAAGGCGCTGGCCCGTATCACGAGCGAACCGGCGCGCGTGATCGGCCTGCACGCCGGATCGCTGACTGCGGGCAACGCCGCGGATATCTGCATCTTCGATCCGAAGCAGATGTGGAAAGTGGAGCGTTCGGCACTGAAGAGCCAGGGCAAGAATTCGCCATGGCTGGGCTACGAGATGGAAGGGCGCGTGAGCATGACCCTGGTCGACGGTCAGGTTGTGTACGAGCAGCGCTGACCGCCGGCTTGCCATTCGCCTCGAAAGCTACCGGAGTTTGAAAATGATCTGGTTACGCAAGCTGCGGCTGGGATTGCATTTGTTGCGCGGGATGCTGGTCTGCGCAACGGTCTTCCCGTGGGCGAGCGCTCACCTACGTGAACGGCTGATCCGAGGCTGGTCGCGCAAGCTGCTGGCCATCTGCGGCATCGAGGTGGAAGTACAGGGCCTGGCGCCGGGCGCATCTCCCCCGCGCGGCGCGATGCTGGTGTCGAACCATATCTCGTGGCTGGACATCTACGTCATTCATAGCTGGCAGCCGGTGCGCTTCGTCGCCAAATCGGAAATCCGGAGTTGGCCCGTGATCGGCTGGCTTTGTGACAAGACTGGCACCATCTTCATCGAACGTGCCAGCAAACGTGACGCACATCGGGTACTGCACCACATCGCCGATGTCATGCGGCAGGGCGATCTGGTGTGTGTGTTTCCGGAAGGCACGACGACCGACGGCAGCAAGGTGCTGCCGTTTCACGCCAACCTGATGCAGGCCCCCCTGGTGGGCGGCCTGCCCGTCCAGCCGGTGGGCCTGAGCTACCTGGACGCGGCCACCGGCCAGCCGACCCTGGCACCGGCGTATATCGACGACATCTCGCTGGTGGACTGCCTGAACGCCGTCCTGAAGTCGCCGCCGATCAAGGTGCGGCTGACGCTGGGGCCGCCATTGCTGGCTCAGTCAGCGAGCCGGCGGGAGCTGGCGGAGGCGGCGAGGGAGGTGGTGGTGCACCTGCTGGAAGGCTCCCCCGACGCTGCATCAAATGTGGCGAAAAAGGTACATCAAACACCAATGACGGTCGTCCAGCCCGCGCCTGCCACGTCCTGAGTCTGTGGTCGTCCCCGCTGTCGCGGGGATTCGCATTTTCAGGCTAGCGGATCAGAATACTGCGGGCAATCCACCTGGATGACCGTTCGCGCGTCCGGATCGTGAGCCAGCCGGGCAGCGGTCAGCTTGCCTCCCCAGACACAGCCGGTATCGAGCGCCATCAGGTCGGAGCGCATCACCAGACCTAGCGTCGACCAGTGTCCGCACACCACGGTGGTGTCGGTTGTCCGTCGTCCCGGGACGTCGAACCAAGGCATCACGCCAGCAGGCGCGTTGCCAAGCCCCTCCTTGGTCTTCAGGTCCATGACACCGTCTGCGGAGCAGAATCGCAGCCGGGTCAGCGCATTGACGACCACCCGGTGGCGCTCGATGCCGCGCAGGCTGTCATCCCAGCGATCCGCCTCGTTGCCGAAGATATCCGCCAGGAAGCCTTGCCAGTTGGGCCCCTGCAGCTCGGCTTCGACTTCGTGCGCCAGGTCGATGACCCGGTTGGCGGTCCATTGGGGGAGGACGCCGGCGTGGACGATCAGGAAGTTGTCTTCCTTGATAGCCAGCGGTTGGTGACGTAGCCAGGTGAGTAAATCCTCACAATCGGGGGCATTGAGGATGTCGCCGAGGGTGTCGGACTTCCCCTGCTTGCGCACCCCGGCGGCTACGGCGAGCAGGTGGATGTCGTGGTTGCCGAGGACGGTTTTCGCCCGGGGTGCCATGGCCTTGACGGTACGCAGCGTTTCCAGGGAGGCCGGACCACGGTTGACGAGGTCGCCGACGAAGCGAAGGGCGGCGTCTGCGGGAAGTTCCTTCAGCAGCTTGGCGAACGAGGGGGCACAGCCTTGGAGGTCGCCGACAGCGAAATGAATTTCAGGTGACGTAAAAGGCTCAAAATTCGACATTGGTATGGGGATAGAGGAGGGAGCAAATGCATCGAGACCGCTCTTGCGTGCACCCGAAATGTATCCAGTCAAGCGTTACAAGACGCTACAAAAAGTTCAAGATGGGGCTGAGGTTGGTGTCCGGGGTCAGATAGAATACGGCCACTCCAAGAGGACTTAAGGAATCCGCCAGCCCCCAAAGGGATCAGGTGGACGACCGGCTATTGTCGGGGGATCGGAACATATCGAAGGCAGGGGAGCAAGAGTTTTGTCGCATATTTTGGTTACGGGCGGGGCGGGCTTTATCGGCGCGAATTTTGTTCTTGACTGGCTGGCACAGCCCGGCGCGGACAACGTTATCAATGTCGACAAACTCACGTACGCGGGCAATCTGAAGACGTTGGCATCGCTGAAAGGCGACGCCCGCCATGTTTTTTCTCGGACCGATATTTGCGACGGTACCGCACTCGACGTTTTGCTAGGTAAATACCGACCCCGTGCGGTACTACATTTCGCAGCGGAAAGCCATGTCGATCGCTCCATCCATGGACCGGCCGAATTCATCCAGACAAACATCGTCGGCACATTCACGCTGCTCGAGGCCGTGCGGCGCTATTGGGACACACTGGATCCCCCCGCCCGGGCGGCCTTTCGTTTTTTGCACGTTTCCACTGACGAGGTTTTCGGTTCCCTGGGGCCCACTGACCCGCAGTTTTCTGAGACCACGGCTTATGCGCCAAATAGTCCGTATTCCGCTTCGAAGGCGGCGTCGGACCATTTGGTACGTGCTTACCACCATACCTATGGGCTGCCGGTCGTAACGACGAACTGTTCGAACAATTACGGCCCTTATCATTTTCCCGAAAAGCTAATTCCGCTGATTATCACGAACGCCCTGGCCGGCAAGCCGCTGCCAGTCTATGGCGATGGAAAAAACGTCCGGGACTGGCTTTATGTAGGTGATCATTGCAGCGCGATTCGTGAAGTACTGGCGCGCGGGCGCGTGGGTGAGACATACAACGTTGGTGGCTGGAACGAAAAGAAGAACATTGAGGTCGTGCAAGTATTGTGCGATCTGCTTGATTCGCTGCGTCCAAAGGCGGCGGGGTCGTATCGAGACCAGATAACGTTCGTGGCGGATCGCCCCGGCCATGACCAACGGTACGCCATTGATGCTCGCAAGATCGAGCGTGAACTTGGATGGCGTCCAGCGGAAACTTTCGAGTCGGGCTTGAGAAAGACGGTCGTTTGGTATCTCGAAAACCAGGCATGGGTCCAGGATGTGATTTCCGGCGAGTACCTTAATTGGGTAGCGGCGCAATATGGAGCCTGACAGCGTGGGGGCCCCGACCGTTCTTGTAACAGGAAGCAACGGCCAGCTCGGCTTTGAGCTGCGACGTAGCCTGGTACCGCTTGGCCATGTCGTTGCACTTGACCGCGCCCAGTGTGACTTGCGCAATATCGATGCCTTGCGCAACCTGGTTCGTGAATTGCGCCCCGATGTCATCGTCAATGCAGCGGCTTACACTGCCGTGGATCGTGCCGAAAACGACGCTGACCTGGCGTTCGCTGTCAACGGCGTGGCACCTGGCGTACTGGCTGAAGAGGCGCGGAACCTTGGAAGTCTGCTCGTGCATTATTCGTCGGACTACGTGTTTTCTGGGGCGGGTGACGCCGCACATGTCGAGACGGACAGCGTCGGTCCGCTCTCGGTGTATGGCAAGAGCAAGCTGGCCGGTGAGCAAGCCGTCGCCGCGAGCGGTGCGCAGGCCATTGTATTGCGCACAAGCTGGGTGGCAGGTTCTCACGGTTCCAACTTTGCAAAGTCGATCCTGCGTCTTGCCCGGGAGCGTGACAGCTTGCGAGTCATCGCCGACCAGTTCGGAGCGCCGACGACGGCATCGTTGATTGCCGACGTCACTGCCCATATTGTCAACCGAGCCTGGTTACACGGCGATCGTCGAGCGTGGACATCAGGTGTCGTCCACCTGGCCGCGGCGGGCGAAACCTCGTGGCACGGTTATGCAGCGGAGATTGTGCGCTATGCAGTCAGCAAAGGCGCAAATCTGCGGCTCGGGCCAGAAGATATAGAGGCCATACCAACGACAGAATATCCGTTGCCTGCGCAGCGTCCGCGCAACTCACGGCTCGACACACGCAAGTTGCGTGAAACGTTTGATATCCACCTTCCAGAGTGGCAGCAGGGTGTGCGATTCCTGCTTGACCAGATTCTTTGCTGAGACGGCACCATGCGCAAAGGCATTATCCTTGCCGGCGGTTCCGGCACACGGCTCTACCCGATCACGCGTTCGGTATCGAAGCAGCTTCTGCCTGTGTACGACAAACCGATGATCTATTACCCGCTTTCCACGCTGATGCTGGCAGGAATTCGGGACATCCTCGTGATTTCGACGCCCGAAGACACGCCGCGGTTTGCTGAAATGCTCGGGGACGGTTCCCAGTGGGGCATTTCCCTGCAATACGCCGTGCAACCATCGCCGGACGGCCTGGCACAGGCGTTTGTCATCGGCAAGGATTTTGTCGGTGGGCAGCCAAGCGCCTTGATTCTGGGTGACAACATCTATCACGGCCACGATCTTGTGCGCCAGCTTGCCAGCGCATCGGCCAATACGACGGGCGCCACGGTTTTTGCGTATCACGTGCATGACCCCGAGCGCTATGGCGTGGTCGAGTTCGACGAAAAGTTCCAGGCCGTGTCGCTCGAAGAGAAGCCAGCGAACCCCCGTTCGCACTATGCGGTTACTGGTCTGTACTTCTATGACGACCAGGTCTGCGATATCGCGGCGGATATCCGGCCATCGGCGCGGGGCGAACTTGAGATTACCGATATCAACAGGCGCTACCTGGAAGCCGGGCAGCTCAATGTCGAAATCATGGGGCGAGGCTATGCCTGGCTCGACACCGGTACGCATGAGTCTTTGCTCGAGGCTTCGAGCTTCATTGCGACTTTGCAGAACCGTCAGGGACTGATGGTGGCGTGCCCGGAAGAGATTGCATATCGCAACAAGTGGATTTCTGCCGATACGGTGGCCGAGCAGGCACGCGCCCTTGCTCGGAATGCCTATGGCAAGTACTTGCTGCGCATCCTTTCCGACGATATCCGCTGAGGAACAACATGAAGTTCCAGATTACGCGCACGGAATTGCCGGAAGTCATCATCCTCGAACCCAACGTGTTTGGCGATGAGAGAGGTTTCTTTTTCGAAAGCTTTAACGCGCGGGACTTTGAAGAAGCCACAGGGCTCACGCCGACCTTCGTCCAGGACAATCACTCGCGCTCTATGCGAGGTGTCTTGCGAGGGCTGCATTATCAGCTCGCCCGGCCGCAAGGGAAGCTGGTACGAGCGGTCGTGGGCGAGATATTCGATGTGGCCGTCGATATCCGTCGGGCCTCTCCCACATTTGGGCGGTGGGTGGGCGTCAGGCTGTCGGCCGAAAACCGGCGGCAGCTATGGGTACCTCAAGGCTTTGCGCACGGATTCCAGGTGCTCTCCGATTCCGCCGAGGTCTTATACAAGACAACCGATTACTGGCACCAGGGCGACGAATTCGGCATTGCCTGGAATGATCCGCAGATCGGCATCGACTGGCCGCTCGATGTGCCGCCGGTGCTGTCCGGCAAGGATGCCGGGGCGCCTTTGCTGCGCGACGCACGGGTGTATGCCGAAGACTGGAGGCGAGCATGACGGCGCTCACTAGCGCGGCAGCGCCGGGCGCGGTGACGGTGTCGGTGGTCAGCCACGGCCAGATCGGCCTCCTGATGCCATTGCTCGACCAGCTTGCGACGGCGTCCGCGAAACTGCCCATCCACGTCATCGTTACTCAGAACTTGCCCGAACGGCAGCCGGCAATCCAGCAGACCGAACGGTTCCGGGTGGAGTGGATTGTGAATTCCCGCCCGCTGGGATTCGGCGAAAACCATAACAACGCTTTCGAGCGCTGCCAGACGCCATGTTTTTTCGTTGTCAATCCAGACCTGCGGCTCGATGCCTCCAGCCTGATAGTGCTGCGAGACTGCGTGCGCCGTTTGCCGGGTGTCGCGGGGCCCCGCGTTGTGTCGTCCGAAGGCGCGGTGGAAGATAGCGCCCGCCATGTCCCGACCCTAACGCGCCTGCTGAACCGATGGGCCCGCCGCCTTTTCGTTGTCGACTATACGACGGTGCGCGCGGAGCAGCAGGTCGACTGGCTCGCGGGCATGTGCCTCGCCTTCGATAGCGCCAGTTTTCGACAATTGGGTGGATTCAATCCGGCGTTCCGCCTCTATTGCGAAGATGTCGACATTTGCCTGCGGAGCCATCTGTCGGGTCTGGCGGTGACATGGAGTCAGCAGGCCGTTGTCGTACACGATGCACAACGCGCGAGTCATCGCAAATGGCGCTACTTGTTCTGGCATGTCGGTAGCCTGGTTCGTCTCATGACCTCGCCCGTATACTGGCGATTCCGGCTAGGTGCGCGGGCGCGCGAACTGGGGGCGACCTGACTATGTTTGACTATTTCTGGGTGCCGGCACTCGCGTTCCTGGTATGCGTACTCGCAATTTTGCTGTTGCGGCCGGTCGCTGTCATGGTTGGCCTGGTTGATCGGCCGAGCGCGCGCAAGCGACATGAGGGGGAGGTCCCGCTGATCGGTGGCATCGCCATTACCGTGGCCGTTACGCTCACGGCATTTCTTTTCGTGCGGCTTCAGGGCTCGTTTTCGGCATTGCTCGCCGGCATTGCTTTATTGGCGACGATGGGTTTTGTTGACGATATCAAGGACGTACCGCCTACAACAAAGCTCGTGGTGCAGTTGTTTGCCGCGATCCTGATGACGTCATGGGGTGGTATTTACCTGACGTCGCTCGGTGACCTTTTTGGCAGGCGCGAGATCGAACTTGCGAATTGGGGTATTCCGCTCACGCTATTCGCAGTGGTGGCTGTCGTCAATGCCATGAATATGTGCGATGGCATGGATGGTCTCGCCGGCGGCCTTAGTTTTGCGATCTTTGGCTGGTATGCCTATATCGCCGGCGAGATTGGGGACGGCGTGACGCAGCGAATCTGCGTGATCTTCTGTGGCGCCTTACTGGGCTTCCTGATCTTTAACATTCGCAACCCTTTGCGCGGCAAGCTACGTGTGTTTCTGGGAGATGCCGGCAGCCTGATGCTTGGTTATGCCATTGTTTGGTTCGCGGTTGAGTTGACGCAGTCATCGACGGAGGCTGCGCGGCACGCCCCGCCAGTGGTCATGCTATGGGTACTCGGATTCGTCCTGATCGATTTGCTGGCCGTGGTGATCCGGCGGATGATGAAAGGGCGCAATCCCCTTGCGGCCGACCGCACTCACCTACATCACATTCTGCTGCGACTTGACCTGAAGCCCGAGAATATCGTCTGGATACTTATCCTGAGCAATTCGCTGATGGGATTGATCGGCGTCATGGGATGGAAATACGGCATGTCCGAACAAGGGCTGTTCCTGATGTTCCTGGTGGTGACCGGCGCGCATCTGCTGGTCATGAAGAACGCCTGGCGTTTTATTCGGCTCGGACGCAAGTTCATTATGGCGCGGCGGCGGACCCAGGGGTAAGGCGGGACAGGAACATTGCAATTGGCGTGGTATCGCAAGTCGCGCCAGGAAGGAAAATAGTGTGAATGCTGTAATGAACAATGTATTGGGGCTGAAGCAGCATCGTGGGCTGGTGCTCCAGATGGTGAAACGCGAGGTGCTCGGCCGATACCGTGGCTCGGTCATGGGACTTGCCTGGTCGTTTTTTAATCCGTTGCTGCTTCTGGTTGTCTATACGTTCGTCTTCGCGGTGGTTTTCAGGGCTCGCTGGAGTGGCGGCGGTGATTCCTCTTCGCATGCCGAGTTTGCTGTCATTCTCTTCGTTGGAATGATGGTGCATGGTCTGTTCGCCGAATGCGTGAACCGGGCGCCGACGCTGATTCTGAACAACGTCACTTACGTGAAGAAGGTCGTGTTCCCGCTGCAGATTCTGCCCCTGGTGGCAATGGGTTCGGCGCTGTTCCACATGGCCGTGAGCTTCATCGTGCTGGTGATTGCGGAACTGCTTATCATGGGGCGTATTCCGTGGACGGTGGTGTATCTGCCGCTGGTGCTGCTGCCGCTGGTGCTTGCCACCGTTGGCGTGGCATGGTTCCTCGCGGCGCTGGGGGTCTATGTGCGCGATATCGCCCAGGCGACCAGTCTGTTCACGACAATCCTGGCGTTCATCTCGCCAATCTTCTATCCGATTTCGGCGCTGCCCGAGAAGTATCAGATCTGGATGCGGCTGAACCCACTGACCTATGTCATCGAGGAGGCACGTAACACGGTGATTTTCGGCCGTCAGATGAACTGGGTCCAATGGGTTGTGTACCTGGCATTCGGACTGTCCATTGCGCTGCTGGGACTGCTCTGGTTCCAGAAGACGCGAAAGGGGTTTGCCGATGTCCTATAACGATCTGGCTATCCATGTCGAAGGCCTGGGCAAGTGCTACAACATCTACGACCGTCCACAGGACAGGTTGAAGCAATCCATCATGCCGCGCCTGCGCCGGATGATGGGCGCTGCGCCGCATAGTTATGCACGCGAGTTCTGGGCGCTGAACGACGTGTCGTTCGACGTGCGCAAGGGCGAAACGGTAGGCATTATCGGTCGCAATGGGTCGGGCAAATCGACGCTGCTGCAGATGATCTGCGGCACGGTGACGCCAACGACGGGATCGATTCGTACCAATGGTCGCGTGGCGGCGCTGCTGGAGCTGGGCGCTGGCTTCAATCCCGAATTCACGGGGCGCGAAAACGTGTATCTGAATGCCTCGCTGTTGGGACTGACATCGCAGGAAGTGGACGAGCGGTTCGACCGGATTGCGGCGTTCGCGGATATAGGCCAATTCATCGACCAGCCCGTCAAGCAGTATTCGAGCGGCATGTTTGCGCGCCTGGCCTTCTCGGTCGCCATCCACGTAGATCCCGATATCCTCATCGTGGACGAGATCCTGGCAGTGGGCGACGCCGCATTCCAGCGTCGCTGCCTGCAGAAGTTCTACGAGGTCCGCGAGAAGGGCTGCACGATCCTGTTCGTCTCGCATGACCAGTATCAAGTCAAGTCGATCTGCCAGCGAGCGCTTTATCTGGACCGCGGCGTACAGAAGATGTTCGGCCAGGCGGGGCGCGTCATCGATCAATATTCGATCGACATGGAAATGGCCGCAGCGATGATCGCCAACCAGGCGGAAAGCGGGCGGCCCACGCCAGCAGCAGGCAAGTCAGCTGCCATCGACGATGGTACCCCGTCCGAGGTGGCCGACATGCAGGGCCCTGAGCCGGAGCGGCTGTTCGCCATTACAGAAGTGTCGTTGCTCGACGAGGACGGCGTGCAGGTGGAGGAAGTCGCTTCGGGGGACGATCTTCAGTTGCGGGTCCGATTTGAGGCCAAGGCACCAAAGGTACCCGAGAAGATCAGTTTCGTTTTCAATCTTTACAGGCATGACGGCATGTACCTGTGCGGATCGACGACATTGATGGATGGCTACGCGCCGCATCAGTCCAACCGGCATGGCGAGTTCAAAATCCGGTTTCCGAAATTTCCTTTGTTGAGTGGCAGCTACAAGTGGCGTGTTGCGATCAATGACGATGGTGGTTTCGTGGTTCATGCCGAAGCCAAGGATGTCTGCGCATTTCGGGTGATGGACGACTTCAAGTCGGTGGGACTGATTCATCTCGATCGGGAATGGAAAATCTCGACGATCGACGAAGTAAAGGGATAAGTAAAAACATGCATATCGAAAGACTGAGCTTCGAGCAGAGTGCTGGCTATGACGGCCTGGAAGCTGCAATTCATATCGCGCGCTACGCGTTCGTGAAAAAGCATTGTGCGGGCAAGCGTGTACTCGACATCGCCTGCGGCGAAGGCTACGGATCGCGCCTGATGGCCAACTGGGGCGCGGTAGCGGTGGAAGGCGTCGACATATCCGAAGAAGCCATCATTCATGCAAAGGCTTCGTTCGGCGGTGACAACATCAACTTCACGCAGCACCCCGCGGAAACTGTTGACGCGCTGTTTGAGCCAGCCAGCTTTGACATGGTCGTTTCCCTTGAAACCATCGAACATGTCGAGGATCCAGTTGCCTTCCTGACGGCGATCAAGCGCTTGCTGAAGCCTGACGGCCTGATCGTGGTGAGCTGCCCGAATGACTGGTGGTATTTTCCGGAGGCCAACAAGGGCAATCCGTTCCATCGCCGCAAATATCACTTCACGGAATTCCGGGCTTTGACGCAACAGGTGCTTGGCGAAGCCAGTGGCTGGTATCTTGGTGGGCCCATCGCGGGATTCTCGAACCTGCAGATGGACGGCTACGTGCGTGCGCAATCGAACAGCAGCCAGATTCTCATGTGCGAAGCCCGTCCGATCGAAGCGCTCGCTGTGCCAGCGGAACTGGAAGCCGGCCCGCAGGCCAGGAATGCCAGCTACTTCATCGGGGTGTGGGCGCACCAGAATGTCGATATGAGTTCCGCTGCCGTGTTGCCGTTGTCGATGGACGCCTTCAAGGAAGGCATTTTCCAGGGACACCTTCAGGATGCGGAGGCGCTGAAACGTGAGTTGCAGGAGGCGACAAGTGAAGTGGATCGCCTTCGCGGCCGTCTGGCGGCCGCTGACGAAGGACACGTCCGCAAGCTCCAGCTTCGCAATCATGCATTGAGCGCGGAGAACGAATTGATGAAGGAAGGGCTTGCCCGCCGCGGCAGCGAACTCGCACAATTGCAGGCAGAGAATGTACGCTTGTCCGTGGCGGCCGCCCGCTATGTCAAATTGAGAAACCTGATGCCTGCTTTCATTCGCATGCCTTTGCTGCGTGTGGCAAGGAGGGTAAGGAGGATCGTACGTGGGTAGACAAGAGAAGCTCGTCGATGGGCTTTCACAGCTCGGCTATGTGTTCGATGCACGCCATGCATGGCTTGCAAATGACCTGCATCAGCACAACGGTCCCAATATCGGTGTATCTGGCCACAACCTCACGATCAGCTTTCTGTCGATGAACCGTTCGCAGCTTTCCGAGAAGCTGCTGCGTTCCATCGCCAATCACATCCCATCGTTCGCGGGTGAAGTACTGATCGTGGACAACGGCTCTTCCGTCGAAGAGCTGGCGCACCTGCGCGCTATCTGTGCGGAGATGCCATACCGCAGCCGCATCGTCGAGCTCGGCAAGAACTATGGTGTTGCAGGGGGGCGGAACCGCACCATCCCGCTGGTCAATACTGACTGGCTGATGTGCCTCGACAATGACATCTACATGATCGACAACCCGCTGCCGCAGATCCAAAGGGATCTTGCCCAGTTGGGTTGCCACTTCATGAGTCTGCCGCTACTGGACCCCGATCATGCGACGATCTTTGCGTTCGGCGGGCATCTGTACGTGCATTACGAAGGTGGCGAACCGTATATCGGCGCAGGCAGCGCGTGCCGGCAGGAGGTCGTCGGTGATGAAACGGATGCCACCCCGTTCCTGTCGACATTCCTGTTCGGTGGCGCGTGCGTGGTGAAGTGCAGCACCTTCCAGGCGGCTGGCGGCTACGACGAAGGCATGTTTGTCGGTTTCGAGGACATTGATTTCTCGATTCGCCTCTTCCAGCAGGGTTACAAGGTAGGCTCGACGGCCGTGCTGGCTTTCGTGCATGATCACCCAAAGCCGGAAACGACCACCGACAGGGATTACGAACGCGAACGCTTTTCGCGCGACATCCTGCACAAATCTGCGCTGCACCTGGAATCCAAACACGGCTTCAAGGTCTGGAGCGATGCGATCGATGTCTGGCTTGAGTCGCGGCATGAAGAGCTGGGAATCGTGGCGAACGAGGCCGGCTCGCACGTGGGCGCGGATGCCGGGGTGGCCGCTGCGGCGCGTACCCGTGTTGCGCTGATCATCGATACCGACAACTGGGCTTTCGGCAATATCGCGCGCCAGCTTCAGAAGCACCTGGCCGATCGATACCAAATTGAAATCATTCCGATGGACGTGGTTGATAACATCAACCAGATCCTGATGATGACCGAGGGTTGCCAGATCGTCCATTTTTTCTGGCGAGAGCATTTGCGCCTGATCGGAACGCCGTATTACCGCGGGCGTATCGAGGAGATCGGTATTCCGTATGAGGAGTTCGAGACGCGTTTCATCGCGAACAAGAAGATCTCGACCAGCATCTACGATCATCTGCTGCTGGACGAGAGCGCGTTGGCCGAACGCAAGGACATGTTCCGCACGCTGGTGGCTGGATACACAGTGGCATCGGAGAAGCTTCGGGAAATATACAGGAATGTGCCAGGGTATCCGCAGCCCGCAGCCGTGACGGAAGACGGTGTTGATCTGAACGTGTTCAGGCCTGAAGGCCTCGATCGGTTCGAGACGGTTGGCGAGCGCGAGATCGTGATCGGCTGGGTAGGCAACAGCAAGTGGGCGTCGGATCTCGAAGAGGATTTCAAGGGACTGCATTCGATCCTGAGGCCGGTCCTGGAAGAACTGCAGGCGGAAGGCTGGAGGATCAAGGCACGCTTTGCGGACCGGCAGGAACGGTTCATCCCGCACCATGAGATGCCGGCCTACTATAACGCGATCGACATCTACGTCTGTCCGTCGAAGATCGAAGGCACGCCAAATCCAGTGCTCGAGGCCATGGCATGCGGTGTGCCAGTCGTATCCACCGATGTCGGCATCGTGCCTCAGGTATTCGGACCCAGGCAGAAGCACTTCATCCTGCCGGAGCGGTCCCGGGCGGCATTGAAGGAAAAATTGATCGAACTGCTGGCCAATCCTGCGATCTTGGGTGAACTGTCGCAGGAAAACCTGCGCTCGATCGCGGAATGGTCCTGGGAGGCGAAGGCGCGCAAGTTCGGTACCTTCTTCGACGGCTTGTTGGTCGGGGATGGCTCCTGAGATGACCGAAGCGACTGGTGCCGTCCTGAGGCGGCTCCTGCGGCAGTTTTGGGGGTTTGCCAGCGTATCCGGGCTGTGTTGGCTGATGGACTTCGCCATCCTGCTGATGCTGACCGGATGGGCGGGCCTGAGTCCGTTGGCCGGCAATATCATCAGCTCGACAATTGCCGCGGCCACGGCATTCCTGATTACCGCTCACATTGTCTTTGACCGCAACAGTGGCTTGCTGCATCGGAAGCTGGCGTTCTATCTCGTGTACAACGCCTGCATGATCCTGCTGGCATCCTGGGTCATGCAGGGGCTGACTGTCTGGCTGGCGGCCTTGATGACAAGAGGGCACGCAATCATCGCAGCGAAGATCCTGATCACGCCGGCAGTCATGCTGTGCAATTTCGCGGTCAGCAAGCTTGCCACCGAGCGACTCAGTCTCTGACGTTTCGCCAGAGTGTGTGGGCTAGGCTGCGCATATCAACGATACGTACGGGCGTCCGCGGCAGCGACGCCAAATTGTGAGAGAGAAGCATGAGCGGAGCCAAAAAACCGAAGGTGTTGCTGTTTGTCCCGATGTACAACTGCGAGAACCAGATCGGCCGCGTACTCGGTCAGATCGATGCGCAGGTCGCATACGAGATCGATGAGGTCATCGTGGTGGACAACCGTAGCACGGACGGCAGCCAGGCTGCCGCACGGGCGGCGCTCGACAAGGTTGCGCAAGTACCGGCTCGCCTGCTCGAGAATGTTGGCAACTATGGGCTGGGGGGCTCGCACAAGGTGGCATTCCAGTATGCGGCGCGCAACGGATTCGACTATCTCATCGTGCTGCACGGCGACGACCAGGGCGACATCCAGGACCTGTTGCCGTTGCTGAAGGAGCGTGCCTACACGAAAGCGGACTGCCTGCTGGGCGCGCGTTTCATGCCGGGCTCCAGGCTGCAGAACTATTCGACGTTCCGCACCTTCGGCAACGAAGTGTTCAACTGGATCTTCTCGGTGGCGGCTGGCAAGCGGCTCTACGATCTGGGGTCGGGCCTCAACATGTATTCGGTGAAGTCCCTGCAGAACCTGGGGTACTTGCGATTTGCCAATGATCTGACGTTCAACTACTACATGATCCTGGCCACCGTTCACGCGAAGTGGAATATCCGCTTTGTGCCGATCTCTTGGCGCGAGGACGATCAGATTTCGAATGTGAAGCTGTTCAGGCAGGCGCGCCGCACGCTGGGCATCGTAGCGAGTTTCTTCTTCGGCAAGCGCGCGTTCCTGGCAACGGACCACAGTGGCAAGCCCGACGCCGACTATCGTTCCGAAGTAATCGCGAGCAATACGGCGGCGCGCGCGACGACGCCATGAGTGCGGCGTACGCGCACCATGGCGAGCGCCGCTTTGGGTTGCTCTTGCGGCAGTGGCGTGTCATCGCGCTGGTGCTGTTCCTGCTGGCGCTGTTCGGCCTTTGCGCGTTCGGCGCGGCCACCGTTGTTCCATCGTCGCGCGTCCTTGGCACGTGGCCCCTCTCGGGCATGTTGCTGGCGCTGGCAGCCGCACTTTATCTGAGCTCACATCTGCTGCGCGCCTTGCGGCTGACGATGCTGGCTGGCAATCATGAACTCAGCCTGCGACGCTTGACGCTGGTGCACTACTTCACGTCCGGTGTCAGCCTACTGCTGCCCTTCAAGCTTGGAGAAGTCTATCGCGTCATTGAGCTTCGCACGGTAATCGGTGATTTGCGACGCTCGATGGTGACGGTCTGGATCGAGCGAGGGTTCGACGTGGGCGCTCTGTTGGGGCTGACGATCCTTGCATTGAGCAGCAATGGTGTGGCTGCGGGGGCGTTTGTGCCGCTGGCGGCGGTTTCGGCCGTGTTTTTGGCGTTGACCGTTGTCGCGCTGATCGTTCTGCCCGAAAACCTGCAATCGCTGTCGCTGTTCATTCTGCGTCGATACCGCTCGGAGCGTGCCGTGATGGCGATGCGTGCCGTCCATGCCGTGCTGCTGTTCCTCAAGGAGGGGCGCCGCATCATGACCGGCAAGTTCATGGTCATCGGGACGACGACGGTCGTGATCTGGACGCTAGAGCTGGCTTCCCTGGCGACCGTGCTGGTGGCATTCGACGCAGGCGTCGGCGGTATCCTGGAGGGATTCCTCGGCTATATCTCCGCGACCTCGGTGCAGTCCTACAGGCTTTTGGCGCTGGTACCGCCGCTTCTGGTCTACGGTGTCGTGGTGCGCATGTCGCTGTTGATGGCGGGTGTGGCGGCCGGCCTCACGTACGCACCCGCAAGGCTGGCGCGTGACAGGCACATCCATTCGCCTTCCGTCCGCTAGCCCGACCCGAAATATCGAGACCCCATGCTGAACCTCATCATCGACGATACGGTCCGTGTACCCGACGACATTGCTGCCTTGACCGGCGTCAGAAGCTTCGGCCGGCTGCTGTACCGCAGGCAGACCCTGATCCAGCACATCGAGTCGGCTGCCCGCGAAGCCGGCATCAACCCGCCCGTCGTTCTGTCCGGGCGGCCGAGCTTGCTGACAATGTCGGACAAGCTGGTGCAGGACGGTGACGCGGGCCGCTATCTGATTTTCCCCGCCAACATCGTGGCGCTGACGCCGAGAGCAAAGCTTGTCACTTTGCTGCGACAGTTGGCACTGGTGCCGCAGAATGTGGAGCTGACCGTTACTCAGGGCAGCGAATGGTCTGGCCTGGCGCTGCTGGATGCATCGCTGACGAAACGCTATCTGGCGTCGCTCAGCGACACCGGTTGCCCGGGCGACTTCATGTCGAACCATGGCAGGGAGCTTGCGCATATCGAGAACGATCTCGAGTTCGTCGATCTGCGCGATCAGGCAAAGTTCCTGATTTTCCTGACGAGCAACTTCGATGTCCGGCATTTCAATGCCATCGTCAACGAGAATTTCACCATCGTGAAGCGTTCCTCGGACATTGCCAAGCTGCGCAAGGAGTTCACGTATTACAGCCTGCTGCCAGCCAACGTGCAGATGTTCTTCGTGCAGCCGTTCGATTTCGAGGAGCACGATGGGTATGCGAGCTATCGCATGGAGCGCTTGTTCCTGCCCGACATGGCGATCCAGTGGGTACATGGTGCGATCGACCGCGACGAGTTTGACCGGTTGCTCCAGCGCATTTTCCACTTCATCGAGGTGCGTCCCAAGCGCAAGGTGAGCCGCGATACCGCTGGCGCGGTGCTCGATCAGATGTACTGGGACAAGGTCAAGGAGCGTGTCGAGGCGCTGAAGGTCATGCCGCAGTACGCACAACTCGAGCCGCTGATCCATCAGGCGGTGGGCGGCATCGACAACCTGCTGGAACGCTACCGGACGGCGTTTGCCGCGGCGCGCTCGCGCTTTGCGCTGGCCGAACTGGCCGTGGGCCATGGCGACCTGTGCTTCTCGAACATGCTGTATAGCAAGTCGACGCAGTTGCTGCGCTTCATCGACCCACGTGGCGCACTGGTGGAGGACGATCTTTATACTGACCCGTACTACGACGTCGCAAAGCTGTCGCATTCCATCCAGGGTGGCTACGACTTCATCAACAGCGGCCGTTTCAGCATCGAAATGGGCCCGGATCTTTCCATGCATCTGCAGACGGACGAGAGCGACCGCCACTGGGCGCGTGCTGCGTTCCACGAGATGCTGGGCAGGCATGGTTTCGACCCCGGGCTGGTACGTCTCTGTGAGGCCTCGCTGTTTATCAGCATGTTGCCGTTGCATATCGACATTCCGAAGAAAGTGCTTGCCTTCGTGCTGAATGCCGCGAGCATTCTCGACGGCATTACGCCCTCTGCGAAGGGCTGACTTCAGCAAAGTAAAGTTTCAGGGGCGAGAACATGATCTGCAAGGAACGATGCCTGGTTCTGGATATCGATGGAACCATCGTGCCGACCAAGCCCGCGGACGAACGCTACGAGGATCTCGTGCCGTTTCCGGATGTGGTGGAGAGAATCCGCGAGTACCGCGAGATGGGCTTCTATATCATCCTTCAAACGTCGCGCAACATGAAGACCTATGACGGGAACATCGGTCTGATCAATGCCAATACGACCAAGGTTCTGCTCGCCTGGCTGGACAAGTATGACATTCCGCACGACGAACTGCATGTTGGAAAGCCATGGGTGGGACGGGGGGGGTTCTACGTGGATGACAAGGCGATCCGCCCGGACGAGTTCCGTAAGCTCAGCTACGACGAGGTGCTGGCGATCGTATCGCCGGACGAAAGCGGGCAGTAACGCCGCAGAAGGGAACCAATCATGACATCGACAGTGATCATCACCATGGCCGGCATGGGCCAACGTTTTCGGGATGCCGGCTATACGGTGCCTAAGTACCGCATCGAAGCCCACGGGCGTTCGTTGTTTGGCTGGTCCATGCTCAGCCTGCGCAGTTTCATCCGCGAAGGATCGCCGTTCGTGTTCGTGGTGCGCAGGGAAGACGATGCCGGCGCATTCATCGCGCAGCAGTGCGCGGCGCTGGGCATCAGCCGTATCGAGATCGTCGAGATCGATAAGCTTACCGACGGTCAGGCCACCTCCGCAATGCTGGCCGAAGATGCTATTACGGATGTGAATCAGCCGATGCTGGTCTTCAACATCGACACGTTCGTCCATCCGTCAGTCATGCCGGCCGATGCCGTACGGGGCGATGGCTGGATTCCATGCTTCCCGGGGCCGGGCGCGGCGTGGAGCTTCGCCAGGGGCGACGCCGATGGACGTGTGTCCGAGCTGAGGGAGAAGGAGCGGATTTCCGACGACGCTACGGTGGGACTGTACTGGTTCTCATCGTTCGACCTGTACCGTCGCGCCTATCAGGCATTCTTTGCCGATCCCGCCAACATGACGAAGGGCGAGAAGTACATCGCACCGCTCTACAACCAACTGATCGCTGAAGGGCGCGATGTCTTTATTCATCGCGTGCCCGCAGACAGTGTGATTGCACTGGGTACCCCGGCAGATGTGGAGGCGTTCCTGGCCAGGGAAAACGGCCACGCCATTGCCGGTCTCGATGCGTGAGGGCGGCACCGACGTGACAATGCGCAATACATGGCCGATGCGAGGGGCTCTGTTTACGCGCACCGGGCGTGTTCTTGCCGCGCTGGTGATTGCCGTGCCCGTGTTTTTCATGGCACGGTCTATGGCGGAAGACTATGGCATCGACGCGCCGCGACTTGCGCTCGCAATGCTGGCGTGTCTGGCCGGTGGCGGCATGCTTCAGATTGGCAGGGCGTTCGTGGAGCGGAAAGGCCGGCTGTTTATCCTGATCTGGACCGCATGCGGCATTGCACTGGCATCGCTCGTGCCGGTCGTCCACGATCAGTATCCCGAGGTCAAGCTGATTGCGACAGGCGAGCACGGCGCACTGAGCGATGGCACCGAAGTCTGGGCACCGGATGTTGTACCGGGACGCGTCTACTTTGAAGGGCCTGGCTGGGAGCGGCGTGAGAATCGCGTCGTGTCGTACGCCAGACAGCCGAACGTTGCCATGCTCAAGGGCCGCTGGAAGGCGGGCGACGTCGTGCAGCTCATGAAGCATCCGCACTCCGGTATCGCTATCCTGCGGATTGGCGACACGGAGCAGCGTATCGACCTGTTTGCACCAGAACAGATCGCGGCAACGTTCGAGTTGCCGGCTCCCGACGCTAGCGTACCACGCGTGTCGAGGCAGGTCTCCCGTCTGCTGGTTGTTCTCCTCGCGGCGGCGCTTGGCGCGGCGATGGTCCGCTGGACGGCCCCCGGCCCTGTAGTTTTGGGCGGTGCGGCGATTCTGGGAACTGCTGCGGCCCTGATGGTGAGTGACACGTCCTTTCCGGGCGACCTGGAACTACTGGCATATGGCACGGGTAGTCTGTCACGGTTCGAGGTCGATACTGGTGACGGCTTGTTTCCCTTCCCCATCCACGACAGGCGCGATCGTTCGGCTGTGGAAGTCTCACTGCCGCGCGCTGGGCAAGGAGCCATGCGTCTGGAAGTGGAGGGCGGCCGCTTGCGGCCGCTCAATCAGTTAGGCCCTGACACGGTCGGCGCCGCGGCGAGTGCGCGCGCATCGGCACTCAACCTCTGTGCAACGGGAGCCACCTTCGAAGTGTTCGAGCATGTCGACGGGGATGGGGCCCATGCCTTGCGCTTGTCTGCGAATAGCGGGGAAGCGGGCGCGGAACGTCGACTCGTATTGAAGAACGACCCGGGCGGCAAGCGGTATGTCGTGGTGCGATGCGATGGGGCTGCCCTGTCCGTTACATACAGCCAGGCCTATCTGTCCATCTCCGCCTGGTCGTTCCCTCATGGACGCGTCAAGGTTGTCAAGGCACTGGATGACGGCGGTCATCAACTCCCGCTGTTGCAGGTTTCATCCGGAAATCCCCGGGGCTTTGCGCCATTGCGGAAAGGCGATACCGGTTATCAACGGATTGAACTGGACCGGTCCGGTACCGGGGCGTCATTCATTCAGAAAGTGCTGGCGGCCTGCCTGGCATTCTCGATTCCGCTGGTGGCCTGGGTGGCGGCGATGAACGTGCGTGCGGCACGTCGGAACTGGCACCCCGGCAAGCGCATGCTTGTTGCATGGCTCTACCTTGCGCCGTTGGGCTGGATAGCCCTGTGTGCGTTGATCCAGTGGCCGGGCACGGTGGCCTGGGATGCCTACTCACCGTTTGTCCAAGCGCAGACGGGAACCATCACCCTCTGGTATGGCGTGGGCTATCCGATGATCACGGCCGCGGTGCTTCTTCTCGCCGAACCCTCCACGATTGCGCTACTTCAGTGCCTGGCCGCCGCGCTGATCGTGCAGTTCGTGATGGTGCATTGCGTGGAAGATGGCAAGCTGACGAGCGGTGTCGCCGCCCTGGCGTGTCTGTGCCTGCCCCTGACAGTGATTCCGTTTGCGGCAACCACCTATTCGCGAGATGCGTTGAACGGTATCCTGCTGGCGGCCTTCGGCACGATGTGGATGATCTTCATGTGGCGCCTGCGTCAGGCGAGGCCGCTTGATCACCGTAGCGCAGGCACGGTGATGGCGGTTCTGGCGGTCTGCCTCGTCCTGCTGCGCGTCGACAACGTCATCCCGCTGACGGTCCTGGTTCTTGCGATACTGGTGCTGGTACCGGGCAGCAGGATCGTCACCGCTACGTATGCGGGCCTGTTGCTATTGGCGGTGGTCGTGGCCAACCCGATTGCCGAGCGCGTGATCGTTGGCAAGCAGGGCTTCTCCAAGGACGAGAAGAACCGGTATGTCGAGGCCAGCCTGGTCAGCCCGCTGGTTGGATTCCTTGCCGATCCCGCAGGTCGCATCACTCCCGGAACCAGGCAGCGCCTGGAACACGATCTGGCCCAGGCCGTCGATGTTCCGGCATCGGTCCGTGAATGGACGCCGTACAATGTCATCTGGTGGCATGAGCAGATCGAGACACGACCGGCACCGACGGATGCCCTGATCGGGAGCATGCGTCGGGATCTGATTCGGGCCGCGCTGGATGATCCGATGCGTTTCCTGGAAATGCGGTCGGCGGTTCTTGCTTCGACGCTTGGCCATCGCTGGCTGACGGCGAGGGGTGAGGCGCAGACGTCCGGGCAGGAGATCGAGAAGTTCGTGGACCGCTTGTGGATGACCGCGAGCGTGGATACCGTGGCCATGAATCGGCTCCTTGGTCTCAATCTGGAAAGGCGCTTGTCGGTCCCGTTGTCGCGCGCGGTATTCGAATGGTACGCCCGCTACGCCACGACCCTCCCACAGTTTTTGGTTTGCCTGGTACTCGTATGCCTTATCCGGCGCGTGCCCCTGTCTGGCGTGATGGCGCTGGCGCTGCTTGCGCGTGCCGGTGTGTTCTTTGCGATGGCGCCCGCTGACGTTTTTCTGTATTTATTTGATATGCATTTCATGGGATACCTTTTGGTGCCGCTTGCCGCCTTGGAGTGGTCCCGGGGCCGGCGGGGGAATTTGCGGGAGACGATCCCGCGTGCGCCGCTGCCGGGCATCAGCCGGTATTCCGAAACGATTGCCCTCGCGATTGATGACGAAATCTGAAGTGTTTACGGTCGAAGGCACCCGGGGTCCGGAAGAGCGGATCCCCGCCCACGTAACGGTGGTCTGTAGCGATTACTTCGATACGATTGTGTCTCGAGCCATCCATCCCGAGGACGTCAAGCGTCAGTGGGCGGAGCGGCTGTCCCACGCCTTCAGCCTGGGCCTTGGCGAGAACGAACTGTATGCGCGACGATCGCGACTCGAAGCGGCCCTGTGCAAACAGAACGAAGCGGCGGGAAAGGACCCCGAGTTCAATGTGCTGGAATGTTACCGCACGCTGTGGAGTGGGCTGGCTGCGACCGATCGTCCGTCGCAGGAAGCCTTCATGGCGTTGGCGCTGGAACTCGAGATCTCGATCGAGTGCGCGGTGCAGCGACTCGACGAGTCAGTGGTTCATCTGCTGCGCGACGCAGCCAGCAGAGGCTTGCGTCTGGCACTGATCAGCGACTTCTATATTCCTGAAACTGCGTTCCGCAGGATGCTGCGGTTCCATGGCATCGAATCCCTCTTCGAGCGGGTGTTCGTCTCTGCCGACACGCTGTTGACGAAGCGGTCGGGCAGGACCTATCCCAACGTGCTCAATGCACTTGGCATCAAGGCCGAACAGGCACTGATGATTGGCGATAACGCCGAAGCCGATTATCGCCAGCCGCAGCGGCACAATATCGCGGCCATGCTGCTGGACCGTGCCGAGCGGCACGCGCATTACGCCAGCCTGGCCCGCCAGGCGGCCGACAAGCGTGTGACGGCGGGCGAGATCGAAGCCTCCCTGACGGCCGACCCGGTTTCGGTGTTTCCGGAACTGGCGCTGACGTTGTATACGTTCACGGAACGTTTGCATGCGCGACTGCTGGGTTTGGGGGTCCGCGATGTGTTCTTCATGGCACGGGAAGGGCAATTCCTGAAGCTGTTGTTCGATCGCTACCAGAACCGACGGACGCCGACATCGGACCTGCAGATCCGGTCGCACTATCTCGAGGTATCGAGGCGAGCCACCTTCTTGCCATCGCTGGGACCGATCGAGACCGAGACATTCGACATTCTGTTCCGGCAGTACCGCCGAATCTCGGCAGAAGAATTCCTGCTGAATCTTGGACTGGAGTCACTGCTGCCCGAGCTGCAGCACGAGCTTCGCGGCCACACGCTGCAAGAGCGCATCGATGAATTTCCGGGCAGCAGCACGTTCCGGGCCATCGTGGCCAGCGACACATTCCGCGCGGCCTATGAATCGGCCCGCAAGGCAGGGCGGCAGGCCATGCTGGCCTATCTGGATGCATTCCCGCGGCTGGCGCTCGGAGGGGCCCTGACCATCGTCGATGTCGGCTGGAAGGGCACGATTCAGGACAATATCCGGCGCATGCTGCTTTCCGAGGAGAGCGAAAGCGCTCGTCCGGCGGTGGACGTCAACGGCTTCTACCTGGGGCTGGTCAGTACCGGCGAGGCGGGGGAGGGCAACAGCAAGCAAGGCTTGATCTTCTCGGGCGCATCGGGGCGCACGCCTCACTTCGCGGTTTTCAACGAGAATCGTGCCCTGTTCGAGGTCATGCTTGCCGCGGATCATGGATCGGCGGCGGGCTACAGGCTGAAGCCGGACGGCACGGCCGAAGCCGTGCTGGGCGAATTCAGCGAGCACACGTTGTTCAGAACGAAGGTGCAGCCGGAACAGGTGCGGCTGCTTGCTGCATTCGACAAGCTTGATGATTTGCTGTTCCATCGCTACTGCAGCGAAGGGTGGCTACTTGCCGTGACGGCGCGGCACCATGCGCGGATGGTGTTCGAACCCACGGAAGCCGAGATTGCGTGGTTTACCGGTGTGTACCATGTCGAGAATTTTGGAGTTTTCGAGCGATCCGAGTTCGATCACTCCATTTCATCTAGTCTGTGGATGGCGAGAGCAAGATTTGCATTGGCGCTACTGCGAAGGCGAGGTCGGATGGACTTGGGTTTCTGGCCCTGGCTGAGTTGCCGCCAGCGCGGCGGCCGCCTGGTTGCACGCGCCTACCGCATGTACCGCATGCGCTGAGGTTACAAGGATCAAATGAAGATTGCTTTCTTTCTGGGGTCTGTCGATATTAGTGGCGGCTCGTATGTTATTTACCAGCACGCACTCTACGCTCGTCGGCAGGGTCATGACGTGACGATTGTCGCGCAGTACGCCTACCAGCCGCACCAGTTGACCTGGCATTCGGCTACGCGCGAACTGACGATTGTCCATGTGGATCAACTCGATCCGGCGCACGAATTCGACTTGGTGATTGCCACGTGGTGGAAGACAGCCACCGAGCTTCATCGGCTCAAGGCGCGGCAGTACGCCTATTTCGTGCAATCGATCGAATCCCGGTTTTATGGAGAGGGCGAAGTTCCACTGCGACGCCTGGTCGACAGCACCTATCGTCTTCCGCTTCCGGGTGTCACCGAAGCGACCTGGATCCAGCATTACGTCGGCGCAAACTTTGGCCACGCATACCATCTTGCGCGCAACGGCATTCGCAAGGATCTTTATTGCGAGGCCGGGCCGGCGGCCGCGCCCAGACTGCCGCGTGGCGAGCTGCGGGTACTCGTCGAAGGCCCCTTTGGCGTGTTCTTCAAGAACGTTGGGCGTTCGTTGAAGCTGATGCGCAAGGCGCGCCCAAGCGAAACTTGGCTACTCACGTCGTCGGAGGTGTCGTGGTATCCGAACGTCGACCGATTGTTCTCACGGGTACCCATCGAGAGTGTTGCGCAAATCTATCGATCATGCGATGTGATCGTCAAACTCAGTTATGTCGAGGGCATGTTCGGGCCCCCGCTGGAGATGTTCCATTGTGGCGGTACGGCGGTGGTCTATGACGTGACAGGACATGACGAGTACATCGTCGACAAGCAGAACGCGCTGGTTGTGCCGCGCGACGACGAACGAGGGGTCATTGACGCGGTGCGGCGATTGCAAGATAACCCCGATATGTTGGCAGACCTAAAACGGGGTGCGCGCGAAACGGCGGCCGCGTGGCCTGATTGGGATACGTCGTCGCGCGAGTTCCTGAATGCGCTGGTGGCCTTTATGGATGCACCGCGGGTTAATCGCGCCGATATCGAGTCGCTGAATCGTATCGCGATGGACGAGTACGCCGCAGGTGAACGTGAACGCCTGGCGCAGACACCGGGCGTCAAGTGGCGGTACCGGCTGGACGCAATGCTTGACCGCGTGCCTCGGCCAGTGGCGCGCAATTTGCGGCTGGGCCGCTATGTGCTGGAGAGCCTGCGCTAATGGCTAGAGAAAACGTCTGGGCCGTGGTTGTCTGTTTCCGGCCAACGCTGTCTCAGCTGCACGCCTTGCTGATGGCGATCGAGGACCAGGTCGAAGGCATCCTCGTCGTCGATAACGGTCCGGATACAACGCTGCGAGATTGGCTGGCGAATACACGCCCACGTGGCTGTGTCCTTGTGCCGATGGATGGCAACGTCGGAGTCGCGACGGGGCACAACGAAGGGATCCGCGCCGCGCGAAAGCGCGGTGCCAGCCATGTCGTGTTGTTTGACCAGGACAGCCTGCCGGCTCCCGACATGATCGACCAGCTGTTTGCCGCCGTGGACGATGCATCGGGCCGTGGCTTGCGTGTGGCCAGTGCCGGACCGTATTTCCATGACCCGCGCGACGGCATGTATTACCCATTTATACGCCTGAGCGGATGGAAGATCGAGCGGGTGCGCGAGCCTGACGAGCATACGTGGTGCCTGGCCGACTACCTCATCACGTCCGGCTGTTTGATTTCCATGGATGCGATCGATGAAATCGGAGGGATGGAAGACAGCCTGTTCATCGACTACATCGACATTGAATGGGGCCTCCGCGCGCGCGCCAGGGGATACGTGAACCTGGGAGTGTTCGGGGCGAACATGGAGCACGACCTCGGCGATCAGCCGCGCCGGTATCTGAATGGACGGCTGCGCGTTCCTATGCATTCGCCGTTGCGGCATTACTACCACTTTCGCAATGCGCTGGCACTCTATCGCCGAGCCTATATTCCATTGCGCTGGCGCCTGAATGATGGTTACCGCTTGCTGTTGAAGGGCGTGTTTTATTCCTTCTTCGTTGGCAATGGCGCCGCGCAACGCAGGATGATCTGGAAAGGGCTGCGCGATGGCCTGACGGGGGTCGTGGGCATGTACCGCGACGCGCCGCGTTAGCCAAAGTGGGGCAGTCGCTGCTTTCAGGTTCTTGACAGTGGCAGGCCGGTCAGTATGGCCTGCCACTGTTCGGCAACCGTTTCGATCGCGAACTGGGCGGACTGCGCTCTAGCATACTCGGCAAGAGACGAACGCAAAGCTTTGTCATCAGCCAGGCGTACCAGTGCGTCGGCTAGCGCCGATGGATCGTCTACGGGAACGAGCAGGCCATTTTCTTCATTGCGAAGCAGTGATCGGGGGCCCGCTTCGCAGTCAGTGGAAATGATCGGTAGTCCGTACGCCATGGCTTCGATCAGCACGAGCCCAAAACCTTCGTACCGCGAACTCAGGCAGAACATCGACGCCTGCGCGAAACTTTGCGTGGGATCCGGGCATACGCCAGGCATATCGACGGTATCCGCGATGCCGAGTTGCTGCGTCAGTGTGAGAAGCGCCCCACGTTCCTCACCTTCACCAAAAATCTTGAGTCGCCACCCCGCCATGCGCGGTACGGCCAACTGCCATGCGCGCAGCAGGATATCAAAGCCCTTGGCATTGACAAGCCGCCCCATTGCCATAACCGTTTGTGATGCACCCTTTGCCGGTTCGGCGGGTATGGGGAATGGCAAGGGATTGGGCAATGCCAGCACGGCAGCGCTTGGGCGTAGTGCGGTGTTCCAACGTTGTCGGTCACGATCCGTCAGCACAATGACATGCGAGCAATAGCGGGCGGCCAGTCTCCTGGCGAAGCGGCGCGATCGACGCCCCAGGTCCTCGTCAAAATGACAATGTTCCCAGGCAATATGTTCGACGGGGAGGCCGAACGTCGCCAGTAGTGCGAACAGGCTCAGCATCGTGTCAACCTGGATCAGCACATCTACACGATGAACGCTGCAGTAGCGGCGAATTCCAGCTACCGTTGCCGCGTAGGCACGTTTGAACGAGGGCCGTTTCGCGAAGAGCGTCATGTGCCGGACGCGCGGATCCAACGGAAAGCAACTTGCCGCGTCCCACAGGCTCAAAATGCTCACGGCGAATCCCCGCTCGGCCAAGGCATTGGCCATTACCGCCGTCATGCGTTCGGCACCGGCCATGGCATTCAGCGTGCCGGTCAGGAAGCAGATATGGCGCGGCGCTGTCATGCGGGGACACCCTGGGCGTTTGTATGGCTTTTCCCGATCCGCCTCAGGATCCAGATGCCGAACGCCACCGCCAGCAGGTTGGCCAGAACGTAGCCAAGAATTGCGCCATACACGCCATACCGCGGGATGACGAGGATGTCTATGACGACAGTCATGACGAACACGATAGCCCACTTGAACGCCACAATCCGCGGGCGGCGCAGATGAACGGGCAGCAACGTCAGTGCCACATCTGCAAATACGAGCGTGGATGCCATGGCTGCCAGTCGAAGCAGTCCGGCCGCAGGGGCGTAGGCCGCGCCGTAAAGAAGATGGACGATCCATTCGGCACAGGCGGCAATTATCGCGCCTCCCGTCAGCGCGATCGCAAACATGAAGATGGCTATCTTGACGATGTTCCGCCTGGCCTGCTCCAGCGTAGGTTGCGCGTAGACATATATTGGCGCAATGCCGGCTGCGAGGATCGCCGCCAGCGTGGTGAAGTTGTCAAGGATTTGCATCGATGCCGCATAGGCGCCGAATTCGTCAAGGCTCACAAACGGCTTCAACAGGATTTGATCGATGCGACGCGAAGCCATCATTAGCATGAAGCTAACCCAGAACAGGGCGCCATTGGAAAACAGGTTCCGCAACAAGTCCCATTCGAGGGTGAACTTCACCCGCGGCGCACGCGAAAGATAATACTGGGCCAGCAGCGCGGCAGCGATGAGCGGTTCTAGGGCGAAGAGGGCAGCGTACGCAATGAGAGACTTGTTGCCTGTCCAGAAAAGAACTGCCACGCCTGCAGCCTTTACGACTAGCGACGCAATATTGAATACGGCATTCGGGCGGGTATGCGTACGTGCCTGCATCCATGCCGTCGCGAGGCCAAATGGCTCGCGGAGCATCACGGCAATGCCAAGCACCAGCGCGAGGGTCCAAACGGCGGCTTCCTGCCCCGTCACAAGCAGGAAAACGCAAATCAGCACATAAGCCAGCACGCCAGCGCCGAGCCGCAGAATGAAAGCGTGGGCGAGCAAGTGATGCTGTTCGGTGGCCTTGCTATTGGCAACCAACTGGGGAATGACGACTTCTCCGCCGCAGATCAATGCAATCGATGCGGCAATGTAGACGACCGCCTGGGCATACTGGAAGTGCGCAAAACCTTCCGGACCCAGGCTGCGGGCCAGCATGGCAACGACAGCGATGCCGCCGGCGACTTGAAGACCGCGTTCCGTCAACATCCACAAGAGATTGCCCACGACCTTGTGTCTCATCGGGGAACCTCTGGCAATACTGGCGACTGGTTCGCCAGTGTCAGCTCCCGATAAGATGCGATCCAATGCTGAGACACGGATTCCAGGCCGAATCGGTCAATCACCCATTGGCGGCGTACGCGCTGTTGGGATCCGGTCCCTCGTCCCGTCGCACATGTGCTGGCGATGGCTTCCGCCAACGCGGCCACATCGCCGCAATCGACGACGATGCCGCAGGGGCCGAGAAGTTCCTGGACGCCGGCTGCGTCGGTGGCTACGATCGGGCAACCTGTGGCAAGGGCTTCCCCAATGACGAGGGGCATGCCTTCGACATTGGACGAAAGCACGAACGTATCCGCCGCCGCAAGCAAGGACGGTACGTCGTGGCGCAGGCCGAGCAGTGACACCGATCCGGCAAGCTCAAGACGGTCGATCTGCGCGGCCAGTCGCGCACGTTCCCCACCTTCGCCCACGATAAAGAGCCGGATGTCGCCATCGGTATTCGATGCTATTACGCGGGAAAACGCTTCCACCAGGACGGCCTGGGCTTTCTCGGGGACAAGTCGGCCTACGCTTACGACCATACGCGTTTCGGGGCCGAGTCCCAGCGCGCCGCGGGCCTTGTCACGGGCGACCTCATCGATGCAAAAGCGCGAAGTGTCGATGCCATTTGGCATGACGCGGATTCTTGAAGGAGCCACGGCACCGGCCGTGATCATTGCCACACGTCCGGATTCGCTGACATGAGTTGTCAGTGAAGCCCATCTGTCCGTTAGGCGATAGGCCAGCATGCGAAAGTGCCCACCTTCGCGGGCGCTGTGGGCGGAACAGATGAGGGGCGGTGCCCTGTATAGGGATGCCAAAGTCCGCGCAAGGAGGTTGGCATGGATCATATGCGCGTGCATGACGTCTGGTCGCCAACGCTTGACGAATTGTCGCAGCCGCCACAAGGCAGTGATGAACGATGCAATGCCCTTGCGCATATCGAGACTGTGCACCGTGGCATCTACGGGTGTTTCCACTTCCTGGCCTGAGGTCAGGCTGACGATTGCCACGGCATGACCTTTGGCCAGAAACTGCCGTGCCAGTGCCACTACCTGCTGCTCCGCGCCACCCATTTTGAGGCCGGTGCAGATCAACAAGATACGCATTGTCGGGAAAGGGCGGTCTTGCTGAGGGACGAGTTGCTTCGTCATCGTGCGCCGTAACCGGTCACGAGAGTCCGCAGCGTCTTTACGGCAATCAGCAGATCGAGCGCGAGCGAGCAGTGCTTGACGTAGTACAGGTCATAGCTGAGCTTGGTCACGGTCTCCTCGTGGGAACCCACATATCCCTGGCGCACCTGTGCCCACCCGGAAAGACCGGGCCGAACCAGGTGACGGTAAGGGTAGTACGGAATCGACTCGGTGAATGAATCAACCATTGGAACCTGTTCGGGGCGCGGACCGATAAAACTCATGTCGCCCACGAGCACGTTCCAGAGCTGCGGAATTTCATCGAGACGGTATTTACGGATGACTCGCCCCACCCGGGTGACGCGGGGATCATGACGCGCGGCAAACTGGGCAGTCGCGTGTTTATCCACGCCCATGCTGCGGAACTTCAGCATCGTGAACGTCTTGCCGAACAAACCTACGCGCCGCTGGCGGAACAGCGCCCCGCCGCTGGTTTCCAGTCGCACGGCGATGGCAACCGCAATGCCGAGTGGCAAGGCCAGGGGAGCGAGTAGTACGACTCCCAGGACGTCGATCAATCGCTTGCCATAGCCATAGAGGTAATGCTCCGCGTAGTCGTCGAAGAAGTTCTCGTCGATGTGTGCGAGGCCAACTCGGCCCGTAAGCATTTCGCCGATGCGCTCCACGGAGTACATCCGCAAATGGCCGAGCTTGTATTGTGTCAATTGACGCGTACGCGCCGGGTCAGCTGTGAGGCCGCGCTCAACCATGATGCCGTCACAGTCCCGCGCGTCGTCAATAGAGCGAATGTATTCGAATCGTGTGACGCTAGGGGGATTGGCGCCCGGCATCGAGATGATCTTATCGAGCTGATGCATCGTTTCAGGTTCCAGGTACCCGAATACCGGTATGTATTTCTGGACGTACCGGCGATAGCCAAACCAGATCCATGCAAGCGTCGTGATGTAGCCAATCAAAACTGCGCCGCGGGAGTACTCGATATGGAACGCGGCAAAGACAATCAATCCGAGGGCAAAGGGTAAAGTCGTCGCCAGTCCCACTATGCTTCCACCCTCTATAGGTGGCAGGTGAAGCGACCGATGCAGCAGCACGAATGCCGCCAGGTAAGGCAGTGAGCACCACAGCACCGTGCGGGGAAACACGTGGGTGACAAAGCCGGCCTGGTGCGCCATTTCTGAAAGACCGGCGTTGATGCCAAACAGCGTAAGTCCAATAACGGCCCAACCGATCATGCGACTGGCGCGCCGGATGGTCTCGGAACGCACCGTATGCAGGCGGATGCCTTGTCGTCTGAAAAACTGGCTACGTAGAATGCTCATGATTGAGATACTCGAGTACTCATCTGCCGCCCATCAGTCAGGACTTTTTGGTAGATCTCGCGCGTTGCGCGCACCATGGGCTCCAATCCATACTGGTCCTCCCAGCGCCCCCGTGCTGCCCTTGCCAGCCTGACTCGCTGTGCAGCGGCATTGGCCAAATTCCGGAGTGCGTCTGAAAAGGACTGCGGATCGTTGGGCAACAGGATCCCGCATTCCCCATGGGCAAGCTGGCTTCGAATACCTGGCAGGTCGCTGGCGACGACTGGCAGTCCTGCCCGCATAGCTTCCAAGATCGATATGGGCAAGCCCTCGTGGTCGGAAGCCAAAACGAATGCCTGGGCTGTCGACAGCAAGGCGGGAACGTCGTCAACATTACCGGCGAAACGCACACGGCCAGGGGCAAGTTGGTTGGCCAGCCGTTCAAGCGCGCCTCGTTGCGGGCCGTCGCCGGCAATGATGAGTTCGCAGTTCTCCAGCCTTGCTGCGGCAAGCGCTTGTATCAACAAGTCTGCGCGCTTGGGCTGCGCAAGCCGCATGACCGTTACGATGCGCCGGAACGGTCTTGATGCGTCCGCACGGGCGCTGGTGTCGATATCGGCGATACCGTTCGGAATCACGCTGATTCGGCTGTCGGGAATCATCGGCAGGCGCATGGCCATGCTGCGCTCCGCTTCGGACACGCAGATCAGCTGGTGCGTCAGCGGAGCAAGCAGCCATTCGGTCAGATGCGCCGCAGTACGCTGTTTCCACGGTGCGGCACGCTTGAATGCGAATCCATGTACGGTGTAGACGACGGGGATGCCGAGCAGCCGCCCAGCCAAACGGCCGATCGCACTCGCCTTGGCGCTGTGAGTATGGATAACGTCCGGAGTAACTTGACGCAGCGCATTCAGCAACTCCCGCAACGCCATCATGGCTTTGAAAGGGGACAAGGCGTTGTCCATGGTTCCAAGACGGATAGCGGTAATGCCCAAACGACTGGCGAGCTCAAATAACGGACCGTCGCCCCCGGCCAGCAATACAGCATCCACCTGGCCGCGCATGGCGCACAGCAAGTCTGCAACATGGGTCTGTGCGCCGCCGATCTCAGAATTGGTGATCAGATAGGCGACACGCGGCTTGATTGGCAGCGAATCCGGCAACGTAAGCAAAGGTAATGGTGGACGTTGGTCCAATTAGCAGCTCGGCGCCGCACGCGGCAGGTGCTTCAGACATGCGCCTACAGACTGTCTGTTGGATCGGTTGTCCGGAAAAACGTGCGCGGGCAGACCGATGGCAGTCAAAAAGCGCCGAAAAATTCCCCTGAAGGGGCGGCTCACGGCGATTATAGCGCCTGCGCCACGCGCAATCCGGCACAATACGGCTTTTTGGCGCCCTGCCCGCGCCCCTCCCGAGGCGTCCCGCCACGGGGTGGAATCGCACGATGAACCTTGTCTCCAGGAAGCCACATGCAAATTGATCCCTCGATCTTCAAGGCCTATGACATCCGCGGCATCGTCGGCAAGACGCTGACCCCGGAAGTGGCCCGCTTCATCGGCCTGTCTTTCGGCTCGGCCGCCGTCGAACTTGGCGAGAAAACCGTGGTGGTGGGCCGCGATGGCCGGCTCTCCGGGCCAGATCTGCTGGGCGGGCTTGTCGAAGGCCTGCGCGCCGCCGGCCTGGGCGTGATCGATGTCGGCATGGTTGCCACGCCGATGGTGTATTTCGGTACCAATATCGAGCTGGATGGCCGCTGCGCCACGTCCGGCATCATGGTGACGGGCAGCCATAACCCGCCCGACTACAACGGTTTCAAGATGGTGCTGGGCGGCAAGGCCATCTATGGCGACCAGATCCAGGCCCTGCGCCAGCGCATCGACGCGGGCAACTTCACCAAGGGCGGCGGCAGCTACAAGCTCGTGGACGTCCGCCAGCAGTACCTGGACCGCATCATCGGCGACGTCAAGCTGGCGCGCCCGATGAAGATTGCCCTGGATGCCGGCAATGGCGTGGCCGGTGCGTTCGTGGGCGACCTGTTCCGCGGGCTGGGCTGCGAGGTCGTGGAGCTGTTCTGCGACGTCGATGGCCATTTCCCGAATCATCATCCCGATCCCGCGCACGTGGAAAACCTGCAGGACCTGATGAAGTGCCTGCGCGAGACCGATTGCGAACTGGGCCTGGCGTTCGATGGCGACGGCGACCGTCTGGGCGTGGTCACCAAGGATGGTCAGGTCATCTTCCCGGATCGCCAGCTGATGCTGTTTGCCGAGGAGATCCTGTCGCGCAACCCCGGCCAGCAGGTGATCTACGACGTGAAATGCACGGGCAAGCTGGCGCCGTGGATTCGCCAGCACGGTGGCGAGCCGCTGATGTGGAAGACCGGCCATTCGCTGGTCAAGGCCAAGCTCAAGGAAACGGGCGCGCCGATCGCGGGTGAGATGAGCGGCCACGTGTTCTTCAAGGACCGCTGGTACGGCTTTGACGATGGCCTGTACACGGGCGCACGCCTGCTGGAAATCCTGTCGCGCCACGCCGACCCGAGCGCCGTGCTGAACGCGCTGCCGAACTCGAACTGCACGCCGGAGCTGCAACTCAAGGTCGCCGAGGGGGAAGCCTTCACGCTGCTCGACAAGATCCGCGCCAATGCGAAGTTCGAGGGCGCGAAGGAAGTGATCACGATCGACGGCGTGCGCGTGGAATACCCGGACGGCTTCGGCCTGGCCCGGCCGTCGAACACCACGCCCGTCGTGGTGATGCGCTTCGAGGCCGACAACGATGCTGCGCTCGCGCGCATCCAGGCCGAATTCAAGCGCGTGATCCTGGCGGAAAAACCGGATGCAAAGCTCCCGTTCTGAGGTCGTGCCGCCGGCGGGCAAGACCCCCGCGCAGCCGTTGGCGGCGGCGGGGGCGTTCGCGTTGCCTGCCCGGCCACGCATCCTGATCGTCAAGGTGTCGTCGCTGGGCGACGTGGTGCACAACATGCCACTGGTGCACGACCTGCGCGCGCGCTGGCCAGAGGCCGAGATCGACTGGGTGGTGGAAGAGGGCTACGTCGACCTGGTGAAGCTGTTGCCCGAGGTGCGTCGCGTGATCCCGTTCGCACTGCGGCGCTGGCGCAAGCGTTTCTGGCAAGGCGACACCTGGGCCGAGGTGGGCGCGTTGCGCGCCGCCATCCGCGACCAGGCGTATGACGCCGTGCTCGAAACGCAGGGCCTGCTCAAGACCGCCATCGTCGCGCGTACCGCCGCCCGGGCGGCCGGTGCGCCGGTGATCGGGCTGGGCAATGCCACGCAGGGCTCAGGCTACGAGCCAGCGGCCCGGCTGTTCTACACCGCGCCGGTCAGGGTGCCGCGCCAGACCCACTCGGTGCGGCGCTCGCGCCTGCTCGGCGCGGCGCTGACCGGCGTAGCGCCTCCCGAGCCGCCGCGCTTCTTCGGCGCGCCGGCTCACACGCTGCACGTGGACGATCCGCTCTGGGCGGGGCTGCCCGCTCGCTATGCGGTCTGCTTCCACGCCACCGCTGGCGCAAAAAAGCGCTGGCCCGTCTCGAGCTGGCACGCCCTCGGCCAGAAACTGCATGCCGAAGGCCTGACCGTGCTGCTGCCGTGGGGCAACGAAGCCGAACGGCGCGATGCCGAGGCGCTGGCGGCCGGCATGCCGGGCGCGCAGGTGCTGCCGCGTTTCTCGGTGATGCAGGGCTTCGGCCTGATCAACCGCGCGGAGGTGGTCATCGGCGTCGATACCGGGCTGGTGCACATTGCCGCGGCGCTGTGTCGGCCGACCGTCGAGATATACACGGCCACGTGGCGCTGGAAGACCGAGGGCTACTGGTCTGACCGGATCGCCAACGTGGGGGACGACGGCATCGTGCCGTCCGTCGACGAGGTCTACGCCGCGGCGCGGCAAGTGCGCGGAGTTGCCGCCTGATGCTTCGTCTTGTCTATACCCTGCTGTGGCTGGTGATCCTGCCACTGGCACTGCTGCGCCTGGTCTGGCGCTCGCGCAAGGAGCCGGGTTATGTCCAGCATATCGGCGAGCGCCTGGGCCGCTATGACGACGTGCCGGCTGACGGGCCATGGCTATGGGTGCACGCGGTGTCCGTTGGCGAGACGCGCGCCGCGCAGCCGCTGATCGACGCCTTGCTGGCCGCGTATCCGCAACATCGGCTGCTGCTGACGCACATGACGCCCACGGGTCGACAAACGGGCGCTCAGCTCTACGGCGACAACCCGCGCGTGCAGCAGTGCTATCTGCCTTACGACATGCCGTGGCTGGTGCGCCGGTTCCTGTCGCATTTTCGGCCCGATGCCGGCCTGATCATGGAAACCGAGGTCTGGCCAAACCTGGTGCATGTGACGCGCCGTGTGGGCGTGCCGCTGTTCCTGGTGAACGCGCGCCTGTCGCCGCGCAGCTACCGCCGTACGGCGCGTTTTGGTGCGGCGGCGGCATCGCTGTATAACGATTTCACGATGGTGCTGGCCCAGACGGCGGGCGATGCCGAGCGCTATCGCGCGCTGGGCGTCAAGTCCGTGCAGATCACCGGCAACCTGAAATTCGACATGCAGCCGCCCGAGGTGGGCATGGCGCGCGGCCAGCAGCTGCGGCGCGCCTTCGGGGGGCGGCAGGTACTGGCGGCGGCCAGCACGCGCGAGGGTGAGGAACCACTCATCCTGGAGGCGTTCTCGCGCTGGCCCGGCAAGGTGCGCCCGCTGCTGCTGCTGGTGCCGCGTCATCCGCAGCGCTTCGACGAGGTGGCCGCCATGGCCGCGCGCGCCGGCTTCACGGTGCAGCGCCGCAGCGCACTCGATATCGAACAGATCGACACGCCGATCACGGCCGACATCGTGCTCGGCGATTCGATGGGCGAGATGGCGATGTACTACGCTGCATCGGACATGTCCTATATCGGCGGCAGCCTGATTCCGCTGGGCGGCCAGAACCTGATCGAGGCCTGTGCGGTGGGCACGCCGGTGCTGATGGGCCTGCACACGTTCAACTTCGCGCAGGCCACCGAGGATGCCATTGCCGCCGGCGCCTGCATCCGGGTGGCCAATGCCGACGAACTGATGGCGGCGGCCGCGTCGGTGCTCGACGATCCGGCGCGGCTGGCCGACATGCGCGCGCACGCGCTCACGTTCGCGGGACTGCACCGCGGGGCGACGGCGCGGACGCTCGGCGCCCTCGCGCCAGTGTTGCGCTGACATACAAGGCGGCGGTCAGCGGCTAGACTTGGGACGATAGTGGTTCATCCGCCGCTTTGCCGCGTTGGTGCGGCGCCGAGGAGATCATCCATGCCAAATCGTCCACTTGCCCGCGCCGCCCGTGCCGCACGCGCCGCCGCCATCGTGACGGCCAGCCTGGCCGTCGCCTTCGTCACCGCCTGCACCACCGGTCCGTTGCCCGACAATCCTTCCGCCAGCCCGGCCCTGAACGAAACCCGCTCTGGCGGACCCAGCCGCTGGGAGCTGGTGCGCTGGCAGCGCGCCGATGGCACGCTGCGCGAGATTCCGCACGGCGACAACGGCGAACCCATCGTCTTCAACTTCAGCGACGGCATCGACTCCCCGCAGGGCACGGTGAGCGGTACCAGCGGCTGCAATCGCTTCACCGGGGGGTACGGCAAGACCGACACCGGCATCCGCTTCGACCGCGTGGCGGGCACGCGCATGGTCTGCCCAGGCATGCGGATGGAGGTGGAGCAGGCGTTGCTGAAGGCGATGGCGTCGCGGCTGACCACGGTGGGAACGCAACCGTCTGCCGGCAGCACCGGCCGCCAGATCATCTGGAAAACCGCCGATGGCGACCTCCTGCAGTTCGTGGAGCGCGAGGGCGTGGGCCGGCGCGGCGACAAGGTAGATCCGGCAACCGGCAGCATTGGCGGCCGGGAAAAGATCGTCTACATCGATTCGCAACGGGTGGAATGCACGGGCGTCGGCAAGCTGCAGTGCTACCGCTGGCGCGAATCGGCCGATGCGCCGTGGCAGCTTTGGTACGGGCCGATCGAGGGGCTCGACTTCGAACCGGGCATCACCTACAAGCTGCGGGTGAAGGAATACCAGGTGCCGAACCCGCCGGCCGATGCGACGGCCATCCGCTGGCAACTGCTGGAAGTGGTGGAGCGCCAGCGGGGGAAGTGAAAGGGTGATCGATTAGAATGGCGGGTTGATCTGACACGCGCCACGAAGGTCCGAGTGGCGTTCTGATTTCTCCGGTCCATGACATTTCGCACTTCCCGGCTGACTTCGATGGCCGACGCTCTCGTCTTTGCGTTTCCGATCCTGATCCTGTGCGTGCCGCGCGGGGCAGGGGTCTTTCTTGCGGGCGTTGGCATTTTGCTGTTGCTGGGATGGCGCGGGCTGGGGCGGGAATGGCGCCACCATGCGCGCGTGCTGGTGCCGCTCACGCTCTCGGTGCTGGCGTTCCTGGCGGTTTACCTGGCGTCGAAGTTTTATCACCACACGCCCTGGAATGTGATCGACAACCCCTCCCGCGCACTGCTGTCCGTCTTCACTTGCTGGATGATCGTGCGCACCGCCCCCAACCCCGACCGGCTATGGGACGGCATTACCGTCGGGCTGGTCGGCGCGCTGGGGATCGTGCTGTTTCAGTATTTCGTGGAGGGCAATGGGCGACCGTCCGCATGGGTGCAGCCGATTGCGTTTGCCAATATGGTAGCGGCCCTCACGCTGGTGGGCTTTGTGCGCCCCGGCGACAGTCACCGCAGCGATGCCATGGCATGGATCAACGTCCTGTGCGCATTGCCGATCCTGGGCATGAACGAGACCCGCGGCGCCATGATGGCGATGCTGATCACGATGTTTCCATTGCTGCTGGTGCGCTACCGCCGGTTCGGCTTCAGGATGTTTCTGGCGTCGGCGGCTGGCATCGTGGTGTTGGTCATCGGGCTCTACATGGTGCCGGGAAGTCCCGTGGCCAAGCGCGTGGATCAGGCCGTGTCCGAGGCGACGAGATTCTTCGAGCTTGGCAAGGTCGAGACTTCGGTCGGTGCGCGGCTGAAGATGTGGCAACTGGGGACGGATTATTTTGTCGAGCACCCGTTGATGGGTGCCGGCGTTGGCCAGTTTGCGCACATCCTGCAAGCATCACCGTATTGCAAGGATCAGGCCTTGCGTACCGATGGTGAAGAGAAACAGGTGGTGTGCGTGCTCGAACACGCGCATAACGATATCGTCGAAGCGGCTTCCACGACGGGGCTGCCGGGCCTGCTGACACTCCTCGGCTTGTTCCTGGTACCCGCTGCGATCTTTGCTAGCGTGATGCGTGTCTGCAGAGACCGCCAGAACTACCGTGGCATCAGTTTGGCTGGCGCCGGACTGGGCGTGGTGATGGCGACGCTGATTTCGGGGCTGACGCAGGTCACCTTGGCGCATCAGGCCAACGTGGTGTTCTATGCCGGTTTGATCGGCTTGTTGCTCGGCTTTGCCAGTTGCGAGGCCCGCGCGTCCCAACCGTCGCAACGTCCTCGGGAAATACAGCCTGACGGTGTCACGATCGGCCGTGTGCGCGTTTGACGCCCCGGTTAGCTGCGAGGCATGCTCGCTGGTATCGCGGTGCCTCGCCGATTGCCGCCCGGCCGCACCGGCGCTGACGTCACCCCCACCTGCGCCTTCCCCGGCAACCTGTACATCGCCCCTGGCAACTGCGTCAGCAGCGTGTTGATTTGCACCACATCATTTTCCGACAGCACGCCGGTCGATGCCTTCAGGCGCATGCCGTTCATGATCGTGTCGTAGCGTGCCTTGGCCAGGTCGCGGCGCGTGGAAAAC